>Ga0222749_10000289_pt1 | contig 31872 bp, 33 predicted proteins | sample IncBWH2Mmetat_FD_197234 | JGI IMG/M metagenome (GOLD analysis project Ga0222749, IMG submission 197234) | Metatranscriptome of lab incubated forest soil microbial communities from Barre Woods Harvard Forest LTER site, Petersham... | ecosystem: Environmental > Terrestrial > Soil > Temperate... | reverse complement strand
CGGGTGACCTCGGAGGCGAAGCCGTTGAGCTGGTCGACCATCGTGTTGATCGTGTCCTTCAGCTGGCGGATCTCGCCCTTGGCGGCCACCGTGATCGATCGGGTCAGGTCGCCCTTGGTCACGGCCGTCGCGACGTCCTTGATCGCGCGCACCTGGGTGGTCAGGTTGGCCGCGAGCTGGTTCACGTTGTCGGTCAGGTCCTTCCAGACGCCCGCGACGCCCTTGACGTCCGCCTGGCCGCCGAGCCTTCCGTCGGTGCCCACCTCGCGGGCGACGCGCGTCACCTCGGAACCGAAGGCGTTGAGCTGGTCGACCATGGTGTTGATGGTGTTCTTGAGCTGGAGGAGCTCTCCCTTCACCTCGACGGTGATCTTCCGGGAGAGGTCGCCGCGGGCGACGGCGGTCGTGACGTCGGCGATGTTGCGGACCTGGTTGGTGAGGTTGGAGGCCATGGAGTTGACGTTGTCGGTCAGGTCCTTCCAGACGCCCCCGACGCCCTTCACCTTCGCCTGGCCGCCGAGTTTGCCGTCGGTCCCGACCTCACGCGCGACGCGGGTCACCTCGGAGGCGAAGGCGTTCAGCAGGTCCACCATCGTATTGATGGTCGTGGCCATCTGGAGGAATTCGCCTTTCACGGGCCTCCCCTCGATTTCCATGGGCATCTTGCGCGAGAGATTGCCCTTCGCGACCGACCCGATGACCCGTGCGACCTCGATGGTCGGCTGGACGAGATCTCCGACCAGCGCGTTGAGCGCCCCGACGGAGGCGCCCCAGGAGCCTCGGGCCCCCGGCAGCGAGGCGCGCTCCATGAGTTTCCCCTCCTTGCCGACGACCCGGCTGACGCGCTCGAATTCCCCGGCCATCCTCTCGTTCATCGCGATCACGCTGTTGAGAGACTGGGCGACCTCCGGATGGGTTTCGCCGGGGATGGCCCTCGCGCTGAAGTCGCCCCTCTCGACGGCGCCCAGCGTCTGGAGGAGATCGCGCTTCTCGCGCTCGGCCGCATCCAGCCTCCGCGTGAGATCCTCGTTGGATTCGAGGAGCTCGTTGAGAAGGAGAGAGACCTGCCGCGGCACGCCGGGGTGCTTCGGGGGGAACCGGAACGTGAAATCCCCCTTCCGGATTGCGGTCAGCGTCCGCTCCAGCGTGGTCACGTCCGAGTCCACCGTATGGCCGTTGGTACCCATGCTTCTTTCCCTCTAATCAGTCCGGCTCCGCAACCCGCGGGGTCTTTCGAATGGCCTCGAGGACGGTCTGGGGCGTCGCGTCTTCGGGGAGCGCCACCGCGGGGGTCTGCCCGGTGCGTTCGATGACGCGCCGGGCCATCTCGATCCACTCCCGATTCTCGAAGATCCGCCCCAGGAGCACAAGGTCGAACGGGGTGAGGATGATCCGGCGGATCGCCTCCGACACGGTGGCCACGGTCCAGAGGGCGTGCCCCGCCGACCGGATCTGCCCGGGGAGGAGCGGGGAGGACCCGACGGAGCCGACGAGGAGAACGCGCCTGGGCTCCGGAAGCTCCTCCACGCTCCGACAGACCAGGAAGGGGTCGTCGCTTCCGAAGAGTCGGAGGTAGTCCCCGGCGGCACCGCTCCTTTCCACGAGAGCCACGGGAGCAGGGGAGTGAGCGAGAGCCTGAAGAAGGGCGCCCAGGAACCTGGAGACGGAATCTTCCAGGAGCCCCAGGTTTTCCAGGACTACCGTGGCTCCGCAAAGGGAGGGCTCCGATTGCGAGAGAAACCCCTTGATTCCGGCCAGGATCTCCGCCGTCGCCTTCCGGGCGCACTCGACCCGGAGGAGGGGTCGTGCGCAGGGGGGGGCCGCACGAAGATTGGACTTCCGCCGCTGAGGGCGTGCAGGACGCCGATGGGCGGAGGCCTTGAGGCGGAGCATCTGACAGATCGCGGTCCTGAATTCCGCGTCATCCCACGGCTTCCGCATGAAGCATCCCACCGTCCCGTCGTCGAGGGCGGAAGCGATCTCGGGGACGCTCGAATGGCCGCTCAGGATGAGACCGAGGGTCGTGGGTGAAGCCCGTCGGACGATCCTAAGAAGATGGGTCCCGCTTATCGCGGGCATGCGCTGATCGGCGACCACGAGGCGGACCGGCCGATGCTTCACCAAGTCCAGGACCCGGCGTGGGTCCTGGGTCGCGATCGTCTCATAGGGCTCGCCGCGAAGGACCCGCTGGAGCGCCGTCAGGACCCTGGTTTCATCATCCACGCAAACCACGAGGGGTGTGGCCTCTCCGGCGCGTTTCGAGAAATCCAGATCCGCTGATTCAATCATGGGGCATCTCCCGAACAAACATGAGGGGGGAGCCTCCACGGCGTGGCTTTCGCGAAGGACAGGACCGCCGGGGTCAGGGATGGCCTAGAGAGCCGCCGCGGAGGGGATCGTCACGGGCTCAAGGGAAGAGTTCCCGGTGCGGATGCACTCAAGGGAACCTCTTGGGCGCCGATACCCAAACTATAAACTGTTGGAGGGCGTTGTCAAGTCCAAAGGCAGAATGGGCCGTCCCGATCACAGGCCCTCCAGGAGCTCACGCTCCCGGATCCGGTCGCGGATGGTCCGGAGCAGCTCCTTGGCATCCCACGGCTTCGCCGAGAGCGTGAGGAAGCCCGCCTCCCGCGCCCGACGGACCGCTTCTTCTCCGGGAAACCCCGTGAGTAGAATTCGGGCGGTTCTCGGAGAGTCGGCGAGGGTCCGCTCAAGGAGGGTTAGGCCGCACATGTCCGGCATGCGGTAGTCCGAGACCACCACGCTCACGTTGCGGGATCGGATCCATTCAAGCGCCTTCCCGGGGTCCGTCGTCAGGTGCAGATCGTAGGGTTCGTCTCTTAGGGTCCGCTCCAAGGCCAGGAGGACCTGGGGATCGTCATCGGTGACCACGACGACATGCCGGCGGCTCGCCGCCTCGGGCGGCGCCAGGGACGTTGGCTCGGTCTTCATTCGACCTTCTCTCCTTCGAATCTCTCATCGTTCGGAGCCACACGCGAGATCGAATACTCTCTCCTTCAGGGGATCGACTGGAATGGAATCGCCGCCGCCCATACCGGAGGGGGAGGATCGCCAAGAGGGCCAGGCTGCGGCACGACTCCGGCGGTCGGTTGCCTATCTGGTTGAAGACCGGCACAACCTCCGCCAGCAATCATGAAGTGTAGCCCGTTCCTCGCGGCCCGCAAGCGAAAAATCCCTCTTCCCCAACGGTCGATCCCTCGGGCGGCTGCCGGACCGATCATGATTGAATGACTTTCCGGGGAAGAATTCGCCCGTCCGCCAGGCTCGTGGCGCCTATCGTCGGGACGGCTGCCTTCGCGACCGGGAGGCCTGGACCCGAGAGGCTCCCTCGGCGCTCACCACGAGCAACGGAACCCTGGCTCCCTGGAGGACCCTTTCCGTGGTGCTCCGGGACACCCACCGAGCGATCCCGCGGCGATCGTGGGTGGCCATCGCGATGAGATCGACGTCATGATCGCGGGCGATGCCCAGGATCCTCGAGGCGGCTTCGCCCTCCTCCAGGAGGGTCAGGCAGGCCACTCCCGCGGCGGAGAACTCAATGGCCGTCTCGCGCAGCGCATGCCTCGCCTTTCCGATCTCCTCATCCTCCGCGGCGGTCCGGTCCTGGTCCATGACGGGCGCCCGGACGTGCAGGAGCACGATGCGGGCTCCGAAGACCTGGGCCAGCGCCGAGGCGTGCGGCACCACGGCCCGTTGGAGCTCGCTGCCGTCGACGGGAACCAGGATCTTCCTGAGGGGCTCGTCCTCAGGCCGGCCCGTCTTGGCGATCTCGTAGGAAGAGAACGGGCGAAGCACCAGGACCGGCACCGGGCTCAAGCGGAGGACCCGTTCCGCGACGCTTCCCAGGATGAGGCGGGAGAGGCCGGTCCGGCCGTGAGTCGCCAGGGCGATCATCGAGACGCGCTCCTCCCTCGCGGCCCGAAGGATCACCTCGGCCGGAGCTCCCATCTCCTCCAGGGTGCGCGTCCGGATCCGGTGCGGCCTCAGGCGCTCCTGGATGCCCGTCAGATACTCCCTCGCCCCATCCATCGCGGCCTCCGCGATCAGGGCGTAGTTCTCCGTGACGATCGGATGTTCCGCCCGGACCAGAATGACCTCGGATTCCTTGCGTGCGGCCAGGCGGACCACCTGGGGAAGGATGGCCTCCGAGGTGACGGAACCGTCGAGCGGGACCAGGATTCGCTGGATCATCGGTCTCCTCCCTTCCGGTGGCCCAGGGGACGGGGCCCCCCGGGCCTCCGACAGCCCTAATCCAAGGATGACCTGGGGCCTTCCCAGGCGGGCAGGGCGAACTTCCTGACGCCTCAGCCTCATGGCCTTCCGGGCGAACTATCTACGACCATCGTGGGGACCGGTTTCCAGCTTGTTTCATCCCGGGCCTGCGCCGGAGATGAATTCCCATTTCCACTCCCGCGGATCTCGCCCGATCCTTCGCCAGTCCGATCTCGTCGATCGGGCTTGCGCGGGATTCCTCGGAGCATTACCATCCGGGCATGCCTGGCCTCAATGACACTCAGATGATGGGAGATCGGCACAGCTTTCCCACCACGTCCTGGAATCTGGTCCAGTCCTCCCGCGACGTCAAGGCGCTCGACACCCTGATCAAGATCTACTGGAAGCCGCTCTATTTCTTCGTCCGGCAGCAGGGCTACAACAACGAGACTTCCAAGGACCTGGTGCAGAGCTTCCTGACCACGCTTCTCGAGCGCGACGCTTTTTCCCGGGCCGATCCCGCGCGGGGGCGATTCCGCACCTTCCTGCTGACGGCTCTCACCAATTTTCTCAAGGATTGTTCCAAGGCGGAGACCCGTCTTAAGCGGGGGGGCGATCAGCCGCTTTTCTCGCTGGATTTCAAGAGCGGCGAGTCGGAGTATGCCCTGGAGGTCGCCCAGGGGGAGACGCCTGAAACGGTGCTCCACCGGGCGTGGGCCAAGAGCCTTTGGAAGCACTCGCTTTCGGAACTCGAGGGGGAGCCGGCCCATCTGGAAGCCTTCAAGCTCTATCTGATCGATGCCGACTACGCCAACATCAGCCAGCAGACGGGCCTCTCGGAGAGCGCGGCGAAGTCGGCGGTCCACCGGCTCAAGGGGAGGCTGCGCGACATCATCGTGGGCCACATCCGGGAAACCGCTTCGAGCGACGCCGATCTGAAAGCGGAAGTTTCCGAGTTCATGTCCCTCCTCTCCTGAAATCTCCGGCGTCCCGCCCGCCTCTCCTTACGGATCCCCATCCCTTCCGACCCGACGACGATCCATGGGCGGAACAAGAAGAGCGAGCGGGAAGGCCAGGGTGAATTCGTGTTCCGGGTTTCAGCCCCGGGAGGAGGGGCCGCCTGGAGGCCGATCGCCCCGCCTCGCGAGTCCGAGGCGTCCGGCCCGCGGAATTTCCGCGACTCTCCACCCCAAACCTCGTAAATTGGGAGTCGCTGCCCCCGGGACAAGGGGGGGATCGTGCCTCCTTGAGGGGGGAACCCTCACCCTGGGGGGGCCGATCGTCGGATTCCAGTCGCCTGGATCCTTTCCAGCTTGAGGATTCCGGCCACCCTACTGATGGTTGATGGAGGAGGGGGTGATGAGGATTCCAGGCCTTCAGATGGCACCGGTCCCGGATTCTCCCGGAGTGGGTGTCGTCGCCCTATCCGGGCCCATCGACGCCGGAAACGTGAGGGCCCTTCAGGTTCTGCTGTCCGCGTCTGAAGGCCGCGCCTTCAGGACGGTGATCCTCGATCTCGAGCAGGTCCGGTACATCAACTCCATGGGGATGTCCTACCTGGTGAACCTCTCGGATCTCCTGGAGACACGAGGGGGCGCACTGTGCCTGGCCAATCCGCAGCCCAAGGTCAAGGTGGTGCTTGAGATGATGGGGCTGACCGAACTCTTCAAACTCCATTCGTCCGTTTCCAGCGCGGTTCGGGCGATCCGGCGCGGGACGCGGCCTGCAGGCTCCGAGCCTCGGGGCCGGATCGGGAGAACCAAGTTCTCGGCGGCCCCTTGAGAGGGGCCATCCTCTCCATTCCACCGGAAATGAGGAGAATCCCCCCTCAAGCGAGGGGGGATTCTCCGGGCGCTGGGGCGCCTCCTACTACTTGGCGGCTTTCACCACGACGGTACCGGTCATGGATTTATCCATGCGGCACATGTATTCGTAGGTGCCCTCCTTGGTGAAGGTGTGCTCCCACGTCGCGCCGGGCTTGATCGACCCCGAGTCGAAGAGCGGCTTGTCCTTTTCCTCCTGGCCGAGCTCCGGCCCCCCGGGAAGCTTCCCCCGGGCGGTGACGGTGTGGTCCTTCACCGAGGTGTTGTGCCAGATCACGGTCTGACCGACCGTCACCTCGATCCTGTCGGGCACGAAGCCCTTGTCGGTGATCTGGACGGTCTTCTCGTCCGGTGTGATGGCGGCGGTCGCGCCCAGACCCAAGAGGCACAGGGCGACCACGGTGCACGCGATGACCTTGGACATGCTTCCCTCCTTAAGAAAACGAAGTCGATCCAACTTCCGGCAAGGCCGGTGACAGGATTCCGGGGAGCGATCTTCTCGATTGGCTGCCCCGGCCATCACGGCGCTTCCGGCTGTTCGCAACATCGAGTCTCCTCGGGAATGAGTGAGAATGCCCGCCGCTACGACGCGGCGTTCCAGCGGACGATTTCCAGGAGAGTGACCGATGTCTTCGTGCCTGGGACGGTGATCTGTCGACGGACCCTGCCGCCCGGGACTTCCGCAGCCGTCCAGGTCCGCACGCGCAGGCCGGCAGTTTCGATCTCCCTCCAGCGACACATCAACCTCTTTCCGTCGGCCAGGATCTCCTCGATACCCTCCCGGGTGGATGCCGTCAGGGACTCCTTCGGGATCAACCTGTGGATCTCCAGTCTCTCGGCCGGAAGTTCCGTCTTGGTTTCGCCCAAATAGCGCGTGGCGTTCACTTGAAGCACCACCTTCTGATCGGAGACGTCGAGCATCGTGTAGAGGACCTCGGCCTCGACGGCGACCCCCGAGTCCAAGTCGCGCTGGCCCATCAGGACCGTGGAGCCGGTCCTAAAGGACGCCCAGGCGGCGTAGTCCGGGTTCTCCGTCTGGGCCTGGCCGACGGCCCCCAGGAGCGATGCGGCCCACAGGGATATCCCCCGCGCTGTCATGTTCCATCTCCTTCTTTCCGGCCTTCCTGGCCCGCTCTACCTACGACAACTTCCAGGATCGGATGCAGCCCGGGTGAAAAGGTCGTCCACCCTCATCGACGGAAGGATGATCGGGTGCGGGAGCGACCCCGCGCGTGGAGCGTCGTAGGTAGCAGAGCTCGAGCGGCCGATGGGCGACCCCCACGGAGGATCGAGAGGTATGGACCTTCGCGACCTGACCGGACTCGACACGGGTGGAGGTTTTCGCGGCCTGGAAAGCCCGCGAGGCGGGGAGGGTGCGGGTCCAAGAAGGTAAGGAAGGAGGAGACCGTGAAGACGACCCAGCACTTCCGCGCGCTCCCGATTCTGGGATTCCTCACCCTTGGCCTTCTGATGGCTCAGGGCCGCAGCCAGGCGGCGTCGGTCGCGCCCGTGGCCCGGGTCACGTCGGACCCCGGGAATGGAGTCCCGGGAAGTCTACCGTCGTCCCGGGCCGCGTCCCACCGACAGCCCATCGGGGACGGGGAGAGGGAGGTTTACTCCCGGCGCGAGTCCGCTTCGCACGATCTCGAAAGGTTCGCGGGCGGACGCGAAGTGGATATCTTCATCGGGGGGGGGTGTCTGATCGCCCTCGTCGCTTTCCTGATCCTGATCGTCCTGCTTTCCTAGAAGATCCCCGGGCGCGCGGTCAGGACCGGAGCGGAAGGGTGCTCCGGACCCTCCCGGAGGCGTCAGCGTGACGGCCGGGGGGGGGCGCCTGCTTGATCGACGTCAGACCTTCGGGCTCCCGGTGCCCTCCGGGCCCGGCTTTGATTCGGGAGGGCCCTCCATGAGCTCGAGGAGAGTCTGGAGCAGCCGGGGTACGCGCTCGGTGCGGGAGACGAGGGCCTGAGTCAGCTCGTCCAGGGCCCTTTCGAGAAGGTGGAACCTCAAGAGGAGATCGCGGTCCTCAACCGCGGTCAGCGCCAACCGCGGATCGGACAGGCCCCCCGCATACGCGTCGAGAAAGGTGTGGACGGTGCAGCCGTACCACACGGCGGCCGCGTTCTCGAGGGGTTCCAGCCGGTCCTGGGTCGCTTCGCCCCGCGCCTCCTGCTCCAGGAGAGCGGCATGGGTCGCGCTCCGGAATGAATGCATCATCCCGGCCACGTCCCAGAGCGGCGAGCGCTTGATCCGGCGCTCGATGAATGGGCTGTGGCTGGGTCCCGGCAGGCCGGTGACCACGAAGTCGCCTCCGGTCGACAAAAGGTGGCGCAGGTCGAGGTCACCGTGACACCGGATTCGGACGGATCGGATCCGCTTCTTCATGATTTCGTGGGAAAGTTGAAGGAGCCGGGATTTCAGCGCGAGGACCCGCTCGGCGCCGGGAGCCCAGCGAGGCTCGTGCGCCTTCATCGTCCTCTCGAGGAGCGGAAGCACCGTGGTGAGCCTCTTTCGAAGGGCCTGATGAGAGGCCCGCTGGTGGTGAGCGGTGAACGGCTCGGGCGCGAACGACTCTTTTTTCGAGTCGGCGGCGAGCGCTTCATGCAGCCGGGCGGTGCACGATCCCATCTTGCGCGCGCTTTCGAGATAGGGACCCAGGAGTTCCTTGAGCTCGGGGGAAGGGGCGAATCCGGGGAGGGACCGGGTCTTTCCCAGGAGGGCGGCCAGGGCTGCCGGAGCCCCCGGCGTGGACCGGACAGTCTCGAAATATCGCCCCAGTTCGTCCAGGGCCGAGGTCCAGGCATCCTGGTGATGGGGAACGACCTGGTGCAGGATCGCGATCGTGATGGGCTCTCGTCCCGGCCTCAGATACTCCCAGTGTCCCGCGAGCGGCATGACCGGGGGAGCCGGAAGGCGGACCGACATGAACTGGGCGACCTCGAGTTCCGGATGGACCCCCTCTTGGATCGATCGATACCACCGGAGGATCCACCGGTGGCCCAGGTTGAAGGTGCTGTGGTTGGGATCCCCCTTCTCCGGAATCGGGGTCAGGGGGGATTCCGGTGCGGTCCGAACCGGCTCGGCTCCGGCGAACGGGAGGGCAGCGACCCGCCCGTGGGGGGTGCGGACCTGGCTTCGCCTCGCCAGGAGCCCCAGCAACCCGCGGATGAAGGATTCATGGCTCAGGGCGTTGTAGAGGACGCCCTCCGTGGTGGAGGGACCCTCGTGAAGCCGGAGGGCGACGACGATCTCCTGGGCCGCGCTGTTCCGGAGCGACTGCGCCCCCTCCCCGGAGACGAACGCCAGGGGGAGCGAATAGGTCTCCGGTTCACCTCCGTCGTACTCGACCTGGATGAAGGCGATCACCGATTCGATGCCCTCGAGAGGCAGGACCAACGTCTCCTGGATCCGGAGGGAGCGGACCGGGCGGGACCGGCCTCCGAACCAGGAGCACCCCCGAAGGTGGGAGAGGATCGCCCCCTCCAGGGCCTGACGGGGCTTGCCCAGGAAGAGCTGGGTCCAGGGTCCTGAGACGTCCAAGGTGCGGAGGGAATCCTCCCGGGGAGGAACGGGCCCCTCCTCGCGGGGCTGCTCCAGGGCGAACCAATAAAACGCGTGGGGGCCGAGCGTGAGGGGGTAGGGAGAATCGCCGACTCTCGGGAAGTCGGAGCGTCCGAACATCTCGACGGGGATCCGGCCCTTGACGGAACGCAGATCGAGTTCCGCATGCTGGGCGAACCTGGACAGGTTGGCGACGACCAGGATCACTTCGTCCTGGTAGTGTCGCACGAACGCCAGCACCCTGCGGTTTTCGGGAGCCAGAAGCTCGAAGGTGCCCCGGCCGAAGGCCTTGAACCGGCGGCTCAGCGCCAGGAGCCGCTTCATCCACCACAGGAGGGACTGGGGATTGGCCTGCTGGGCTTCGACATTCACCGCTTCGTAGTGATACTCCGGTTCCACGTTGGCGGGCAGGTAGAGCCTCTGCGCGTGGGCCCGGGAGAAGCCCGCATTCCGGTCTCCGCTCCACTGCATGGGCGTCCTGAGGCCGCTTCGGTCCCCCAGGAAGATGTTGTCGCCCATGCCGATCTCGTCGCCATAATAGATCACCGGGGTCCCGGGAAGGGAGAAGAGGAGGGCGTTCAAGAGCTCGATCTTCTTCCGGTTGTTCTGAAGGAGGGGTGCGAGCCGGCGCCGGATCCCGAGGTTGACCCGCGCCTGGGCCTCCTGGGCATAGGCGCGGATCATGTAGTCCCGTTCCTGGTCGGTGACCATCTCGAGCGTCAGTTCGTCGTGGTTGCGGAGGAACAGGGCCCATTGGGAGGCGTCCGGCAGGGAAGGGGTCTGCTCGAGGATGTCCACCATCGGATACCGGTCTTCCATGTGAATCGCCAGGAAGAGCCGGGTCATGATCGGGAAATGGAAGGCCATGTGGCATTCATCCCCGCTGCCGAAGTAGGCGACGGCGTCCTCGGGCCACTGGTTGGCTTCCGCCAGGAGCAGCCGATGGGGGTGATGATCGTCGATGTGCTTGCGGAGCTTTCGGAGGAACTCGTGGGTTTCGGGGAGATTCTCGCATGGGGTGCCGTCCCGCTCGTACAGGTAGGGGATCGCGTCGAGCCGGAAGCCGTCGACCCCCAGATCCAGCCAGAAGTCGGCCGCTTCCAGGATGGCCTTGTGGACGTCGGGGTTGTCGAAGTTCAGGTCCGGCTGATGGGCGTAGAAGCGATGCCAGTAGTAGGCCTGGGCGACGGCATCCCAGGACCAGTTCGATGGTTCGAAATCGCTGAAGATGATGCGGGCATCCTTGTACAGGTCGGGGGTCGGGTTCCACACGTACCAGTTTCGCCACCGGCTGCCCGGGGCCGCCCGCCGCGCGCGCTGGAACCAGGGGTGCTGATCGGACGTGTGGTTGAGCACGAGCTCGGTGACCACCCGCAGCCCCCTCCGATGCGCTTCCTTGAGGAAGGTCTTGAAGTCCGCCATCGTTCCGTACGAGGGGTGGACCCCGACGTAGTCGGCGATGTCGTACCCGTCATCCTTGAGGGGGGAAGGGTAGAAGGGCAGGAGCCAGAGCGTGTTGACCCCGAGATCCTCGAGATAGTCGAGCTTCCCCGTCAGGCCGCGGAAATCGCCGATCCCGTCCCCATTGCTGTCCGAGAACGCTCGGACGTGGAGCTCGTAGACGATGGCATCCTTGTACCAGAGCGGATCTTCCGGACCTTTGTAAGGCGCGTTCACGCCAGGTCCTCCGGATCGAGGTGGCCCGGGAAACGGTCTCCGGACTCGCGACCCGAATCGGCACCCTTGGGATTCATCTTCGCGTCCGATCCGAAGGGTCGCCGGTGGAAGCGACGTTGATCGCGGTCAGGTACGGCATGCTTCCAGGGCGGAAAGAAAGTCGTCCGCCCAGGTAAGGGCGGTGGAGCGGGTCACGGCCGCGTACAGCTTCTGATACCGCGCGCGGCGCTCTTCGAGAGGCATCCGGAGCGCCCGGTCGAGGTCTCGCGCCATGCCATCAACGTACCATGGATTGGTGAGAATGGCGTCCTTGAGTTCGCGGGCCGCCCCCGCGAACGAGGACAGGACCAGCACCCCGGGACGCTCGGGGTTCTGGGAGGCGACGTACTCCTTCGCCACAAGGTTCATCCCGTCCCGGAGGGGGGTGACGCACCCGATGTCCGCCGTGCGGTAAAGGTGGGAGAGCTGGTTCCGGCCGTAGGACCGATAAAGGTAGCGGATCGGGACCCAGTTGGCCTCCCCGAATTCCCCGTTGATCCGCCCCACGATGTTCTCCACGCGTGAGCGCTGGTCGGCATATTCAGGCACGTCCTCCCGGGAAGGAACCGACACCTGGAGGAAGGAGACCTTCGAGCGCCATTCGGGGAAGAGCTCCAGCATCCGGCCGAAGGCCAGCAGCCGTTCGGGAATGCCCTTGGTGTAGTCCAGCCGGTCGACCCCGAGGATCACCCGGTGCTTGGAGAGGGGGCCCAGGAGGCTCGTGATCTCCTCCGCCTGGACCGGATCCTGGACCTCCTGGAAATCTTCGGGGATGATCCCGATCGGAAAGGCCCGGATTCGGATCCGGCGTCCGCGGTGGAGGATCACGTCGTCTCCGAGCTTGGCCGGGGAGAGGAGGCCGACGCATTGGCGGAAATTGTCGACGTGTCCCTGGGTGTGGAAGCCCAGGAGGTCGAAGTCGAGCATGGCATCGAGCAGCTTGTCCGCCCAGGGGAGGATGGAAAAGAGATCTGCGCCCGGGAAAGGAATGTGGAGGAAGCTGCCCATGGGCCCCCGATGGCCCTGCTGTCTCAGGTATCGGGCCAGGAGAAGGAGATGGTAGTCATGCGCCCAGACCGAAGTCGTGGGCCCCACCAGATCCGACGCCGCGCGCGAAAAGGCCTCGTTGACCTTCTCATAGCAGTCCCATTCGTCCCCGGAGAGCTGGACGTTTCCAGGGAAGGAATGGAACACAGGCCAGAGCGCCCGATTGCAGAAGCCGTTGTAGTACTTCGTGTGCCACTCGCGCGGGAGGTCCATCCATGCGAGGGCCGGAGGAAATTCCTCGTCCACGACCACGAATCCGGGTTCGGTCCCGGACAGGAGATGCCCGCTCCATCCCAGCCAGATCCCGCGTCGTGTCGAAAGGGCGGGCTCCAGGGCCGAGACGAGCCCGCCGACGTTCTTCTTCCGGTCGGCCGCCGGAGTCGCGGGCGAGCGGAGGTGGGGAAGCCGGTTCGAGACGCAAAGCAGGTCGTATCGGGAGATGGAGCTCGCGGGGTCACGGCGCGCGCGAAGGAGGGGAACGGGGAGAATGGCGGGAGCCGGCGTCGGGCCCTCGCGCCGGACCGCCACGATCCATTTCAGGAAGGCGAGGCACGCTTCATGATCCCGCAACCGCCACCCCGCCGAGGTCCCCCGGCCGGGTGCATGTCCGACGAGGATCGGCTCGTCCCCGATGCTCAGCGCCCGGAACATGTCCTCATCCGTCAGGTCGTCCCCGAGGGCAATGAGCCGACCTTTCGGGCCCAGGTGCTCCCGCATCCATGACACCGCGATGGACTTCCTCAGCCGCACGGGTCGAACCTCGATGACTTGGGCCCCTTCGATCCGTTCGAACTCCGGATGCGAGGAAAGCCAGGCTTCGATGCGGATGGACGCTTCGACGAGGAGCTCGGCCTTTTCGGACTCCCGGACGCGCCGGTGGTGTAGGGTCGCCGACCAGGTCTTCCGCTCCACCTGGGTCCCCGGATACCGGGCGGCGATGCGATCCAGCTCCCGGGCGATCTCCTCGAGCGCCTGAGGATCCCCCTCGGTCATGGCCTGCCAGGCCCCCGAGGCGCGCGTCCACCCGCCATGTTCCGCGACGAGGCAGATCCCGGGTACCTCGCCGATCAGGGCATCGAGCGAATCACGGAGTCTGCCGCTGACCACCGCGACCTGGGTGCCCGGAAGCGTCGCCAGGTTCCGAAGGACGGCGACCACGTCCGGCCCGACCTTCGCCTCGTCGGGCGTGGCGGCAAAGGGGATGAGTGTCCCATCCAGGTCGGTGAGAATCCCAAGCGGAGTGTGACAGGCGGTGGAATGCCAGTACCCGAGTTGGTCCGTGGGTCGTTCGCTCATAGGGGGAAGAGGCACTCGGCACTCTAGCTCAGGCGGCGGATTTACGCAATCAGTACCTCCGACGCGGCGCATGCTGCGGGGGACCGGGGCGGGCCAGGTCCAGGATCGGGGGGGTCGTGACGGAGAGCAGCCCCCATTCCGGGTTCGGGCTCCGCCCCGCGCTCCATGGGGCTATTTACGACGCGGGAGGGAGACTGTTGCCCGGAGACGCAGGGGGTTCGGGGTCCGGGTCGGCGGGTGCAGGGCGGGGGAGCAGGCGACCCCCCCCCGGGAGCGTTCGTAGAACTCGTCCCTGGAATGGATTTTCTGGGTTCATTCCTGTACGGTGGAGCCATGAAATTCGGGGACTTCCCCGCCCGTCCGGAGGAGCATACCCTCCGCGACCTGCCCCGGTCCTTTGGAAGGTTCCGGCTTCTCCGGGAGCTGGGCCGAGGAGCCCGGGGAATCGTGTATCAGGGCGTCGACGCACGGGACGGGCGGAGCATCGCCCTCAAAGTGATGATCCCCCAGAGCCCCCCGGGGACGCCGGAATCGGCCCGGGACACCAAGGCCTTCATCCTCGCCGCCCGCCTCAATGCGAGCCTTCCGCGCCATCCGAACGTGGTGGGCGTGTACGAATCCGACGAGATCGAGGGCCGGGGCTATTTTTCCATGGAGTTCGTCGATGGACAGCCGATTTCCGCCTGGCAACGCCAGAAAACCTCGACCCGGGACCGGGTGGCGTTGATCTGCACCGTGGCGCTTGCCCTCGAGCACGCGCACCTCTGCGGATTCCTGCATTGCAACATCAAGCCCACCAACGTGCTCGTCGATTCGAACGGCGTCCCCCACGTGACGGACTTCCGTCCGGACTCGACGCTGAAAATGGGCAACGGACTCTCCTCCACCGCGCTTGGATTGTCCAGGGGCGTGCTGACCTATCTGAGCCCGGAGCAGGTGATGAACCTCAAGCACATCGACCGCCGATCGGACGTCTATGCCCTCGGGGTCATGCTCTTCGAGGCCCTGACCGGGCGTCCTCCCTTCAAGGCGGAATCGACGGTCAAGACGCTCATCAGCGTGATGAACGAGCCGGCTCCCCCCCCCTCGTCCTGCATGGAACCGGACCGGGGATCGCCTTCCGACGCGAAAATGGATGCCATCACGCTCAGGGCTCTTTCGAAAGAAGCCTCGGCCCGTCATCCGTCGGCCCAGGCCTTCGCCGACGACCTCACGGAATGGCTGAAGTAGCCGGGATCGAGTGCAACGAATCCGGCGCGATGTCGTATAGACAGCATTGGCTCCGGCAGGTTCCGGAGTGGTCCAATCGCGAAAAGGTCCGCCCCGCTGGGGCGCTTCCCGACCCGAGCTGAACCCCCCAGGAGGGGATTCGCCCGCCGGAATTCAGGAGGCGCCTCGTTTCCCCGAGCCCCAGTGGCGGGCCTGTTTTCAGCCCGGGCCGACCCCCGCTTCTTCAACCTTCAGGTCGCGCGCTCCCTCCGGCCCGAGGAGCCCCCCTGACCCTAGGAGGTGATGGTATGACGAACCCAATGCTTTCCGACACCGCGATTCTGGGGGACCGTCACAGTTTCGAGACGACGCAGTGGCACCTGGTGCGCGCTGCCAGCGACGTTCAGGCCCAGGATGCGCTGATCCGGATCTACTGGAAGCCCCTCTATTTCTTCGTGCGACGACTCGGGTACTCCAACGAACCGGCGAAAGACATCGTCCAGGGCTTCCTGACGACGCTCTTGGAGCGCCGGGCGATCTCCCGTGCCGATCCCGGGCGAGGCAAATTCCGGACCTTTCTCCTCGCCTCCCTAAAGAACTACCTCAAGGATTGGTCCAAGTCGGTCTCTCGCAAGAAACGAGGCGGGGAGGCGATCATCTACTCGCTCGATTTTGCCGGCGGAGAGCGCGAGTACGTCCGGCAGGTCGCCGCCTGGCAAACCCCCGAGATGGTGCTCAACCAAGCCTGGGCGAGGAGCCTTCTAGAACAGTCCATCTCGGAGATGGAGGGGCCGCCGGCCCACCTCGAGGCGTTCCGGGCGTGGCTGGCCGAAATGGACTTCAAGGCGATCTCCCTCAAGACGGGTCTCTCCGAGTCGGCCGCGAAGAGCGCGGTCCATCGGCTCCGGGGGGAGCTCCGGAGGATCGTCACCGGCCACCTCCGCCAGACGGGCGCGACCGAGGAGGAGATCAAGACCGAGCTTGCTGAATTTGTCTCCCTGTTTGCCTGAACCGAAGCCCGGCCCGGGCCGGAGATCTCAGACGGGCTTTCGCCCGGACGCGCTCCTTGGAACCGTGGACGGGGACTTCGGTCGGGAACGCCCGGAGTCTCTCCTCTCCAAGATGCTCTTTCTCAGAATCTGCGTGTTCGTTTCATCCAGCCGGGGAGCCTCATCTTGGGGCGTCGGGAGGATTGGAGCCTTGCGCACCCGGCCTGCGGATCCGGCCCTTCGGGACATGGGATCCTCCTTCTTCATTCTTCCGCCGGCTTCAGGGTCAGAAGCTTCTCGAGGTGCTCCTGCTCGTCCCGAAGGATGTCCTCCACGGTCTCGTAGAGGATCACGTTTAGCCGCGGGATCATCTGAAGAATGCGGGTGTATTCCTCGACGGCGCCCTGTTCCTCATGGATGTTCTGGTCGAGCATCTGGGCGAGCGTGGCAGAAGGCCTGAGCGATGTGGAGTGGACCTCCATCGTCGGAGCTCCCCCCAGGGCGAACACCCGCTCCCGGAGCTTCCCGGCATGCTTGATCTCGTCGGAGGCGATCTCCTTGAGCTGTTTGGAGAGGCTCTCTCCGAACGGGCCGGTCAGGACGGCCGCATGAGTGGCATACCGGATGGCGCATGAGTGTTCCCTGGCCAGCATTTCGTTGAGCGCCTCGACGAGAGCGGCATTTTCCTTGGTCTGCATCCGGACCTCCTTTCCAACCTCACCCAGGGCTAGGACCCGGCCCAGCGCGTCTCCACGAGCCCCCAGTGGATATTCGCGAAGAACGCATCGATGTACCTCGACCGGTCCATGCCGGTGTAGGCGTGCTCCCAGACATCCATGACGAGAAGCGGCGCGAATCCAACCGGGTGGCCCTCTTCGTGGAGGCCGATCCAGTGATTGGACAGGCGGCCGAGGACCGGATCCTGGTAGAGGATCACCCATCCGACCCCCCGCATCTGGGCGGTCGCCTCGAACTCATCTTTCCAGTGCTGGTAGGACCCCCACGCGGCAGCCAGGGCCTCCTCGAGCGCCCGTCCGACGCCGGATGTTCCGGGCTGCAGATTCTCGAAGTAGAGCTCGTGGAGCCTGAGGCCGTTTAGTTCGAACCCGATCCGGCGCTTCATCTCGGACCATTCGGGCGACCCCAACTCGGCTCTTTTCAGGCGCCCCAGGAGGAGGTTGACGTTCTTCACGTAGCCTCCGTAGAGCTTGAGGTGGGCTTCGACCAGAGAGTGGGGGATATCCCGGAGCCCGCGGAGCCCCGTGAAATCCCGCAAAGGAAACGCCGCGCGAATGTCATGCTCGACCGAACTCCTTTGCTCGATCATGGATCCTCCCGTCAGATCAGAAGAAGAGATTGAGACCCGCCGTGAACTGCCAATAGTCGAAGTCCCTGCTCCTGAGGGCGTCCGCCTCAGGATTGAGGAAGATGTAACGCACGTCGGCGTCGATCGACACGGAGGGACCCAGGCGGGCCTCAACCCCCGCTCCCGCATGACCCCCGAAGGAATGGGCGGTCTGGTCCTGGTAGAGAAGGGAAGGAAGCCCGTGATACCGGACGCGGGTGTAATACCAGCCCGCCCCGGCCAGGAGGTAGGGCTTGAACTCCCATTCGGGGAACGGATAAAGAAACCCGGTCACCTGGACCGGATACTGGGTGACGACCACGTCACCGTTCTGGTATTCGTCCTGGTGAAAGGTGATCGACGCTTCGGCGGCGAAGAACTTGAGGAAGTGCAGGCGCGCCTGGGCGCCGGCGGACCAGGTGCCCCGGTCGGCTCCCCGGGCCTTGAGATAGCCCGCGGTCGGGCCGATCGAAAACTCCGATTCGCCCGGGGGGCGCGGTTCGGCTTCGCTCGCGAGCGAGCGGGGGAGCAAGGGGGAGCCCGGGTCCGCATCGAACGCTCCCTCCGGATCCGGCGGGGAGGGAAAGAGGCGGTCGAGGGACGCGGCAGGCTCGTCCATAAGCCCCGATTCGGACCCCATCGCCAGGAAGGCACTCGTCATCGCGATAAGCACCATGGGATAGTCTCCTTATGGCAGCGTGGGCGCCTCATCCGATCGGCGCCCCCCGAACGGGTCCGCCAGGGCCACCGCTGTGCGGCGGTGACCCCGACGGCACAACTGGGAGTGGGATGCGCATTACCTCTTGGCCCGTTGCGGAGACGGCTCCTTGAAGAGCACCTTGATCCCGTCGATGGTCCCCTTCAGGGCATGACGGACCTTCTCGGCCGCTACGGATCCGATTTCCTCGGCCGCTTCCAGGGCGCCTTCGGCCGCGGATGAAGCCGCCTGGACGGCGTCGACACCGAGGTCCTTCGCGCTGTGGATCGCCCCTTGCACCAGGCCCGTTGTGGCATGCGCCACGTCACCCCCCAGCTTGGCGGTATGATGGACGACCGTGCGGGCGGTGCGGGCGACCGTCCCGAGCGCCGCCTCGCCCGTCTCCCGGGTGCCCCGGAGGACGCCGACGGCGATCCCCTTGGCCGCCTTGGCCAGGTCACCGCCCGCTTCCACGGCTCCGTGAACGGCCGCCCGGGCGATGTCCATGACGGCTTCGATCGCAGAGGCTCCCGCGGTGCCGGTGCCCTTGAAGACCCCGGTCACCGCCCCGGATACGCCCTCAACCACCGCGGTGAAGACGTCAGCGGTTCCCTGGATCGCCTGAACGATACCATCCTTGATCCGGTGGGCTCCGTTTCCCGTCCGTTTCTCTTGGGCCATCGGTTTCTCCTTAACCTTGGGAATCGAGCGGCGGTGAGGCTTGAGATCCCCCGGCCGACTCAATCAGAGGGAATACTTTTCTCGAACTCGTCCTTCATCCTCTGGGCGAGGGCCTTGTTGTCGTCGCTCCCATCGTCGCCCGCGATGAAGGTCACCTGAGAATTCTGGGGATCGAGCTTCTCGATCCGGATCCGGACGGGGATCGAGTCTTTGAGCCGGCCGTCCAGGAGGGTCGAGGTCGCATGCGTCTCCTCACTCGTCGGCGTCACCCGGAGCGCGGAGAAGGTGTGGTGTGCCGACGTCACGCAGGACGGCAGGTCGGCCCTGTAGCTTGCTTTCAGCCAGTTTCCTCCGAAGCGGCTCGGTGTGGCCGTTCCAAGGCCGGCCTTGCCTGCGATGCGCTCATGGATCAATTTCGCCAGGTCGCGGTCCCCCGGCTCGACTCGAACGGAGACCCGGGAGGTCCGATCATCGATGCTCTTCACCTCGATCCGGACTTCACATCCGTTGGCGCGTCGGGCGACGAGCTCGCCTCCAAATTGATCGTGCTTGTCGCTCGTGACCGTGAGACCGGCCGCCTCCGCGCTCTTGTGAGCGGCGCTCCAGGCGTCTGGGGCGGGTTTGGCGTACTCCCGCACGATCGTGTTGGTGCCGCTCCCGAGATCATTCTCCTGGCACGAGACCAGGAGGAGTCCCGTCCAGGCGACCATCGACATTAGCCTGCTCATAAACCCTCCTTGGAGATCGAAAGACAGGCCCACCCACTTCGTCCGGGGAGCCGCTCGAACCGGCGCCCCTAGATAGGTGGAGGCGGCGGTCGGCGACCCGTGAAGAGCCCCCAGACGAGCGAAAGCACGAAGACGACCAGGAAGAAGAAGAACAGCAGCCGCGCGATCTCAGCCGCCCCTGAGGCGATCCCGCCGAATCCGAAAAGCGCGGCAATGATCGCGATGATGAAGAACGACAGTGACCATCGCAGCATGTTCACCTCCCTCATCCAGCGGCGTTCGGAAACACGCTACCTACGACATCTCCCGGGTCCGGTTTCGACCCAGCTCGCCGAATCCCGGATCCGGGGCTGTCCAGGGATCAGGAGCGGGCCCTCCGGGAGGAGAGAAGGCAAAGACCCAGAATCCCTGAGACCGTGCCTCCCACGATCAGCCAGAACGGCTTGTTGCTGGGTACGCGGTCGAGAATCCTGGAAACCTCGGACCGCACCTGCTCGGAATCGTTGAACGCCCAGGCGAGAAGGATCACCCCTGCCATCGTGAGAATGGCGCCCGCAAACCTACGCATGAGGTCCTCCTTTCCAGCGGGGGCGTCCCGCGCCCCCGGCGTTCTTACCTACGACGTCGGCAAAGGATCGATGCCGGTTCCGGGTCATCCGGGTGCTCGTTGCGGTTTGGGGCCAAGAGTCCTTGAATCCGCACCGGCCCGACGTCGTACGTAGCCTCGAAAGGAGACGAGCATGGGCCCTCCGAGAAACAGGGACCGGATCGATTGCTACGGCCTGTCCGATCCCGGTCGAGTCCGAAAGGTGAACCAGGACCAGTTCCTCATCGCCGAACTCTCGAAGGCCATGATCCTCCGTCAGTCGACCCTGGCGGACCGGGAGGCCACCTGCCTCGCCAGTCGTCGCCGGGGGTCGCTCCTGGCCGTGGCCGACGGAATGGGAGGGGCTCCGGCCGGCGACCGGGCGAGTGCCGTCGCCCTCGATGGAGTCGTCCGGTACATGCTCAACGCGATGCCCTGGTACTTCCGGCCCGGGGAGCATGAACCCGAGCTGAAGGAAGAACTCCAGAAGATGATGGGAAAGTGCCAGTCCCTCATCGAGGCCAACGTCCTCGTGCATCCTTCCCGGGAGGGCATGGGGACGACGCTCACGCTGGCGTACATCCTATGGCCGCGTCTCTGGATTGACCACGTGGGCGACAGCCGTTGCTATCTGTATCGGAACTCACGGCTCCATCAGCTCACTCGGGACCACACCCTGGGCGGGGTGTTCATCGATCGCCGAATGCCCCTGGTCGTGGCGCCTGGACCCTCACCCGGGAGCGAGATCCTCTGGAACGTCGTGGGGGGAGGCACGCCGGAGCTCTCGCCTGAAGTCTCGGCCTTCGACTTGAAGGCAGATGATGTCCTTCTTCTGGCCACGGACGGGCTCACCCGTTATGTCCCCCCCGACGAGATTGCTTCGGCCCTGGAATCGGGGGGTGACGCCCGCGAGACCTGCCGTCGGCTGGTCATCGCCGCCAACCAGGCGGGAGGGAGGGACAATGTCACGGTCATCGTGGGGCGCATCGCGAATCCGGAAGGAGGACGGGCGGACACGACGGGAGTGACCGCCAGGCGGATGTCCTCGACGGATGGGGAGCCTGAAGGCCAGGCGAGGACGGTAAGCGATCGCGGCCCCTTACACGACGATCCCAGGCCACCGTTCAACCACGGCGTCGTAGGTAGACCGAGGAGTACGAACCGGGTCCATTAGGAGGAATGACCGTGCTTCGAGACAAACAACCGCTCATTCTTGTGGTCGACCCTGATGTGGAAATTCTGACTTCGCTCTACTTCATTCTGGATGGCGAGGGGTACCTCGTCGCCACCGTCCATCCCACCGTTGATGCGCTCAAGTGTGTGGTCGAGCAGAAGCCCGAGCTCGTGATCGCGGGCCAGGAAGCGTTCGATTGGAACGGGATGGACCTGGTCAGGAAGATCCGGGAGATCTCTCCCGACACCCGCATCCTTCTTCTGGTCGACCCCGGCGACAAACTGGGTTCATCCAAGGCCAAGCGGTCGGGCGCCGATCAGCTCGTCTTCAAGCCCTACACGAGGGTCAAGGTGCTTGAGGGAGTGGGAGCGCTTCTCCCGGTAGTTCACCGGTAGATTCGGATCTTGCCCTGCAGGGAGGACGTATGGGCCATTCTCGCATTTCCACGAGAAGTTGCGGCGGGGGTCCTTGGAAGGGCTCGCTGGGGAGCGACGTCTCGAGGATCGATTGCCACGGAGCCAGCGAGAAGGGTTCGAGTCGCGCGCTCAATGAGGATGAATTCCTCATCTGTCCGCTCGTCTCGCCCCTCCCGGGCCGTGAACCGGCCTTCCTCTTTGCCGTCGCCGATGGAATGGGCGGCGCGCCCGGGGGGGAGCGGGCCAGTTCGATCGCCCTCCATTCGCTCCACCGATCCCTTTGGGAATCCATCGTCGTTCCTGATTCGCCCGGCGACGGCGTCCTCGATCCCGGCGGAGCGCTTCGGGATGCCGTGATCGGGTGCCAGCGCGATGTCGAAGGAGACCAGAATGGGCATCCCGATCGTGCCGGCATGGGGACGACGCTGACGGCGGCCCTGGTCCTGTGGCCGTCAGTCCACGTGGTCCATGTGGGACATAGCCGCTGCTACGTGCTCCGGGGATCGCATCTGGAACAGCTGACCGTCGACCACACGGTGGCGCAGCAGTTGGCGCACCTTGGGCTCCTCACCCCCCGGGCGGTCCATCCCGACCGGTGGAACCACATCCTCTCGAATGTCATTGGCGGAACCTCATCCACCGTCGAGCCACAGGTCACCTCGAGCGCCTTGAAGTGGGGAGAAGCGATCCTCTTGACGACCGATGGCCTGACCGATGTCCTTTCGGAGGAGGCCATCCTGAAACTAGCCCGCAGGGAGGGCGATGCGCCCGCCGTCTGCAGAAGCCTGATCGAGGCCGCCCAGGAGCATGGGGGACGGGACGACATGACCGTCATCTTTGCCAGATTCGGCAATTCGCCGATGTGGCGACGGCTTCAAGAGATCTTTAGTTTGAAATAGGGGCCGCCCCCCGGAGGGGCGCACCCATCCTGGGATGAAGGGTGCCCGGAAGAGCGTGTAAAGGGGTGGAGGGCTTGTGTGTCCGATACGCCGGGGCGAGAATTGAGCAAGGAGTCGAAGATGATGCATCAAACTGCTGATAGAGCTGACTTGGGCCGGGCGTTCGGGCTCCCCGTCGGGCTCCTGATGGTCGCGGCTATCCTTTCCCTCTCCGCCTGCGTCGTTGCCTTCCGCCCGCCCCCCCACGAGGTAATGATGGTTGACGGCGCGCCCCCTCCAGGCGACGTGGTGGTCGATCAAGTCCCCCCCGCGGCGCCCGTCGAGGTGGTCACGGTGTCCCCCGACCCCGGCCTGATCTGGGTCGGGGGGTACTGGGGCTGGTACGGCGGACGGTACGTCTGGGTGTCGGGCGGCTGGCATCGGCCTCCCCGCCCCGGCGCGGTCTGGGTGGGAGGCTACTGGGCCCGGCGGCCGATGGGGGGGCACGTCTGGGTGCGCGGCTCCTGGAGGTAACGGAACACGAGCGGTCCGGAGCCGGGCCCTGATCCGCCGATGTCGTTGGAATTCGGAATGGCCTTCCCCGCGCAGTCTGCAGTTCGATCACCGGGCCCTTTGGGGAGGGGAGCGCGCCGCGAGGCGAGCGCGTCCTTCGAGGCCCCGGCCGGGGTCGATGGGCCGGCTCCTGGCGTCTCCCCGAATTGTTCCGACCCACACCTCGTAGATGGGCTCCGGAGGTTCTTGAGATGACCTGTTTCCAGTTCCTGTTGTTTCTCGGGGTCGCTGGAATCGCGGGCGGAGTCGGTCAGGCACTGGCGGGCTATTCGCGCGGTGGCTGTTTCGCCTCCGTCGCCCTGGGATTCGTGGGAGCGGTCCTGGGTTCCTGGCTGGGCCGGCTCCTCCATCTCCCCGATCTCCTGGTGCTTCAATTTGGTTCGGAGGCCTTTCCCGTCATTTGGTCGGTCATCGGTTCGGCGCTCTTGGTCACACTCTTGGGCGCCCTGTCCCGGCCGCGCTGCTGATCGGGCTGCGAGAGGCCTTTGCGATGCTTGCCTCGGGGACAGCCGGTTTCATCATCGGCACGAACCTCCGCGTCGGCGGGGGCTCGGTTGCACGCCGATGACGTCACGCGGCCGGTGCTAACCTTTTTTCAGCGCGGGAGACTCCCTCGAGGTACCGGAGGCTTTTTCAGTCCAACGGGCTCATTGCTTCAGAGTTCCATCGGCGCGGAGATTCTGGCCGATTCGACGAATCTCCGCCTCGCCCTGTTGCAGCGCCTCCCCCCTTTTGTGTCCGGGGTGGTTGCCGGGGGCAAGGTCATGTGGATGCTTGGCCGCGGAACCGAGCACGAACCCCGACTCGCCCTCGGCGATGAAGTCGATGCCCCACATCCGTCCTGGTCACCGCGCTTTGGCGAGAAGCTCCTGGAGGGAATCCAGCAGGGCCTGGATGGAATTCAACCCCTCGCCGAACGCAGGACCGATCGAATCCGGCTCCACCACCTGGGGGTCCGATAGCTTCGAAAGTGTTCGCGCCACCCGGTCCCGGAGCGAGGAAACGTCGGCCTTGAGAGGCGGTTTCCCGGCATCCAGCTCCGCTTTCATCCCTCGATAGCGTTCCCTCGCCGACGCGCAGGCCTCCTGGAGCGCCGTGTACACGCGAATATCCGCCGCAAGTGGATCCAGCTGGCGCCGGACGTTTTCCGCGCGGTGGCGAAGCCCCCCGATCCGACGTTCGAAGTCGGAGGACAACGGGGGGCGAGCCGTCCCGAGAATCGCCCAGAGTCCATCGATCGACTGGGCCGCCTTCAGGTACTCCCGGCGCTCCAGGAGGGCCTCCAGGTCCGCCAAGCGGCGCTCGCTCTCCACCACCGTGCGTTCTGACTCGAGCCAGGCCGTGAGCTCCTCCAGCTCGCCCCGGCTCGGGGAGGAGGAGGGGAGCTCCGGAGCATCCCCCCGCGCCCGGTCGAGGGCCTGCGCCGCCGCGGTAAGGTCTCCTTTCAAGAGCGCCCCGCGGGCCAGGGACAGTTCGAGAACCGTCCGCTCCCCAGCTCGATCCTGCTCCATCTTCAAGGTGTACAGAAGGGCGGCCAAGGCGAGAACTCCGATCGCGATCAGGGCCAGGGTCGTTTTCCGGCGGGGCGGCTTCGGGGCCACGTAGGTGAAGCCCAGGTGCTGCAGGCGGCGCCTCTCCAGCGCCTGCTTTTTGTCCAGGAGGACCGCCCGCGCTGCCGCCGCCGCCGGTACGGAGAGCTTCGGACCCAGGAGCGCCTCGCGGTAGAACCCCGTCGCCTCCGCGAGCGTGTCGATCCGGGCGCTCACCCCGGCCGCGTCTTTGGTCGAAAGGAGATCGGCTAGCTCGTCGTAGGTCCGGAAGAGCTCGATCACCGAACTCTCCCGGTCCCGCCCCCGGAGGGCGGCCTTCTGGAGCTTCCGGACCCTCCGCCTCAATTTTGGAATTCGTCGGGCCCTCCGAACGCTCTCCTCCTCCGTGGGCTCCTGGTCCAGGAGCCGGTTTTCACCGTCCAGGAGCGCGAGGGATTCCCGCACCTCGATCGTGGTCAGCCGCTTCCCGAGGTCCTTCGAGAGCATCATCATGACGACGGCTTCGAGTTCCAGGGAGACCTGCGGCTTGAGGGTGCGGACCCAGGGGACATCGCGGTCGCTTCCGACCTTGCCCATCGTGTCGATCGCCGTCGTGCCCTGGACCGGCGGAACGCCCGTCAGGAGCTTGTAGAACGTGGCGCCGAGGGAATAAACGTCGGACTCCTTGACTGAAGGCTCCCCCCGCGCGCGCTCCGGATCGAGATAGTTGGGCGTCCCGATGATGATTCCGGTGGAGGTAAGCTTCCCCTCCGTCCCTTCGTCGATGGCTTTCGCCAGCCCGAAGTCCGTGAGCTTGATCTTTCGGAGGTCACGGGTCGCCAGGATGTTGGCGGGCTTGATGTCGCGGTGAAGGATGCCCCGATCGTGCGCGTGAATGAGTCCCCCCAGGGATTTCCGGATCACCTGGACGACGTCGGGAATCGAGAGCCGCGCCTCCTCGAGGGCGATGGCCGGGACGTACTCCATGACCGCGTAGTACTTCCCATCAGCACGGCCGGCCTCGACCACCTTGATCACATTCGGGTGGTCCAGCGTGGAGGCCAGAATGTCGATCTCCTTCAGAAATCTCTGGACGATCTTCTCATTGCGCGCCAAACCCTCATCGAGGATCTTGATGGCCCGGCGGAAATCCCCGGCGATCCGTCGATGGGGTGCCACGAATTCGAGGAGATCGCCGTAGACCCTGCCGAGCTTCTGTTCGAGGTCGGGCTGGCCGGTCACCTCCTGGGTGCGCCCGTGGACCCACTCCTGAATCCTCTGAACATCCTGTTCCGTGAGCCTCGCGTCCTCCGATTTGACTCCCGCCATCGACCGGAATTTTCGGGCCTCTCCGTTCAGGAGGCGCGCGCCGAGCTCGGCATAGGGATTGAGCCACCCCTCCCAGACCGATCCCATGCCGCCGGCGGCGATGTGGCGGACGAGGATGCACGATCCCAGAATGGTCTGACCCGGGACGATCGAGCGATCGGGTTGGACCATGGTCAGTCGAGTTCTTTCTGGAGCTTGTCCGCGAGCACCTTGAGCTTGTTGGGGAGGCCCGCCTGCTCCATCTTCCGCCCCGTGACGGACCAGGCGCCGAGGGGCACTCGGGCCAGCCGGAGGAGGTGGTTCCGGGCTCTTGCCTCCGGATTCCACAGGAGATAGGTGGATTCGAGGGTGTCGCCCCGCGGGATGCCGACCGAACCCGGGTTGGCCGCGAAGACGCCGGGTCGGCTCTTGTCGGTGTAGATCCCGGGGAAATGGGAATGGCCGAAGAAGACGAACCGGACGTCCCTCCAGTCGTAGTCGGAAAAGAGCTTCTCCACCGGATGATAAGCGGCGCTGGCCTTGAGGCTCTCGCGGGTCGGAGTGTCCAGGACGTACCGCGAATCGCCGGGCAGGAAGGGATTGTCGTGGACGAGGAGCGCGCTATCCACTCGGACCGACTTGGGCAGGGAGGAAAGGTAGGCCACGTGCTCCTCGCCGTCGCGCCTTGCGAGCGTTTTCCGGTAAAACTCTTCGAGAAGCTCCCGGACGTTGGGATTGGCCAGGAGTTTCACCAGAAGCTGCCGGGTGATTTCGGCCTCGCCCTTGAGGAGGCGTTGCGTCAGGGGCATCTTGAGGTCCGGACCCAGCTTCAGGTGGGCGCAGAGTTCCTGGGCCAGGGTCGGTTCGTAGTCCGGCGCGCGAAGGCGCTCGATCATCTCGCGGGTGGAGGTATCGTCGCTATGGACCGGGCTGCTCTCCCCGTAGAGTTGGTGGATCGCCCAGAGGATTCCCTCCCGGGCCCCCAGACCGCCAAAACCGGTCGACCGTCCCAGTCCCAGGCGGGGGGTCTTGATCTTCTCTACGAGTCCGAGCTCGTGATTGCCCGCCAGGACCACCGTGCAGCGCCTTCGGACGAGATCCAGGCACTCACGGGGATTGGGCCCATAGCCCACCACGTCGCCCAGGCAAAGGATCTCCTCGATCTTCTGTCCCCCGTCGTTCCGACGGTCGATGTCGCGAAAGACCCTCTCCAGGGCTTCGAGATTGCCGTGGATGTCCGAGATGATCGCTCGTTTCATTCAGGTTTCCTGAAGCCCCCATTATAAGCTCGCCCCGAAGGGTAGAGGAAGCTGCGATGCGCGTGGCGGTGCTTGGTGATCCCGGAATCGATCTTGAGATCGCTCGAATTGCGAACGATCCCGTTTGGATGCTGCGGGACCGGGAAGCATCTAAGGCCGCCGGCCGCCGGGCCCAGCCGGCTACGGCTCGGAAGTACTCCCCTGGGAAAACCAAGAGTCGTTCTTTCCACATCAGAGTTCACGGATTGGCTATACTGACCCCGTCGGCGTCGAGTCGTTGGAGTGGGCAGACCGGGGGCCGCCGAGGTCAGGCGGGGCGGATCCAACCGTCCGACCGACCCAGGTGGGCGGACGGGGGCGGCTCCCGCCGCAAGAATGAAACCCCGGGTCTGGCGGGCGGGTCCACAACGCTTTTTGAATGGGGAGCGTGATGCCCACCGAGAAACCCCTCCGGGAGTCCCCCGCCCCTGGGGCTCAGGGAAGCTCCGAGGCGACTTCGACTCCCATTTCCTTGCCGCCCGCCCCGCTCGAGCGGCGCAAGCACCTGCGATTCCGGGTGGAACAGGCCATCGCCCGGATCCTCGATGAAGGATTAAAGGCACGATTGAAGGGCCTTCTGGGGAAGAGGAACTTCACCCTGCTCAATCTCTCCGAGGCCGGGGCGCGCGTGGCGATGGCCTCGATGCTCAAACCCGGGGCCCTGGTCCATCTGAAGATCGAAATCGAATCCCTTAGGGAAGAGATCGTGACGCCCGCCAAGATCGTCTGGTGCCTGAAGAATTCGAGGAAGGAGGACGAGTTTCATGCGGGCCTGCTGTTCACGGGCCTCAGCCCGGCCGAAGCGAAAAAGATTACTCACATGAGAGACTACCTGGATTCGGCCTTGTACAAGACCCGGCACACCACACGAATCCGGGAAAGGAGACCGGAACCCGCGAAGTGATTTGAATCCCGGAGCCCCAAAGCTCTCGTCCCTCCGGATGGCCGTCACGCAGGTCAGACCACACCGGCTCACCGCCTCCGGTCCCCGGCCCCAACCGCCGGGGCCACATCCCGCCCGGCTCCATTTTTTACGACTTCAGCGAGAACCCATAAGATATACTTCATTCGGGGGTTGGGGCTGTTCTCTCTTAAGTAGTGCAGACGTGCGGCTTCGCGAGGCTTCACCCGGCGGATCTTTGGAGTGAATCCCGCGGGACTCTATTCCCTCCCGCCAACCTGAAATCGACGTCTCCGGGATTCATTCGGGGGTGACGCCCCCCGCCTCGGGTCGCACGGGAGCAACCGACCGTCCAGCTTGGGAGCTAGGAGTTTTCAGTCGGACCGCTGGGGTGGAGTATGAAGGAGGGATCCTATGGCCTCATCAAAGCCTAAGAAGATCCTCATCGCCGAAGACAACGCCTCGATCCGGAACATCCTGGCCTTCCTGCTCAAGAATCACGGCTACGACGTCATTGAATCCGAGGATGGGGACGACACCCTTGAGAAGGCCCTCTTGATCCATCCCGACCTCCTGCTCTTGGATGTCATGATGCCGGGAAAGACAGGCTTCGAAATCTGCTCGATCCTAAAGGGAAATGCGGCCCACCAGGGCATCCGCATCCTCATCCTGACGGCGGTCACGAAGGACTCAGGGAAGGACGACGCCTACTGGAAACGGATCACCAACGCGGATGATTTCATCAGTAAACCGTTCAAAGGCTCCGATCTCGTGCACCGCATCGAGAAGCTCCTGGGAGGAGGAGCTGAACGGGAAACCCGGACCCTGCGGACCTCGGGCTATGAAATCACGAGCGATCACGACGAGTCCCAGGACGAGCCCCGTTGACCCTTCATCAAGGCGCGCGGGATCAGGGACGCGGAGCGGGAGTGCTTAGGGGTAGGGGAATGGATCATGGCGGATTCAGAGTCGGGCAGGGCATCCCTGTCCGAGGTTCGGGGTCATCCCGCCTCCGGGAGTACTCCGAAGCCCTCGGGGCGGGAGGTCCGGAAGTATCTTCGCTTCCGGATTGACGAGGCCTCGGCTGGTCCCCCCGTGAAGGGCTTTCTCACCTCGCTCGGCTTCGGAAGGGCGAACAAGGCACGGGCGGCCATCAATCTCTCCGAAGGCGGCGTCATGCTCCTCGTGCGCGAACCCCTCCCTGCGGGCATGAAGGTGAGGATTCGATTGGAGATGGAAGGTTGTTCTGATTTCGTCGAAACGACGGGAGAGGTCCGCTGGTGCGATCGGGCCGCTCGGAACATCCAGGAGAGTCAGGCGGGCATCCAGTTCACGGGGCTATCCCCAGCGGACCTGAATAAGATCGCGGAAATGCGCGAACGCCTTAAGGCTGCGGAGGGCCGGAAAGAGGCCCCAGCCACACCCGGGTAGGAGCGGGAGAGAAGATTCGGACCGCCGGAGTCGGAGAGACGTATCATCGGTATCCGGCGGTCGGGGTGCGCGGGGTGATGTCATGGCCAGGATTCTAAAATGCCCGCGATGCCAGCAGGGGATTGACGTGGCCGGGGGAGCGCCAGGTACTTCGGTCCGGTGCGCCGAATGCGGACAAGAGGCGCGCATTCCCACGGGGGCCACAAGCGTCCGCTCCAAGCCGGTCTCGGCCCCGGTTCCGGCCTCCCTGCCGCCCCCCTCCGGAACGAGGGATCCCGGAATCTCCCCTCGGCTGACGCGCGTCCGAACTCGGAGCGCCTCGGGCCTCCCCGCGGGCCTGGCGACTCCCAAGTTCAACTCGGGCCTGTTCGTCGGTCTGGGCATCGGCGCGCTCGGCGTGGGGGTGGTGATCCTGATCATGATGACCCGGGGTCAGCATGAGGAGCCGACCGGGACCTCGCCCCCTCCGGAGAGGCGTTCCGCCAGCCCCTCGCCCAACCTGAGTGCTCCACCCATGGTGAACCGACCGCCCCCGTCGGTGGATCGGAGGCCGGAACCCAATCCCGGGGGCAGTCCACCGCAGGCGGAAAACCCCGATCGGGTCAATTGGAATCAGATCATGGAAGCGCTTCGCCCCGGCGGTGGCTTTGACCATGAGGACCGGCCGGAGGGGGTCGCGTTCCGGAGGGTCAAGAGCTTCGGCAAGGCCGCCTACCCGCACCTGATCGGGTACATCACCGACGAGGACGGGGCGATCGCCATTGCGGCCGTTGTCGTCCTCAACGTCCTCACGGGGCGCGACAGCCCGCTGCCCAGGGGGGTCAGCAAGGCCAAGGTCAAGGCGGAATGGGAGGAGTGGTTGAAGAACGGAAGCGAATCGCCGAAGACCAGCGCGGTCCAGGCCGATCCGCCCAAACCTTAGCGGGGTGCTTCCGGATGGCGGCCGTCCCCGGCGGATGCCGGGATAGGCGGTGAGAAGCACCCCCTACGGCCCGCGTTCGTCTTCCTCGCTTTTCTGCTCCAGCTCGAGGTCATTGAGGATGTCGCGGATCGTCCTCCGGAGCAGGGTCACGTCCCATGGCTTGGTGACAAGGCAGTCGATCCGCTTCCGGAGTCCCGGAAGGAGGGCCGTACTTTCGGGGTAGGCCGTGAGAATCACGCGGGCGGTGGCGGGAGAGTCCTTGGCCACCTCCTCGAGAAGGTCGGTGCCCTCCATTTCCGGCATGCGCTGGTCGCTGATCACCAGGCTCACCGGGCGGTGGCGCACCCAGTCGAGCGCCTCCTCGGGACGATCGGTGGTGAGGATCTGGTATGGCTCCTGTCGGAGCGAGCGCCAGAGCGCCCACAAGACGGACGGGTCGTCGTCGACCACGACGACGGTGTGAAAATCGTTCAGGCGTCTCATGCCTCACCTCCCAGGTCGTGCTCGAACCCCTCAGCGTCCTCGGGATGTCGGGGGTGGGACTCCTCGACCCTCCGCAAAAGACCGCGCAGGATCCCCCGAAGCGAGGCGTCTTCCCAGGGCTTGAGGATCACCCGGCTGATCGCGGTCATGAGCTCGGGGTCCATGCGAAGGCACTCCGGGTAGGCCGTGAGGATAATGCCCTGCGTTTGCGGAGACCGGAGGCGTACCAGGCCGAGCAGTTCGGTGCCCTCAATCAGCGGCATCCGCTGATCGCTGATGACCACGCTCACGTCCCGATCCTCGAGCCACTCGAGAACCTGCGAGGGATCGTCCGCGGTCAGGAGATCGTACGGCTCTTTGCGGAGCGCCCGCCTCAGGGCCGCCAGCGTCCCGAGATCGTCGTCCAAGGCGACCACGGTGTGAGGCCGGACCGACTTCCCGAGATCCATTTCAAGTTCTGGCGCGGTCAGCATGCTGCACCTCCCAAACCGGCCAGGGGGAGGCGCACGGAAACCTCGGTTCCCCGGCCGACCTCGGATGTCACCTCGATCCTTCCCTGGTGGGCCCTTACAATCCTTTGGGCCACCTGAAGCCCGATCCCCGTCCCCTGGCCCGACAGCCGGGTCGCGAAGAACGGTTCGAAAAGCCGCTTCAGGCGGTCCGGCGCGATGCCCTTTCCGGTGTCCTGGACCCGGACGACGGCCTCCGCTTCCTCACGCTTCAAGGAGACGTGGATCTCCCCCCGCGTCTCGATCGCCTGGGCCGCGTTCACCAGGAGATTCATGAACACCTGTTCCAAGCGTGACGCCGTTCCAAGCACGGGGGGCACCTCCGAGTACTCGCGTTGCACCTGGGCCTTGTGCTTAATCTTGCTCCAGGAGAGCCGGATTGCGTCCTCCAGGCATTGGGTGAGAGCCACGGGCTTCTGTTCTTCCGGTTCGGCGCGGGCGAACTCCTCCAGGCGCCTGGCGAGGTCGCGGATCCGCTCGGCGCCCTCGCGGCTTTGGGCGAGCGCCGTCTCGAGGTCGCCGGCAATGAACTCGGCGTT
>Ga0222749_10000285_pt1 | contig 32259 bp, 29 predicted proteins | sample IncBWH2Mmetat_FD_197234 | JGI IMG/M metagenome (GOLD analysis project Ga0222749, IMG submission 197234) | Metatranscriptome of lab incubated forest soil microbial communities from Barre Woods Harvard Forest LTER site, Petersham... | ecosystem: Environmental > Terrestrial > Soil > Temperate... | reverse complement strand
GTGAATGGTGCAGTTGTCTTCCACCGTCAGGTTATAGCCATAGGAGATTTCGACACCGTGGAAGATTTTTACGTTCTTACCGCAATATTTGAAGATGTGCCGCGCCAGCATAGCGCGGACGCGGAAGCCCAGCCAGTGGTTCAGCCCGACGGGCGAGCGGTCATACATCATCCAGAACCAGATCAGCGGTTTGCGCTCGGCGTATTTTGCCGGGTCCACGTCGCCGTAGTATTCGGGTTCAAGCGTGGCGTTGCGCGGATCAAAAGAATGCACCAATGCCTGCTGCGTCAGGGTTTCGGTGAGCTTGGGCTCTTCGTAGCCGCGGCCGAGATACAACTCGTGCAGAGCGTTGCGGACCGCCAGACTGCGGTGCTCGGGATCGCGGTTCGCAAACTCGCGGTCGAGCGACTCAATCCAGCCAAGAAATGTTTTTTCGGCTGCAGGCGTTGGTCCGAGTTGGCGGTAGTCGTAGCGAGGCATGGGAAGGACGATTTACGAATTACGATTTTGTGATTTACGATTTCTGTAGTCTTAATTTATAAATTGGCTCTGTTAAGCATTTATTCAACCACGTTTCTGTAAATCGAAAATCGTAAATCAGAAATCTAGCTCTTCCGCTTTAGAACGGCGTGGACAGCTTTCACGATGTGAGGCGCCGTAAGTCCGTACTTTTCCATAAGCTGGTCGGGCGTGCCCGATTCGGCGTAGGTGTCCTGGATGCCGACAAACTCCATGGGCACGGGCTTGGACTTGGCTACAGACTGCGCCACGTGCGCGCCCAATCCGCCATCAAGCAGGTGCTCTTCCGCAGTGACAATCGCGCCGCACTCCTGCGCGGCCTTGGCGACGGCGTCGTCATCCATCGGCTTGATGGTGTGCATGTCAATTACGCGGGCGTGAATGCCCTCTTCTTCCAGTTGCGCCTGCGCGTGCAAGGCATAGCCAACCTCAAGGCCACAGGCGACAATGGCCACATCACGGCCATCGCCGTGAACTTTCGCCTTGCCAATCTCAAAGGTATCAGCGGCTGAATAGATGATGGGACTCTTTGCACGCGCCGTGCGCATGTAGACAGGTCCCACGTGCTCCGCCATGCGATGCACCAGGGCGCGCGCACAGAATTCATCGGAGGGAACCAGGACTGTGAACCCAGCCAATCCGCACATGAGGGCAATGTCTTCTACCGATTGCTGGCTCGGTCCATCTTCGCCGATGGAGATGCCGCCATGTGAGCCGCAGAACTTGGCGTTCACGCGAGGGTAGGCAACGCAGGTGCGCATCTGGTCGTAGCCTTTGTCGCAGAGAAAAACTGCGAATGAAGAAGCAAAGGTCAGCTTGCCGCACAGCGCCAGGCCGCTCGAAATGCTCACCATGTTGGCCTCGGCAATGCCGCAGGTGAAGAAGCGCTCAGGGAACTTCTCCTGGAACTTGGCGCTGAAGGTTGATTTTGCCAGATCGGCATCCAGAACCACTACGTTCGGGTCCTTCGTGCCCAGCTCGACCAGCGCCTGCCCGTAGGCCTCGCGCGTGGCTGCTCCCATCTTCAATTCGAATTTCGGTTTTGTCGGAGTAGTCGCCATGTGCATTTTTCTTAAGTTAAGTAATGCTCAAAATTTATCGCAAGATTCGAGCCAGGTTGCCAATACAAAGTGGGAATTACGATTGACGAATTACGATTTAAGAATGCAGAATTATCTCTCACAGTAAAAATCGTAAATCGAAAATCAGAAATCGTAAATTCGTACTTCTCGCTTCATACTTCTCACTTCGTACTTTCCAGTTCTTTTACCGCCGCTGCAACTTCTTCCGGCTTAGGCGCAACCCCGTGCCACTTGGGATTATTCTCCATAAACGAGACGCCTTTGCCTTTAATCGTGTTGGCAATGATGGCCACCGGTTTACCGTTGGTGTTCGCCCGCGCCTTTTCCAAAGCGGGAATTACCTCATCGAAGTTGTGGCCGTCAATTTCCACGGCATTCCATCCAAAGCTCGCGAACTTTGCCGGCAATGGGTCCACGTCGAGAATGTCTTTGGTAAAGCCATCAAGCTGCTGGTGGTTGTAATCAACGATGAGAGTCAAGTTGCTCAGCTTGTGATAGGGAGCGAACATGGCCGCCTCCCAATTCTGGCCCTCCTGAATTTCTCCGTCCCCCACCATGACAAAGGTGTGGTAGTCGAGCTTATCTAACTGCGCCGCCAGTGCCATGCCGATCCCGATGGAAAGTCCCTGGCCAAGCGATCCTGTAGAGGCCTCCAGCGCCGGCAGCATGCGTTTATCCGGATGCCCCTGCAGTGGCGACCCCAATTTTCGCAACGTCGATAAAAGCGCTGGATCAATATATCCTGCCTCCGCCATCACGGCATAAAGCGCCGGGCAGCCGTGGCCTTTGCTGAGGATAAAGCGGTCGCGCTCTCTCCAGCCCGGATTTTTCGGGTTATGCCGCAGCACGCGGAAATAAAGTGCAGCCAGCAACTCAACTTCAGAGAGCGAGCCGCCAGGATGTCCGCTGCCCGCAGCACCGATCATCTTTATGATCTCAATGCGCAGGCGCGTGGCGAGTCGTTTCAGTTCTTCGGTCGAATCAATCCGCGGGCCGGCCGGGGTGATCTTAATTGCGTTAGAAATCAAGGCTGTGCTCATATGTGGAGCATCTCTCCTGCGGTGGCTTTAAGGCTGCTGGTCTTCTCTCCGCTCAACGGACGGTCAACCGCCATTTTCTTGTCCTTGTTTGTTTCTGTTGCAAGGCTGCTGCCCTCGGTTGCCCGTGATTGCCTACGTAATTTTTGCATCACTACCTTACCATTTGAGATGAGATAACGCGCCACCCGGGAGGCCACCTGCTTCAGCAGGACTTGATCATGATAACTGAAGCTCTTCAACCTGTCGCTTTCCGCGTCAATTACGCCCAGCACCCGTCCGGCGACCTTGATGGGAACAACAATTCCACGCTTAACATCGGTATAACCCACACTGATTGGCAGGGCTTGGCTGGTTTGTGGAGTGATTGCAGGGTTCACTTCAGGGATAATTTGGGGGCTGACTTCGGGAGCTGCTTTAATGACTCCGCTCTGGGCAACAATACCTATTCCCAAAGCGACTTCCAGGCAGGATAATGCCGGCCCTCGGTAGGCGAGCCCAAGAATTTTTTTGCCCACAAGCGCATAGATACCAATCGAAGAATATCTCCGTTGCTGATAGAGAAGATCAACCACCTGCTCCAGTGGTGCGTCCTTTCCCCTGACCGGTTTTTGTGCCAGAATGCGCTCAATCTGCTTCACAAGCTTGCGCGGATCAATGATTTTGGTATCCACAGGGAAGATTAGGAACTCTTTACTAGTTTAATGTTGTGTTCAAGCAGGGGTCAATCGAATTGAATGAAGAACGAGGCTTTACACCTCATTTACGAATTATTTGCGAACCCTTTACTCCTCCCTTATGGCCTTAGGTCTAGCGTAATAGTTGAATCATGCCCTATCGGGCTGACTCAGATCCTCACGTGCAGGAGGTGTCAGCGTGAGTGAAGCACGTATTCTCATCGTAGATGACGAGCCACAGATCCGGCGCGTAATGCGGACCACACTCGTGACCCATGGCTACGAAGTTACCGACGCTCGCAGCGGCGACGAGGCGTTAGATTTTTTCCGCTCCGCCAAGTTCGATCTGGTGATTCTGGATATGAACATGCCTGGCATGACCGGGGTTGAGACCTGCCGGGCCATCCGCGTCGGTTCTGACGCAGCCATTATCATGCTTACCGTGCGCAACAGCCAAAAAGACAAAGTCGATGCGCTCGATGCTGGAGCTGACGACTACGTAACTAAGCCCTTCAGTATGCCTGAATTGCTGGCGCGCATCCGCGCTGCGCTGCGAAGGGCCGCTGTCTCTTCGGAATTCGAGGTCACCAATCTGCAACTGGGACACATTGAGATTGACTTCAAGGCGCGGCAAGTCATCTCCCGTAATGAACAGATACGGCTGACCTGCAAGGAATTCGATCTGCTTTCCTATCTTGCCGCCCATCCTAACAAGACGATTACCCACCGCGAGTTACTGCAGGCAGTCTGGGGGCCCGACTACGGAGGCGAGCAGGAATACCTGCGGGTCTTCATGAATCGTTTGCGAAAGAAGATCGAGCACACACCGGCAAGCCCCAAGTTTCTGCTCACCGAGCCCTGGATCGGCTACCGTTTGCGCCTGCCAGAATAATTAATCTAGATTGGCTATCCCCAGCGTTTTCAGTGTCTTATCCGTGGTCTTTATAAATTATTTATGGGTCGTTTATGCATAATTTAGGGCCTCTCGCCTACCTTAAGCTCAGCCATCTTATGGACACCGAGGGACATTCTGAACATTCTCCGAAAACATTGTTCTCCTCAGAATTTCCAGTTTATGAGATGGCCTCAAGTTCAATGATTGCGGCGCAGAAGGTGCTGTGATGAGACCCATCAATCCTGGCGACACGCTCGACCACTACCGCATCGAAAGTGCGGTTGCCCGCACCTATATGACAACTATTTTTCGTGGCACGGATTTGCGCGCCGGTTGCCCAGTGGCCATTAAAGTTCCGCATCCCGAGGTAGAGTGTGACCCCGTATTCTTTGATCGCTTTCGCCGCGAGCAGGAAATCGGCAAGAAGCTCGATCATCCTTGCGTTATCAAAGTGATCTCCAACGAAGACCAGAGCCGTGTCTACATGGCCATGGAGTGGCTGGAAGGCAACCTGCTGCGCAAGATCCTCACCGAGCAGGAGAAGCTTCCCATCGAGCGCGCGATCAAGATTACGCTTGGCATCTGCCATGCGCTGGAGTACATCCATCAGCACGAGATCGTACACCGCGACCTGAAGCCGGAAAACGTCATGGTAGATGCGGAAGACAATATCAAGCTCATTGACTTCGGCATTGCCGGAGCGGCCGGGGCGCGGCGCCTGACCTTCGGCAGAATGTCTCATACCATGGGAACGCCTGACTACATCTCCCCGGAACAGGTAAAGCGCAAGCGCGGCGATGCCCGCAGCGACATTTACGCATTGGGCGTCATGCTGTATGAGATGTTGACCGGAAAAATGCCCTTTCAAGGGCCTACTTCCCTCGCCATCATGAATGACCGGCTGGTGAATGATCCGGTGCCTCCGCGAAAACTGAATCCGGAAATTTCCCCTGCCTTGCAGGAAGTCATTTATCGCGCCATGGAGCGCGACCCCATAAACCGCTATGCCCACGCCCGCGAGTTTGCCTGGGACCTCGAACACCTCGATGAGATAGGGGTGGCCGAGCGTACAGAAATACAACAGTCGCGCCCCAGGCGTTCAACCGAGAGAAATGTAGTTTTGTTTTATGTCATGCTGGCGGCAATTCCCATCACCATTCTTGTGCTCATGTTTTCTCTGGCCCGGCATGGATGAGGTCAAAGCAATATTGAACGAGTTGACCGGGGAACCCAAATCTATACTCCACAGTCTCTTGCGGTGGGTCAGTGCCGGACTCGCGAGTGTGGCGGTTCTCCGCGGCATCTTTCTGCTGCTTCTTGATGCCTTCCCCCATTTTGTGCGGTCAAAACATGAGGTCAGCTCGGCAGCGCCCCTTCTGTTAATCGGGTTAGCGTATGTCTCGTTGCAACCGATGGCTCGGCCCAGGCCCATTGAGTCGCTGAAGAGATTGTTGCTTGGATTGGCCTTCATTCTGTGGGGCATCGTTCAGTTGTTGCCCCCAAGTCATGTGGCCGTTGTTCTCGGCGACGTCGTGATCGTACTTTATGTGATTGATCTATCTTTAATCATAAAGACCCACCTCCAGCGTGAGGATTGGAACACCCCTTAACTCTTCTGGGCTAAGCTTGGTTGCTCTCCAAAGTAACTCCTTGGATTCAATCGCCTTTCTGCCCTTATAAATTGTTCATGATTTGTTTATGACTCGCTTAGGGCTTGAGGTCTAAGTTTGTACCTGCAATGACCTTAGTGCACGATAAGCGGCTTGAAGAAGTTCAGTCTGAGCATTCCTGCAGCGAACGTTTTAATGCGGATGACTCGGACTCGGACCATCGCCTGCGAGTGACGGTTATCTATACCTCCCAGGAAGGAACGATCGCAGCCCTGAAGACTGCCTACGATTTGGCCAGGAACCTGGGCCTTCGGGTTGCGCTGATGATGATCAAAGTAGTTCCTTTCCACTTCCCGCTGGATCGTCCTCCGGTGCCGGTTGATTTTCTCGAGCGGCTGCAGCTTGCTGTGATTTCCGAATCGGGCATTGATGCCGAAGAGGTAAGCCTTGAGCTTTATCTCTGCCGCGATCGGAAGCAATGCCTGCAATCTGTTTTGGCCCCGCGTGCCCTGGTTGTCATAGGTGGAAGAAAAGATTGGCGCACACCCCGGCAAGAGCGGAAGCTGGAACAGTTGATGCTTGCCCTGGGCCATCACGTGATCTTCGTAAACGTGAAATCCAAATCCAAGTCCAATTTCATATCTGAACTAAAGATCAGCACCTGGTCTCTCATTCGTTCTCTCTGGCGGCCAACACCAATAAGGGGCTTGGCAGGAGAAAAAATGGTCAACGTGCTGGAAGGGAATCTTGAACTGCACAACAAGTACGGAGCGTCCCAGTAGGGGTACTGACAACTTGTTTCAAAAATCCGCATGATCCCAGAAGTCCAGGGCGCGTTATTCGTTTTGCTGATTCCCATTATGAAAAGTTTAGATTTGCCATTGCCCGGATCATGTCACAAACTGAAGATGTAAGCAGAGTCTCTGTAAACGACGCCTCTGCTACGGGAGAAGGGTATGGATTTTGGCCTTCTGTTCAATCTTTGTCTTGGCACGCTGGCCGTGTTGCGCTGCGTTCTTTTTGCCGTCTTTTATCGCACCTTCCGGGAGGGCGAAGAAGTGCATCCCATCTATCGCCAGGCATGTTCTCCCGCGCCGGATTCTGAAGAACCATTGCCCCTCACAGGCTCTGTCGAATCGGCGGCTTAAATCTGTTTCATGGTCGGTCTAGACGGACGAGTCAACACACGTATCAAGGCCGATTTTGCTTTGTATCAGACATGCAGGCGGTAGCATTCCTGTTTTGGGCGCTCCCGATAAGCGTCTTCTCGGGCATGGCATTCAACCAGTGCGATTGTTGCCATATTAAGCACTATTCTTTCGACGTCTTCCCTGTCAGAATACGAGCGACCCTTTAAAATTACAGGAGAACTTTCATGCAATCTTTCAGGAACCTGAAGGTCCTGTCGGTGTGTCTTGCGGTTTTTGCCGTATTCCCATCTTGGATCGAAGCTCAACAGTCGACTGGGCAACAGCCAAAACAAACTGAGCTGGTAGCCAGTCTGCGCCCTGCTCCGGGAGTGTGGTCGCAGGGTCAGCAGATGCCAGCCTTGCGCTGGCAGCGGGTCTCGCCTCCCACCGGTTCACTCGAAGGACCGGTACTGTACACCATCATTATGCGCAGCAACGCTACCGCCGGGAACCTGCCGAAGATCTCTCAGACCTACACGCTGACGAACTCTCTGGTCTCTGAGAGCAACGGTATTGTCAGTATCGGCGGCACCACCAGTGTGGCAGCCTTCACGATGTCCACCGGGGCTGCGGCCGGAAAGGTATTCACTTCCGACAATTCGGGCAATGCAAGCTGGCAGTCTCCTCTTGGCGTGAGCATCACAGCCGGAACCGGCCTCACCGCAACGCCCAGCCCGATTACCGGCACGGGAACGATTGCTATCGCGAACGCCGGTGTAGGCAACGCGCAATTGGCGAGCAACGCAGTGCAGTCGGGCAATATCGCAGGCGGACAGGTGGTCAAGAACCTGAATGGATTGTTCGATGGCATCACACTCGCAGCCGGATCAAATGTCACCATCACTCCCAGCGGGCAGACGCTGACGATTGCAGCCGCAGGCAGCAACGAAAGCATCACGCCCAGCAACGGATTGACTGCAACTCCAAACCCCATTACCGGTGCGGGAACCATCGGCATCGCTGACGGCGGTGTTGGCACCCAGCAGTTGGCCGCCGGGGCAGTGCAGGCGGCGAATATCGCCGGCAATGCAGTGCAGTCGGGCAATATCGCTGGCGGACAGGTAGTCAAGAACCTGAATGGATTGTTCGATGGAGTGACGCTGGCCGCCGGTTCGAACGTGAGCATCACCCCCAGTGGTCAGAGCTTGACGATTGCAGCCACAGTGCCCAGCGTGAGCATCACAGCAGGCACGGGATTGACCACAACTCCCAGCCCGATCACTGGCACGGGAAGTGTGAGCATCACCAACGGTGGTGTCGGCAACGCACAGTTGGCGAGCAACGCAGTCCAGGCGGGAAATATCGCAACCGGACAGGTGGTCAAAAATCTGAACGGATTGTTCGATGGCGTCACACTCGCGGCGGGCTCCAATGTCACCATCACCCCCAGCGGGCAGACGCTGACCATTGCCAGCGGCGCGACCTCATTTATGCGCACAGTGGTGGTGAGTCCGGTTCCGGGGAACGCAGTTGCCAGCGGGACAGCATTGCTGAATGCATTGGCAGGCATTACCACAGCCTCAGCCACGAATCCCTGGCTGCTGAAGATCGAGCCGGGAATTTATGATCTGGGCACAGGCGCACTCACCATGAAGCCGTTCGTAGATGTAGAGGGCTCGGGGGAGGATGTGACCACGATCACGGCAGCCGGAAGCGCAAGTATTCTCACGGGTACGGTCGTAGGCGCAAACAACGCAGAATTACGTTTTCTGACCGTAAAGAATACTGGCGGTAACTCATTTGGCACAGGCATCGCTAATGTGTCTGCCTCACCGCGGCTGACGCACGTGACTGCCCTCGGTGCGGGTGGAACCGTTCAAAGCCAGGGTGTCTATAACAACAACTCGTCTGCGGTGATGAATCATGTAACGGCCACAGCTTCTGGCGCCGCTACCACCTATGCGATCATCAACGTCAACGGCTCCGCGCCGGTGATGAACGATGTTACCGCGACCGCCACGGGAGGAAGTAATAATACGGGCATGTTTAACAGCAGCTCGAGTGGCACGATGACCCGTGTTACGGTCAATGCTTCGGGGCCAACCAGCAACACAGCAGTTGATAACATCGCCTCGTCGCCGGGCATGACGAATGTGATTGCCAGCGCATCGGGCGGGAGCTCGTCCAACATGGGAGTGTTTAACGAAAATAGCAGCGGCACGGGCTCTTCACCGGTAATGACCAATATCATCGCCACGGCCACGGGTATTTCGGGAAGCGGCAACCGCGCTATCAACAACGCTCCCCTGTGTGCGCCGGCAATGAGCAACATAACCGCCACCGCCTCAGGGGGTCATGACAACACCGCCGTGGAGAACGACTCCAGCGTGCCTGTCATGACTAACATTGTTGCAACGACTACCGGCGGCAGCAGTAATGGCACGGGCATGATCGTCGGAGGCCCAACCACCCTGATAAATGGTGTGATTGCTTCTTCCCTCGCACCCACGAACTATGGAATTGAGACCCTGGGGTTTTCTGCCAGCGCTTTTACGCTGAATATCAGCAATTCAGAGATCAGCGGCAGCACGAACTCCATCTTCAGCCAACTGAGCGGTGGTGCCACATTCGCCGTGAAGGTGGGAGCCTCGCAGTTGGCGGGCGGGGGAGTCTTTACGGGCGGCGGCAACACCTATACGTGCATTGGAGCATACAGCGGAACCTTCACAGCCCTGAACGCCTCGTGCCAGTAGTTAAAAGCAGTTTTTGGTTGTCAGGCTTGGAAAAAAGAAACCGGCAACCGGGAACTGCATTGAGAAATTGATCTTTCCGAGTCGCCGGAATTCCGCAGTACAATTGCGCCACGGAGCTGGCCATGGACATCAAAAAAACGAACATCAGTTTCTCCTATCGTATCGAAGAAAAGCCCGGCGGCGGATTCATTGCTCATACCAGTGACCCCACCATGGAGACCATCGAGGCAGCCACAAAGCAAGAGATTGAGCAGAAGATCCACGCCAGGATGAACGATTTGTTCGGCGCGGGGCTTCCGGGTTTTGTGCGGAACAAATTGTTCGACGGTCTGAGCGCGATGAGCACATCCAGCCAGTTTTCGTACCATATTGAGGAAAAGACGGGCGGCGGATTCACGGCTCATTTCAACGATCCCAAGTTGGAGTCGCTGCAGGGTGCAAGCCGGGAAGAAGTCGCGCAGAAGTTGCGGGAAACATTCGGTGAACTGCTCGGTCCCCAGCATCCACTGATCGCCGAAATGGTTGATCGGGCGCTAACCCAAAAGATCAATGAAACCCATCACACCAACTTTCACTTCTCACTCGGCTCGGCGTCCCAAACTTCGCAGTCAAATTTCTCGCAGTCAAATTTTTCACAACCAGATTTGCCGCAGCCAGGTTTGTCGCAACCAGGCCTCCCGCAAAGCAGCAGTTCCATGGGGCCAATACTGCCGGCCGATCGCTCTGGTATGTCTGGAATAGTCTGGCGTGTGATCATAGCGTTGCTGGTTGGTCTGCTCGTCTATTTCTTGCTGCACTTACGTCGCTGAAAACGATGCGCGTAGACCACATGCATAAATATCTCAGGAATGTGTCGGTAAGATTTGTATGCGGCACCCCTCCGCAGGCAGGCGCGCAACGAAGTGGAGCGCCCCAGAAAGACGTTTTTCGGCAGCTACAGCGAGGGCTCTGCGCACATCCTACTTCTTAATTTTCTATTTTGCCGTTAAGCGGGCGGTTTGCAGCGCAGGCGCGCTTGAGACTTTGATGGCGGATTGCTCTTGTACCTGTGGTTCGGGCTCGGTGCCCTCGAGCCAGGCGCGTATCTGGGGAATGATCTCGCGGGTTGCGGCCTCGCCGATGGCGATCATCTCCGGCGAGCGCTGAAATTCGTCGTAGCCGAAGCGGCCGATGTTGGGCTCGACCATGATATCGGTATGCTGCTTCCAGAAAGAACTCATTCTCTCCTGGGCGATAGAGAAGCACTGGCCAATAACGTCGAAGACATGCCGTGGGCCTTTGCCTGAGACCCAGTTCGCCGCCAAATGCACAGAGATCACGCGCTCGGCGCCCATCTCCCGTAACGGCTTGGCGGGCACTGGATATCCCAGCAGCCCATCCACATAAAGTTTTCCATTCAGGTTTACCGGCATGAACATTCCGGGATAGGCACAGCTTGCGCGCACGGCGTCAATCAGGGAACCCGACTTGAAGACCACGCCCTGTCCGGTTGTGAGGTCGGTTGCCGCGACCGCCAGCGGAATGCGCAGCTCTTCAAAGCTGTGCACTTTGAGCAGCCGCTCCAGAAAACCCTGCATGCGGTCAGTGGAGCATAAGGCAAAACGCGAGATGGTCCAGCGGGCAAAATCTTTGAAGCGCACGAGGCCTGCGGTTTCTGCCATCTCCTTGGCGCTCAGGCCGCTGCAATACGCAGCTCCGATTACCGCGCCCACACTGGTTCCAGCGACGTAGTCAATAGGGATCTTCTCTTCTTCCAGCACCTTGAGCACGCCGATGTGCGACATGCCGCGGGCAAATCCTCCGCCCAGAGCTATGCCAATGCGGGGTCTGCGGGGAAGCGAAGCTGGTGCTGGCGGGGTGGGGTCAGTCACCTGTCCCGCTCGCCGCGAAAGCACTTCTTTGAAGGATTTCAGCGATCGCGCGATCTTGGAAAATGGCTTCATGTCTCCCTGTAGTTAGATGCTTAATTATTATCCATCGGATGTGCGGTTTTTGGTCTTTTAAAAAATGCCCAAATTTGGTGAACCCGTTTTGTTGGACCTTGCCACATGGCCCCATTGTGGTATCAAAGTCCTGATTCCTTCTGAATATGGCCTACCATGGTCTCGGAAGTGTATCCAGCATCCAGAATGCAGGGGCTTTAGCTCTTTAAAGGTTCTTTGAAAAATTCAATAAGCAGCTTCGAGTTCCGGGGGGAACAGTTTGTCAGCTTCAGTCTACCCGCAAAAGGGGTGTTATCTGACCACTACTCGGCCCTCTCCGTATGTCATTGAATTATAGTGATTTATCAATGCTTGGACTACTCCAAGTAATGGGGGGTGGGGGAGTAATACTTTGGCGGGAAAATCTTGGCGCTGAAGATAACTAAAGAGGAATTAGAGACTTAGCGTGCTAGGGGGATCCAATTGAAGTTCGTAATGCAACTCGAGAGTCGCACCAGGTTCCAGAGCGAACCACTGCGAGAACAATCTGCCGCGCAGCTCCCGCACGCGTGCCAGGTCATCCTCGGAGAGCCGGCGCGGCGTTCGCCTTCCGGAAGATGCTGCTTGCATCGCAGCGTACTGGTTGAATTCCTCTGCGGTGCCCGTAGTTAGGCTGGCGCGCTCACTGTCGAACCATCCGACGATATGCTCAACTTCTACAGCTTCATCCGGCAGTGAGCCGCGTGCGCCCTTGCCGGTGGTATCGTCTATCTCCCAGCTCTGGGTAATGAGTCCGTAGAAACCCTGTCGAAACCCAAGCGCCGATTCAACCGCAAAATGCGTGAGATCGTGCAAGGCAAAGAACCCGGCGTGCCGCTCGCGCTGCTTCTGCCATGTTATTGAGCCATCCGCGCGTATGCATCGCAGCAACCCGGCGCCATCTGTGCGCTTTGTAATCTGAATCGTCAGCATAAACATCAGGAAGACGACTGCGAAGATTCACTCCAGTGAGCCAGCTCTTCCGCGATGAAATAAGTAACCAGGTCACGGTACATCTTTTCGATCACATCCGGATTCAGGCCGTCCTGTTCTGCCCATTGCCGCCGCATCTGAAGCATTGCCGCAAAGCGCTCAGGAGCAGCCACAGCAGCCGGGCTCGTCTTGAACTTTGCTGCTGCAATGACGTAGAGCCGTCGTCTGCCGATGGCGTTGATGATGCTTCGATCAATGCGATCAATCTCGCTACGGACTTCGGCCAGGGATCCGCACGCTTCGGGGAGTCTCACTTGGTCCATGCGCCTATTTTGGCATCAGTTGGCCATTCCTCGCAAAACAAGTAGTGGCCGGCCGATGGCCGTAGGATTGGCGTTCTAAGCCCCACGAGTGCTATGGTTAAATTTCCTTATGGCCAAGACAGGACGAGAATTTTCTGCAGGTGGAGTAGTTGTAAGGCAAAAAGACGGGCAGTGGTGGGTGGCCGTCATTCAACCCACCGGCCGTGAGGCCCCGAAGAAAAAGGCTGGAAAGAGCAAGGCAGCGCAGGTTCCCAAGCCCGTGCTTACCCTTCCCAAGGGATTGATTGATCCCGGGGAGAAGCCGGAAGAAACCGCCGTGCGCGAGATTCGCGAAGAAACCGGCCTCGAAGCCGAGCGAGTGATCAAGCTCGGCAATGTGAAATACGTCTACATGCGCAGTTGGGGTGACGGCGCGCGTGTGTTCAAAGTCGTGACCTACTACCTGTTCCGCTATCTTTCCGGACGCATTGGAAACATCACGCCTGAAATGCGCCACGAGGTCGAGCAGGCCTCCTGGATTCCCCTGCAAGACGCCCCCAAGTTGCTTACCTACAAAGGCGACCGCGAGATGGCCCGTGCAGCGCTGGAATATATCGAGAAGACCGAGAATTTTGGATGAACTCCTGGCCAGTGCTGCATAAATCCATTGCCCGCATAAATCCGTGACGCAGGTCTTTGGGCTGAGTTATCATAAAAGGTTGGCGTCCTGCCGAACTTTCCCTGGTAATTTTCGATTCTTTATAGCAGGGAAGCGGTGTGTGCGATAGCGCGAAGTAGCTTATTTAAATGGAAAAGATACAAACAGGATGAAGAAAAGCAGAACAGCAGTCATTGTCGGCGCGCAGTGGGGCGACGAGGGCAAGGGCAAAATCGTTGACGTGCTCTCCGAGCAGTTTTCCGTAGTGGCGCGCTACGCCGGCGGACACAACGCGGGCCACACCGTCATTATCAATGGCAATCGGTTTGTGCTGCAGCTTGTGCCCTGTGGCATCTTCCGCAAGGGATGCCGGGGCGTCATCGGCAACGGAGTCGTGCTCGATCCCATCGCTTTCTTGAAGGAAGTGGAAGAGCTTCGCAAAACCGGCGTCACGGTTGATGGCAACAATCTCTTCATCAGCAATCGCGCACAGGTCATCCTGCCTTATCACCGCATGATGGAGCTGGCCTCGGAAAACGCGCCGGGCCGGGTCAAGATCGGCACTACTTCGCGTGGCATCGGTCCGACGTATGAAGACAAGATGGGCCGCCGCGGCCTGCGCGTGATTGACCTGCTCGACCTGGAGCTTCTGAAAAAGCACATCGAAAACGCCTGCCGCGAGAAGAACATGATCGCGCATGCGCTGTTCAACTCCGAGCCGATTGATGCCGATAAGATGTATGCCGAATACGCTGCAGCCGCAGAGCAGATTGCGCCTTTTGTGGCCGATACAGCGTTGCTGCTGAACCGCGCCATCGCCGATGGTGAAGCGGTAATGTTTGAAGGCGCACAGGCCACCATGCTGGATATTGATCACGGGACGTATCCGTTTGTTACTTCGTCCAGCACCACCGCTGGAGGCGCGGCCACTGGCACCGGCGTGCCGCCTACTGCGATTAACAATGTCATTGGCGTGACCAAGGCCTATTGCACCCGCGTAGGTGGCGGGCCGTTTCCTACGGAAATCAATGGCGCCATTGCTGACCGGCTCCGCGAGCGCGGCAACGAATTTGGCGCTGTGACCGGGCGCCCACGCCGCTGCGGCTGGATGGACCTTCCCTTGCTGCGTTACTCCAACATGATCAACGGATGCTCCTGGCTGGTGGTCACCAAGCTTGATGTACTCGACGAATTGCCGGAAATCCCCGTCTGCATCGGTTACAAGCTGAATGGCAAAAAAATCGATGAAATTCCCGCGGAAGCCGCTGTCCTGGAAAAAGTCGAGTGTCTTTACACAAAGTTGCCGGGCTGGAAGAAATCAACCGAGGGCATCTCGGAATGGGAGAGGCTCCCCAAAAAGGCCCATGAGTACCTGCAATTTCTGGAGAAAGAGAACGGCGTGAAAATTGGGATGATCTCCACCGGCCCCGACCGCGAACAAACCATCTTCATGGAGGACTTTGCGGCTGAGATGGGAGTGCAGACCGCCGTCGCTGTACGGCGCAAATAATCTGAGTACTGACAACTGAGTACCGAGTACTGACTATGACTGTTCTTTCCGTAATCTGGGTCACCAAACCCGGCCACGAAGCCGAAGCTGCAAAAATATTTCAAATCTTAACCACCGAGTCTCTCAAAGAACCCGGATGCCTGATGTACATCGTGCACCGCCACCGCAGCGATCCCGCACGATTTTTTATTTATGAGCAATATACGGATGACGCAGCTTTAGAGGCGCACCGCAACACGCCGCATTTTCTGGAATACGCACGCAAACAACTTCCTTTGATTGGCGAGCGCATGCAAGGCGATTTGTATGACCCGATCGTCTGAGGAATGACGCCGGTGATGTGCCCTGGATGTGCTTTGATAAGGATCTTTAGTGTATCGAATTCCGGAAAGTCATGTTTTAATACTTCATCACAATTGAAGCCAAATTCATCGTTATTGAGGAATTTTATCCAGCGACAATAGTCGCGACCAATTCCCAAGGGGGCAATTCGTGCGAATGCGGTGGTTCTTTGTTTTCTTTTTCTTTTCCGGTTTTTGCAGTCTACTCTACGAGGTAATTTGGGTACGGCTGGGGATGGCCCATTTTGGCGTTACCACGCCGGTGGTTTCCATTTTCCTGTCTCTCTTCATGGCCGGACTTGGCTTGGGAAGCTGGATCGCCGGCCGCTGGATGCGCAACCTTGAAACGCACAGCGGAAAATATCCTCTTCGTCTCTACGCCGCGGCCGAATTGCTGATTGGTATTTCCGCCTGGGCGGTGCCGGTGGAAATGAGATGGGCCAAGAATTATCTGGAGAATTATCAGAGCGACCTTGCTGTCTCTTCGCTGCATTACTACTGGATCACAGGCCTATGGCTCATCGTTATTCTAGTGCCATGGTGCACTTTGATGGGAATGACGTTCCCGCTGGCCATGGCCGCTATCCGTAAATTGAGTTCTTCTTCACAGAGATCCTTCAGTTTTCTATATGTAGCGAACGTTCTTGGAGCCGTCGTAGGAGCGCTGCTGCCGGCGTTCGTGCTGGTAGAGATCTTCGGTTTCCGGGGCACGATGAAGTTGGCGGCAATCTGCAATCTGCTGATCTCGGCAGGCGGGTTTCTGCTCAGCCTACGAGTGAAAGATGCGCAGGAAAAGTACGAGATTGAGGCCAAAACAGCAAAGCCTGCCGTTGTTTCATCAGCGAAGCTGATCCTGAGCATGCTTTTTCTCACTGGGCTGGTCAGCCTCGCCATGGAAGTTGTATGGATCAGGCAATTCACCGTATATATCGGAACGGAAGTTTATGCCTTTGCCTCAATTCTGGGTTCTTACTTAATAGGCACTTTCATCGGTTCACGGATTTACCGGAAATGGCTGCAGCGCTACTCGCCGGGCGACGAAACAGTCGCCTGGCTGCTTTTGGGGTTGGCAGGACTTCTGCCGTTACTCGCGTCTGATCCCCGCCTCCCAATTATTGGGTTTTTACGGGTTCCGTTGGGCATCATGCCCGTAAGCGGGCTGATGGGATTCGTGACTCCTATGCTGGTGGATCAGTATTCGGAAGGAGATCCAGACCGGGCGGGACGGGCCTATGCCGTCAACGTTATGGGATGTATCTTAGGCCCGCTGCTTTCCGGCTTCCTGTTGCTGCCGTACGTGGGAGAGCGTCAGTCGCTGATTTTCCTGTGTTTGCCGCTGTTTGCTCTTCTCTACATTTTCAGACCCAAAACACCGGTAGCAAAGTCGCGCTACGGATTCCGTTTTTATGTGGAAAACGCGGTTGTGGCCCTGGCCTTGATCGTATTCACAAAAGATTACATCATGAAACTTAGTGGAGGTGAGGTGAGCAGGGACTATGCAGCAACGGTGGTGGCCACGGGCCAAGGAATGCAGAAACTGCTGTTCGTCAATGGGATCACGATCACCCAGCTCACTCCCGTGACAAAGATGATGGCCCATCTGCCGCTTGCATTGCATGAGCAGCCTCCCAAAGATGTACTGGTGATCTGTTTTGGAATGGGAACGACACACCGATCGATGCTTTCCTGGGGAGTTTCATCCACTGCGGTAGAGCTCTTGCCCAGCGTACCCCAGGTCTTCTCTTACTTCCATCCCGATGGAGAGCGGCTTCTACAATCCCCGAACTCGCACCTGATCATTGACGATGGCCGCCTGTTTCTGGAAAAGACACGTCAGCAATTTGACGTGATTACAATTGATCCGCCGCCTCCTACCTCGGCCGCAGGCGTGAGCCTTCTATATTCAAGGGAGTTCTATGAAACTGCAAAGCGCCGGTTGAAACCAGGGGGTATTTTGCAGCAATGGACTACGGCAAGCAACGCTGTATGGAGCGCGACCACAGATCCTCGCGTAGACTTGGTAGCCATCACGAAAGCGTTGAAGGAATCTTTTCCTTATGTGCGCTGCATGGGCTCTGTGGAAGGATGGGGGTTTCATTTCATTGCCAGCATGAGTCCCATCCCGAACCTGACACCTGCTGAACTTGCCAGCCGTATGCCCCCCGCTGCCGTGGCCGATATGTTGGAATGGGGGCCAGGACATACTGCGGAGCAACAATTCGCCCTGATGTTCAGAAACGAGATCTCCATAGACCAAATTCTTAAATTCAAGGACATTGATGTTCAACCCATGGATGACGACAGGCCTGTGAACGAGTATTATCTGCTCCGCGCCAAGCTTCCTACTAAGTGGAGCAGGGCACTCTATGCCATGGCTGCAAGACGATAAAAGCTCTATTTGGTCAATTCGTATCCCGCAAAAAAATAGCTCAATTCAAAGCGCGCCGTTTCATCCGCATCGGAGCCGTGGATAGTGTTGCGCTCGATGCTGTCGGCCCACTTCTTGCGAATGGTTCCTTCTTTAGCGTTCGCCGGATTGGTCGCTCCCATCAGCTCGCGCAGGTCGGCGATGGCGTTGTCTTTCTCCAGCGCCAGCACGACAATCGGGCCGCTCGACATAAAGTCGGTGAGAGAGCCGAAGAAGGACTTAGCAGCGTGCACGGCGTAAAAGCCTTCGGCCTGCTCTTTGCTGATTTCCAGCATCTTCATGCCAATGATGCGGAAGCCTTTCTCCTGGAGTGTCTTCAAAATATCACCGGTTGCGCCCTTGGCGACCGCGTCCGGCTTGATGATGGAAAATGTGCGTTGCAAAGTCTTCATGATTTTTCGTTCTCGTTTAGATTATTTAGGAATTCAAATCGAACTTAAGCTTTGGCCGCTCCGCTCCAGGACTGCATCAGAGTTTCGCCAATCACGGCCGGCGACTTGGCCACGCGAATCCCAGCGGCTTCCAGCGCATTGATCTTTTCTGCTGCGGTACCGTGGCCGCCGCTGATGATGGCGCCGGCGTGTCCCATGCGGCGTCCGGGGGGCGCGGTCTGGCCGGCGATAAACGCCACCACCGGCTTTTTCACATGCTGCTTCACGTATTCTGCAGCCTGCTCCTCGGCATTGCCGCCGATCTCGCCGATCATGATGATGGCGTGCGTCTCCGGATCTTCGTTAAATAGACGGACCGCATCGGTATGCGTGGTGCCGATGATGGGGTCGCCGCCAATCCCGATGGCGGTGGATTGCCCAATGCCGCGCAGCGTGAGCTGATGCACGGCTTCGTAGGTCAGAGTTCCAGAACGGGAAACAATCCCCACGTTACCTTCTTTATGGATATGTCCCGGCATGATGCCGACCTTGCATTTCCCCGGCGATATGATTCCCGGGCAATTCGGGCCGATCAGGCGTGACTTGCGGTCTTTGAGAAACTCAGCGGCGCGCACCATGTCTTGTGTTGGGATGCCCTCGGTGATGCAGATAATCAACGGCAGGCCGGCATCGGCCGCTTCCATGATGGCATCGGCCGCGAAGGGCGGCGGAACAAAGATGACAGTGACGTTGGCGCCGGTTTTTTCCACGGCTTCGGAGACGGAATTAAATACCGGCCAGCCCTCATGCGTGGTGCCTCCCTTGCCGGGAGTGACGCCGCCTACAACCTTGGTGCCGTATGCTGCCGCGCCCTTGGCGTGAAATGTACCTTCACGGCCGGTAATACCTTGAACGATAAGTTTTGTATTTTTATCAACTAAAATTGCCATTTTTGATATCTCGATATAAGTCGCAAACTAGCGAGCCGCTGCTACAACTTTTTCCGCCGCGTCTTTTATATGAGGGCTCCGCGGTAAACCGCTTTGCCCTCGCTTTTGGTTCGCGCGGGACGGCGCTCACCAAAAGCTCACCCTAACTTAGCGCCGCACCTATCTGGCGGCTGCTACAACTTTTTCCGCCGCGTCTTTCATATTTTCTGCAACCATAAAATTCAACCCTGATTTTTTGAGGATTTCGCGGCCCTGCTCGACGTTGGTCCCTTCCAGGCGCAGAACCACAGGGATTGAAATTTTGGTTTTGGTGGCCGCCTCTACGACGCCAGTTGCCAGCGTATCCACGCGCAAAATGCCGCCAAAGATATTGATGAGCACGGCTTTTACGTTCTTATCACTCAGCAAAATCTGGAAGGCGTGCGTGACCTGCTCGGCATTGGCTCCGCCACCGACGTCGAGAAAGTTTGCCGGCGAGCCCCCGGCGTATTTGATGATATCCATCGTTGCCATAGCGAGGCCGGCTCCATTGACCATGCAGGCAATGTTGCCGTCGAGCTTAATGTAATTCAGACCGTACTTGGAAGCCTCGACCTCGAGCGGATCTTCCTCGCTGGTGTCGCGCAGCTCTTTCAGGTCCTTGTGGCGGAACATGGCATTGTCATCGAAGGTCCATTTGGCATCGAGAGCAAACAGGCGGCCGTCATTGGTCGTAATAAAAGGATTGATCTCGGCCAGTGACGCATCGGTAGCTTCAAAGGCCGCGTAGAGCGCGGTCATGAACTGCACCGCTTGATTGATTTGCTCCGGCTTGATGCCCAGCGCGAATGCCAGCTTGCGCGCCTGGAAGGGTTCAAGTCCTAATCCGGGTTCGATGTATTCCTTGAGGATTGCCTTCGGATCTTTGGCTGCGACCTCTTCAATTTCCATTCCACCGCTGGCCGAGGCCATGAACACAGGCTTGCCGGAGGCGCGGTCAATCACGATGCCAAGATACAGCTCGCGATCAATCGGCAGGGTCTCTTCAATCAGCAGGCGCTGGACTTTCTTGCCTTCGGGGCCAGTCTGGTGCGTCACCAGGGTCATGCCCAGCATTTTCTCGGCGAGCGCTCCGGCTTCTTCCACTGACTTCGCAATCTTCACGCCGCCTCCTTTGCCGCGGCCCCCGGCATGGATCTGCGCTTTGACCACTACACCTTGCGCTCCGGCTGACATCAGGTTCTTGGCGGCACGCTCCGCCTCTTCGCGGTTGGTGACCATTTCACCACGTGGGACAGCCACACCATACTTCGACAGGATTGCCTTTGCCTGGTATTCGTGAATTTTCATGTATATCTGGTATTGATGAATTTTTGTGTATCTATAACGTCCGAGCGCAGATCAGATGGGTCCAGATCGCGAGCGGCAAACCTGTGATTATATCAGGCGGGGAGGAAAAGGCAGTTCTTTCGCCGCGGATGAACGCGGATTGGTGCGGATTTTCGATCGTTGTTCTGACCCACGGCGTAGCAAGTTGCCGGGCTATTTGTCCTTTTGGGATTGCTGTTGTTGAGCAAGCATCTTCTGGGCGTCGGCGAGGCGTTCTTTTGCTTCAGGGGCGAAGCGGCTGTTGGGAAATTGGGTAATGAAGCGCTGATTCAATTGAATGATTTCCTGCAGCTCTTCGACTGAGCCCTCGAAGTCGCCGCAGAAAGACTGGTTTCCCACGGGGCCCATCCATGTGGCCTCGTCGGCATCAGGGCCGTCGGGCCAGAGCTCGAGGTACTTGAAATAGCCTTCGTTGTTGGCGCCCCAGTCGCCGCCCGACTCGCAGAAGTCAATCCGAACACCATAGGAAGTCGCCTGTTCCGCCAGCTTCTGTGCTTCTGGCGGGCTGATTTTGTCTCCGTGAATGCTGGAGTGAGGGAAGGCGCGATTCATTTCCCTGGCGAACTTGACCGCCTCGTGGTTCAGGGCGAGCCACGTCTTGGCTTTTTCCTGGTTTGTGGTCGCGCGCGCAATCTTCTGTGCCTGGGTTTGAAGCTTTTTCAGCGACAGTTGCAAACTCACAGGTGGGACAGCCTGCGCGAAAACGGATGACGCAAAAGCCGCGTAGACAAACAAGAGAGCAAAATATTTCATGATCACGCCAGAAAAATAAACAGCTCAGAAGAATAATTCAAATCTGCCCTCCTGAGCTGCGAGTAAAACTATTTGCTGGAGGTTGATTTCTTCCTGGATTTTGTGGCCGATGCTGTTGCCGGCGCAGCAGCGCTACCCGTTCCGAAATTTACATTCAGCCTGTAGCGTTTTTCCAGTACCTGGCCGCCGGCGGGATATGTTGCCGAAAGCGTGGTCAATTTGGAAACGCGTTCTTTCAATGGAGGGTGCGTCTTGCCATTCAACATACCGGTGGCTTGTTTATTCGCGGGGTTGTTGGCCGCCTCCGCCAGCATGGAAAGGAAGTTGCGCAATCCCGCGGGATCGTAGCCGGCCCTGGCGGCAAAATCCATTCCTGCCTTGTCGGCATCGCGCTCTTTATCGGATCCATAATTCTGCGTGAGGGCGGTGGTGATGGCTTGAGTGGCGTACTGGTCAATCAATCCGGCCGCAAGACCTGCAACGCCGCCCACTTGCGAGGCGCCCACATCAGCCCCGGTCTGGACCTCAAGTCCGGTAAGCTTCTTGCCGCGAACAATCTTTTCCAGGTGCCGGCCATCTACGTGTGCCGCCTCGTGGGCCAGCACGCCCGCCAATTCAGATTCGTTGCTGATATTGGCCAGCGTTCCGCGGGTGATGAATACGTAACCGCCGGGCATTGCAAAGGCGTTAATCATGTCAGTATCCAGAATGGCAAAGTGATATTGCACTGGCCGCGTGCCGAATTGCGCCACGGTATTACCCACCAGGTTCACATAGTTGGTCATGCTGGAATTGTTATAGAGCCCAAAGACATGGATCATCTTGGCAGCGGAGGCCCGTCCAACGGCTTCCTCCTGCTCGGGTGTCCACTCCTGAGTTGCTTCGTGAATTTGCCTGCCTTTGTTGATGCCGTTGAAGATGTCGCCGAACTGAGCCCGGGCAGGCAGTGTGCCCGCCAATAAAAGGAGAACAGTCGCGAAACATAGGTTGGTTTTATTCATGATCTCCTCTCCTTAACTTTTCTTAGGTGATGCCGTTTCGGTTTTGGCCGGGGCCGTGTTGAGCTTGCCTTCCTGGATAAACTTCTTCAGGGAAGATGCTTTTACACCAATAAAAGAAACCTGCTCGGCTTTGTTAAAGTCATCTCCCGTGGCGGGCTCTTTCAGCTTTTTGGCTTCGACTTCTCCGGACGGAGTCAGGCCAGTCAGGCCGTTGAATCCGGCACTCGCCGTATCGGATGTGTGGGAGGAGTGCAAAAGATTGATCTTCCCTGCACCAAACGGCGACTCATCTTTGTTGTTTTTATCTTTGTCCTTATCTTTGTCTTTGTCGGACTTCTTGTTCTTGTTTTTGTCGGTTTGCTTTTGCTGGTCGCCACTATTCTTGCTGTTCTCCTGGAAATAGGGAACGGCCCAACAAGATGCGCCTACGATGAGCGCTAACAACACAGTGAACGTGCGAGTGCTACGTTGCATAACTCCTCCAGGAGCGTAATTCGGGAAGGAATAGCATTAGACCACAAAAACCCTTCGCAAGCAGCAATTTTTAGCCTGAACTTAATCGAACTGGGTCCTGCTTGGCCAGCGGTTGTGGGGCGGTGGCATCCAGCCATTGCAGCTCATAAACCTGGGTTTCTACGGTTTTGCCCTTAACCTTAACTCCTCCCAGCGGGCGGACAATAGCCGCATCTCCCAGCCGCTCGCGGGTTTGTTCAGAAATAATGATATTGGTACCGAATTCTTTGTTCAGGCCCTCCAGCCGCGAAGCCAGGTTCACGGGATCGCCAATCACAGTAAACTCTACTTTCTTGCCGCTGCCTACATTGCCGAAGATCACATCGCCGGTATTGAGTCCAATGCCAATCGAAATGGGCTGGCGTCCCTCAGCCTTCCACTTCTGGTTCAGCTCCTCCAGCCGCCGCATCATTTCGAGCGATGCCTTGGCCGCCAACAACGCGTGGTTTTTCCCCGGCGTGAATGCCCCCCAGTAGGCCAGGATTCCGTCTCCGATGAATTTATCCACAATACCGTCATGCTTGAAGATGATCTCGGTCATCGCCGTCAGGTATTCATTGAGAAGTACGAGAAGCTCGGTAGGATCGGATTTCTCGGTCATGGTGGTGAAGCTGCGTATATCTGAAAAAAAGATGGTGAGCTCGCGCTTCTCTCCCGCCAGGTTGATCTCTTCCAGGTGGTTCAGGACGTAGCCGACCAGTTGCGGCGAGATGTAGCGGTCCAGTGTGCCACGCGTCCGGCGCAGCTCGCGTCCGGTGGTGGCAAACCGGACAACTCCCGCGGAAAAATAAGAGATCACAAGCGTGATCAGCGGGGCTGCTGTGGGCAGCCAGAAATTCCAGTGAGCGAAAAATATGTAGCTGATGGCCACGTACAGCGCGATGACGGCCAGCGCCACGGCGACGTCGGCGGAGGTTGAGCGGACAAAAACCAGGATCACGACACCCGTGGCAGCCATAAGCATAATCAGGATTGGAGACAGCCATGACGGCGCCGGCCTGATGGTATCGGCGTGCAGCAAGTTATCGATTGCGGTCGCGTGCATCACGAAGCCAGGGACTGCGTCAGCGAGCGGGGTGGGATGGTTTTCGTAGCTGCCAACGGCGCTGGCGCCAATGATTACAATCTTGTCATGAAAATATTCTGGAGCATATTTGTTAACTTTGTCGTTGCACCATGAGGGCGATATCGAGCAGACGATGTTCCAATAAGGAATCCTCTCATAAGGGAATTTGCCCGGGTCGCATTTTTCCTGCAGGCAAATCCCAGCTTTGCGGTTGCCATGCCAGCGCAGCAGCAGGCCATCGTCAGCTCCGAGCCGAATCGTAGGAGAGTTGCTGTTAAGCTTGAATCCGCCGGCCACCCAGCGGGTTGAATCATCGTGCTTTTCGATGAGGCGAACCGTTCGCAATGAAAGCGAATCGTAGGCATGACTGCCGACAACAGATTCCAAATGTACGTGGCGAATCTTGCCATCGTCATCCAGATCGGCGTTGGTGGATCCTAGACCCGCGGCCGCACTGGCCAGCGGCTCGAAAGGGATATTCAACAGATAATCCAGAGGGTGGTCTTTCGCGCTGATCGACAACCCGCGGCCTTCGGTTGCGGGAAGAGAATCGGCATCCAACAGGTCCCACTGCTTCAACACTCTGGTGTAGTCGGCACTATCATTCTTGCCTTTCCCAGGCGCACTAATGGTGAAGCCAATCACCACATTACCGGCAGCTTTCATATTTTCGGCGAATTGTCGGTCAACTTCTTCGCCGGATACCGTCATGGTTGTGTGTTGGTTCTCATCTTTTTTCTCAAAGGCGCTGTCCGGGCCGCTGAACATCACGTCGAATACCATGGCGCGCGGTTTACCGTGAGAGAGGTATTTGACCGTTTCAGACCAGACGATGCGGCTAGGAGGCCAGCGGCCAAAATTTTGCTTGAAAGCATCAAAGCTGGGATCATCCACATCCAGGATCACAATATCCGGGTCGCCGGTATTGGGCTTGGCTGAGAGGCTCATGCGGGCATCGTAGGCGTCGTCTTCCAGCCAACCAAAGGCGCCGACTTGATTCAGAACTATGACCAGCAGGGCCGTGCCGGCCGCGGCCAGAATCGCTCCGCGCAGGAAGACCCGTCGTGTCCGATCAAGGTAAGCCATGGAGTATTGAGCAAGAGCTTATCTGAAGTTAGCAGATTTTAGGCAGAGAAACATGCCTTAGGAGATGAAACTGTGCAAGGCGCAGTCTGCCAGCGCGCCAATCCTACAATTTCGGATCCAGTGCCAACCAAGCCTGCCTCTTAACAGATTAACGTTTCATGACTTAATGTTTTTGGGGCTTAATGCTTTTTGGTTGATGAGTACCCGGCTTAGCCGGGGCGGCAGCTTTTATCGGAGTAGCCGCTTTAGCCTGGCGCACCTCGCCTTTTTGCATGATGAACATGAAAGGGTTGGACGTGTAGTCGGTAAACAAGCCCGCCACATTAATTTCTGATCCTTTTGCCGGAGGCAGTTTTAACGGCTTCGCCAGAGTGATCTGCAGATCGGGTATGTTGGCTTTCTGATTTTCTTCCGTGATCGCCGCCTGGATGGTGTGTTTCGTAGTGGAGATGACCTTCACGGAAAGCAGCAACTTTACAGCGTGATTTTTCGGCCCTGCATTCTTATGTTTCGCCTTTTTCAGCCGGGTCTCCTGCATCTTTTGCTTGTCTTGAATAAACTGCCAGATCTTGTCGGCTGCCGGTCTGGCCTCACGCGAACAGTCGCGGTGTGAGAGCACCATCTCCCAGTCGCTGAAAGAGAGCGTGCCCGGATCATTCTGCTCGGCCACAGTTACGATCAGTGCGCAATCGGTAAGTTTCGGCTTGATGGTAAAATTCGCAGGCACAGACGTCTGGCTGGCGGCTGCGGCCACAATTTGATTCCAGCCCTCATCGCTGCCGTGATAGTTGCGGTAGTTGGCTTTACCGTAATCGTCGAGCTGTTGTGCAAGTTGATCATTTTTCTGGGCTTCATTCTGCGTTTGGGCCAGGGTGATTGCTTTGGCCAGGTACCAGAAGCCGTTAAGGTCAATGGGTTTCATCTGTAAATCGGCGGCGCCAATTCGGGAATAATTCGCGATGCTGGGATCGGCTTCGATTATTTTCAGGTAATGGTCCCGCGCGCCTGCGTAGTCCCCGGTCTTGAGATCAGCGAGTGCCGCCGCGCTGTTAAAGATCATCATCATCTGCGTGCGCTGATTGTCGTATTGCTGCTGTGGCATATCGCACGGTCTCTGCCATGTCGCGAGTGCCTGCAATCCTCTTTGGGCTTCATCACAGGCTGTGCCGGCTGCTGCGGTGTCTCCGTTTTCCAGTTTGAGAAGGTTCGCGTAGGCATCAATCGCCAACGTGGTGACGTTGTTCGAGTCAAGTTGCAGGATATGTTTTGTCGTTTCCTCCACCTTGGCCGGATTATTGGCGTCCTGGTACGCCGCTAGTGCCTTCTGCAGCGCAGGAATTTTAGCGACGCTGTTGGGATACTGGAGGATGAAAGCCTCCAGCGCTGCGGCTCTCCGGGCGGGGTCTGGTGTGTTGACCGCCGCGTTGTAAGTGTTGTATTCAGCGGGATCGTCTATGGATTTCTCTTGAGCACAGAGTTCCGCGCTCTGGATCGTGCCCGGCTGGAGCGCACTTTGCTGCTGGTTCTGGTTTTGTAGATTCTGGCTCTGAGAGTACGTACTCCCCTGCGCTAAGGCAGTCGAAAGCACAAGCACAAACGTGACAAGCAGCTTTTTCATAAATGGCTCCTTAAAATTCCGATAGCAGAATCTATGACTACCACTTAGGATCGAGCCAGTATGAAAAGCTGCAGAAACATCCTCCAAGCGGAGGCTAAGATGCCACTTTCAACAACAGACACCGGTACCTCTTATTTTGTTCCCTATTTTTTTTGTTTTAAGAGCGGTTGGTAAACGACACCAATTTTTCCAGCTTTTCCCGTGCGGCCCCGGAATCGAGCGACCGGGCCGCTATGGGCAGGGCGTCATTGATAGTTTCAGCTTTTCCTGCAGCCATCAGCGCGGCTGCGGCGTTCAGCAGGACCACATCGCGCCGGGGTGACTTCTCACCTTTAAGGATCGCGCGCGCGATTTCAGCGTTGACCTGTACATCGCCGCCTAAGATTTCTTTCAGCGGAGCACGCTTCATTCCAAACTGCTCCGGAGAAATTTTGTAAACCAGGAGCTGGTGCGGGCGTGCATCGGCGACTTTAGTTTCGTCGGTGATGGTGATTTCATCCAGTCCGTCGCTGCCGTGCACCACCAGTGCGCGCGCTACTCCCAGCATGCGAAGCGCGGCTGCGAGTTTTTCAACCAGCGATTCCGCATAAACACCCACCACTTGTGCCGAGGCACCGGCCGGATTGGTCAAAGGCCCCAGCAGGTTGAACACAGTTTGCAGGCGCAATTGACGCCGTGCCGGCTGGGCATACTTCATGGCCGGATGCATCGCCTGGGCAAACAAAAAGACAATGCCCGCCTCCTGAAGACAATCTCCCATGCGGTCAGCGGGCATGGCGATGTTGACGCCCAACGCCTCGAGTACATCCACCGAGCCGCACTGCGAGGTCGCACTGCGATTGCCGTGCTTGGCCACGCGCACGCCGGCCCCAGCCACCACCAGGGCGGTGACCGTGGAGATGTTGAATGTTCCGCTGACATCGCCGCCGGTGCCGCAGGTGTCTACCAGAGCATCGCCGGCTGCAGGAGTGGAAGTTTCCGGACGAATCCCAAGAGCAAGCGGAGTTGCCGCACTGCGGATGGCTTCAGCAAAGCCTACAATCTCTTCGACCGTCTCGCCCTTCATGTGCAGTGCGACTGCCAGTGCTGCCACCTGCGCATCCGTCGCCCCGCCCTTCAGGATTTCACCCATCACCCCGCGCGCTTCCTCGCGCGTCAGTGACGCTTCGTGATTCACCAATTTGTGCAGCGCTTCAATAATCATTGGGTATAGAAATAAGGTATCAGAGTCTATCTGCGTAATCTGTGAAATCGGCAGTAGGTGTTTGCATCAGCTAGAGCTCCACTTTTCCCATGTACTGCGCTATTTCCACCTTCCATTTCAGCGAGGATGTCATGGCTTGTTGCAATTGCGAAGCGGCCGCCGGTTCGCCGTGCACAAGATAGGTCACCGCAGGCTGTTTCTTGAAAGTGCGCAGCCACTCCAGCAGTTCAGGCGTGTCGGCATGGTCGCTGAACTGCTCCAGCGCCGCAACCTGGGCGCGGATCGCAATCTCCTGTCCGAAAATCTTCACGGACAGAGCCCCGCTCTTGATGGTGGCGCCGCGTGTTCCCGGGGCCTGAAAGCCGATGAACAGCACCAGATTTTTAGGATCAGGCAGGCGTTGCGCCAGGTGGTGCTGGATTCTGCCTCCAGTCACCATGCCGCTCGAGGAGACGATGACCATCGGATAATGTGAATCGTTGATCTTCTTGGAATCCTCGACTTTGGTGTCGAAGAAAAAGTTTTTCCAGGTCAACGGTGAACCGTAGCGTGCGATCAACTGCTTGGCCTCTTCGCTGAATTCCTCTGCATGTTTCATGAAAATGTTGACCGCCTGAATAGCCATCGGGCTATCCGTATGCACCGGGATGTGTGGAATCGCGCCTTGTTCCATCAGGTCTTTGATCATGAACAGGATTTTCTGCGTACGCTCGACGGCGAAGGCGGGGATGATTATGGATCCACCGCGCACGACCGTGTCTTTAATAAGCTTGGCGAGTTCCGGTCTCGGGTCCGTCGTTGGATGCTGCCGGTTGCCGTAGGTGGATTCCATTACCACCAGGTCCGCCGATTCGCCTTCCGTGGGGCCTGAGTGGACAACCTTACCTGGAGCAATCGTAGTGTTACGCACGCGGCCAACGTCGCCGGTAAAGAGCAATGAGCGTGTGCTGCCATTGAGCTTAGCGGTAACTTCCACCAGGCACGATCCCAGAATGTGAGCGGCGCGCACAAAACGAAAGCTGCACTCCGGACTGAGTTGCGTCGTCTGCCCGTAATTTACCGGCTTAAAATACTCGAGCGATGCCTTCGCCTCTTCAGAGGTATAGAGCGGCAGTGCCGGCGAATGCCGTGAAGATTTCACTTTGTTGTGAAAAGCCGCGTCTTCTTCCTGCAGGTGTCCGCTGTCGGGCAGTATGACAGCGCACAGATCAATCGTGGCCGGCGTGGCGTAGATCGGGCCGCGAAAGCCGTCTTTCACCAGGCGCGGAATCCAGCCGCAGTGGTCAAGATGCGCGTGGGTCAAGATTACAGCTTCAATTTCGCGAGGTGGAATGGGTGAAGGCTGCCAATTGCGCTCTCGCCATTCCTTTTGTCCCTGAAACATGCCGCAGTCAATCAGCACCTGCAAGCCGTTTTTTCCGGTCGTGTCGCCGGAGCAGTTCAATAAATGTTTGGAGCCGGTGACCGTCCCCGCCGCGCCCAGAAATTGGATGTATGCCATTCGTCTCCTTAAAAAAGCCGCGCTTTAAGTTTGATAGATTTTTAGAAGGTAAGCCTAATGGCTCCCGGGCAAATGTGCAATCATACGTGGATCTATTTGAATTTTAGGGCATGTCTGAATTGTCATTCCTAGCTATTCGGAAAATCCGGATGCTTGCGTACCTCATTCGCCTGCCACAGGTGGCGGCGCGCATGAGCAAGCAGGACTCCGAAGCCTTGTCCCAGGCTGAGCTTAATCAGCTTCAATAACGGCGAACGAAATTTTGCCCGCCCCAAATCCACTCCGTTGGCCTGTGCAATCAGTTGCAGAAGGCGATCATGTGCAGCGTTGAAATCCTGTAAGCCTTTTTCCAGCGGCTGTTCCGGCGGTGGCGTAATGCGCGCAGGATTTTTCATGCGCCTTGTCGGCGGTGCATCCATAGAGCGCACGAACCAGTTTCCAAACCATCCGTAATGAAAAGGACCATTGCCCACCAGCCCCTTCTTGCGCGCTTCAGCGATGCAGACTTCGAGAGTGGGAAAATAGACTTCAGCGCCCGCAACGATATGCCCCAGGCACTGCGCCATGGACCAGCGTCCCGGCCCGGGATGCCAATTGTATTGCGCATCGCTCAATCCTCGGACCAATGCCGCCGCCTGTTCTTTGATTTGCGCGATCTGGCGCTCGTCTTCCGCCAGCTCAGGATTAACGGTCAGCTCAGGATTCAGAGGGGAAATTGTCGGTGCCGCATTCATGGTGAAAATTCTACTCCTTACTCTGAACGGCTCGTACTCTCGAGTTTGATATCCGCCGAATTATTCTTGCTGTCGGTTTCCGGCACGCTGCCGTCGTTCACCGTCACCGTTTGCGGTTGGTTCTGCGTCGTAATGCGGATCGAAGCCTTGCCACTAGCCGGCACCAGCAAACGTTTGACGATGATTTCTTTATTGGCAGCGGTAAGGGTCAATGGAATTTCCGCGCCGGCATCGCCTAAGTTCTCCACGGTAACCGTTACCAGAAATCCGTTCGCAGCTCCGGAATTCAAAACCGGGCGCGCATACGTGGATGCCACGTGGAAATCGGGCAATCCGCGGTCACGATAAACCCAGTCATTGAAAAATCCATCCAGGTTTACCGGTGCACCGCTGATTTTTGCTTCTGCTTCCAGCAGGTGCTGAAGATACGCAGGGTCAGTGTCTTCTTCGGGGCGATACTTCCCCAGCGCGTGCTGCAGGACTCGGTCGCCCAGAATGTCGCGCAACATCCACCACACGTACATCGCTTTACTGCGATACAAGACCTCGTCGTTGCCTGCGGTTAGCGAGGTAAACGTAATCGAAACCGGTCCGGGATGAGCTTGCCTGGCAATCGCGACGTTTTCATTCTCGTCGTCAATGAGCCCGGGCAACTGTTGTGCCATGTAATCGAGGGCGGCGGCATGGCCATCCTGGTTTTCGATTTGGAGCGCTTGCGCAAAGTGGGCGAGTCCTTCGTAAATCCACGGTCGCGGAGAAGCAAAAGCCGCGTGCGTGAATTGATGGACCAACGTTAACCCCGCTGCTCTCGGGGCCCTTCGCAGCGGAGTAAACAGCGCCTCGCCACTTTCCCAGGGAGCGTCGTGCTCATCGGGCAGACCAAGAATCAGAACTCCGCGTTTACTTGGGCCGAACCATGTGTTCACCAGGGCTTCAGCAGGCTTCATCAACGGCGCATAATCGCTGGCGGCTTGCGCCTGATCGGCAGGATAGATGATGGCGGCGTTGACACCCTCTGCCGATAGTTTCTCCAGTGCACCCAACACAAAGCTGGGAGTGCTGTAGCCCACCGTAACCGCAGGAAAACTGGTACAACTCAGCGCCGGCACTTCTTTTTTATTCGCGACAGTCTGCCGGGTAAGACTTTGTACAGAGCTCCCAAAAACCATCAGTTCGCTTTTTGGATTTGCGCTTGTAACACACGCCTCCAGCTTGAATTGCGAAGAGACCTCGCGGTTTTTCCACCTCTGCGTTACCAGGGAATACGATGAGCCGTCGGAGATCGAGACCGCATCCATCGCCACCGGATACCAAAGCACGAAGCCTGCGCCGCGTACAGCCGAAAAGTTCTCGGCAATCTCATCCCAATCGTTCCCCGCGGCAACATCTTTCGGTGCGCCCGCCTGTTCTAGGCGAGTTGAATCCTTCTTGATCGTGCCGCCGTAACTGATCTCCAGCTCCACCGTCCCTTTGGGCGGAATATCTTGCGGAAACGTAAGCACCGCCTCGGAGAGCTGGCCGGTATGGTCCACGTCGGAAATGATCGAGTGCGTAACATGCAAAATCGTCTTTCCATTGATCTGGATAGATTTCCAATCGAGCGAAGAAGATATCTGCAGCACCGTGCTGTGTTGCGGCTGATCAGAGTCATTGCGTAACACAACTTTTCCGTCCGCGGCGAAGCCGCTGGTAGCGGGGTTAATCTGCACCTTCAGGTCGTACTGTGTAAAGGTGAAAGCCCCGCGGTCAAGCGCGCACACCGGCAGCGCCGATAACAAGCAAAGAATAAGATGCGCAATACGAAACTCGAAACTCGGAACTCGAAACTTGAGCCGTTTTACGGGCGTGAGCGAAGCGGGAGCCCGCAGGCGAAATCCTGAGCGAGCACAGCGAGTCGAAGGATCTGGTTCTCGAAACTTGAAACTGTTTTTCACTTCTTTTTCGCCCGCCTCTGCCGCACGATTTCATACATCACCACCCCGGCCGCCACCGAAACATTCAGTGAAGGGACGCTTCCCAGCATGGGAATCGAAACCAGAAAGTCGCATTTTCTCCGCACCAGGTCATGTAGCCCCTTGCCCTCGGCCCCCAGGATAAGGGCGCAATCCATGTTGTAATCAATCTGGTCGTAGGTCTGTTCGCCGCGCTCATCCAGTCCCACCGTCCAGACATTTTGCGATTTCAACTCCTCCACACTGCGGGCGATGTTAGTGACCCGCGCAACCGGGATATGCTCTGAAGCTCCGGCAGAAATCTTG
>Ga0222749_10000284_pt1 | contig 32279 bp, 35 predicted proteins | sample IncBWH2Mmetat_FD_197234 | JGI IMG/M metagenome (GOLD analysis project Ga0222749, IMG submission 197234) | Metatranscriptome of lab incubated forest soil microbial communities from Barre Woods Harvard Forest LTER site, Petersham... | ecosystem: Environmental > Terrestrial > Soil > Temperate... | reverse complement strand
CGGGCATCGATTTCTTCGCGCGGACGGCCGAGGTGACCTACACCCAGCGCCCGGTCTGGCCGTTCCTGATCCTTCTGGCCGTCTGCCTCTTTCCCCTGGACGTGATCGTCCGCCGGGTCGTGATCGGCTGGGGAGACGTGAAATCCTGGGGCCGGTCGCTGGTGCCGGGTCTGCGCGCCCGTTCGGATCCGGTGCGCGAGGCGCTCGCCCAGGCGCGCGAGGCGATCCGGGCGCGTTCGCCGTGGGAACCCTCGCTGCCGGGGGTCGAGGGCGTTTCGTCCGACAAGGCGGCGGGCCCCGGGGCGGCGCTCCCGGCCGCACCCCCCCAGTCGATTCCGGAGGAGGCGACCCTCACGAGCCGCCTGCTCGAGGCCAAGAAGCGGGCTCGGAGGGAATGGGAGAAGCGATGAGACGGGCGCTCCTCATGTCGTCGCTGGCGCTCCTCCCCTCCTGCAAGGAGAAGATTCCCGACTTCTCGGGCCTCTGGCGGATGACCGAGACGGACCACGAGTACCACCAGGAATACTCCCAGTGCTTTGTCCGGATCGAGCAGCAGGGAGACCGAGCCACCCTCCATGCCTGGGGGCCTGCGAACAACTGGACCTGCGAGGGCCGGGGCGTGGTGGAGGGAGGGCTCCTCAGGTTCCGATGGGAAGGGGCGCAGAAACATTGGCGCGGAACCTCCGAACTGTCGCGACGGGGGGACGAACTCAAGGGGACCTACCAGCGGGACGAACCGGGAGCGGCCGTGCAGTATTGCCGCGGAGTGCCGGATCTCCCGCCGCGATGAAGGAATCGGATCCGCCTTCCGTTCCGATGACTTCGCAACGAGGGGGTGCGTTACCCCCGGCAGGCGAACCGGGGATCGGAACGCCCCTCTCTTAGCTCCGCGCGGGGCCAGGGTCCCTCCCGGGTTCGGGGATCCGCGACCCCCGCTCCCTGCCGGCAACGTCCGGGACCCGCCGCGGACGTCGGCCCCCTCTCGTGCCCTGGAGTCGCCGGGGAATCCCGGCGCGCCCCCTCCGGACGCCCTCCGGGAGTCCTCGCCTCACTCGCCCGGCGGGTCGTCTTGGCTCTTCCTGTATTCCGCCAGGAGGCGCGCCTCGGAGCGGTTCCCCAGGATCAGGAGCACGGTGCCCGCCCCGATCGCCAGGACCGCGAAAAGCGCCGGGAGGGGAATCCCCCCCGCGGTGACGGGGAAGCCCTGTGGCCGGGGAGAGAGATCGAGGGCCGAGACGATCGCCGCGGCCGCGGAAAGGCCCAGGGTCACCGGGCCGTTCCGCGAAAGGATGTCGCTCTCGCTCCGGTCGATCGACGTGGCGATCGCCCAGTGGACGATGGGGAAGATCGCGAGGATCAGGCAGCTGAGGACGAGGAGGGTGCGAAGGAGAACGGGGCGCGAGGCCAGCGTGATCCCGAGGAACCGGGCGTACATCGCGGTGAACCACGCCCACACGAGGGCGATGCCGAACGCCACCGCGGTGGGAATGAAAAAGGGCCGGCCGCTCCAGACACCCCCCCGGTCGAACCCCGCGGAGAAGGGGACGAGCGCGGCGAACGAAAGGCCGAGGAAGACCGCGTGGAAGGCGAGGCTGAAGAAGGCCCCTGAGGTGGCGCCGGGCCAGAACAACCGGAGGAAGCGGCGCGGGCCGCGGAACGCGGAGACCTCCGCCTGCAGGTGGGGCGGCAGGATGGGATCCTCGCAGGCGAAGAGCGCCGAGAGCAGCGAGAGCGTGAGCGCGCAGAGGGCGAAGCACATGACGGCCACCGAGCGCTCCTCCGTGTGGAGGGTCTCCCGGTGCCCCGGGGTGAGGGGGCCTATCCCGGTGGGGGGAAGCTCGTGGTAGAGAGTCAGGATCGTGAGGAGCCCCGCACCCAGGGTCGTGAGCAGATAGATGGCGCGGATGGAGGTCGAGCGGTTGGCGAAGATCGGTTTGAGGCGGTTCGTCGCGCTGGCGAAGAAGAGCGCCAGGAGCGCGATCCACGCGAAGCCGGGCATCACGTGAATGTACATGACGCGCTCGAACATGCTTCCCGAGTACGAGCGAAGGTCCGCCCCGCGCGAGATGAAGCCGTAGGCCACCCCCACCTCTCCGAGAAAGCCGCTCCTCTCGAAGTTCACGGCGAGGCCGGTCACGAAGAAGGAGGCCAGGATCACCAGGCCGTAGACGGTCCCCACCGCCCTCTGGGTGGTCCGCGAGCTGGCCGAGATGGTGAGCGCGAAGGCGATGACCAGCGCCGAGAGCGCGAAGAGGAAGAGGTAGTTCGCCACGATCTGGTAGACGGTGATCCCCCCGAAGAGGAAGCACAGACCGACCAGGGGGACCATCGAGGCGAAGATCATGAACGTCTGCGTCATCGCCGCCGTGAACTTGCCCCAGACGATCTGGCGGGCGGACATCGTCGTCGAGATGAGGAGCTCGTGGGTGAGCCGCTCGCGCTCGCCGCTGATGGACGTCGCCGCGAGCCCGGGGACCACCAGGAACACGACCGCAAGATTGAGGAGCTGCGTGATCAGGTAGACCGAGCGGCCGACGCGCGAGGGATCCCCGCTCCACTCCCCGCGCCGTCCCCGGTCGACGGACATCTCCCCGGCGAACGTGAGGAGGAGTCCGCAGGCGAAGATCGAGAGGATCGTGAGGTGGGCGACGAAAAAGCGGTTCCCCCGGAAACTCGCCCGGAGCTCCTTCACCATGATCGGGTTGAAGGCTTTTTCGAGCCACCCCGCGACGATCGTGTGGAGCGGTTCCCGTGCGGGGAGGGGCGGGGTCGGCCCGTTCATGCGACTTCGCCCTTCGTGAGCTGCATGAACAACCCTTCGAGGTCCGTCTTCATCTCCTGCAGGCCCGTGATCTTGACGTCCTTCGCGACCAGCGCCTTCACGAGCGCGGGCACCTCCTCGCGGCCACCGGAAAAACTGAACTGGAGGAAGCCGTCCTGCCCCTGGACGTTGGAGACGCCGGGCATCTCGAGAAGCGCGGCCCGCGCGACGTCGACGGCGTGGAGGAGGTCGAGCCTGTAGACCACGCCGGGCTGGAGCTGCCGCTTGATCGTCTCGATCGACCCCGAGGCGACCACCTTTCCCTTCTCGAGAATCGCAACTGACGTGCAGATGTCGGAGAGCTCGGTGAGGATATGGGAGGAGATGAGAATCGTCTTCCCCATGTTCCGGAGCTCCTTCAGGAGCGCACGGAACTCGATCCGCGCGCGGGGGTCCAGACCGTTGGCGGGCTCGTCGAGGATCAGGACCTTCGGGTCGTGAACGAGCGTCTTGGCGAGGCAGAGCCGCTGACGCATGCCTTTGGACAGCTCGCCGGTCAGCCGGTCGCGCAGCCCCTTGAGGTCCGTCAGCTCCATGATCCCCTCGATCGCGGCCGCCCGCGCGCGCCGCTCGAGGCCGTACGCGGCGGCGAAAAAGTCGAGGTACTCCCAGACGGTGATCCCCTCGTAGACCCCAAAATTGTCGGGCATGAACCCGACCCGCTGGCGCACGAGGCCGGGCTCGCTGACCACGCTTTTCCCGTCGACCCGGACGGAGCCGGAGGTGGGGTCCAGGAGCGTCGCGAGGATGCGGATCGAGGTCGTCTTGCCCGCGCCGTTGGGCCCGATGAAACCGAAGATCTCGCCGCGGCCCACGCTGAAGCTGATGCCCCGGACGGCCCAGAAGCCCTCGTAGTGTTTCGTGAGGTTCTTGACTTCGATCATCGGGCGGGGCTCTCCGCGACGTGGAGGAGCGTCAGGCTCCGGCTGCTTCCCGAAAGGCGCGCGTCGACCTTCACCCGAGGCTCCTCCTCCTTGAGGACGCACAAAAGAATCCGGGCCGTCCGCGCGCCCTCGGAGGGCGCCGCGCGACGCCACTCGTACACCAGCGGGTCGAGGGTCGGCCCGAGCACCCGGCCCTCGAGGGACTCATGAGTGATACCCAGCTCCTCGAGGGGACTCCGGGGGTCCGCTCCGACGGCCACGTCCAGGTCCTTCCCGGGGGGGATCTCGCCAAACGGGGAGGCATGGCCGCCGGGGCCGGTCGTGACCAGGAGGCCGCGCTCGATCGCGTAGGGGGAGAGGTTGGAGATTCTCACCCGCTCCCCCGCCGATTCGAAGCGGACGCCGCCCCCCAGGTCGCGGAAGGCGCGGGCCTGGAGGTTCCAGCTCTGCCACTGCCCGACGGTCACGCCCCGGTACGTCACGGAGGGGCCGTCCTCGCACTCCAGACGGTCCAGGCCCGGCTCGGGATCCTCCCGATACGGGCGCCGGTCCTGCGGCAGGATCCGGTCGAGGGGGAGCCCGTTCGTCCCGGGAGCCACCGAGATCTCGTAGGAGCGCGTCGAGGGGGAAAAAAGCGTGAACAGCTGCTTCTCGCGGGCGCAGTCCAACCCCGAGCGCGTCGAGAGGATGCGCGCGGAGTAAGCCACGGTCATCGTGCCCTTGAGCACGTAACCCATCACGAAGACCACGACCAGGAAGAAGCCCGAGATGGCCGGGACGGTGAGGACGACGAGAAGCGTCATCCCCATGCGACGCAGGACGAGGTAGTTCACGGGGCCGACGGCGACGAGGAAGAGGACGGCGAGCGCCACGAGGAGGAGGAAGGACGGATAAGGGTTGATGAGAAGCGCCATGGACTGGAAGAGGTTGAGCGAGGCCTCGGGCGTAGCGGCCGGGAGCGTGGGGGGATCCTCGGACGCGAACCGCCGGGGGAGGCGGCCGAGCAGACTCTCCCAGAATTTTTCCAGACCCGGCCAGGTCTCCAAGGGAGGCCGTCGGATGTCGAACGGGAGCACGATGGCGCGCCCGAACCCGCAATCGTACTGGAGCGATTCGCGGCCCCACCCCATCTCGCGGCCGTTTTCGATCCGGTGATAGACGAAGCGCTCCCCCTGACGGAACCGGCCGAAGTGCTCGGTCAGAGAGGGGAGGTCGGTCCGCTCCATGGAGGCTCCCGCGTGGATCGTGACAAACGCCGTGAGCGCCTTGTGGGAGAGCCACCCCCGATCGGGCCCGGGCGAGAGGACCACGGTCCCCCCGCCGCGCACATATTCGGCGAGCGCGCGCGACTGGTCGGGAGTGAGCTCGTCAAGCGGCGAGTCGTGAAGGACCAGGACGTCGAGGCACGAAAGCCCGATCGCCCGGTCGGGAAAGATCGAGGGCGTGAGCCGGGCCACCCCGACCTCGATGCCCCCCATCTGTCCGGGGAAGCCGAAGCCGTGGGAGGAGGATTTCTCGCCCGAAAAGAGGCCGATCTGGTAGGCGTTCGCCTCGAGGCTTCCGCGGGGCTCGGCGGACGGGCTCCCGGCCAGCTTCCGGCCCTCGGCGTCGCGGACCTCGTAGCGGACGGAGGAGCCCCCCGCGGCGAAGGTCCCTCCGGGAAAGTAGAAGAACAGGCGCTTTCGCGCCCCGCGGGATACCGCCTCGCGGCGGGTGAGCCGGACGCGGCTGTTGTCCTCCTCGAGGCGCACGGTGATCTCGACGTCGCGGCCGAGTTCGTTCTCGAGAACCATGGACCACACCGGCCAGTCCGAAACGAGCAGCCGGCCCTGGGCGTCCTTGAGCGTCTCGAAAGAGCGGACGACCAGCCCCGGCGAGGGTGGGCCTTTCTTCTCCCTCGAACTCTCCGCGCCTTGGGCGACATCGCTCATGTGCCGGTCGAAGCCGCCCTTGGGGAAGGCGGGGGGGCGTGCTCCGCCGCCTCCCGCGGAGGAGGCGTCGAGCAAGACGTCCTTTTCGTCACGAGGGGGACGGTCCGCCGGACCTTCCTCCATTCCCGGGAGGTTCTGCATCGGGGGAGCCGGGAGCCTGATGCGGGGCCGGAGCACTGCACGAAGGGACTTCGACAGGGTCTCGAGCTCGGGACCTCCCCTTCGCGCGGCCCTCTCAGGCTCGTCGAGAGCCTCCGCATCCATCCCCCCGAACCACCGCGCCGCCGCTCGCTCCACCACCGGATAAGGGCCGATCTCCTCGACAGGCTCGCGGGCAGGCATGGATGAGGGCTCCCGCATCAGGAGAAAGGGCATGCACAGGAGCGTCCCCAGGAGCTTCGTCATATTCCCCGTCATTATACGGCGTCAGGAGAGTTCCCAGGCACGGCGCTTGGCACCCCCTCCACGCGTTCGGGAGGCCGGCCTCCGCGACGGGGGCGAAGCCCCCGATCTCACTCCGCCCGGCGTTCCGTCTTGCTCTTTTCCGCACGCGAGCCCCGGGGGATCCATTCCTTTGGAAGCTCCAGAATCGAGACTTGAATGGCGGTCCTCCAGAGACGAATCGACCCGAGGGTGGAAGGTGAGGCGCGTCCAAAGGAGCCCCCCATGGCCCGCAAGGCCTGACCTATGATGTGACGCCAGAAGCCACCGGGTCACATGCTTTCGACCCGGGATTGCTTGATTGACGGGCGGCGCCTGTATCCCAGAGTGCAGCGGATTTCAGGACAGGGCCGCACGGCTTGGACGAGCTTCTGTAAGAGGCACCGGAAACGGCCCGGCCTGAACACCATCCGCCGGTGCCGGGGTCTGAAGCGAGGCGGTCGTCGCCCCTTGTTCTGGCTTCTGACTCAGCTCCGCATTCTCAACCAAGCGCGCCGACTTGCAAAGGGCCAAGCCGGGAGCCAACCGCTCCACATGATTCCGGGCCTCAGCGAGCGTGGTTGCAAAGCTGGATTGTTTGTCCGCCCCGATTCGCTCCATGAGATCCGCCGCAGAAACGTCCTGGCTCCAGAGGCCCACCACCACTTCGAGGGTCGGATGGGAGTTCCGAATCCTCTTGTACAGGTACCGGGCCGGGACCAGGGCGCCGGGAGGGAGCGCGGAGATGATGACGAGGTCCACCTCCCGCTTCGCGAGTTCCGCAACCTTTTCCCCGTTGCTGGCCGCCGACGACAGCGTTTCCACGTGGTAGTTGCGCCCCGAGAGGACCCTGGCGAGCATGACGGCGATGATCTCGTCAGACTCGTCCGAAGCCGGGATGCAGAGCACGGAAATGCTATCCGGCGGGGTCGCCATGGCGGGCCTATCGCCAGGCGATGAGGCGTGGCCAGGGACGGGCGGATCCGGACGCTCCCCCAAATCCTCGGCCAGGACTTTCACGCTGGTCAGAAGACGCGCTCCGCGACCCTCGTCCAGGGCCCCTTGAAACTGGTCCGTCTTCGCCAGCGCGAGCGTCGGAACGAGGAGCGAGTCGTATATTTCGATCAGCGGTTTCCCCTTCTGGTACTCGTCCACCAGGTTGGCCGCCTCGTCAGCCCCGCGTCCCAGGAGCCGATGATAAAGCTGCATTTTGGGGGGGATCGCCGAATCGCTCCCCAGGAGCGTACTCAGGAACGACAGCTGTGGGAAATTCTTCCCGAGCACCACCAGCGTCACGGTGAGGGGAACGGAGAGGACGAGGCCAAGTCCTCCCCAGAGCCAGGACCAGAAGATGGCCGCAAGGATGACCGCCAAGGGAGAAATCCCCGTCCGCCCTCCGTAGAGCCTGGGCTCCACAATGTTGGACACAACGACCTCGAGCAGAATCCATGAGCCCAGAAGGAATCCCGGACGCGTCCAAGTGCTGAAGACGGCGAGCGAGAGGAATAGGGGCATCACCGCCCCCAGCAAGGGGCCGACGTAGGGAACGAATCTGCAGATCGCGGCGACCAGACCCCAAAGGACAGGATTCGGAACGCCGAACGCCAGAAGGCCGAGGCCCACCACCAGCCCGTAGGCCGCGTTCACCGCGGACTGCATCAGAAGATACCGGCTGACGTTCTCCGAGGCTTCGCCCATCATTTGAGTCGTGAGGTGGACCTGGCCTTGTCCGGAAAGATGGATCATCCGGTCCCGGAGATCGCTTTGGTAGATCAGGAGGAAGACGACCAGGATCAGAATAATCAAGGTCGTTCCCAGGGTCTCGAGAATTGAAAGCAGGGTGCTCCTGAGAGTCCCGGCAGAAGAGGACTGCACGAGATTCGCGGGAACCGCCGTCGTATGCCCCGTCCCTTGTGCCGAGGCGGCGACCTCCTTCCCCATCTCCTCGAAGGCCGACGTCACCCGACGAACGTAGTCGCCCGTGGGTCCAAAGGCCTCGATCTTGGCGGAGATGTTGCGCCGATAACCGGGGAGTTTCTCGGTCAAATCCGGGATTTGCTGGCTGACGACCCATCCGAAAGAGACCGCGACCAGAAATGCGGCGAGGACCACCGTCCCGACCGCCCAGCTCCGACCCAATCCCAGCCGCTCAACCCGTCCCACCAAGGGAGCCAGGAGGAGGCTGACCAGCACCGCCATGGCAAGCGGGAGGAGGAGGCCCCTAGCCAGATAGGAGGCGGCGATGATCGCGATGAAACCAAGCACCGTCATCATTCTGGAAGGGGTGCCGGCGGGCCGATCCATGGTTCACTCTACGCAAGGTCGAAAAGGAGGATTTCGGACGGTTCCTGGGCTGTAAAGGAGGCGGCCGCCTCGTCGATCAGGGCCACGCCATCACCCGTCCGCAGCGATTGGTCTTGGAGCAGGATCCGGCCCTTGATCACGTGAAGCCAGGCAGTCCTGCCTCCCTCGAATTCGTGGATCAGATGGCTCCCCTGGAGCAGGATGGCGGAGTACACTCGCACGTCCTGGTCCAGGACGAGGGAGGACTGCTTCCCGCCCCGCGACGCCACGAGCCTTAACGTTCCCGTTCGATCGGCGCTGTAGAACCGTTTTTTCTCCTGATTCGCCCGGGAAGCGGTGCGATCCGGCGTCAGGCAACTCTGGAACACTTGAGCCGTGTCCGTGAGCGAGCCGTTCACCGCGTGATACCGCATCCTGCTGGAAAGGGTTCGATGCTGAAAGTCCCCCGCCTCCACCCGGGCGAAGATCCCGGCTTTGTCCTGGTGGATGAGGGCACCCTCCCGGATGTAGGTGATCAAATCGACATCCTTCGGAGCGCGGGGATAAAGACTCATCTCCGGCGCCACATGTTCCTCGTTCAGGGATTCGAGCCCGTGAAAGCCACGATGGAGCGGGTCGAATTCGTTTTCAGGATCGAACGTCATCCAGGTGTCCTGAGTCTTGCTCCGTACATGGCGCCGCTCTTCCGATTTTCTCACGGTGATCATACTTCCAGGCCTCCAGGGCCCCAATCAGCGCGGAACTCCGGTTCCCGTCTCCGGGAATCGGATGAAAACTTCCATGACAAGAGAGCAGGCCGCTCATTCCGCCCATGGAAGGACCCCATTTTGCCCAGAGGACGGAAGAAAGCGAACCGGTCGTTCACGTTCCGGATCCGGCGAGGAATCCTCAGGCCCCTGGTCTTGATCTGACCCTTCCGATCCGCCATCTCCCGACGCGGACCGCCGATGATCTTATGAAACGGAGCATGCCGATCGGTGGCATCTTGCCAGGCGATCGACGTGGCGTGAACAGCAGGGAGACCCCATCGGGTGCAACCTAGTCCCGGTTGTACCAGACGCCTCCCACGTGAACGTGGCCGCAGGTCTCGCAATGGACATGGCCGACCTCGACGATGGCCTCGCGACCATGGTGTCGATGACCCTCACCGCCCTCGAAAAAGCATCCGCTGGAACAGGCCAGCAGGAGCAGCACGCCAAGCAGCTGTTTCATACGATCCTCACTTCAGGAGACCTTCCGTCAACACACACAGGGGGATAAGAGCAAGAAGTCGGCCACGAACGACCGCAGAGTCATCGCTGGAAGTGACAATCGCCGAAAGAATGGTCCACCAGGCGACGGTTGGCTTGGGATCGAAATGATCGCTTGATCCCGAGTGAGGAGCTACGGCCCCGAATCTCCCTCGCAGGGCGGCAGACTCCCCTCTTGGGCGCGAGCCTGGGGCTCGCTCGCCCGGTAGGCTCTCAATTTGCGGTGGAGCGTCGCGAGTCCAATCCCGAGCTCGAGGGCCGCTTCCCTCCGGTTGCCGCCGTTCGACTGCATCGTTTCGATGATGTAGTCCTTCTCGATCTCGCTCAGGTGTCGTCTGGCCCCCCCCGCCGGGGCGGGGATCGGTGCCGCGCGCACTTCGGGCGGCAGGTCCTCCACGTCGATTCGGTTCCTCTGCGCCACGGCAACCGCCCGTTCCATGACATTGGCCAGTTCGCGCACGTTCCCGGGCCAGCCGTACGCGAGAAGATGGTCTGCCGCCTGAGGAGAAAGGCCTTCCACGGGACGCTTCATCTTGAGCGCCGCCTCCGCCAACAGGATTCTGGCCAGAGGAAGGAGATCCTCCTTCCGGCGACGCAGCGGCGGGACTGCCAACTCCATCACCTTGAGACGATAGTAGAGATCCTCGCGGAAACGCTTGGCGGCAATCGCGTGGGTGAGATCCTTGTTGGTCGCGGCCACGATGCGCACATTGATCGGCCGACTGCGGTTTTCGCCCACCCGCCGGACCTCCCGTTCCTGAAGGGCGCGAAGCAGCTTCACCTGCATGGCGAGCGGAATCTCCCCGACCTCATCGAGAAGGAGCGTGCCGCCGTTGGCCGATTCGAAAAGGCCCATGCGGTCCGACGTCGCGCCGGTAAAGGATCCCCGGGCGTGGCCGAAGAGCTCGCTCTCGAGAAGAGCTTCGCTGATCGCCCCACAGTTGACGGCGATGAACGGGCCGTCCGCGCAGGCGGAGGATTCGTGCACGAACCGCGCGATGCGCTCCTTCCCCGTGCCGCTCTCGCCCGTGATGAGCACCGTCGAATCCACCTTGGCGATGACCTTCGCGAGCCCGACCACGTGCCGCATCTCCGGGCTGCGGGCGACCAGGTCCCCGGGGTCCTCCTCCACCTTGGCGATTCGGGCGAGCCTTCTCGTCCGCTCCCGAAGCTGGCGCTCGGTCACCTTGAGAGCATCGGCGACGTGCTTGAGCGCTGAATCAATTCCTTCCCGCTTGAAAACGGAGAGCTCGTCGTTCGCCGCGGCCCCCCAGTCCTGGATGGACTTGATGGTGACGTGGCACGCGGGGTCGCCCTTCCCGGTGCACCGGTCCTCGATGGCGTACATTTCCTTCGACAAGGCGAAACTGAGATAGCCGCTGGCCAGCCCGCAGAGAGTCCAGCATACGGGGTATTCCGCTTGACCCAGGTGGAGCAGATGCTGCTCCGCCTCGTAGGAATCATGCCAGGTCCTTCCTTCTTCGGGGAAAGGGCCGGGACTTTCGGGATCGATCACGAACAGCCCCTGGAGGGCGTAGATGCGGGCGCCGGCACGGTGCCAATCCTTGTCGCTGTCCCACTGGAACTGGGAGGACATGGCCTCGGCCATGCGACGGCCGTGGATGTAGCCGAATCGGCTCAGGATCCCCCGCGCCACCCGGACGCCCAAGGTATCGATCAATTCCTTTCGGAGCAGTCCCTGCGCCACGGCATCGAAAATCAGTGCCCTCTGACCTGCAAATCGGACGAGGCCTCCTTGCGGGTTCAATTCGAGCAATTCTTTCAGGTCCAGTTCTTCGACGCGCATACACCTCCCCGCCTTGAGCTGGCCGCATTCTACTCGATGTGAGGATGTCGAATTCGTCGAATTCAGAACCGCACCTGGATGTCTTCAAAGACACATTTCCACTCAGCGGCCGATAGGTTCCACCGGAATCTTCAGTGGATGGGTCCCGAGGATCCTTCCTGAGGCGACGAGCGAGCTCTTTCCGCTTTCAGCGGTATGAACTCAAGTTCGGCGGAGCTCGACCCGGTCGAATTCCGGAAAGGCGAACCCTCTGAATCCTGGAAGATGTCGTGGGTCCCCTTCGAGCGGAGTTGTCCGAAAGGACGTGGAACGCGGGTGCTTTCCCGTCACCCCGTCGATCGAGCATCAGAATGAGCCGTTCCCGCCTCATTCTGATCCGGATCCGGCGCCTGAGAACGGGGAGAGGGCCGGAGGGGTGAATTCCCGAGCAGTCGAGCATCCCCATGGAGATCGATGGTCACCCGCCTCTAAGGGCAGGGTGGATCACCCCCCCATGCTCGTTCAATCATCGATGGGGGCCACGCGCCCCCTGATTTCCCTGAACCTCCGTGGGCGATCGATCACCGGTGCCCTGGACCCCGGTTCACATCAAGCGTCGCCAACGGGTCTTCCGAAGGAGATCGCTCACGCCTAGATGGCACACCACTTGCTCTACAGGGATCCAGTGTTGAGCCAAGGGTCAGTGCTTCTCACGGAGGATTCATGGGTACCTTGCTTCTGATCGTGCTCGTGTTGATGCTGATAGGTTCATTGCCCACCTGGGGCCACAGCCGCAACTGGGGCTACTACCCCAGCGGTGGATTGGGACTGATCGTGGTCGTACTCCTGATCATGGTGCTGATGGGATACATCCCCCACCGGTTCTAGGCGCGGTTTCTGAGTAGGTCAATCCGATGGTCCCCTGAAATGAGGAACACTTAGATGAAAAAGATCATCACGACGCGCAAGGTCAGCCGGGTTGTTCAGCGCCTTCCCTCCCGGGTGTTGCCCGACGGCAGAGTCGTCGCGCGCAGGCTGGTAACAAAAAAGACCTCCTTTTCCCGGAGAACCGAGGGGTAGCTCCAGAGCGCAATAGGCGCTCCCGCACGCCGCCGGGAGGAAGTCGGCCTCGATCGCCCGCGTCGGTGATCCGCCGTTCGCGAACCCCAGATGGAACCCAACCGGTGTGTCCGAACTCGACACGAGAGGAATTACGATGGACCAGCGACCGAGAACGGAAGGGGAGAGGGTTCTATCAGGGAAGACGATCAACGCCGTCGCGAGAGGGGCACTCTTCGCAACCTTGAAGCTCATCCTCCCGGCCCGCCGGTCGCTAAAAGGCAGGATCGCCCACCACGCATTGCCCGAACACAGTTCCATTGCCAGTTTCTGCAAAGCCAGTTTCAGCCTGCCGTCCATGACGGCCCGCGACGGCTCCTCCAGTCTCGACGACCCGATGAGCCCATCCGACTTCACTCAGGCGCCGCGACCCTGCTCGGACTTTGTCCAGGAGCCCTTTGGTTTCGGATCCCTCCGGTGGACGGCCTTGGGGAAGGGATATAAGGTCGACACGAGTCCCCGGATTCCGCGGCGACAGCTCCCCTGATCCTGCCTGGGAACCCGGTGATCCGGATCCCCTAACTCCCCCGGTGTGCTTTCAACTCTTCCTCCCGGATCATGGCCCAAGCGACGCCTGAATGCGTCAGGTGCGGGATGAACATCCCGCCCAGACCGCCCGCCTTGCCTTTGGGCCTTTCCTGAAGCACGGCCGCAAGATGATCACAATGAGCCGCTTCGGCCTCATTTTGATCACCCTTCGGGTGACGACGTGTTGTTGGATACTGCGGTTCGCCCACCTCACTCGGTCGTTCCGTTACGCCCCCCCTCCATGGAGGCAATCGCTCGGATGGGTCGGAGGACAGCGTTGCGATCTGCGAATCGGGATTCCCACGACGCGGGTGGCACGGGGCTTGCTCCTCCATAGTCACCCGAGGCGAGGCCCCGCCGACCTTCAGCCCTGTCGCGAATAGGCGAAACCGAATTCGTGGGCCCCGATCGACAGAGGAGACCTTATGAACAATCGGACGCGGGTTACCAAAGCCCTGCGCACGGCGCGGGACCTTTACGGCGAATCCCGGGAGGTGGCCCGGAACGGCGCCACTCGCACGAAGAGCTTTATCCACAATAGGCCCGTGCTCTCGACGCTCCTGGGGCTGGGGCTTGGGTTTCTGATCGGACATTGGCTCCGCCCCAGGGAGTAGCCCTCAGGGCGCGCTTAACGGACGGTTTCGAACGAACGAGGTGACTCTTGCTCCGATGGGCACTGGCCTTCTTCATTATCGCGATCATCGCCGGAATCTTGGGATTCGGCGGAATCGCCGCGGGCTCCGCCGATATCGCCCGCATCTGCTTCTTCTTCTTCATTGTCGTCTTCATTGTCTCCCTGATCTGGGGGCTGGGGACGGGCCGTCGCCCGCGGGGACCCCTCATCTAGTGACGGAAGCGGACCCGCGCGGGGCTCCCGCGCGCGCCCGGAATCTCGCCGCGTGATTCAGCCGGAGGATTTGCGAACATGATGATGCTGTCAGCCGCCCTGGTCGCCCTCCTTCTTGCCTCATGCGTCAAGTGCGCTCTTGATCGTCTTCCGCGAGGTGTTCCAGCGCTGACCGATCACCCAGGGGCTCAACTCCTTCCAATCCGTACTCAGGAGACAATCCATTGATTGAAAAACAGGTTTCCTTCGACGTCGAAGCGTACGCCCCCTTCCCGCTGCGCGACTTCTCCGAGCTCCGGGGGCTCGCGAAGATACCGGACTCTCTCATGGAAGCCCATGAGAAGCTCTACGAAGGTTACGTCAAGAACACCAACCTGCTCAGACGGCGCCTCAAGGACGCTGGGCTTGGGACGCCGGAATGGTCCGAGATGAAGCGCCGGATGGGATTCGAGCTCGGGGGCCTCCGGCTCCATGAACTCTACTTTGAGAACCTCATGCCGGGCGGATCCGACCCGGCGCCGGCCTTCGAGGATGCTCTTGCCGCCACCTGGGGATCGTTCAAGAAGTGGCAGGAGGAATTCGAGGCCGTCGTGCAGATGAGAGGGGTCGGCTGGGCGATCTTGTACCAAGATCCCGTGGGCGGGGGACTCTCAAACCACTGGATCGGGCTTCACGAAGAAGGCCATCCGCCCGGATTCACCCCGCTCATGGTCGTGGACGTCTGGGAACATGCCTATACCGGCATGACGCGCTCGAACTACCTATCGGCGGTTTTCGCGAACCTGAACTGGGAGAGGATCAAGTCGAGGTGGGAGTTTCACTCCGGAAGAACGAGGCTGACCTAAGAGGTCCTGATGAAGACTGAGAATTCGGAGCTCCTTGAGGAGCTCAACCGAATGCTGGCCCAGGAACATGCGTGCGCCATCCGGTACGCCACGCACTCGGCGATGGTGAATGGCCCGAGCGCCGAAGCGGTGGCCGCCCGGCTCAAGGAAATCAGCTCCGACGAGATCGCCCACGCCGAGAAGCTCCGCAAGCGCATCCTGGCGCTGGGCGGGACACCGACCATGGACGTCCAGAGGGACGACTTGAAGGCGGCGTCCACGCTCAAGGACATCCTCGACATCAATGTGCTTGAGGAGCGTGGGGCCATCGAACAGTACGGCCGGATCCTGGAGACCCTGCCCAAGCTCAATGTCCTTCTCTACGAGACCGTCGAGGAGATCCTCCGGGACGAACAGGAACATCTTGAGGAACTCCGGAATCTGGGGGGGGAGTGATGGACCGCCCGTTCAAACCCTCGCTTGCGCCTGATCCATAAATCGAGGAACAAATCATGGGGAAATTCGCAGGATTGATCGTTTTTGTGGTCGGCATCGTCCTGGTCGTCTGGGGGGCCAATGCCTCGCAGTCGGCAAGGTCGGACATTTCCAGGTTCTTCACGGGCGCCGCGACCAACAAATCCATTTATCTGATCGTGGGAGGAGCGATGGCGGTGATCGCCGGGGCTTCGATGGCCTTCACCCGACGGGGAAAGCAGGCATAGGATCCTAACCCCTTCCGGCCCGACTCTTGGGGGTCGGGGTGGAGAAGGGACGCTATATAGCTTGATGCATGAGCTCGCAGTCCCGAATTCCGAGTCCTCGTGTGGCCCAGATATAGAGGTTCTATCGGTGGTGCATGAAAGACAGCTCAGACACGCCATCGCCTGACCCACTTCCCGAATCCGCCTCGAAGCTACTTTCCGAATGGCGTGAGCTTCTGTGCCGTCTGGTGGACGAGGCCGAGAAGTTTACCCGCGAGAAACCGGCGATGGGCCTGGCCGCGGCATTCCTCACGGGCGCCTTTCTGAGCTCGTTGTTCAGGAGGCGCTGATGAATGAGAGGCCCGAACGGAAGTCGCCTGCGGCTCCATCTCTCATCGATGAACTTCTGGGCCGAACGCGCCATTTCCTGGCCGGCGTGATCGCTGACTACTTGAAGCGCACGGCCGGTGAGTCTCTGCGATGGATCCTGAGCCGCGTGATGCGCCAGGCCATCTCGGCAGCGCTCTTCATCATGGCGGCCGTGTTTCTCCTTCTGGGCGGGGCCGAGGGCCTTACCGTTTCTGGCGTGCCCCGGTACCTCGCTCACCTGGCCATGGGCGCCGCAAGCTTGCTCGCCGGACTCGTGGCGCTCAAGTGTTGCGCTCAGGATTCCGGAAGGGAGTAGCGCGCCTCTGACCGTATCGTTTCCTCGCGCCAGCTTGCCCCGAGGATGGGGGCTTACGCGAGGAGTCGATCCTTGTTCACCTGGCGACGCCTTCATTCGGCGGATGACAATGGTTGCAGATGAAAACCCTTCCGGGTGCAGAGCCAGAGCCCCCCGTTCGCGGGTGAGGAAGCTGAAGTGTGCCGAAGTTGGAGGTGGCGGTCGGATTTGAACCGACGAATAACGGCTTTGTACCGCGTTTAAGGGTGGAAGACAGAGAACGACGTAAAAGTCTAATATGGCCCTGGAGGCCTCAGAACGGCCTGCAGGGCTTGTCTTATAGATTCCGAAGTGTGGCCCTCATGAATCCATAAGAATCCTCAAAAGGCCATCGGGATCGTACACCGATCGTACAAACTCCGCCCCGCCAGCTACTGCGCCCCGTCATGAGTAGGGGTTGTCACGCCTCAGCCGTTCCTACATTTGACGTCCCGGAACTGAGCGGACCCTCCAAGTCCCGGCTAATGAATCCGGTGGAAAGAAGTACCCCGCCTAATTCAAAGGGTCATCGCGCCAACCAAAACATCCCTCTAGGCAGACTCAGGAGCTGCAAGACTCGATCGAACCCGGCTGAAGCTATCCTCCGAGCATTACTTGCCGTAGGCCTGCGCGATCTGTCCCACGAGCTTGGCCCAGGGCATGTCCATAGCCCCATAAATGGCGCCCGCGTCCGGCCTGGTGTTGTCTTTCAGGATTTCGACCATCAAGCTCGCGTAATCGCTGATGACCACGCCGGCCTGCAGCATGCGGAGGAGGCCGACCTCCCGCTTGGTTTGACTGAAGGTTCCGCAGGCGTCGACGGCCACATAGGCGTCCATGCCCCTGCTGACCGCTGTCATGGCCGGGAAGGCGGCGCAGATCTCAAGCGAAATGCCGGCGAAGATGAGCTTTTTCCGGCCGGTTGCCTCGATCGCACGAGCCACTCGTGCATCATCAAAGGCATTCACGGTCGCCCGGTCGATGATCTCGATTCCGGGCAACGCCTCGACCAGCTCCGGGAAGGTCGGGCCCCACATGCTGTCGCGTGCGGTGGTGGTGACGATGATCGGCAAACCGTGGAGCTTGGCGGCTTTCGCGAGGCCGACAACGTTGTGCTTGAGCTCTCCCGTGGAAATGTCCCTTACGCCCGTCATGAGACCGACCTGGTGGTCGACGAGGACGAGGGCGGCGTTCTTGGCCGTCAGAGGATCATAAGCGCGAGGCTTGTCCGACATGGGTCTCTCCTTTCATGAAGTTTCCCGATCACTGCCGTCTTTTGTCCATTACCAGAAGCACCGAGCGTGCGACAAGACCGCAATGGGGGCAGACTCGTCTCCCTCGGAAGGAGGAGACCCCGTCGCGCCGAGCCCGGTGGACGGACAGACTCCTTAGAGATGCAGGAGCCCCTTTCGGGCGGCAACCGCGACGGCTTCGGTGCGACTGAGGACGTTGAGTTTTCGGAAGAGGGATTTGACGTGGGTCTTCACGGTCAGTTCAGTGATGTCAAGCTCCGCGCCGATCAGCTTGTTGGGCTTCCCTTGCACCAGGAGCCGAAGGACTTCCAGCTCCCGCGGAGTCAGATCCTCGGCAGGCAGCCGATCCGCCAGCTTCTCGGCGATCCCCGGAGGGATGAGCGTTCGGCCCTCGTGCACCTTGCGGATCGACCGGAAGAGATCCTCGCTCCGGATGTCTTTGAGGACATAAGCCTTCGCGCCCGCTCGGATCGCCCGGTAAATATCTTCGTCGCCGCTATAGGTGGTGAGCACGATGATGCGGGCCCCGGGATCAAGAGCGCGGATCTGCTCAATGGCGGTGACGCCGTCCATGCCGGGCATCTTGAGATCCATGAGCGTGATGTCCGGCCGATGCTTCCTCCATTGTTCCACCCCCTGCCGCCCGTTCCCGACTTGTCCCACAACTTCCACGTCCGGCTCTTCCCTTAGAAGAGCCACCAATCCGTCCCGCACGATCGTGTGATCCTCGACAACCAGGACCCGGATCGCCTTCCCTTTCTCAGCAGGCGACGGTCTTCTTGGAGCGACCTTAATCTCCGGACCGCGCGCCTTCCCTTTCCTAGGCATCGCTGTCTCGAGCCCCGACCTTCTTGATGATGATCCGAATTCGCGTACCTTGATCCTCGGAGGTCCTCAAGATGAAGCGCCCTCCCATCTGCTCTACTCGCTCTTTCATGCCGAGGAGGCCGAATCCCTCGTGCTCCTCTTGCGGATCAAATCCGGAACCGTCGTCATCGAGGTCGAAGCGCGTTTCGTCCTGCAATCCCGTGAAAGTCGCTTTGAAGGTCTTGGCGCGTGCATGTTTGATCGTGTTCGTCAAAGATTCCTGGGCGACCCGGAGAAGGACCTCCTTGCATTCCGGAGCTAGCGGCGGCTCCACTCCGACCACCTGGACTTCCGTCCGAAGTTCGCTTCCCGAGGTCATTCGATTGAAAAGATCCTCCAGGGCGCTCCGGAGGGACAGCCCCTCGAGCGACCTGGGCCGGAGAGAAAGCACCGAACGACGGGCCTCGCCCAGACCGACTCTCGCCAGATCCTCTGCCCGTTTCATGCGCTCGGTGACGTTCTCGAGATCTCGGCGCTTCATGGCGCGCTTTGCGGCCTCGAGTTGAAGGATCACTCCGGTGAATCCTTGTGCCAAAGTGTCGTGGATATCCCTCGCCATGCGGTTCCGCTCGGCCCCGACCGCGGCCTCCCGGCTTTGCTGAGAAAGGCGTAGCAGTTGAAGCGCGAGCATCGCCTGGTGGGCCAGCGCCTGGGTCAGGGCCAGCTCATCCGGGCTGAACTCGCGGACTTTCCCGAAGCGGATGTTGAGAAGCCCCGTGACTCTCCCCTCCACGAAGATCGGAACGGCCAACGAGGCGACCACTCCCTCCGCGCGAAGTTTCTCCATGGCCGCACGGTAAGAAGGGGGGACCTCCTCAATCGAGGGCCAGCTGTCATGGGTCGGTGTGTCGGGCACGCCCGCCAGACGAAGTCGAGGGTTCACGTCGATCTCCGACTGGACGCAGTGGGCTCCGTACTCAAAGAAGTCCGTCCAGATCGGGTGGAATTGGGTCGCCACGGGTTGCCGGGGCGCCGTCTTGATTTCCTCCGGGGTCAGGAAGTGGAGGCGGCCTTTCCCGCACTCAGCGATCCGAACGATCGAACCCTCGCGATATTCGCAGACCGCAATGCTGTGCGACCCCAGCTGGCTCCCGATGGTGGCGAGGACGTGCTCGAGGAGACGGTCCGGGTCCGTTTCCTTCGCCATGATGGTGAGCGTCCGGGTCATCGTCTCCAGTTGCCCGCGCGCGAGGAGTTCGGAGGCGCGAAGAGCCTCGGCCGACCGTCCGCGTTCGATCGCCACCGACGCGAGATGAGCAAGCTGTTCGATCTGTTTCTCGTCCTCTTGGCTTGGGGTGCGAGGTTCCCGCCAGAAAACGGCCAGCGAGGCCACGCCCCGGCCGTCTGGCGAGAGCACGGGCGTGCTCCAGCAGGTCCTTAGACCGTGCGCGAGGGCCAGCTCGCGCCAACCGGAGGCCTCCCATCGGGGGTCGAGGTCCAAATCCGGTACGATGACCTGGGTCCGGCGATTCATGGCCATCGTGGAAGGCTCTCCTTCCGGGGCGAGGGGCCGGCCGAGAAGAACTGCAGCGAACGTCTCGGGAATACTGGAGGAGAGGACCTTTTCGATTTTCGAGCCGCTGGAGTCTGCAATGACGATGCTGGACAAACTTCCCGGGGCCGCCTCTTCGCAGAGGCCGCACAAGCTCCGGAGGATGGAATCGAGCGGATTGCCCGATGCCACCATCTCAAGAATGCGGTTTTGTCCCTCGAGAAGGATCTCGGCGCTCTTGCGGACCTCGATGTCATAAAACGTGCCGTACCATTCGAAGATGTTGTCGTGCTGGTCCCGGCCAGGGGTGACGCGGATCATGAACCAGCGAAATACCCCGTCGTGCCGCCGGAGCCTGGCATCAAGCTCCCCCAGATCACGGGATTGGATAATCTCGCGCCAGCGGTGCTCGACCCTCTCTTGGTCGTCCGGGTGAAAGGCGATCTTCCAGCCCCATCCCAGGACTTCCTCAAGCACGAGACCCGTGTACTCCAGCCACCTCCGACTGAGGAAATCCACGGATCCGTCGTCCCCGGCCGCCCAGGCCGGGATCGGGATCATGTCCAGAGTCCGTCGAATATCCGCTTCCGGTCTCCCGGACTCGCGGTCGCTCGATCGGTAAGGAAGATGTGGCATAGGCAACATCGCAGGGACGCGGATGATCCTATCGGAAGGGTTCCGGAGTCATCCACTACTTCCGATTCCCCCTTATCTTCTCAATATCCGGCCAAGAGGTTCCATCCCCCTTTAGGGGTAGTCGAGAATCTCCCTAATGGAACATCGCTTTCCTGGACCCTGTGTGCTAGTTCTGAAGATGATCTAGAGGAAGAGAGAATTCTCAAGAATGAGGAATTCGTCATGGCCAGGAAAGCGAAGGATGGCGACCTGGTTCGCCCGATCAAGAGCGTCTGGAAGAGCCGGCCCACGATCGAGGGGGCGGGGGTCCACTTGCGCCGCGGCTTCGGCTTCCAGGACCCGCACCTGGTTGACCCCTTCCTCCTCTTCGACGACTTCCGCAACGAGAACCCCGCCGACTATCGGGCGGGCTTCCCGTGGCACCCGCACCGGGGGATGGAGACGATCACCTATGTTTTGGAGGGCGACGTCGAGCACGGCGACAGCATTGGGAACCGGGGAATCATCTCTTCGGGAGACGTCCAATGGATGACCGGGGGCAGCGGCATTGTCCACCAGGAGATGCCCAAGGGCGACCGGAAGGGCCGCATGTTCGGCTTCCAGCTCTGGTCCAACCTGCCCAGGAGCCACAAGATGATGGAACCCCGGTACCAGGAACTCAAAGCAGCCCAGATCCCGACGATCAAGACCCCTTCAGGCGCCTCGGTACGGGTGGTCGCCGGAGCGCTGGAGGGCGTACGTGGGCCGGTGCGGGACGTTATTAGCGATCCTGAATACCTGGACGTCTCTCTCCAGCCAGGATCGACCTTCGCTCATCCCGTCCGGGAGGGTCACAACGTCTTCGCCTACGTGTTTGAGGGCGAGGGCTACTTCGATCCGGGGCGCGATCCCTATGCGCGCGACGCGCGGGGGAAGAATTACTTCGACCTGGACCGGTCCACCGCCTGCCACGACGGGACGGTGGTCCTCTACGGCCCGGGCAATAAGGTCGTCGTCACGACCGAGAAGAGGCCAGTCCGCTTTCTCCTGGTCGCCGGAAGGCCACTGAAGGAGCCGATCGCCTGGTACGGCCCGATCGTCATGAACACGGACGAGGAGCTCCGGACCGCCTTCCAAGAGTATGAGAACGGAAACTTCGTGAAGGAGAGCAAACAACGAGGCTAGGGTGCGCCTCCCCCCTTCGAGGGAGCAGGGCGTGCCCCCAATGTTCATTTGCCGCGATCGCTCTTGCCGGGTACCTCGGTGGTGTGGCCGAAAGTTTCGCAGCCCTTTCCCGAAGGCGATTCCGGCAGGATTTCAGCGCGCCTTCCGGCGCGGAAGGCAACCAAGAACATTCCAAGCCGATCAAGACGGCTACCTCATGGGCACTCCTGAGTGTTGTCGCCATCACCGTTCTCCTCGTTGGGCGATCCCTTGATGCGCAGGAGTCTGCCAAAACCATCGCTCCCGTGCAGGAGGAGCAGCATCCGTCGGAAGTCTGTCCGAACCCCTGCAGGCTGCTCCGCTTTGAGGAGGATTACCGCTACCTCCGAGATCCGACGAAAAGGACGGATCTCTTCGACCCTGTGAAATTCATCCCCTTCGATGAGGACGGCAGCGTGTACCTGAGCCTTGGCGGTGAGGTTCGCGAACGATATGAGCGTTACACGAACTACAACTGGGGCAAAGGCCCTCAGGACGACGGCGGTTATCTCCTCCAGCGATACATGCTGCACGTGGACTTCCATGCCGGTGACCATATTCGCTTCTTCGGGCAGGTGAAAAGCGGTCTCGAATACGGTCGGGAAGGAGGACCCCGCCCTGCCGATCGCGATCAGGGGGACATCCATCAGGCGTTCGTGGACGGAATCCTGAATCTCGGAGCCGAAGACACTCTGACCGTGCGGTTGGGCCGCCAGGAGATGAATCTCGGCTCATCGCGAATGGTTTCGACTCGTGAAGGCCCAAACGTCCGCCAGAGTTTCCAGGGCGCCGACGCCATCTTGAACGTGGGCGGCTGGCGACTGGACGGCTTCGTGACCCGACCCGTGGAGACGAATCCTGGCGCGTTCGACGACGAGGGAGACGAGCACCGGGCCTTCTGGGGTCTCTATGCCTCCGGAGCGATCCGGTTCATCCCCGGGCTTTCAATCGATCTTTATTACCTGGGTCTCGAGCGCGACACGGCGACCTTCGATCAAGGAACCGCACGCGAACTCCGCCATTCGGTCGGAACGCGGCTCTGGGGGAAAGCCGCCGGGTTCGACTGGAACGTAGAACTGGTCTATCAGACTGGCACGTTCGGCCAGGGCGATATCCGAGCCTGGACCGCGGCGAGCGAATCGGGCTACACCTTGGAAGGGGTTCGGTGGACGCCACGAATCGCGGTGAAAGCCGACGTCGCGAGCGGCGACCACAACCGCTCCAATCCGGACCTTGGGACCTTTAACGCACTCTTCCCAAGGCCCACGTACTCGTCCGAGACGGACCTCATCGGCCCGGCCAATCTGTTCGACGTCCATCCGTCTTTAGATCTGCACCTCTGGCCGGATCTGGTCTTTGGGGTCGACTGGGTTTTCCTCTGGCGCCAGAGCACGAGCGACGGCGTCTACGGGGCGGGGATCAATCCCGTCCGACCGGGCAACCAGAGCGACGACCGCTACATCGGGAACCAGATCAACTCCCTCGTCACTTGGACGATCAGTCGACACCTCGTGGCGACCCTCTACTACTCCCACTGTTTCGCCGGGGACTTTCTCAAGGAAACCCCACCGGGGAAGCCGGTCGATTTTATGGCGGTCTGGGCCACCTTCAGGTTTTGAGGCGACCTGGGGAACCCAGCTGCACTCGGACGGCCGAAGAAGGCCACCTCCTTCCTTAGGGCAGCTTGTCGAAGAAGAGATAAACGGCCGCAATCCGGCCTCCCCGGGCAACGATGAAGTCAGTTCCAGCGTACGCTGGAGGCTCACCTGGACGTCCCGATACCCATTGGATCCGCCCGCCATCGCCCGACACATCGGGCTCGGAGATTGGCTGGTACTGGAAGTCAGGGTGAGTTGCCTTGATCGTGCCCGCAATCCGATCGATCTCGTCGCGGCCGCGGTAGATGCCGTTTTTGGGGTCATAGAACACGCAATCCTCGGTGAATATTGCGTCGATGATCGCGCGCCGGCGCGCGGGATCGTTCTCAGCGAAGACGTCGAGATTGCGTCTCAGTAGGATCGGAATGCTGTTGGACATTGGCCGCCTCCTATGGGCAAGGACTCATCTCTCACAATCGCCATCTTAGTTCGCACCCGAGCTGCCAGGGTCGGCCTCTACGCGCTTCCGAGAAGCGCATTCCAATCCTGCGTCTTCGCCCAAGACTCGAAGTCGTGGAAGGCGACGTCCGGAAACTCACGCCGGAGCGCGGCGCGATCCGCCGTAAAGCCGACGCGGTCGAACCATTCGTGCATCCTGGCGCCATCCTCGCCCATGCGTTGGTGGATGACATCCAGCGGGACCTGGTAATAGGCGAAGGGGCAGCCGGTGACGCGCGAGAGAATGCCGACGACGTCATTCCCCGTCAGCTCGTCGCTCGCGAGGTCGAAGCGCTTGCCCGTAAAGCGACCGGCGTCCTCGAGGACGCGAACGGCGATCGCCCCGATGTCCGCGACCGCGATTTGCGCGAGCGTCCTCGTCGGCGGGAGCGTCGACCCGTAGATCCCTTTAGCGAGCTGCTCCTTCCCGAAGTAGAGGTTCTCCATGAAGAAAGCGGGCGCGAGAATCGTTGCGCGGACGCCGATCTTGGCGATGTGCTTTTCAACTTCGTACTTGCTGTCGAAGTGCGGAACGCCCGTCTGTCGGTTGGCGGAGTTGACGGAAGTGAAGACGAGATGCACGCCTGCTGCCTTGGCCGCGTCGGCGGCGGCGACCCCTTGTCGTGTCTCGGCGTTCGTCCCTCCGGAAGGTGTCGTCATCGCGAAGAGGGAGGTCGCTCCTTCGAGCGCCTTCGTGATCGCCGCCGTGTCCTCGAGCGACGCCGCAATGAGCGCCGCCCCGGCGTTCGCGAGCGACTTCGCCTGGCTTGAGTTGGGGTCGCGCGTGACAGCGCGGACCTTGTGGCCTCGTTCGAGGAGGCCCCGCGCGACGGCGCCGCCTTGTTTACCCGTGGATCCCGTGACGACGATGGTGAGCTCTTGCGCCATGTTCTTGCTCCTTTCTCCCGCGGTCATACTCCATCAGATGTCTTGCGGGAAGCCCGGGCTCGATGTTCGAGAGGATTCCGAGCCGAGAGTTCATTTCGACTTCAACCCCTTCAAGTGAGCCTCAGCTTCCGACTTCATGGCCCCTTCTTCCTTTTCATGGCCGGGATGAAGGGTCGAAGCAACCACCTGTTCGAGTTGTTCCCGGGCTGCACTCTTCTTGCCTGCCGCTTCGTACGTCAGGCCGAGCCAGAGGTGGTTCTTGAGATGATCAGGAGCCGACTTTTGAGCGCGTTCGAAGTACTCGATGGCCTTCGGGGTTGACCCCAGGAAGGGCCAGCCGGGGGTTTCCTGGTAAATTCGGCCCAGCATCCGTGCGGGCCCCGCGCCGTCGCAGTCGGGTGAGAGACGGTCCGCCAACTCCAATTCACGTCGTGCCTGCTTGAGCAACGAGTAGGACTGCTCCCCGTCCGCGCAGAACAGAAGGATGAAGCCATACCAGTAGTGGGCCGGACCGTTATTCGGGTCCAGTTCGGTGGCCTGTCGTGCCGCTTTCCTTCCGGCCTCACGATGTTCCTTGTGCTTGGGTTTTTCATCCGCCTTTTCCAGATCGTACGTGTCTACGAGGCGGCCATGGGCCTCGGCCAAGTGAACCAGCATTGGGACCGCCTGACCGGGATCTGCCACATGAGCGTTCAGCAGCGTAATCGCCTCCTCCAGGGAGCCGGAGGATTCACGACCCTCGATGAGGCGTTCGGCCGTCTTCAGGACGGCGGCGGGATCGGATGGAGTTTGTGAATCCTGAGGTGACGAGTATGCGGACGTCATGACCCCGAGTATTCCGCAGGCCGCCAGCAAGGAGACCTGGAGGCGCTTTCCCACGAGATTGGGCTGTAAGCGACGAGCATTCTCCTGCTCGCTTGCCTGAATCGCGCGGATCGACCGGGGGTGGGTCCAGTCCCCCCCGATGGACATCCCTGTGACCGACAACGACTTTCCTGCACGCGTCACCATACGATTCTCCTTTCGATGCTGCGAAGCAGCTTCGTGATTTCCCCGACCTGCAAGGACGCCCCGGAATCCCTGTTCTGGACCAAGCAACCGATTTACACCTTCAGAGGAGAGATCCCCGTCCGTGCTGTTGTCCATTCCTTGTTCCTTTATTCCGAGGGCTATAGCGCAAAGGCCATGCCACGGATCGTGGGGTTTGGAGGAGCTGAAAGGACGACAGACCCCTTGGATATGAGGTGATCCTTCCTTGGAACGAACCCGGAAGTGCCCAGTGCCGAACAGGGGTGCCGAGGATTCGGCAGCCGCGGCTGTTCCCGCAAACCCCTAGTTGACATTCAGAGTTTCTGGGGTCCACCCTTCCAGTGGGAACTGGAGTGCATGCCAGGCGTCGATGCCGCCGGCCAGCGCATGAACGCGGCCTATGTTCTTCTGGTTTAACTTGAGTGCGATGCGTGCGCTCGAGACCTCATTGGGGCAGGAGCAGTAGAGGACAAACTCCTGGTCGGCGGGGATCTCCTTGCGATGATGCTCGATGTCCTCCTGTGGAATAACGAGCGAACCTGGGATGACGTAGGGAAACAGCGCCAGACCTTCGCGATTGCGGACGTCCACGATGGTGACGCGCTCTCCAGAATCCATCCTGGCCTTGAGGAGTTCCGGCGATATGAGCGCCTCATGGTGACGGCGCAGGATCCTCCGACGCTGGATGAGCTTTAGGGCCATGTAGACTGCGAAGAGCACCCCCCCGATTCCCGCCAAAGCGCCTGTTACGCGGGTCCCCCACTGGACGACTGCAGCGATCTGATGACTCGCAAGAAATCCGATCGCCGTGTAGAGCGAAACCCAGATCACGGTTCCCGCAGCGGAGTAAAGCGTAAAGCGCAGAAGACGGATCCCGGTCATCCCTGACGTAAGAGGGGGAACCATCGACATCGGGAGGAATTTCGAGATGAGGAGAAACCGGAGGCCGCCCCGCCCGAAGATTCCTTCGGTCTGGCGGCTCAGGGCTTCGGGTTGAAGAGAGTACCTCGTCAGAATGCGGAGGAATTTGAGCCCTGACCTACGCCCCATGTAGTACAAGCAGAGATCGGCCACCAGCGTTCCCCCAAGCGGAAGGAGAATGGCCGCAAGGAGTGGGAACTCGCCCTGGGCGACGAGAGCGCCAACCTGGAGGAACATGAGCTCCGACGGGAAGGGGAGGCAGAGCTCGTTGCCAAACGCCACCGCGAAGATCACCAGGGGTCCATGAACGGCAATGAAGTGGAGCAGTTTCTCCATAGGGCCCTCTATTTTGCACTCCGTTCCTTCATGTCTTTCGTGAAGGGCCTAGTCGCAATCCCCATGCCAACAGAAACACTCCGGTATCCCATCTCCTGCATGCGGGTTTGGAACCTGCACCCTTGAGTAGGTGAAGAGATTTCATGGCCCTTTTCTCCCTCATCTCTCTCGTGGTTTTGAGCAACGCTAGCGAAGAGCGTTGATATGCCCCATGTGGCCCGCGCGGTAGTTCTGGTAGGCGCGGACAATATCCTCGTTTGTATCCCCGACGAAGGGGCCGTAGTGGACGATCGGTTCGTGCTGCATGCGACCGGCGTAAAGTACGAGTCGCGCGCCCTTCTCCCCGGCGGAGATGCGCACCGTGCCGGTGCCCTTCCCCTCCGGACGGTCCAGCCAACCCACTTCGCCGGAGCGGAGAACCTGATCCTCGATGCGGTACGAACCTTCGAGACCATAGAGCATCCCGTTGTCCGCATGATCCATGTCCTGCTCCATCGACGCGTTCGGTTCCAGACGAATATCCGCGAGCGTCACCGGCACGTGGTTTCGCGTCGATGACTTCAGGCCGCCGGAGCTTCCGCTGTAGAGCTTGAGCTCCGCGCCCGGCTCCCGGCGGATGGGCACCGACGTGCCCCGGATGTCCTGCGACGCCGGGCACATCCACCGGTCCTTCTTCGGAAGCGTGAGCCAGAGTTGAAGGATTCGGAGATCGACCGCCCGGTCCATCGTTTCAGAGTGAATGACGCCTCGCCCCGCCGTCATCCACTGGACGTCTCCGGCCTCGAGGAAGCCTTCGCCGTCCCGGCCGTGGTAGCGCAGCTTCCCTTCCAGGACCAGGGTCACGGTTTCGAATCCCGCGTGCGGGTGCGGCCCGCCCGCCGGCCGGTCCCCGCTCAGGTGGACACGGTCGTCCATGAGCAGGATGAACGGATCGTTCCGCTCGAACTGCTCCGGCCGAATCACCGGCACGGCGGTATGTCCCTCGCCCAGGAATCCGGGCTCCGAAACCGGGCGCTCGATCCGGCTGATGGTTCTGTTCATAAGATGACTCTCCTTCAGCGACGACTCAGTTGTTGCCGCGGCCCAGCGCGGGACTCAGGGACCCGGCGACGTCGGCCTTCACGAGAGCCTGGGCAGAAACGACGCTCCGGAGCGGGAGCAGCGCCCGCAGGCGGCTCTCGCGGAGATAAAGGCCCAGCCACACGAGAATCCCGAGCACCGCCTGGATAACGGGAGGCTCGCCGACCCGAAGGTGGGTCAGGATTGCGCCGCCCATGTAGCCCGTCAGCAGGATCGCGCCCAGGACCGACGTCCGGGGAATGAGGTAGATCACCAGGGACGCAAGTTCCAGGATCGCGATGGGCCGGATGAGCGACTCGCTCAGACCTAGATGCGCAAACATCTGAGCGGGCGCGGCCCCACCCTTCAGCTTCATCATTGCGCTCGTCGCGAACACCAGGCCCGCCAGACCGCTCACGATGCGTCCGGACCACACGATCTTCTTCGAGCGTTCCATGTCAAACCTCCTTTTGGTTCACGCCGTTTATCAAGCCCCGCGCCACCGTGGCGCGAGCGCATCATTCGTTGTCAGGCAACCTTGCCGTTCCCGCGCGACTCCTGGAAAAGCACATGGAACGGTCCTTCCTCGACCAGGTGGCGGGCCACCTCTTCGGGGAGCGTTCCGTCCGTCCCCCTCCAGCCCGCCCGGAGGAGGGCGCGGAAGACGAGGCCCTTGGGGAGCAGCATCGACAGGCCGTTCCGGCGAAGGGTTCCATTCACCACCTCGAATCGCTCGATTACCGGGTTCATGGCTCGGTCCTTTCCGGAGCGCTCTCGGCGCTCACGAGGGGCATAGTGCAAAGGGCTTGCCAGGGCCCGCCCCTGGGAGAAGAAGTGCCAAAAGGCGTTGGAGGTGCCGAAGTGCCAAATCTCCGTCCGGCAGACGAAAGGGTGCCTACTGGGGGTTCAGGAGGTCGAACTTGCGCATCTTGTACTGCAGGGTGGTCCGCTTTAGGCCGAGTTTGGCAGCGGCGCCGTCAGGGCCACTCACGACCCACTTCGCCTCTCGGAGGGCCCGGAGGATGGCCTCCCGCTCACCCTCATGGAGCACGCTGGTCGTTTTGGTGGTTGGCGTCGGGGGAGGCTCCTGGGCACCGAGTTCTCCGGCGGGAATGGATAGCGCGGTTCCTTTCGAGAGAATGACCGCTCGTTCGATGAAGTGTTCAAGCTCCCGGATGTTGCCGGGCCAGGGTGCGCGCGTCAGGGCCTCCATGACCTCGGTCGGGATCGAAGCGATCTCTTTCCTGAGCTTTTTTGAGCACCGCTGGACGAAGTGCCGCACGAGGACCGGGATGTCGTCCCGCCTCTCCCGGAGCGGCGGGATGCGGACCGGGAACACGTTGAGGCGGTAGTAAAGGTCGCTCCGAAACTTCTTGTCTTGAACCATCCTTTCAAGATCGACGTTCGTCGCCGCGACGAGGCGAACGTTCACCTTGAGTGTCTTCGCAGACCCCAGGCGCTCGAACTCCTGCTCCTGAAGGACGCGCAGGAGCTTGGGTTGGAGCTCCGAGGAGATGTCGCCCACTTCATCCAGGAAAAGCGTGCCCTGGTCTGCCAGTTCGTAACGGCCGATCCTCTGGGAGACGGCTCCCGTGAAGGCTCCCTTCTCATGGCCGAAGAGCTCGCTCTCAAGAAGCCCGGTAGGAATGGCTGCACAGTTCATCTTCACGAAGGCGCGGTCTTTTCGGCCGCTCATGTCATGGATGGCGCGCGCCATGAGCTCCTTCCCCGTTCCCGTCTCGCCCAGGACCAGGACGGCCGCGTCCGTTGGCGCGACCGTCCGGGCCTGCTCGAGGATCTGCTGGAGGGCCTTGCTGCCGCCCACGATCTCAGCAAAGCCGCCTTCATGCCGGATTTCTTCCTCGAGGTAGACCTTCTCCTGTGCGAGGCGGTTCTTGAGTTGAGTCAGCTGCTCGAAGTTGAGGGCATTGTCTACGGCCGACGCCACGATGGAGGCCACAAGCCCGAGGAAGCCAAGATCGGCTCCGGCGTAGGCCCCGGCCTTCTTGGATGCCACGACCATGCATCCCAGGAAGCGCTGCGCAGAAAAGAGCGGCAGATAGACTGCCGAACGCGCACCGCTGCTGCGCGCGTGATTGAGCCACTCTGTCCAGCGGGTTTCCTGGGCCAAGTCGTGCAGGACGAGCGGTTTGCCCGTCCGGAGAACCTCTCCCTCCGGGGCATCATCGAGGGAAAGCTCGCGCGTGGGCCAGCCCGAAGGGAGGTCCCCCTCCCCCACCCGCATCTTGATTGTCCGGCGGTCCAGGTCGGCCAGGACGACGCCGACCACGTCAAAGGAGACGACCCTCTTCAGCGCCCGAGCCATCGCCCGGTGAAGATGCTCCAACGTCTGCTGGGTCGCAATGGCCTGGACGATCTCGGCCATGGCCTGCGCATGGTCCCCGACGCACGAGGTACTCCGGTCTGCCTCCGTCATCGACGCCGCCGCCTCCCTGATTCTCCTTCTCCGAACGGCCATCCGGGGTGCTCCATTCCACCCCGGGAGGAAGTGGCCATGAAAGCATGCGGGAGGGGGACGGAGGAAGAGAATCTTGGGCGGAGTCCTGGAATCTCATGGTGAGGCCGGCGTGCACGCCGATGTCGCGGCTGTTGCTGAAGTTGGTGATGATCTCGATCAATCCCAGCTCGACCACCGTCCGTTCCGCCAGCCCCCAGGCGTGGGAAAAGCCTCTATCGCCGGGTGTTGGGCAGTGACGGATGCCGGAAGTGCCCAACTTTCGGCACCCGGCCTTCCAGGTGCTGGAAATGAGGGCAACCAGGGAGGAGTTTCGTTTGGCGCGGCGCTTGCTCTACCTCGCCCGGATGAAGGAGACAAGTGCCATGGATACTCGAAAGCAGAAAAAGGTTGTGGTGGAGTTCCTCCTCACGCCGTCCCCGGACCACCGGCCCCTGGTAGAGAACCTCGTCCACGGGGAGGGCTTGACCGTGAACCTCCGACGAGCCCGCGTCACGTCCCGGGACGCCTGGTTCCAACTGGACGTCTCAGGGACCTCGGATGAAGTCGACGCGTTCGTCCGGCGCAGGAAGGACGAGCTTACGGTCGTTCCTCCCGTGACCGGCAAGGTGGCCTAACTTTTCCTAACCCCCACCCGCTGAGGAGACCTTCCATGATCAACGTCGGAATCATCGTCGGAAGCACCCGGCCGGGCCGAAAGGCGGATGCCGTCGCCCGCTGGGTCCACGAGATCGCGAAGAAGCGCAGCGACGCCTCCTTCGAGGTCGTCGACATCGCCGATTTCAAACTACCGCTCCTGGACGAACCGATGCCTCCCTCGATGGGCCAGTACTCCCACCCGCACACGAAGGCTTGGGCGGCGAAGGTCGCCGGTTTCGATGCCTTCGTGTTCGTCACCCCCGAGTACAACCATTCGACCTCCGGGGCACTCAAGAACGCGATCGACTTCCTGTGGCGGGAGTGGAACGACAAGGCTGCAGGGTTCGTCGGATACGGGGGCGCCGGAGGGACGCGGGCGGTCGAGCACCTGCGCCTCGTGATGGCCGAGGTCAAAGTGGCCGACGTGCGGGCCCAGGTCGCCCTGTCGCTCTTCACCGACTTCGAGAACTACGTCACATTCAAGCCCGCCCCCCATCAGGAACGGACGGTGACGGCCATGCTCGATGATGTCGTGGCCTGGGGTGAGGCCTTGAAGACCATGCGCATCCAGCGCGCGAAGACCGACGCTCATTAGCCGAGAACAAGGGAGGACGATCGACCATGAGTACGAGCGACCAAGAGAAGATAGCCATCGCACGAGAATACTTCATCAGGGCGGACCAGGGACGTCCGGACGTGCTTGATCTTTTCCATGAGGACGCGGAGATCTATTTCCCGAAGTTCGGCTTCGGCTTGGGACGCCAGTCGTTCGTCGAGATGGTCAAAGGGTTTGACGGCTCCCTGGAGTCCATCCGACATGACTACGACCGGCTGACATTCCTGCCCTCGGGCGATCATCTGGTCGTCGAAGGAACGTCTCAGGGCAGGATATCCGGCAAATCCTGGATGGGAGGAAAGACTCCCGGCGGACGCTTCTGCAACGTCTTCAGGCTTCGGGACGGCCGGATCGCCAGCGTCCACATCTATCTCGATCCGGACTATACGGGCGACGACGAAGCGCGGTTCCGATGGGGGAAGAATCGTCGCTGGTAAGGCGGTAGACAAGACAACCCATCCTCTAGGAGGTGCTATGTGAAGGCGATTCGTATCCACTCTTACGGTCACTCCAACGAGCTGAAGCTTGAAGAAGTTCCCAGCCCTTCGATCCGCAGCAACGAGGCCCTCGTCCGGGTGCGTGCCGCCGGGGTAAACCCGTTCGATTGGAAGGTCCGCGAGGGCTGGTTCAAGAACTGGATCCCCGCGACATTTCCCCTGACGCTGGGCGTG
>Ga0222749_10000275_pt1 | contig 32622 bp, 26 predicted proteins | sample IncBWH2Mmetat_FD_197234 | JGI IMG/M metagenome (GOLD analysis project Ga0222749, IMG submission 197234) | Metatranscriptome of lab incubated forest soil microbial communities from Barre Woods Harvard Forest LTER site, Petersham... | ecosystem: Environmental > Terrestrial > Soil > Temperate... | reverse complement strand
GGGACATGTAGTGGAACACAGCCTGGCGAGTTAGGCCATTTTCTCTAACACAGAAACACAGAGGCGCAGAGAAAAACCAAAAACGGTTGTGTTTTGTACGGGCGGGTATCCCCCCATGCTTGCTTGGGTCGGAGACAGTTGCCGGGCTCTGTTAGCTATAGGAGGTTTGCCGTTTCCTCTTTGGTTATATTTGGCTTTTCCCGAAATTCAGTGGAGCCGCCCCCCTCCCTTGTTCAGTAGGGATCTTGAGCGCTAGATCTTTCTTTTCAATTGGTTATGCAAAGGACTAAGTAGCCTCAATATCCTGTGTCTAGGGGTCGGACAGTTATATATCGGTAAACACGCGTGAGGCGGAGGAGTGACCAGGGGAGCCGGTTGCTCCGCATTGGTGGCAAGTTTTCAAAGAGCCTGTGGGGGCCTTTTCTAACCCTTGTTCTAACTCTTGGCCCCCGCATTCCTGGGAATGCTGGATACACTTCCAGCGACAATGATAGTCGGGGTTCTCTCGGAAGTTAAGAGTTTGATACCACAATGGGACCAGGGGGGATTGGGTCATTGAATCATTGGGTAATCGGTGTGTAATAGCTTTCCCCAGCGCAACTCCGGCATAGCACTCTGCCTTCGCGCCGGATCTCGCGGTGGAAGTTAATGCCCTCGCCGCATTGCTCGCAGACGACGCGCTCGCCTTTATATCCCGGGAACTCCTCGGGGCCAAGCTCGACCTTCACCCACTGCGTGTCGAACAGGTCATCGTCTTTCATCTCGCGATAAGCCAGCATCTGTTGCTGGTTCTTCTCCGGGATTTCCGGATGCATCGTACGCGCCAACGCCTTGGAAGATTCTTTAGCGGCAACGCGCACGGCCTTTCCCGTGGTCACATCCACAAATGTGGCCGCGACTTTGCCCCAGTCGCGGAACTTGAGTGCGCGCTTGCCCAGCCTGCATCCTGTGACCACGGCGACGGCGTCAGTCGCGCAGCGGTCAATTTCTACGAATGTCACCAGTCGCTTGCGGTCTTTGCCGTGCGGATCTTCGATGCCCAGTTTGCTGATTCCCAGTATGGCGAGGCGCACACCCAACACCTGGCCGGCGCACAGGTGGCCGTGGGCCTGGGCTGCGTCTGCAAGGTATTCGTCCAGGGTCTTCACACAACCATTATGATGCATGGGCGCGATTTGGCGATGGAATAGGTTGGGTTTTAAAAAGGGTGATTTTAGCGATCTGGCTTTGTAGGGCGCAGCAAGGCCAGGGTCTCAGGCTGGATTTGAATTTTAACCGGCAGGGAACCGAGAAACTCGCCATCGGCCTCGGCAAGAATCTCTCCGCTGCCCTGGCGGGCGCCGTTCCAGCCTTCGGGCAGGCTTTCGTCTGCACGTAGCTCGCGGCAGGTGAGTTCACGAACCCGGACCAGCTCCACGTCGCGGACCTTTCCTGGCGGTGCGCCCATCAGGTTTCCTATCAGGCAAAATCCGTAAGCCAAATAGCGAAGAGCGTTGGGAGTCTTGAACAGGATTACGTGCAGGTCTTCCGAAATGCGGCCACTGCTGTTGCCATTGCCATTTCTTTGTGCCGCCAGACAGCGCCCAAAGTAATCAATGCGCTCGGCAACAATCTGGGTGACAATCTCCCGGCGCGGCACGTTGACGCCTGTTTCCTGGAATTCGACAACAAACGGCGGGAACTTGTAGCGGGCCAGAAGCAACTGCCGCGCTGACTCGGCGTAATAGGCGTAGATGCCGTAACGCGCCTTGAACTCGTGATTGATCTTGCAGATGACATGCGCGTCAGCACCTACTCCCGCTGCAACAATCCAGTAGCGGTGAGCCATCTCACCGGTCGCTGTGCGGAATTCCATCGAGGCCACCGTGGTAGGTTCAGGATGTGCGGTCAGCAAAGCGCGGGCGGCTTTCAGCGGATGGCGGGGGATTCCCAGGTCCTTGGCCAGAAGATTGCCCGAACCAAAGGGGATGATACCCAGCGTTACCTCGTCCCCGGCCTCAACCAGAGCCTGCAAGACTCCGTGCACCGTGCCATCGCCGCCGCAAACAATAAAATTGGTGAACTCATCTTTCAACAGACGCTGAATCTGTTGCGAAACCGAGTCCGAGCTCTGGGTGGGGAAGGTAAGAACGTCGTGACCTTCGCTGCGAAGCACGCCGGCGGCTTGCTCCACCTGGCTTATGCGCCGGCTTCGGCTGGTACCGGATGCGGGATTGTAAAGTAAAGCAATCTTTTGCATGTTTCTGGGAGACGCTGCACAAAACCTTCGTTCAGCTTACCTGCTTAATCCAATTTTATGCTTTTCTCAGGAGTGCCAGTAGTGATGGTCGCGTAGAAAATATTTGTCATTCCAGGTGTTGAGCGCGGTCCTGAAAAACATGCCCATGATCTTGATGTGCCCCATCTTCATGAAGCGGCGGTTGGTGGTGAGCGCTTTTCCACGAACAATGCCGAATTTTCTGCACGCTACTTTTTTGCTCAATAGATAGTCTTCGGCGTAGAGGGCCTGCTCGTGAAAACCTCCCAACTCTTCGAAACGTTTGCGGTCGAAGAGCATGAACATTCCCGTGCTGAACGGGTTCAGCAGGCGTGAGAACTGCTGCACAACGTTGTTGCCGAAATAGAGAGTCTTGTCCATGAAGCGGCCGTCGCGGCACCAGATGTTCGTGGTAACGCAATGCAGTTTTTTTCGTTTCACCAGCTCGAGGGTGCGGCGAACCAGCGTGGTATCGGCCAGTTCCATATCAGCGTCAAGAAACAGTACGTAAGGCGTAGTGGCCAGGCGGGCTCCGGCGTTGCGTCCGGCGGAAGGCAAGCCACCGGGGATTACGCGGACATCAATCCGGTCACGAAATCCGAGAGCCAGATCGGGCGTGCCATCGGTGGATTGCGCATCGGCGACATAAACCACGGTCTCGCGGATGCCGGGGCAATCCTGCTGCGCTATAGATTCAAGCAGCCGGGGAAGCAATGCGGATTCGTTCTTGGCTGGGATTACGATTGTCAATTCTTGACTGGTATTCATGGATTTGTACGCCCTCCTCGCCAATCGTGATGTAAGTAGGGCCGGAGCTGATCCAGCAACCGGCATTGTAGTAGCGGGTGCCATCCTGCTCCGCCTGTAAAGGTTGATGGGTATGCCCGCAAAAAACGCAGTCTACCCGATGATGTTTAGCATAGGCCAGCGCACCTGAGGCGACTTTGGGTGTGAGCCGCAACCATGCGCTGTTCATACGGTCGAGAAAGCGACTGAACGAAGCGGAGCGCGAATCCAGCCTTTGCAACATCAGATAAGCCCATGCGCCCAGCCTGCTCAGCAGAGCATTGTTGACAACAAAGCGGTCGAATTGATGTCCATGTACAGCCAGGTGGCGTTTTCCCTCGAACTCCCAAAAATATTGCTGATACACGCGCACGCCCACCAGGTGTGACATGAGATGCGAGAGTCCATGGTCGTGATTGCCTTCCACCCAAACCACTTCAATCTCTCGCTTGGGATTCGAAAGTTTGCGGATATAAGAAAGAAAGCGCCAGTGGTCTTTTTTAAGACGCGCAAAATTGAGATCGCAGAAGATATCTCCCAGAAGAATGAGCCGCCGGAAGGTGTGCTCTTGCAGCATTTCTACTGCATCGGCTGCCCGGCTGAGCCGCGAGCCCAGATGAAGGTCGGAAATAATGACGGTATCGAAAGAAGTTGCTCTCATCTGCCGCTTCTACCGCGCGCGAAAGCTGCACCGCCGCGCCGGTTCATGCGAATTCTCCTAAACTGCTGGTTCCGTTTCCGTTTGCCCGGCGCGCCCGTGCGGCCACGTTGCGCAACTTGCGCTGGATGGCATCGAGTGCGCGGTCAATCGCAGCATTGAATTCCTGGCCGTATTTCGCTTCGCGTCCTTCAGCGAGCATCGTGCGGGCATCCTGGGGTGAACACCAGGTAGGTTCACGGAACGGCTGCTGGGGCCTTTCCAGGGAGCTCACTTCCATCAAATAAGCGTGCACCTGGAACTCTTCCGGCACGCGGCAGAATTGCTTCTTGGAGCCAAGATAAGTGTGGAAGATCTTTTCTGCGACCTGGCCCAGTGCACCCGCCTCTTCCCAGGCTTCACGCTCGGCGGATTTTCGCGCTCCCAGTTGGGGATCAATGCAGCCCTTGGGAAAGGTCCAGCGGCCACGATTGGTTCGCACCAATAAAAACTCAATGTCAGAATCAATTTGCCGGTAACAAACGGCCGCCACTTGAAAGGCGGTTTCAGTCGGATAAGACGGCAACAAGCGCCGACTCCCATTTGGATTAGTTTGTTTCTGTGCCATGCATTTTAGTCGCAGTCGCCTTAGCCTTCCGAATTTGGTGAGAAAAGGTCAAACCGAAACATGCACCTGAATCAGTGCAGATTCAGAGCCAACAGGAGCACGCAACCGCCCACAAGTCCCAGTATGGCCATAATCCCACCTACGCCTAAATGATGGCCGAAATGGTGTTAGAAACAGGTAAATAAGGGATTAAAACTTGGTAAATATTGCACCAGAATCGGGGCAGCACCAGAACCAGGGCAGTTACGTAGCAGGACGGGTTACGTTGAAGATCAAGCCGCTTTGGGAATTTCCTGAACCGGGAATTTTTGAATGACTGACAGGTGAGCAGCGACTTTTTGAAGCTCTTGCAACTCTGGAAACTCTTCCATCACCAGACGAAGCGTCGGCGGAGGGGTAGGAATAGAGATAAAGTGATGCTGATTGAAGACACGATCCACCAGCTCTTCGAGTCGCTGGATGATGTTTGCAGAGTGCCAACTACGAAGTTGTTCGCCTGCTTGGGTCGGCATTTTAAGGGTCTCCAATACTGCTTGTGATTCTGTGGTGCAATTGGATGACCATTTTGGTGCAGTATTTTCAATAACCTAGCAGGCTGGAGCCTCTAGTGAGGACATGAATTCTATTTGTGGGGAGAAGTTTTTACACTACCTAACAATTCTGCATCGCCGATTGCCCGACCGCACCTTCCCCCAAGCAAGAAGAGAGGTGCTGGCTTATAATCTTTTAATCTTCCCTGGGTGTTTTCAAAATTGATAGTATCAGAGCCACAGATCCTGAGGTACTGGAGTGAGGTTCGGATGTTGAGGTGTCGATATTATGGACAGACTAATTATTCAACAGACTGAAAAATCCGGAGAGCAGGTGCGTAGCGCCACGGCCGCAAAGATGGCCAGGAGCAAGACGAAAATCCCGGTTGCAGCCGTGGATGTAAGCGGCAATGAACTGAAATATGCCTCAGAGGCGATATCGAGTTCATGGATATCGTCTACCGGACCGTATATTACCCGCTTTGAGCAGGAGTTTGCGGATGCATGCGGCACGCGGACCGCAGTAGCGGTGGTGAATGGAACGATTGCGCTGCACCTTGCTTTACTGACCTTGGGCGTTCGCGAAGGAGATGAGGTGCTGGTTCCTTCCCTGACCTACGTTGCGACGGCCAACGCGGTGAGATATGTTGGCGCGACACCGGTATTCGTTGACGTAGATCCCAACACATGGTGTATTGATCCAAATCTGTTGGAACCAGCAATTACTAACCGGACCAAGGGAATAATACCCGTTCATCTCTATGGTCATCCCGCCGACATGGACGCCATCAATCATATTGCGGCCATACATGGTCTTTGGGTCCTGGAGGATGCTGCGGAAGCCCATTTTGCCTCCTACAAATCCCGCACAGTTGGCAGCCTGGCACGCATGGCGACATTTTCTTTTTACGGCAACAAGCTTATTACCTGTGGAGAAGGGGGCGCGATCACCCTCAATGATCCAGCCCTGGAGCTGCGCATGCGCAGCTTGCGTGGACAAGGGATGGACCCGCAGCGGCGATATTACTTTCCGATCACTGGTTATAATTTCCGCATAACGAATGTAGCGGCAGCCATATTGTGCGGACAGATGGAGCGTCGCGAAAGCATTGTCGCCCGCCGTTTGCACATTTTTCAAAGATACCGGCAGCTGCTGGCGGGTATTCCTGGCATCTGTTTTCAGCCCGTGGCTGATTGGGCGAACCCGGCGCCGTGGCTGTTCTGCATTACCGTGAACGAAATCGAATATGGACGTTCCCGTGACGAGCTGGCAGCCTTGCTTATGACGGAAAAAATTGATACGCGGCCTTTCTTCTTCCCCTTGCACAAACTTCCACCATTCCACAAGGAGTCATGCCAGCGGGGTGACTACCTGCCTGTGACGGAGAGACTTGGCGCGAGCGGGATAAATTTGCCGACCTATAATGAACTGGGTGACAGTGATCTGGAGCGCATTGCTGAGGTCATTCGCAATGGCCGAAGAGGGGGAGTCACTGGACCTTAATTCCCTGGAATTTCGCAGATTGTCGCCTGATTTGGAAAATAGCCTTGCGAAATTTTTTGATGTGCTCCGGACGACCGGAGACACCGAGCATTTTCATCCGCATCCCTTCACGGCAGAAGAGGCGAAGATACGATGTTCATATCAGGGAGAGGATCTCTATTATGTCGCGGTCGCAGAGGGCGCGGTACAAGCCTATGGGATGTTACGCGGCTGGGATGAAGGCTATGAAGTGCCAAGTCTCGGGATTGCGGTACATCCTCGGGCGCGTGGGATGAAGATAGGGAGCGCCATGATGCATTTCCTCCATAACGCCGCTCGACAACACGGAGCCAAGCGCGTCCGGTTGAAGGTTTACAAAGAGAACGTGGTTGCATATCGCATGTATGAAAAACTTGGTTACCGTTTTGAAGAGCAACTAGGAGAACAGTTGGTGGGTTTTATCGAGATCTAGATCATAAGCACAGGCGCAATGTAAGAACGGAGCAGGCCAAAGATTACGATTGCAATCCCAAATTTCGCTGAAACAGCCCCAAAACTGCGCTTACGAAAGACTGAACATATCTGCAATCAGTTCGGCACAGCGATGTAATACCGACATATCAGCTTCTGTTCCCATCCAGCTCAAGGTTTGACTTACCCGATCGGAGAGCTGCAGCAAAGGGGCCTGCCGCTGAATCTCAGGAAAAAAATCAAGCATCTGTTCTACATAGTTCTGGACTGAGTATTGCGCCGCCAATTTCGCTGCACGGCCGCCGATCTGACTACGCAGCGACTCATTAGAAACCAGTTCTGTAAGTTTTCGTATAAATGCGTCTGTGTCGCCGGCGGGGATCTTGACAATGACATCATCGGGAAATTCGGAATAACAACCGGTGTCATAGGCCATAATGGGCTTACCGAAAGGTAACTGCTGCATCAGGGAAGCGGACGCTCCTTCCATCGCAGGCAATCTCAGAGTGATGAAAAGATCGGCCCGGGCAAGATATTCGTGCAGCACGGCGTCAGGCTGGTATCCCATAAGTTTCACCGTTTCCTGAAGCCCGCACTGGGAAATCTTGTTCTTGAGGCCGCGGACGTATTCGTCTCCTTCGTTGTAAGAGCCAATGATCACATATTCCACTGACTGCGCCAGCCGGGGGTGACTGGCGAGAGCATCAATTACGATTTCAGAATGTTTATTCCGGTTCACCACGCCTACTGTCAGCAGGAGCAACTTGTTCTTCGATTGATTTCCCGGAAGTGAGCTGGCGAGTTCGATGTTCCTGTCGTAACAGGGCAAGAATAAGGCTTTGACTGGGCCAATCCATCGTTGTCGAATCAATTCGGCGTGCCCCGGCGAGTGAACAACGATTCCGGAAGCATTTGCTATTGCGCGTTCGTACAGCGGGAAACGGGTCACCTCATTTGTTCCCAAAGCGGGAGCACTGGGATCAAGGCTTTTTGCAAACTCTTGTCCTTCGACGCCGTAGAACAGCGACATTTCGCTGATGTATTTTTCGGGGTCCTTCATTTTCGATAAATACAGGCTGGCATAAAAATGGTGGAGCACGCGATCGTGCAGAATAATCAGACCGCTGTGTTGCTGCAAGACTGTGTGGAGCGAATCATGGTAAGGCAAATAATCGCCCATGTTGTAGACAACAAGGTCATATCGCTGTAGTTTTTCGTGAAGATGCTGCTCGGGCTCATAATGTACTGTCCGTATCTGAGCAGGCAGCAAGTCCGTGTTCTCGCTGATCCAAAGGTCGAGTTCACAGTGTGAAGCCAAAACGTTGCAGACATTCTGGCTAAACTCCGCGATGGCACTTTTTGTTGAATAGGGCGTAAACCAGGCAATTCTCATGACGTAAGGCTTTCAATAACCTGTTCCCAGGAAATTCTCATCGAGCATAGCTTTTCCCGTCCCGCAGCTCCCATTCGAAATGCCAGAGTGCGATCGGCAAACAGGCGGTCCATGACAGCAGCTAATTCACATGGTTGGGGAGGCACAACATATCCATTGAGGCCGTCTTCTACAATCTCTAATGTTCCCCCAGAATCAGAAAAGGTGATGATCGGTTTGGAAGAATGGAAACTCTCAAGGCTTACATAACCGTAATCTTCGTCATAAGGTAAATAAGTTGTTGCAAGTGCGTTTGTGAACCATTGCGCCTTCTCCTCCTGGGAAATCCTGCCCAGGATAGACACTCTATCCTCGACGCCGGCGTCGCTGATGGCGTTATGAAGCAACTTCATTTCCTCGGCATTATCCGGGGCCCCGGCAATGACGAGCCGCACCTTGGTGCGTGTATAGCGCAGCGCTTCTACCGCCATACACTGACGTTTGCTGCGCGATATTCTGCTGGGATAAAAAATGTAGTCTCCGAATTCGCCGGCCTGAAACAGATGAGAGTCCATAAGGGGCGGATACAGGACTTCACTCTCCAATCCGTTAAATTTTCTTAGCCGGCCGGAAACAGTTTTGGAAATGGTATAAATCTTGCGAGCGCGACCGAGCGTCTCCGTATCGGTTTTTGCGATTACTCTCTGCAGGGATACTCCATCAGGGCTCTCGGGAATCGACTGGTAGGGAGTGTCCCAGAGGTCGTAGGCCTGCCGGAACTGATGCAGAAGCCAGAGCACTTTGTTTTCGTGCGGGATGTAGTAGGCAGGAAATTTCAGCGCAATTACGCGGTCCACATTGATCAAACGCATGCACTTGGCGGCCAGCATATGGTCCAGAATGGCACTGGTCGGATACCATTTGAACGGCATTTTCAGTACCTCGGCAGAATAGCCGAACTCTATGAGCTTATTGCGGAGTGAATCCGCAAGAAATTCAGCGCCGCCGTATATAAACGGTACCTGGGTTGTAACGATCGCGATTTTTGTCACTGGGTGAAACTCTTCACAACGTGATCCCACGAGATGTTCAATTGCCGAATCTTCTCCGGGCCGGTGCGCCCCATCCGTGCCGCTTGGGTGGGATCAAGCCTTAGACGATCAAATGCCTCGGCCAATGCTTTCGGTTCCGGTGGAACAACAAATCCATTCACTCCGTCTTCGACGATCTCCAGGGTGCCGCCCGAATCTGAACAAGTAATGACCGGCTTCTCAGAATGAAAGCTTTCTAAACTGACGTACCCATACGAGTCTTCCTGAAATGGTATGTACACGCAACCCAAACATTTTGAGAAAAGATCGGCTTTCTCATCTTCCGAGATCCATCGCCCGAGGAGTTGCACGCGTTCACTTAATTGATTTTCTTGGATCGTTCTTTCTACAAATTCCAGTTGTTCAGGGGCATCAGGATTGCCGGCAACCACAAGGCGCACGTCAGATTTGACGTATTTCATTGCTTCAATAGCCAGATCCTGGCGTTTATGTTTTGTGATTCTGCTTGGATAGAAAATATAGTCAGTGGAGTTACCGGGATGAAAACGGCGCCAATCCAGGAGCGGCGGATACAAAACCTCTGAATCCAAGTCGTTATGGTCTTTCAGCCGCTGGGAAACGATTTTGGAATTGGTAAAGATTTTCTTGGCTTCCCGCAACGAAATGTTATCGGCATCTATAAACGCTTGCCTTGTCCGAAGACCTTCCTCGGTGTTAGGAATGTCCTGGTATGCGGTTCCCCAAAGATCATAAGCGCCGCGATGATGGTGAATAAACCATGCAATCTTATTGGGATGGCGGAGCAGATAACTCGGCGTCCGGATTGTAATCAGCAGGTCCGATTCTTCCGAGAGATCAAACAACCTGACGGCAAGCATCTGGTCCAGCATATCGTTCCAGCGGGAGACAAACGGAATCCTCACAATATCAACCGTGTGCCCGCGTTCAGCAAGCACGCTGACCAGATCGGTCGCTATCATCCTTCCGCCGCCTTCAATGAAAGGAACGATCGTAGTAGCAATTAATATTTTCAAAATTGCAGCCCCGTTACTCGCCTTGCTTTAATGCGATTGCAATTCCATTACCCAGCTCCCGAAAATCCCAACACACGAAGCGTGGATCTGACATGACTTCCTGCGCCCATATTTTATAGAGGAACTCCGATCCAGGATAGGAGATGTCATCCAGCAATACAAATCCACCGACCGCGAGATGCGGCAACACATCGCGCAGGTCCTGCCTTCCTCCTTCAGCGGTATGATCACCATCAACAGTGATTAGATCGAACGCATCGGGATTCTCACAAAAATATCTTGGAACCGTCTCGTGACTGTTACCGCTGATCAGCGTCACCGGGCCTCGATGCCGTACCTTCTTGAGTTGCTGCCGGACCAGCTTCGGGCCTGGATTGGAGAGGCCGGCGTAACCTTCCACCCACATGTCGAACCCCACCAACTCGGCCTCAGGGCAGAGCGCGCCGACCATGCACATACTGCGGCCATGAAATACTCCGATTTCCAGGTAGCGTTTCGGTCGAAGCAGAGTTGCCAGTGCGACCAGGGCCGTCGTGAGATCTGCGTAACGCCAGCCGTCTCCATAACGGGTCTGCCCCGTTTGGTAATACTTCAAAAGATACTGCATCACCGCATCTTGATCGAGTTTCTTCAGAATGCTGATGACCTGCTTGCGGCTTTCAGGTCCCAATGCGTACTGCCCTACGGTGCTGGGTCCTAAGATCGTGGGCCGAAGCCAGTTACCTTTTTCCTGGAACTCCCGGTCGAGGCAGGCGACCGACGATGATGGGCCGAGGAAGCGATGGTCCTCTTTGGTTACTTGCCCATGAATTCCGAGGACATTTCCCACAGTGTCTATAGTGGTGCCCACAGCGTCCATTGCAGAACGGCTTCTGGCCAGCTCCTTTTCCATCTCGAAAACAAGTTTTTGCAATTGCTCCTGCACTCGCCCAGCTTCCAGCAGTTGTTTCTGCAACCCCTCTTGTTTTTGTCCGGCTTCCAGGAACTGTTTTTGCAGCCGTTCCAGCTTGCCTTCTTTCTCCAAGTTCATGTCCACAACAAGCTTTTGCAATTGCTCCTGTCCGCGCCCGGCTTCCTGTAGTTGTTTCTGCAACCCCTCTTGTTTTTGCCCGGCTTCCAGGAACCGTTTTTGCAGCTGTTCCAGCTTGGCTTCTTTATCCAAGTTCAATTGCTCGTGTACGCGCCCAGCTTCCTGTAGCTGTTTCCGCAATCCTTCTTGTTTTTGTCCGGCCTCCAGGAATTGTTTTTGCAGCCGTTCCAGCTTGGCTTCTTTCTCCAAGTTCAGGTCCACGACAAGCTTTTGTAATTGTTCCTGTCTTCGTTCCAAGGCTTGAGATTGCGCTCTCACTTGAGCGACTTGCTGCTCGATGGAATGCAACGATTGCTTTAATGAGATAAGAGCATCTTTAATAAAACTGAAGATTCTGGCAGCCGAGGCGTTGAATGTAAGTTGACGCAGGAAAAACGGTAAAAGTAATCGGCGTAAGACGCGCTTCGTAAGAACGAAGAGTGGTCCAATGATAGGGCGGCGGCTTGTGAGCGGAACGTTATATATATCGTAGCTGCCGTGCAGAGCCACCAGGTCGTCAATGGGAAAATAATTCCGGACGGCGGTCTGAGCCTCTACCTGTGTCGGCGTGGTTGCCCGGTTGGCAGGCATCTTCATGTTTGACTGCATGCGTTTGAGCAACTTTTCGCGCTCGGAAAGTTCTTGGTTCATGTTGTTATTAAATGTAAGTTTATCAATTGTAAGACATCTCGATTCCCATTGCGGTGCAGGCAAATCGATTTAGCGCAGGTTTATATGGGCCCACAGTGACGCTATAGAAGAGTCGCTAAATTGCAAAAGTCCGGACCGTCAATTAAACTTAATTTTTTGCGATTTACAACGACGACGCCGGGATGGCGGAACTGGCAGACGCAGCGGACTCAAAATCCGCCGGCCTTCGGGCCATGGGGGTTCAAGTCCCTTTCCCGGCACCAAATTTTCGTATGTTTCAGCTCCATGCTCAGTGGGAGTGATCGAGATTACGCGTGGACGGTCTGATACTCCTCGTAGGCGCCCTTGAAGTCCTCGATCTTGCGGTCCTCAAAGTGCCAGATCCTGCTGGCGACCTCGTCAATCACATCATGGTCGTGGGTCACTAAAAGTATTGTTCCCTGATAGCGCTGCAGCGCGATATTAAGAGCATTGATGGATTCCAAATCCAGGTGGTTAGTAGGCTCATCCAGCACCAGGACGTTAGGCTTTTGCAGCATCAGCTTGCAAAAGATGAGCCGCGCGGCCTCGCCGCCGGAGAGATTATCGGTGCGCTTGTTGCCCTCATCACGCGCGAACAGCATTTGACCAAGCAGTCCGCGAATTTCCTCGTTCGAGGCTGACGGGTCCCATTGATAGAGCCAATCGAACACAGACATGTTCTTTTCAATGAGGGTTTTGTGGTCTTGGGCAAAATATCCGACTAGCGCCTCGTGTCCCCAGATTACCTTTCCACCATCAATGAATGCGCCTTCGTAGCCGCTGGTTGTTCGCAACTCGGTTTGCGGGACCGTACCCGAGTTTGCCAGAAGAGCATTCAACAGGGTCGTCTTGCCGGTGCCGTTGCGGCCCATCAACGCGATTTTTTCTCCACGAATCACGCTCGCAGTAAAACCAGTGATGACCTGGTTGTCTCCGTAGGACTTGGTCACTCCCTCCAGCTCCAGAATATGTTTACCGGAAGGCCGCTTGGGCTCGAATTTCAGAAATGGCCGTTGGATATTCGACCTGGCCAGCTCGGTCACCTGCAGGCGCTCGACCTCTTTACGCCGCGACTGCACCTGGCTGGAGCGCGTGCCCGCCGAGAAGCGCGCGATGAATTCATTCAGTTGCGCGATCTTCTTTTCGCGCTGCGCATTCTGCGACTCGATTTGCGAGCGGATCTGGGTCTTGGCCATCACCATATCGTCATAGCCGCCGGTATAGGTGATGATGGTCTCGTAATCAATGTCGGCAATGTGCGTGCAAACACTGTTGAGAAAGTGGCGGTCATGTGAGATCACGATGAGCACGCCGTCATAATTATTCAGGAAGCTCTGCAACCAGTGGATCGAATCCAGATCGAGGTGGTTTGTGGGTTCGTCGAGCAACAGGGCTTGCGGATGTCCGAACAGCGCCTGCGCCAGTAGCACGCGGACTTTTTGTCCGCCTTGCAGTTCACCCATATTGCTTGCGTGCAGCTCGTCGGGAATATCCAGACCTTGCAGCAGGATCGCGGCGTCGCTTTCGGCGGAGTAGCCATCCTCTTCACCCACGATGCCTTCCAACTCTCCCAGCCGCATGCCGTCTTCATCGGTCATTTCGGCCTTGGCGTAGATCTTCTCGCGCTCTTCGAGCGCGGCCCACAGACGCTTGTTGCCCATAACGACCGCGTCAATCACGCGAAAGGTGTCAAATGCGAATTGGTCCTGGCTCAAGGTGCCGAACTTCTTGGGGCGAACGACAGAGCCCTTTTGCGGCTCCAACTCGCCGGTCAGGATCTTCATGAACGTGGATTTGCCGGCGCCGTTAGGGCCAGTGAGGCCATAACGCTTGCCCGGCGTGAACGCCGTGCTGACCTCTTCGAACAGAACTTTAGCGCCGTAGCGCATAGAAACATTACTGACTGAAATCATGTTTTTTATAGGGAACTGCGGGAAAAATTCCGACCAGGCGGGAACGCAGCTATCGTATTTAGAATATCATGTGCGAGGTCTCGAAGGCACCCGATTCAGCGCTGTTCTTCGGCCAAGCGGACTACTCTCCTCGTGGAATCAGCCCAACTTTGATCGTGGTTTTTTCATTGGCCTGAAGGCTGATTTGGGCGGCTTTGGAAGCATACTCACTCAGGACTTCGGGACCACGGCGAAGTGGCCGCATGTCGCCGAGAAAAGATAACTTTAACATGCCGCCGGGAGAGCGGTTGACCGCTCTCCCGTGCCTTGGCACATTTGTTAAAAGGGTCCGGTGATGGTAACAGCACTTATGTAAGGGCAGCGATCACCTTGAGTATTTGTCGTCGGATTGCCAAACACAAGCTTGTTCGTCCCGGCTGGTAAGGCGATGGAGCCAATCTTCCATTCCACCGGGATCTTAAAGCTCTGGCCAGTAATCAAAAAGGGAGAGCCTGATGCCTGCGGACCACTTTCGCTGCCAAGCCAGACATAAAGGACGCGCGGATATTCGGTTTCCAAAGCGGCCGAGAGGTCATAAGTGCCAGCGACGGGAACGGTGAAGGTGAGTACCGCATAATTTGAGGAGCCAAAACCGATCTGGTCAATCATGTAGCCGCCTGGGACCAGTGAGTTTCTCTCAAAATGCGCCAGGCCGAACAGCTTCCAGTGAGTTGGGACGCCGTTACAGGTGCCGGCACAATAAGTAACTGAGCTTCCGGATGGCGCCGGAGCCGGACTGCTCGTTGCGTCAGAGGTTTGGGCATGCAGGACGCAGGGGAGCGTCATTGCTGCCAGCAGTAGGAGAGACTTACAAAAAGTAGACCACGAAAAAGACATAAGCGGGAATTCCTCCAGTTGACGAATTTGATTCAAAACGTCTCGGACGTTGAAACGGTGCCTCGGACTTTTAAATAACGCTCGGATATTGCAACAACGTCTCGGATTTTGAAACGCCTGAATCGGCGGCCAATTTAATGGGGTGGGAAAGGCCTGGCAAGTGAATTCACAGTTAAAGTCGCCGACGTGTACATCTCATCTGCAAGCAGAAGATTTTGCAGTAATTTAGATTGAGTAGCTCTTTACGTAAAGAGGCAGGAAGGCATTGGGCCGGTCTGGTTGATACGCCAGAGATCTGCCCAATTCTCGATGGTATCCACTTTCGGGTGTTTAAATTCCCAGTTGTTATGGCCTATGCAAGGCTCATTCTTGTAGTCCTGGCAAGCCTCCTCCGGGTGATTGCCTGACTGGCTGCTATCCTTAGATACAGAGCTACTCGGTTGAGAGCATATATGAGAGCATATAGCGGTCGATTTCTCAGTCAATGATCAAAAAGCATAGACAAACGTTTGTCTTATATATAGACTCTTGTTCTATTGCGAGGTTTGGGAGGGGCCCACAAAGTAACAAAGAGCAAGATGCAAATGCATCTGCCCTGCCCCTGAAAGTTGCCGAAACCACTCTTAGCTGAGGGCGACATGCGGTATTCAAAGTCGTTGCTGTTGCTATTTCTGATGCTAAACACATCGATCCTTGCAACCGCGCAAGGAGGTCCAAGGCAACTGCGGGTTGCGCCCTCCGACCAGCTCATCGCACCTTCCGCGACGCAGCAGTATGCTGCGCTGCTTGCTTTCTTCAAGGGCATGGGCAAGCCCGGCGGCGAACGCGTGGTCACGAACGCTGTCACTTGGTCTTCTTCGAACCCGAGTGTGGCCACGATCGGTCTGCACACGGGATTAGTAACGGGCGGCAGCACACCAGGGACAACCACCACCATCACCGCTGTAAGTGGTGTTCTGCGTGTTTCGGTGCAGTTAACGGTGAGCAATGCGACGCTGAATTCCATTACCGTCACGCCTGCCAACCCCTCGGTTCCACTGGGTAGGTTGGTCCAGTTTACCGCCACCGGGAATTACAGTGACGGCACGCATCACAACCTCACAGATGCGGTCACCTGGAGCTCGGGGATAAAAACGACAGCTACCATCAACAGCCTGGGACTTGCTGGCACCAAAGCCCAGGGCAGCACATTGATCAGCGCAACCTTGGGCAGCACCACCGGAACAAGCACGCTGAACGTAACCGCTTCGGTGCTGGACTCGATTCAAGTCACGCCGGCCAACGGCACGGTAATCTTTCCAGCAACCCAGCAATTCACGGCTATGGGGTTTTTTTCTGACAACCACACGCAGGACCTGACCACCAGCGTCACCTGGAGCTCGAGCAATGCAGGTGTGGCAACGATCGGCGCCAACACCGGGCTGGCTACCGCCGCCGGGCCAGGAACCACGACGATCTCAGCCACCTACAACGCGGTCACAGGCTCCACTTCGTACACAGTGATCACTCTCATCTCCATTGCCATTACACCTTCCAATCCGAACGTTGTTTTCGGCTCCAAACTGCAGCTCACCGCTACAGGGACATATAGCGACGGCAGCACGCCTGACATCACGGCTACGGCGGCCTGGAGTTCCACCAGTCCGGGCGTCGCAACCGTCAATGCAACCGGCTTAGTAACAAGTGTGCACGAGGGGACAACTACGATCCATGCGACCCAGAGTGGTGTGACTGGCTCTACGCAGCTCTCTATCGTCGGCTCTGCGGTTTCCATTGTTCTAACCACGGACGATCAGTCGCTCAGGATGCAGGCGCAGCCAGGCACTACATTCACCACGGCAAGCGGCGGCAACAACGTGGTTTATGTAGACGAGGCCGAAGCCTATCAGCCCATCGAAGGTTTCGGGGCTACATTTACCGACTCAACAGCTTATCTTCTCAACGAGGTTGCATCGCCTAAGTCCTCGTTGAACATGGTCATGAGCGATCTGTTCACGCGAAGCGGCAATGGCATTGGCCTGAGCTTCATGCGGACTCCCATGGGAGCATCCGATATTGCGCGTTCGATCTATTCCTACGACGACAATAACGGCCAGGCCGATATCACGCTGGCGAATTTTTCCATTGCCCGTGATCAGACCGATATCATTCCTATCATTCTGCAGGCACGCCAGCTCAATCCGCAGATGAAACTGATGGCGAGTCCCTGGAGCCCGCCCGGGTGGATGAAGACCTCCGGTTCGATGATCGGAGGCGGTCTCCTTTCCAGCATGTACTCCCCCTTTGCCAACTATTTTGTGAATTATCTAAACGCCTATCAGGCTGCAGGCATTAACGTGGATTACATCTCCTTACAGAACGAACCGCTGAATTTGCCTTCCAACTATCCAGGAGTGTGCATGCCGCCTTCTCCTGGAGCAAGTTGCGCCGGTCAATCCTGGCAAACCGACCAAAGCACAGCGCTTCGCGATTACGTCCTGCCTGCCCTAACCGCGAACCAACTGACAACCAAAGTGCTGGTCTATGACCACAATTGGGACCAACCAGGTTATCCGCGGTCCGTACTCTCCGATCCCACCATTCAAGCGTCGCCTCAAGTCGCAGGAACGGCCTGGCATGGCTACGGCGGCACGCCTGGAGTGATGAGCACAATTCAGAATTATTTTCCGACGAAAGGAACGTACGAGACGGAGCACTCCGGGGGCACCTGGATCCCGGACCAGGTAAAGGCCGACTTTGAAGAAATCACGCAAGCGATGCGCAACTGGGCACGATCTTACGTGAAATGGAGCCTCGCGCTTGACCAGAACATGGGGCCGCATACCGGCGGCTGCGGAACTTGCACTCCAATTGTGACCGTGAACAGTTCGACCGGGGCGGTCAGCTACGACATCGAGTACTACACAACGGGCCACTTCAGTAAGTACGTCTTACCCGGAGCAACCCGCATATATTCCAGCAATGCCTCAGGAATCGTGAGTGCGGCGTTCCTGAACCCGGGCGGATCCAAAGCGCTCGTGGCTTTCAACGATTCGGGTTCGACACAAAGCTTCCAAGTGCAGTGGGGAAGCCAGTCCTTCCCTTACACTTTGCCTTCCCTTGCAGGCGCGACTTTTACCTGGATGGGCAACCAGTCGGGCAGTTACACCGTGAGTGCGACCTCGAAAATTCAGGCTTCGAGCTTCAACAGCACCGCGGGCAACGATGTTATTGGGGACAACACAACTTTCGGCTTGCAGACTGAAAGCACTTCTGACACCAACGGCGGCTATGACGTTGGCTTTTCGAGTGATGGCGATTACGCAGTGTACAAGAATGTTGATTTCGGAGCGGGTGTCAGCCAAGTCAGTGCTCGCCTGGCTTGTGGTAGCACTGGCCATTGTGGAGGGACGCTGGAATTTCATCTCGACAGTGCTTCCGGCACAACCATTGCATCGGTAACAATTCCAGCAACGTCGGGATGGCAGACCTGGACGACAGTCTCGGCGCCTGCAAGCTCCGCAACCGGTGTTCATGATTTGTATGTGGTATTCAAGGGCCCGGCGAGTGGAACCTCAGCTCTGGGTAATCTGAATTGGTTTCAGTTCAACTGAACTTTCTGCTGCGTGACTATCGCTGATTTACAGTGATCTGATCATGGCTTCCAATGTTTAGGCTGACCGTTTGATTCGTCATACCGTCATCTATTCCACTGGATACGGTCCGTCAGAGAATAGCTCGGCATGGTATCCCTTCGATCCAACCAACCGGGCGAGAGGACTTCTCGGATCATCGTCCGCTCGCAGGCGGCTGATGATGTAGTTGAAGTCATATCGCGGCAGCCAACCAAGTTCGTTTCGAGCACGCTGGTTGACATACACGCGTTCGATGCCGGGGAACATGTTCCAGCGCCGCCGCTCATATTCGGCTTCATAGTCCGGCACACGCGCGCGCACCACTCGGGGCGCGTCAACTTGTAGATCCGCGAGATCGTCGGGGCGGAAAGGCGTAGTTGCGCTAATAATGTATTTACGAAAACCGATCGAGGGTGCGTGTTCTGCGGCCAACAGATGCGCGCTCACAACATCTTCGATGTCCACACGCCTGTAGAGATATTCATTCGCCTTTACGTTTGCGTCTGAGTAGGCTTCCCGCACTCCTCTATTGTCATCTTCCTCGGGGAAGAATCGGGAGGTCCTGAGCACGATGCAGGCAAGGCGCTGGTTGCGATGGAACAACTGGCAGAGGTCCTCGGCTGCCGCTTTGGTCACACCATAGATGTTCTTGGGAACAGGCGTGGCCTCTTCCGTGATCCACGCTGCGGGAGCTCCCCGAGGCGGCACGAGGGCGTCACCCAACAGGCTGGTTGTGCTGGTGTAGATGAAGGACTCGACGCCTGCTGTGACGGCCTCTTCCAGCAGATTGAGCGTGCCGCCGATGTTGGTGTCCACAAAGTCCTGCCGGCGGTGGGTAGCGATGTGAGGCTTGTGCAGGGTGGCGGGATGGAAGACCGTCTGAACGCCACTCATGCAACGCCTCACACAGAAACGATCTGTGATTGAGCCGACGTGAGTGGTAAATGGCGATGCAATGATGTCGAGTCCGACCACCTCGTGTTGCAAATCCAGCAAGGTTCGAACCAGGGCCTCGCCAAGGTGGCCGGAACTTCCTGTAACCAAAACTCTCATGCTCGCGTCATTTCCTTTTCACTCTCTGAATCAGGCCGGCCATGCAGTCAATTCTTGCGCCGTTGGCAGATCACAGCATACAACGATGTCACATCACGCCGGCCCTTTTCGGATTGTGGCTCATGGCATGGCTCAGCTACGTTCGCACGAGCCTGGAAAACAGGAATAATATTGTTGCCAGCATGACCATCCGCAAAATCGTCCATATTGATATGGACGCATTTTATGCTTCCGTCGAACAGCGCGATGATCCGCAACTGCGCGGCAAACCTGTAATTGTCGCCTGGCGGGCCAGCCGTTCCGTGGTTTGTGCGGCATCGTATGAAGCCAGAAGTTTCGGAGTACGCTCGGCCATGCCGGCGATTCGTGCGGAACGATTGTGCCCTGATGCCATCTTCGTGGCCCCGGATTTCACACGCTATCGGGCGGTTTCGCATATGGTGCGCGAGATCTTCAAGCGGCACACCGATTTGGTGGAGCCGCTCTCGCTTGACGAGGCCTATCTCGACGTTACTGAGAACAAGACTGGCTTGCCGACCGCAACCCGGGTTGCCTGCGCAATTCGTGAGCAAATCCGCCAGGAATTGAACCTGACAGCCTCTGCCGGCGTTGCCCCCAATAAATTTCTGGCAAAGATCGCCTCTGACTGGCGCAAGCCAGATGGGCTCTTCGTCATCCAGCCTGGCGAGGTAGATACATTTCTGTCTCCGCTGCCGGTTGGACGTCTGCCGGGTGTCGGCAAAGTGACGGGAGAGAGGCTTGAGAAACTTGGAATACTGACGGTGAAGGATTTGCGAGGTCTGGATTTGCCGGTGATCGAACGCCACTTCGGCCGCTATGGCCGGCGGCTCTACGAGTTGGCTCGAGGTCTCGACAATAGCGAAGTTGTCCCAGACCGGCCTACAAAATCCATGTCGGCCGAGGATACGTTTGAGCACGACGTGCACTTGGCAGAAACCGAGCCTATGATCCGCCGTCTTGCGGAAAAACTTTGGTCCGCTTCACGCAAGGAATCGCGTATAGCGCGTACCGTAGTCCTGAAACTAAAGACAAGCGAGTTCCAGATTCTCACCCGTAGCCATACGCCCGGCTCCCCGCCCTCTTCGTGCGAAGAATTGACCAACATCGCCTTGTCGCTGCGAGAGCGAGTGGAGCTGGGCCCGCAGCAACGCTTTCGCCTCGTCGGTGTTGGCCTAAGCAACTTTCACGATCCCAACGAAAAGAAAGAAAACGAAGAAAAGCCCCCGCAGCCAGCCCTGTTCGAGTGACTGCAACCGCAAAAACTTTCGCCGCGGATGAACGCGGATCAACGCAGATTTTCAGAGGATTTAGGGCCTCCCCACCCCACTTGCTAGCAAGTGGTTGGAGTGCTCCAAAACGCGTCTGACCCCCGTCGTTATTGGCGAAAATCGAACCGGGGTGGGGGACTAGCTGGGCAGTCAAAAGCAGTTTCAGGTTTCGAGTTTCGAAAACAACCGCAAAAACCTTCGCCGCGGATGAACGTGGGATCAACACTGGTTTTTAGAGTTGGATTGTGACTCCCACCCACCCCACTTGCTAGCAGGTGATTTTGAGCCCCAAAAACGCGTCTGACCCGCGTCGTTATTGGCGAAAATCGAGCCGGAGTGGGGGACTAGCTGCTAGTCAGTCCTCGGTTGTCAGTCCTCAGTCCCCAGGCCCCAGAATCCCGCTTCACAAATGAATTTTCAAAGACCGCAAAGGGCCGAAGCCCTGCATTCTTGAATGCCGGACGTAAACACACATCTGGCACAATGATGGCCTGTAGTTTCCAAGGAATCAAGATTTTGATATCAGATTGGTGCCAGTTCGTGCTTGAAAGTTATTCTGCGGAATCCGCCTGGTTTGGGCAAACCTGCAGCAGACGCACGGCCTTCACTTCAGACTTGTTCACACAAGTCAGAATCATGCTCCTGGAACACTCACCGCATAGCCAGAAGTGTTCCAGCCGCTTGCCGCCTGTTTGCGCAGACAAAACGAACCGATAAACCTTGCCATCTCGCAAGTAGCGGAGTTCCCGCCTGCAGTCCGGATTAGCGCATCGGCTGAATTGGCAATCAAAGTTTCATTAAGGCACAACGTTCGCTTTATGTCGGCAAAGCGTTGACCGTAAAAATAGCGCGAAAGTAACCGCGGTAAGCGTAAATAAGAAAGATCTCTAATACGGAAAACACCAAGCCTGGCGCAATTCCTTGACCGCCTTGTATAAAAATATGAAAGGCTAAAATGTTTACGAGAATCGGTCCAAGCAAAACCAGGCCCAATGGCGCGGTCCGGCCGATTAACACCAGTAGCCCACCCAATAGTTGCACGACACCCACGAGTAGCATCCAATGGCTTGGAACCATGACGGCTACAAATTGTGCAGCCAATGAGCCCGCCGGTAGTGGTGGAGCAGTGATGAAGGGATGGAGGATATTAAATCCAAAAATGATGAAACCCACGCCTAGAAGGACTCGACTGATCAAAATGGCAATTTTCATGTAATCTCCTTTTAATGTGATTAGCTTTTGGTTTCAAGAATCCTAATTGTCTCTTTACTTACTAATGTGTGTACGAACTGGGCCGGCTGACGAACGAAAAGTGTTCATAACGTGATTCCTCTCTTAAAGAGCGGCTACCTGGTTTTGATCAGTGACGATTCGGCCGATGCGCTCTGCGGCGGCTGTGAAAAAGACGGTGGCCTCCTCGCGACCTTGGTTCTCGGCATGAATAAACGTAACGTCCGTAAGTCCGATAAAACCCAGAATGTGGCGCAGATAGGGTTCCTGAAAATCGAAAGCTTCCGCCGCGGTGCCTTTTTCATAGGCACCCCCGCGAGAAGTGATGACGACGACTTTCTTTTTTTGTAGAAGGCCCTGCCGGCCCTTTGGCCCGTAGGCAACCGTCTTCCCGACCCGCACAATCTGATCGATCCACGCCTTGAGCAAAGAAGAGATCGAGAAATTGTACATCGGTGCGCCAATAACGACCGTGTCGGCCGCTTTGAGTTCTTCGATTAACTCATTTGAGGTCGAAAGATACGACCGCTGCACCGGCGTCAGCTTCGAATCTTCGAGTTGGGTCGCGCCCCAGTGATCGGTGATCAGTGGAAGCGCTGTTACGGAAAGGTCTCGCTGGATGACTTCTCCACCCGGATGGTTCTTTCTCCATTCCTCGGTGAATTTGGCAGTCAGTCGCCGGGTCACGGAACCGGTCTGCCGCGCACTGGAATCAATTTGAAGCAATTTCATCTGAACCTCCTCGTCCAGGGAATTCATCTAAACTTGTGCAATAGATGTCCGTGCAACTGGACTCGAACTGTCATTTCGTCCATCTAATTTGTTCAAGAGTCCAGATGGGAGGTGTAGATTGGACCCGATTACCGATCTCGTTCAAACCATGCAAATCGTGGGCGTGGTTCATGCCCGGCTGGAAGCCACTGCGCCCTGGGGACTGAAGAGAGAGGCCGAGGTCGCAGAGGGAACCGCAAATGACAAACATTCGGGTGACTCCGCAAGTTCGCCCTTCCACTTCGCTCACTTCGGAATGCTTTCCCGCGGCAACTGCTGGCTCAGCGTCGAGGGCATTCCCGATCCGATACCACTCGCCGGAGGGGATTGCTTCTTGCTTGCGCCCGGAAGCGCATACACGCTGCGGGACAATCCACGCACTCGCCCGCGCAGCTTTTGTGAAGTGGCACCGAAAAATGGCAGCCAGGTGATTGAGTACGGTGGTGGAGGAGCCCCGACCACCATCATTTCGGGATGGTTCAGATTCTGTACGATGTGTGTGAAGCCCCTGACGAGCTTGCTTCCTCCGCTCATACTGGTCAAGGCCGATCAAGCGCAGAGCCTGGCGCTGCACACGACCTTGAGCATGCTTGCCTCGGAGATGGCGGAGCCAGCGCCAGGGTCGGGACTGGTCGTTAACCGGTTGGCCGAGCTGTTGTTCATACACTCCATCCGCGCCTACATCGAATCGCAGTTAGAGAGCCGCAAGAGCGGCTTGCTGCGGGCGATTTTCGATCGGCAAATTGGTGTTGCTCTTAAATCCATGCACGAGAAAGTGGAGCATCCCTGGACAGTCGAATCGCTGGCCGCGGCGTGCGGTATGTCGCGTTCCGCTTTTGCGGTTCGCTTTAAAGAGCTGGTTGGGGAAACACCGCTGGAATATTTGACAAGTTGGAGAATGCAGAAGGCAACAGGATTGCTGCAGAAAGGTGATAAGAAGCTGTTCGAAGTGGCAAAATCCGTTGGCTACGATTCCGACGCCGCCTTCAGCAAAGCGTTCAAGCGAGTATTCGGCGTCGCACCCAGGGAGTATCGGCGAAATGCCACCGGGGCATCTTGAACTTCAGTTAAGGATACCAGCAGGCTGTCACTGGCAACGGAGGAACCCGATTTCAAATTCTGTATCTGGAGAATTGTTTGAAGCCCGGCGTTTCTCCTGCGTCCTCTGCGGTTAGGTTTTGTCTCTCCTGATCCTTTAGAAAATCTAAACTTAACGTATAGCCAATTTGCGTGAAGCAAAGCGGGTGTTCGCTATATAGTGGTGGGCTGCTCTCACAGGCAAGGGCAAGCTGATCCTCACAATTCAACCAGGGATTTCCATGAAATTTTCCGCATTCGTATTGTTGATTGCACTGTCTGTAACAATCCAACCTGTCGCCAAGGCGCAAGACCCACAAACCGCTCCCACCGCTCCAGCCGCGGCGCCTTCACCCACGCCAACACCTCAGCCTAGACCTACCCCCGCACCCTCGGCAGAAGTCCTGCCGGGCAAGGGGTTGGCGCAGCATCCTTTTCTATATTGCGGTGAGTGGGATACGCGCAAGCCCGAGCAGACCATGTTCATCATCAGAGATGGCAAGGTGGTCTGGACATACTCGATTCCGAACGAAGAAGAGCTGGATGATTGCACCCAGCTCTCCAACGGCAACATCGTTTTCGCCCGCAAGGGCAAGGGCGCAAGCGAGATCACGCCTGACAAGAAAATCGTTTGGAATTACGAGGCGCCTCCGCATACCGAAGTCCACTCCGCCCAGCCCATCGGGAAAGATCGCGTGCTGATTATGCAAAACGGAAATCCCGCAAAGCTCATGCTGATCGAAAAGAAGACGGGAAAAGTAGTGAAAGAGCTGGAGCTGCCCACCCGGCAGCCCGATAAAGTCCACGGCCAGTTCCGCCACATTCGCATGACCAGGAAGGGCACGTTCCTGGTGGCTCACCTTGATCTAGGCAAGGTAGTTGAGTACGACCAGAACGGAAAAGAAATCTGGTCGGCGCCGGCGCCCTCGGCGTGGGCTGCGGTTCGTCTGAAGAACGGCAATACGCTGATCAGCGGAAACCAGCATGGCTATGTGCGCGAGGTGAACCCCAAGGGCGAGACCGTATGGGAGATCAATAAGGACGATCTCCCCGGCTATCCGCTGTATACGGTGCAAGAAGTTGAACGGTTGGCCAATGGCAACACCTTGATCAATAACTGGAGTGGCGGCCTGAAGAAAACCGACTGGCCAGTGGTGGTGCAGTTGATCGAAGTGACGCCGGATAAAAAAGTAGTCTGGGCGCTCCGCGATTGGGATACCCTCGGACCGGCTTCCTCCACCCAGTTGCTCGATGAGCCCGGCGTGCCCGAGAAGGGTGACCAGCAGCGCTGAGTGATTGGGCCATTGCATCATCGGGTCATTGAGTCATTGTTGAATCGAGTACTCGTGGAATTGAGTAATTGTGCTCAATCACCAGGGAACTACTGAGAACTGAGAACCGACAACTGAGAACTGCTTTTTAAAACTCCAGGAGAAATGATGAAACGACGTATTGTTTTATGTATTGCATTGCTCGCCGTGTTAGGGCTCGCCGCCAGTCAACTGCGGGCCGAGGTTTTCGGCGTTAAAAAATACGGGGCTGTGGGCGATGGCAAAGCGCTCGATTCCCCCGCCATTAATAAAGCTATTGATGCCGCCAGCGCCGCCGGCGGCGGAACGGTTTATTTTTCTCCCGGCACTTATCTTTCCGGTTCCATTCACCTCAAGAGCAACATCACGCTTTACCTGGAACAGGGCGCAACCATTCAGGCCTCTGATAATCCTGATGTCTACGATCCAATTGAAACCAGCCAGAAGCAGTGGGACAAATACCAGGATTTCGGCCATACCTACTTTCACAACAGCCTGATCTGGGGCGAGGGCCTGGAGAACATCGCCATCCTCGGTCCTGGCGTTATCAGTGGCAAGGACGCCCTCACGCGCAAGGCCGACCAGCGCGTGGGCAACAAGGCCATCTCACTCAAGCTCTGCCGCAACGTTATCATTCGCGACGTTTCCATTTTGCTGGCCGGCCACTTCGCTATTCTGGCCACCGGAGTGGATAACCTCACCATCGACAACATCAAGATTGATACCAACCGCGACGGCATTGATGTTGATTCCACCCGCCACGTGCGCATCTCCAACGTCAGCGTGAATTCGCCCTATGACGATGGCATCGTCATCAAGGGCACGCACGCCCTTGGTTTTGCGCGCGAGACCGAAGACATGACCATCACCAACTGCGAGGTCACCGGCTTCCAGAACGGTACCTTCCTGGATGGCACCTACAAGCGAAGCAACACGCCTCCGCTGACCCACGGCCCCACCGGCCGCATCAAGATCGGCACTGAGTCCGAGGGCTCGTTCCGCAACATCACGATTTCCAACTGCGTCTTTGACTACGCCCGCGGCCTCGCGCTCGAGACCGTGGATGGCGCCGAACTCTCTGACGTCAGCATCAGCAACATCACCATGCGCGATATCGCCAATGCGCCGATTTACATTCGCCTGGGCGCCCGCATGCGCGCTCCTGACGGAGTTCCTATCGGCTCACTGCACCGCATCAACATCAGCGACGTCGTAATCTATAACGCCGATCCCAAGAATGGATCGCTGATCATGGGTATACCCGGACACGATATCGAAGACGTGAAGCTGAGCAACATTCGCATCTACTATCAGGGCGGCGGCACCAAGGAGCAGGCCGCGATCAATCCGCCGGAAGAAGAGAAAGAGTATCCCGAGCCGTACCGCCATGGCGACATGCCTTCATATGGATTTTTTATCCGACACGCCAAGGGCATTGAGTTCACGAACGTTGAGGTGGGCTACATGAAAGAAGACCTGCGGCCGGCGTTCGTGCTCGACGACGTGAAGGGCGCGGAATTCAATCTAGTCAAAGCCCAGCACGCTCCGGCGGCACCCACCTTCTCGCTCAAGGATGTTACCGATTTCAGCTTGTTCCACAGCGGGTCGCTGCCTGATACCAAGCTGGAGAGCGTAAAAGAAAAACAGTTCTAGAGCGCCCGAAAGAAATAAAAAGCCTCGCTCCGGCGAGGCTTTTTTGCGTTGCATTAAAAACAGCGAAGCTATTTCGCAGCACCAGTCAATTTCCCACTTGGGGAACCTGGTTTTGTCGCCGCAGTCAAAGCCTGATCGAGATCAGCAATGATGTCCGCAATATCTTCAATGCCTACGGAAAGGCGAATCAACTCTGGCGTCGTGCCGGTTGAACGCTGCTCCTCTTCCGTGAGTTGCTGATGCGTGGTCGAGGCCGGATGAATAATCAACGACTTCGCGTCGCCAATATTGGCCAGCAGGCTGAAAAGCTCCACGGAGTTGATCAACTTCTTCCCCGCCTCGAACCCACCTTTGATACCAAACGTAACCAGCGCGCCTGCGCCATCAGGAAGATACTTCTTGGCGAGAGTGTGGTAACGGCTCGATTCAAGGCCGGGATAGTTCACCCATTCGACTGCCGGATGCGATTGCAGGTAGCGCGCGACCGCCATCGCATTTTCCGAGTGCCGCTGCATCCTTAGATGCAATGTCTCGACGCCTTGCAGAAACAGGAAGGAGTTGAACGGCGAGAGGCACCCGCCGGTATCACGCAGGCCTTGAACACGCGCTTTGATGATGAAGGCCAATAGCCCAAAGGCTTCCGTAAACGAAAAGCCGTGGTATGACGGATCGGGATCGGTGAAGCTGGGGAATCGTCCTGAGGCTTTCCAGTCAAACTTGCCGGCATCCACCATGATGCCGCCGATCGAGGTGCCATGGCCGCCGATGAACTTGGTGGCCGAGTTCACGATAATATCCGCACCCCACTCGATAGGACGGCACAATGCAGGAGAGGGCGTGGTGTTATCCACCACAAGAGGCAGCCCGTTCTTGTGCGCGATGGCAGCGAGGCGTTCGATATCAGAGATATCAAGCTTCGGGTTGCCCACCGTTTCGGTGTAAACCGCTTTGGTTTGCTTGGTGACTGCCTTCTGCAGGCCATCGAAATCTGCGGCATCTACAAAGCGGACCTTGATTCCCCATTTAGGAAGCGTGTAATGAAATAGATTGTAGGTCCCGCCGTAGAGCGACGTGGTGGAGATGATCTCGTCGCCTGCACTGGCCAGCGTAATCATTGCCAGGGTCTCGGCAGCCTGCCCTGAGGCCAACGCAAGGCCTGCAGCTCCGCCTTCAAGGGCGGCCAGACGCTTTTCAAACACATCGGTCGTGGGGTTCATGATGCGGCTGTAGATATTTCCGAACTCCTGCAGCGCAAAGAGACGGGCCGCGTGATCGGCGTCGTCGAAGACATAGGAAGTCGTCTGATAAATGGGTACTGCGCGTGCTTTCGTAGTGGGGTCCTTCTCCTGGCCGCCGTGTACTGCGAGGGTTGCGAGTTTGTGCTTGGCCTTATTTCCGTTCTCGCTTGAGGACATTTTGTATTCTCCTATTGGTTAGAAACGTTTACGGTTTGGGGCGGTGACATCAAAATCGGTTCAATTTTGAATCCCAACAGTTTATCGGAAGCCAGCGGGTGCGTAAATCCGCAGTAAAAGGGCGTCGTATCCTATTCCGTCACTTTTATAGACCGGGCCATGAACGTGGCTTTTGTCCAGGCTCCCTTACTGTCATTGGGATCATGGGTATAAAAGATCCAGAGTTGGGGAGCATTGCTTTGCTCCCCGCCTGTTTGTATCAGGCTTGGATATCTGACCCAATACTTTGGCCGCTCGTCCAGAGTGGCAAGCGGTGGTTGTGAAGGGTTCCACTCGACCAGGTTTGAGGAAATGCGAAACGCGATGGTATGTTCATTCGGGACCTGGTAGGCAAGAATCGCGCGGCGGCTGGTGGGATCGTAAATAATGGAGGGTGAAAATGCGCCGGTCAACACCTCTGAGTAGAGGCCCGAAGGTATGTTGTTATTAACATCGGTCGTGGCGGCAGGCTCGTCGAAGTTCCCGTTATAGTATTTCCGAAAAAGATAGGGAACGGCCGCGGTGTTGGTGTCATAGACGGCCTTGATCACGTCCGAGAGCCGCGCGCGGGCCACGGCCAGGCACTGATTGCCGCCGCACACGCCCGGAGCCTGGTCAATATAGAAGACGTAGAGATACGTCTTCTCCGGATCGGCATCATGTGGGCTGACTGGATTATATTTTTCATCGCCCAGTATGAACGGCCCGTTCCCTACCGAGAGCGACTTGGTGGGGAAGTGCCTGATCCAGAGTTTGCGGCTGGAATGCGGCTGAATGATCTGGCCAAGCTTCCGGAAGGTCTTGCCCTCATCCGTCGAGACCGCCAGCCCGAGAGTACCGAAAAAGAGATTGGCCAAGTTAGGACGCGGCTGGCCATACTGAAACTCGGCGTGATACGTCAGCAGAATAAACTTGTTCGGGCCATCGGTAATCTCCATGGCCGGTCCTCCGCCCAGGTAGTCACTGTCGTAGGCCCCGGTGACTCCGCGTGGCGTTAAATTGCCATGTTTGTTCAGAGGAAATAGAAGCGCACTGCAATCGGCTGAATTGATGTGGGTCGGATCGTTCGCATCCGGAACCAGCCGATAGATACCCTGTGTATTGGGAGTCCCCTTGCAAGTCGTGGAGTTGCTCTTGGCAGAGCCGAAGTAGAGGTATCCGTTCGGTTCTTTCACTGCTCCCATCACTCCGTCAACATATCCGAACTGGAAGCCGAAGTTGCAGCGCTCCTGGTAAGTGGAGACTACGCGACAAGCACTGAGCGCAAAGTGAAACTCGGCGGAACTGCCAGTAGAGCCCGGGCAGTCAGATTCCTGAATTGCACTGGTACAGGCAGGTTGTTGTGCAGCACAGATTCCAGCGCCCCACCCGACGATGACGGCAAGTAACAACGCAAGAGTAGCTCCCAACCGTCTCTGCTGATTCATATTTCCTCCTGTGCGTGATTTATGCGCACCAATCTCTGATTTGCTGGAGCTTATGGTAAGAACAACAAATTCTAAATCAGAGGACGCACGTTATAGGTCCTATGGCGCAGTAAGCAAGCCAATTAGCTATTCACGTGTATTCAGGTTTAAATCAGGAAATTCCTGAAATGGCACAAATACGTATCTCCAGCCGAGATCTGTAAACTTTTTTAGCGGCTAATGGCGCGATACTGGCTGGGTTCCCGGGCTTGGGGGAATAAACTCGCATCTGCATGAAACCTGAAACACTTACAGGGCTACAGTCACCATAAGGATGAGAACTTCTGTATTTTTTAACATTCCCGAAAAGAATCTTTGAGCGAGTGTTATTCTTTGTGCCCGGAGGGGAGCTATGCCGACAAAACCAAACCTGATTGGCCCGGGAGGAAGGCTCTTCGCCGAGCCCATCCCCGGCACGGATGAAGCCAGTTTTCGCGTGAGCAATACCAGCTCGCAGTATTACAACTCACCGTATTATCTGATGCACAAGAGCCAGGTGCAGCCTATACCGCCTGCCCACAAGAATGCGCCCATGCATTTGAATTTAGCTGACTTTGTCGGGCCACAGATCATTCAGAACATCGCAAACGCCGGCAAGATCAGTTTTCACTCCGTCGGCGATACCGGCGCAGCCAAGGTGAATCGCCAGCAAACCGCGGGTCAAGCCATCGCAAACGAGGCAAAAGTTTCGGACGCCATGGCGGCCGACCTCGCCGGCAACGCGTCGGATGCGCCTGCTTTCTTCTTTCACTTGGGCGATGTCATCTATAACTTCGGCGAAGCCCAATATTATTATGATCAGTTCTACGAGCCCTTCCGGGCTTATGACCGTCCTATCTTTGCGATTCCCGGAAACCATGATGGCTCTGTTTTCGGCCAGGGATCTTCCGCGCCTCAGGTGCCGACACTCACGGCGTTCTTAGACAACTTCTGCGCGACAAATGAGGGAGTTTCTCCTGATGCCGGGGGGCTGGTGCGAAGTGTAATGACGCAGCCGGCAGTCTATTTCACCTTGGATGCTCCCTTTGTCTCCGTGATTGGGCTCTACAGCAACGTGCTGGAGGGGCCGGGGGTGATCTCCTCGCAGGGCGGCCATTATCCTATTGTGGATGATCAACTGACATTTCTGAAAAGCGAACTGCAGCGCATCAAGCCGGACCACGATGCCGGGAAGCGCGCGCTGATAATTGCTTTGCACCATCCGCCGTTGTCAGCCGACGCCAAGCATGCCGGCTCTGACGGAGCGGAAAAAGATATCGATAATGCCTGCCAGCAAGCCGGCGTGTGGCCTGATCTCATGCTGTCAGGACATGCCCACCTCTATCAGCGGTTTACGCGCCGGGTTGCGAACAAGGAGATTCCATACATTGTCGCCGGCAGTGGCGGTTTTGCTGCCACCCAGCCACAAACTGCTTTAGGGAATGCGCCCATTACGGTGGGCGATCATACACTGGAGATTAATCCGCTGGTTGATTTTGGCTATCTCATCATCAGCACCGACGGGCACACCCTCACAGTCTCATTCCGCTCGCCGACTGGCAATGGCGTGCAAGAGCTCGATTCTGTGACGGTAGACATACAGAAAGGAAAAATCACAAGTTCCGGATCGAAAGGCGGCGGCAAGGCTCCTGGCGGTAAGCCCCCAGCAGGTAAGCCGCCGAAAGCGCCGAAGCCTCCGAAGAAAAAACCAGGAGGCAAGGCGCCGCACGCCGGAAAACCACACGCTGGGCATAAGCCGGCTGCTCCCAAAGCAGGGAAGCGCGGCCGAAAATAAGGTTGGCTGTATCACCTGTTCTGCGGTACGAGCGGCAAAGCATTTTTTACGCGAGGTGTTAGCGTGCGTAGGTTTCCAATTTCTTTGCGGCTTTCTTTACAGCAGGGGCCAGCAGTTCGCGCAGCCGGGGGAAGATAGCGTTAATCTCTTCCATGGAGACCGCACCTACCGAGAGCCGGAACCAGCCGGTATCTTCCTTCAGGCCGAAAGCCTGGAAGGGAACTACGGCGACTCCTGCTTCTTCCAATAGAAGCTGGCGAATTTCCTCGTTGGTTCGGATGACGTTTCCCCGAACATTTTTGCCGAAGAGGTCGAAGCGGGCGGAAAGATAAATAGCGCCTTGGGGAGCGACTGCGTCTACAGGGAATCCATCCTGCTTCATGGCTGAGAAGCCTTCGTACAGTGCATCCAGGCGGGTCTTGAGCTTGGTCTTCAGATCGGCTTGGAATGCCCTTATTTTTTCCGGATCATCAAGCAGCGCGGCCACTGCTACCTGCTCAGCTTTGGGGGCCCATGCGCCGATGTGGCCCAGGATGTCCATCATGTGCCTGCGAATCGCAGGCGGCATCACAGCCCAACCCACGCGCAATCCGGTGGCGCAGAAAGCCTTGGAGATTGCGTCCAGTAACAGCGTGTAAGGCGCAATTTCCGGGACCAGCTCCAGCGGCGTGACGTGCTTGATAGCTCCGTAGGTCAAGGTCCAGTAAACCTGATCGTAAACAAGATAAAGCGGACGCTCGCCGTCGCTGGCCTGGCGCCGTCTATTTTCCTGAAGCACTTCAAGCGAGATCTGGCGCAGAAGATTGCGATCAATCGCTGTGCCCGTCGGGTTCAAAGGCGAGTTGAGGCAAATCAGCCGCGCTTTCTTCAAATGCGGCCGCAGTTGCTCGATGGTAGGGAAAAAATTGGATTCAGGAGCAACTGCGATCTCAACCGGCTGTGCGCCCGTGAGAAAAGCATAGTGGTTGTTGTTCCACGACGGTACGGGATACACCGCGACATCTCCCGGTGTGATCAGGGTCTTATACGCACCATAAAGTAAAGGACGCGCACCGCCGGCAACCAGAACTGATTCCAGCGGAAACTTCAGCCCCAACTCGCGCTCATACAAACGCACGACTGCTTCCCGCAGCGCCAGGACTCCATCCGAG
>Ga0222749_10000274_pt1 | contig 32664 bp, 29 predicted proteins | sample IncBWH2Mmetat_FD_197234 | JGI IMG/M metagenome (GOLD analysis project Ga0222749, IMG submission 197234) | Metatranscriptome of lab incubated forest soil microbial communities from Barre Woods Harvard Forest LTER site, Petersham... | ecosystem: Environmental > Terrestrial > Soil > Temperate... | reverse complement strand
CGTGCTGGTTGACATGGCGCCTCGCGTTTTGGGCAATTTTGTTGCGGAACTCTCCGAGGCAGCCAAACGCCGGCTCGAGAAGCTTGGGGTAGAAGTGCGGCTGGGGCACAGCGTTGATCAAATAGACGCGGACGGCGTAGTCGTTGGCGGGGAACGCATCGCAAGCAATGCCGTCATCTGGACTGCGGGAGTGTCTCCGTCTCCGGCTGGCAAATGGCTGAAGGTCGAGACTGACCGCGCCGGCCGCGTTCGTATTCAAGACGATCTCACCGTTGCCGGATATCCAGACATATACGTCATCGGAGATACAGCTTCGCTCCAACAGGACGGAAAGCCACTGCCAGGCGTCGCCCAGGTGGCGATTCAACAAGGCCAATATGCAGGTCGGCGCATCGCTCAAGGCTTGCTTGGTAAGCCCTCCCCCAAGCCGTTCCGTTACTTCGATAAAGGGAATATGGCGGTTGTCGGTGCGGGGTTCGCAATCCTTCAGACCGGTAGGGTCCGGGTGAGCGGGGTAGTCGCCTGGCTCGCGTGGGCGCTAGTCCATCTACAGTTTCTCACAACGACAAGTCTGCGTCTTACCGTTCTTCTGCAATGGATCTGGAGTTTTGTGACGGGTCAAACAGGAGTTCGGTTGATCGTAAATCACGTTCCTCTTTCCAAATCGACTAAGGAGATAGAACTGCCTATTGCGAGTGGAGGAAGGAAATGACGGGCGTTTCGCGACAATTATTAAATCTCTTTGCGAATTTCTGCTTTGTCAGTGCACTCGGGACACCCGCGATTATCGCGCAGACCCAACCGCTCCACGGGCCCGATATGTTCAATCCGCAGTCCACCCCGGCTCACTCGATTTTCGACCTCTCGATCCTGGTTCTAAAGGTCACCGGCATCATTTTCGTGGTGGTTGTCACGCTCCTGACCTACGCAATCTTGAAGTATCGCAAACGGGCTGAGGACAACGATCACGAGCCCCCACAGGTGTTCGGCAGCAATCAGATTGAACTGGCATGGACTGTTCTTCCCATACTGGTTGTGCTGATCCTTTTCTTCTCTACAGCAAGGGTCATCCATGCGATTCAGGACGCCAAAATGCCCCCCAATGCCCTCGAAGTAGTGGCTGTTGGGCATCAGTTTTGGTGGGAATTCCGTTATCCAAAACTGGGAATCGTCACTGCTAACGAACTGCACGTTCCACTCAGCGATGCATCGCAACCCCGACCGACATCGATCACGCTCTTGTCCGCGGACACCGATCACAGCTTCTGGGTGCCACAACTCGGCGGCAAGGTGGACCTGATTCCGAACCGCATAAACCAGACCTGGCTGGATCCACACAAACCCGGAATCTATTTGGGCCAATGCGCGCAATACTGCGGGACTCAACACGCCAAAATGCTTTTACGGGTTTACGTGGACGAACACGAGCGGTTTGAAGACTGGGCCAGCCAACAAAAACGCCAAGCAGTCAACGACCCACGGGTGGCGGCAGGACGGCGCGTCTTTCTGAATGCAGCTTGCATGAACTGTCATTCGGTGTCCGGAACGTCTGCAAAAGGAGTATTTGGCCCGGACCTCAGCCATTTCATGTCTCGCGACACCATCGCATCCGGCGCTGCAAGCAATACGCATGAAAATTTGAAACGGTGGATCCAGGATCCTGAGGCGATCAAGCCGGGATCGCTGATGCCGGCAATGAAGTTGAGCGATGAGGACCTGGACTCTGTCGTCGCTTATCTGGAGACGCTACGGTGATTACTTCGAACGAAGCAATAGTGGCTGAAACGTACCCTCTCGAGGCGCAACAAACGGGGCTCCAGCCAATCAGCGAACGCCTCCACGAGTGGGTAACTACAGTCGATCACAAGCGATTGGGAATTCTCTATATCTGCCTTGGCCTGCTGTTCTTGGTTCTTGGTGGTATTGAAGCCTTAATCATCCGCATTCAGTTGGCGGTCCCACACAGCACTTTCGTATCGCCTCAAGTGTTCAACCGCATGTTCACGATGCACGGAACCACCATGATTTTCTTCGTGGCTATGCCCATTCTGCTCGGTTTCGGCACATATCTGATCCCGCTCATGATCGGCGCACGAGACATGGCTTTTCCCCGGCTGAACGCATTCAGCTTCTGGATTACAGCATTCGCGGGATTTTTACTCTACTTCAGCTTTGTCGGCGGTGGAGGTTTGTACGGCGCGGGAAGCGCTCCCGATGTCGGGTGGTTTGCATACGCACCACTCACATCCCGCGCTTTCTCCCAGGGACACAGTACGGACTTTTGGACCCTGTCGCTGTTGTTGTCCGGGATAGGCAGCATTGGAACCGGAATAAACTTTGTCGCCACCATAGTCTGCATGCGATGCCCCGGCATGACCTTAGGAAAAATGCCATTGTTCGCATGGTTGAACCTGGTTTTGGGCGGCATGGTGATCCTGGCCATCTCACCTCTTACTGCGGCTCAGATCATGCTTTGCATCGACCGCTATTTGGGAGGACATTTCTTTGACACACAAGCTGGAGGCTCCGCCGTTCTTTGGATGCACTTCTTTTGGATTTTCGGTCATCCGGAGGTCTACATCCTGATTATCCCCTGCTTTGCGTTTGCATCGGAAATCATTCCGGTGTTCTCGCGAAAGCCGATCTTCGGATACCCGGTGATGGTTGCGGCCACGGTGTGCATTGGGTTTGTAAGTTTCAGCGTCTGGGCCCATCACATGTTTACCGTTGGCATGGTCTCTTATGCGAACAGCTTCTTCACTCTCGCCACCATGCTGGTCGGCGTTCCCACCGGCATCAAGATCTTCAATTGGATCGGCACAATGTGGGGCGGAAAGTTGATTTTCAAGGCGCCAATGCTGTTTTGCATCGGCTTCTTATTTCAGTTCTTGGTTGCCGGTCTGACTGGAATCATGCTGGCTGCATCACCGTTCGACTGGCAATTGGGCAATTCTTATTTCGTCGTTGCCCACTTCCACTACGTCATCGTTGGCGGAATTCTGTTTACCATCTTCGCGGCGTTTTATTACTACTTTCCAAAGATGACTGGCCGTAGGTACAGCGAAAAACTGGCCCAGTGGCACTTCTGGCTCTTCCTCCTTGGGTTCCATCTCACTTTCGATTTCATGCACATACCAGGCCTGCTTGGAATGCCGCGTCGCATTTATACATACGAACCGGGACGTGGATGGGAGCACTGGAACTTGATCGTTTCACTAGGGGCCCTATTTCAGGTAGCTGGAGTCCTCGTGTTTGTCTTCAACCTTTCGTGGTCGTATTTCACGGGAGCCCACGCCGGACGCGACCCCTGGGATGCTTGGACCCTGGAATGGTCAACTGATTCTCCGCCTCCAAGCTACAACTTCGCGGAGATCCCGACGGTACGAAGTCGGCGGCCGTTGTGGGATCAGAAGCACCCGGAAGACCCGGATTGGCATTACGAATGACATGGAGACGGCAATGAGTAATACCACCACAGAGACAGTTGACCTCGTTCTTTCCTGGAGACTCCCCTCCCGCGGTCGAGTGGGAATGATCTGCTTTATTGCTGCGGAAGCGGCCGTTTTCACGATTTTCGTGGTTGCGTATCTTTTTTACGCCGGTAAGAGCATTTCCGGACCAACTCCTCGAGAGGTTCTTCATCTCCCGATTTTCATGAGCGCCTGTCTGATCGTGAGTAGCTTCACAATCCACGCAGCCGTAAAGGCCTTGGCCGGCGCCCGGACCGTTTGGTTCAACGTCTGGTGGTTCGCCACGCTCATCCTTGGTCTGGCATTCCTCGCCGGCACTGTGCATGAATGGACGATTTTGATTCGGCACGAAGGTTTAACGATCAGCACAAATCTGTTTGGAACCACGTACTTCTCGCTGGTCGGGCTTCATGCATTCCACGTGACCGTCGGCTTGCTGGTGATCGCCGTGACTGCCTGTGCAAGCCTTGCTTCCGCAGTCAGCCAGACGCATGCGGAGCGGCTCGATATTCTCGCGCTCTATTGGCACTTCGTCGATGGGGTCTGGTTAGTTGTGTTTACGGTGGTCTATGTCTTGGGCGTGTAACGGAAGAGAGGAAGGGTGATCGGGTGACGCAAGTGACAAAGCATACTGACTCGAGATTGACTGTGGCGCTCCCCGCTCCGTCCGTTTGGCCAGTCACGTTAGCGTTCGGGGTCAGCCTGACTGCTACGGGTCTCGTCACCAGCCTTGCGATTAGTTCCCTCGGCATCCTCATTTTCGCAATCGCGACGATCGGCTGGTTCCGAGACGTTTTCCCTCGCGAGAGGGAAGAAGAAATCTTGGTTGAGGTTCGTCCCGCCGAGGTTCAAGACAGAAAGCGGATCGTGGACCGACTGGAAATAGCGCCGGAGCTTGCTCGGGCAGTTCTTCCCCTGGAAATTTATCCGGTTTCCTCAGGAGTGAGAGGCGGGTTGGCGGGATCCATAGCGATGGCGGTGCTAGCGTGCACGTATGGCGTGATCCGGCAAGGAAGCGTGTGGTATCCAGTCAACCTGCTTGCGGCCACGGTATATGGAGAGTCCTTACGGTTGGCAACCCTCTCTCTTCGGGAGTTCTATCTCACGAGTTTTCTGATCGCAATTGGAATCCACCTTGTAATGTCGCTGCTGGTAGGTCTCTTGTATGGAGCCATGTTACCGATGTTTCCGCGACGTCCCATCGTCTTGGGTGGACTCGTGGCGCCCGTTCTGTGGACAGGGCTGATCCACAGTGTACTGGCTCTTATCAACCCGTTACTGAGTCAACAGATCGATTGGATGTGGTTCATTGCTTCGCAAATTGCGTTCGGAATCGCCGCTGGGGTCGTGGTTCTCCGTCATTCAACAATTCGCATCAAGCAACCAATACCCCTGGCGTTGAGAGCCGGGGTAGAAGCCCCGGGTTATGTAAGTCAGCGAGCGAGCGGAGACAAGGAATGAGATTTCTTATTGGGAAAGGATTGGCGTTGCTGGTAACTCTCGTTGGAGTTTCGGGCTGTAATGCTCCCGCGTTTCCCAAGCGGTCGATAGAGACAGCGGAGATTCCTGATCGAATTGCAGACTTTCAGGTTCTTTACACTCGGAATTGTGCCGGATGCCACGGACAGGATGGAAAAGGTGGCGCGGCATTGGCAATTAACGATCCTACCTACCTGGCGATTGCCGACGATCTTGTTCTTCATACCGCAATCGAAAAAGGAATTCGTGGGACTGCCATGCCGGCTTTCGGCCAAAGTGCTGGCGGGATGCTCACGCGTGAACAGGTTGAAATTCTCGTGCGCGGTATCCGACAGCATTGGGCACGTCCTGATCAGTTGCAAGGAGTTACTGTTCCAAGTCGGGTCGCATCTACGACGGGCGATGCTACGCGAGGCCTCGTTACCTTTCGGCGGTATTGTTCATCCTGTCACGGCGTGGATGGTGCAGGCGGAAAGTCAGCGAGTTCCATTGTAGATCCTTCTTTTCTTTCACTGATAAACGATCAGGAGCTTCGAACCTTGGTCTTAGTCGGCCGCCCCGAACTGGGCGCACCAGACTGGCGCGGCAATGTTGTAGGTCAGCCGATGAGTGACCAAGAAATCAGCGATGTGGTTGCCTGGCTCTCTTCTAAACGATCCTCATTTACCGATGAGTCGGCGGGAGTCAGTCCAAACGAAAGCGGTGGGGAGAAATGAGCACTCATAACGAAGTGACGAGACGCAAGTTCTTGATGAAGATCGGGATTGTCCTGAACGGCGCGGTGGCGACGGTGTTGGGGGCACCTATCATCAAATATCTGCTTTCTCCGGTTGCCAGGAGTAAAAAGGGGGATTACGCGGAATGGATCTCGCTCGGTGAATTAGAGCAATTCCCGGCGGGGGAAACACGCCTTGCAACGTTTCGCAATCCGATTGTGAATTCCTGGGACGGCGCGACCGCGGAGATTCCGTGTTGGGTACGCAATCTTGATGATAGTAAGTTCCAAGTTTTTGCAATCAATTGCGCCCACCTTGGCTGCCCGGTCCGATGGTTCCCGCAATCGGGCCTCTTTATGTGCCCTTGTCACGGCGGAGCTTACTATCAGGACGGTTCCCGCGCCTCGGGCCCTCCCGAACGTGGGTTGTTCGAGTATTCCTATCGTGTCGAGGACGGAAAACTGTTCATCCAGGGCCGTGAACTTCCGACACCCGGCGTCCGGGCTTCCAACCTGGTAAAGGAGATTCAGCCATGCGCTTGATGCGATCACTGGGAAGGTGGTTCGATGCACGAGTCCAAATTGCTGCCACGATCCGCGAAGTCGCTGAGCACCCTGTGCCCCGCAATACGGCAAGTTGGTTCTACGTTTTCGGTAGCGCTGCCATGGTGGTTCTGCTGCTCCAGGTCGTAACAGGCATTCTGCTGGCGCTAGTGTATGTGCCTTCAGCAGGCGAGGCCTGGACAAGCCTGCAAACGCTTAATCATGGGATTGCCCTCGGTTGGTTCCTTCGAGCGCTCCATGGTTGGGGCTCAAATTTCATGGTCGCAATCGTCTTGATTCACATGGTGCAGGTTTTTCTCTTCGGCGCACACAAGTATCCACGAGAGCTGACTTGGATCGTGGGCGTCTTTCTGCTGCTGATGACTCTGGGAATGGCGTTCACGGGCCAGGTGTTGCGCTTCGATCAAGACGCCTATTGGGGTTTGGGCATTGGGGCTTCAGTTGCAAGCAGGGCGCCTTGGGTCGGCCGCTCGATCGTGAGCCTGATGCTCGGAGGTCCCATCATCGCGGGAACAACGCTATCGCGATTCTTCGCATTGCACGTTTTCGTCATTCCAGGCCTGTTGATAGCCTTTGCCGGGTTGCACGTCCTGATGGTGTTGAAATTGGGAATCAACGAGTGGCCGATGCCTGGCCGTATTGTTCGCAAGAGCACCTATCTGACCGAGTATCGTGAACTTACTCACAAGGATGGTGTCCCCTTCGTACCCAGTGCGGTATGGAAAGATCTGTTTTTTTCAGCTCTGATTCTGCTTTCTGTTGCTGCGTGTGCGTTGTACTTTGGTCCCTTCGGTCCCTCTGGACCTCCCGATCCGAGAATCATTCAAACCGCTCCCCGGCCGGATTTTTTCTTCTTGTGGCTTTATGCCGTCCTTTCCTTTCTTCCCCCGTGGATGGAGACTCCCGCCCTTCTGATTGGACCTGTCATCGCCATTGGTGCCCTGCTGGTTCTTCCGTTCGTCTTCGGCGAGGGAGAGAAGAGCTGGAAGAGAAGACCAATTGCGGTTCTGATCATCCTGCTTGTTTCGGTTGCTCTTGGCACCTTTACTCGCTTGGCACAGACCGCACCGTGGAGTCCGCGTATGGACGCGTGGAGCGGAATCCCTATTCCTTCCCCATTCCTTGAGAAGCGCACTTCACTGCAGAGACAGGGAGCATTGGTTTTTCAGCTCAAGCAGTGCCACAACTGCCACTCACTTGGGGATAGCGGAGGAAAGAGGGGACCCGATCTAAGCGCCGTGGCAGTTCGCCTTACTCGCGACCAGCTGATTCGGCAAGTGATTCAAGGTGGTGGGAATATGCCTGCCTATGGCAAGAATCTCAGCGCGCCGGAAACTGCCGCACTGGTTGCGTTTCTTGAGACGCTTCGGCCTGCTGGTCAACCGGCGGCGCAAGATGCGTCACGCTCCACAGCGACCAACATACGGCCCAACGCTACTGTCGGAGCCACGCGCTGATCGAAATGAACGCTCACAGTCATCTCGAAACGACCACCGCAGTGGGCTTGACATTCAATGCTGTACTGCTGGTGATCTGCGCGACATACCTGGTTTTATGGTTCAGGTTGCGAAAGAGCGACAGCCGAGTTTCGAGAGGAGCATGTGGTGCGTTTCTTGCGGGAGTTGCCGCGCTCTGGATTGCTCTGGGATCGCCTCTTTCGAGACTTCACGTCGAACTGCTGACTGTCCATATGGTGCAACACCTTCTGGCGATGACGGTTGGACCGGCACTGATCCTCCTCGGCGACCCTCTGCTGGTTTTCCAAAGGATCATGCCTCCCCATATTTGGGGGAGTCTGAAAAGCTCGCCCCAGGGTATTTGGCTGCAAAGTCTCGGGCACGCCCTAACGCGTCCCTATCTTTGCTGGGCTGGTGCTGCGGCAACGATCATTTGGTGGCACGTTCCGATGGCATTCGCTTGGGCACTGCGGTTTCCTGCCGTTCATGCTATGGAACTCGCGACGTTCGTTGCCTCGGGCTTCCTCTTTTGGTGGCCAGTTATCGAGCCATGGCCCGCCGAACGACTGTGGACTCGTTGGTCAATACCTTTGTATTTGTTCGCTGCTACTCTGCCGTGTGATGTCTTGTCGGCCTTTCTTTCATTTTCCGACCGCGTCATCTATGTCAATTATCAAACGCCATCCGTGCATCTCGGTATGACAGCTCTTGAGGATCAACAGTGCGCTGGGGCGTCCATGTGGGTTTGTGTAACCGTAATCATGCTTCTGCCCGCAGCATTCATCACAATGAAGCTTCTTTCCCCTGGCTCCGACACATTCCAACGTGGTGCAACTACGAGATCAGCATACGTCACTGAATTCCCTCAACTTTCTGCGAACGAGGTTGATTTAGCTGCACTCGTCACGCGGCCTGTAGATAGTCCTGTTGCAAATGAAGCTGGAAACAGTACCGCAGGCAGGGCTGAACAACGAGGAATTATCCGATGCCTCGAAGATTGGCAATGACTATGGACCCTGTCGCACACCCGGCTCCAGCCGCCCAGGCGCTTGTGTTAGGATCGCACGCACGTCGCTCGAAGAGTTGGAGGCTCAAGTCACTTCGAACCCTGGCCGACTACTGGGTGCTTACAAAACCCGAGATCAATCTCATGATTGCCATCACAACCGCCGGCGGCTTTTGGATGGCGGCAGATCCTGAGCGTTTTTCCTGGCTTACGCTCCTTCACACAGTGGCAAGTACGGTTTTCGTCGCTTCCGGAGCCGCGGCGTTGAACCAAGTCATGGAGAAACCGTATGACTCGCAAATGCGGCGAACGCAGGGTCGGCCTCTGGTGGTGGGAAGGATCAAGGCTTCCAGCGCATCCTATTTTGGGTGGCTGATCTCTCTTCTTGGTCTGGTCTACCTCGCGATTTCGACCAGTCGCATGGCGTCACTGTTGGCCGCTATTTCACTCCTCGGCTACTTGTTCCTATACACGCCACTGAAACGGAAAACCCGCCTTGCGACCTTCATTGGTGCGATTTTCGGGGCCCTACCCCCATTGATCGGCTGGGCAGCAGTCCGTGGAAGCCTCGAACCCAACGCGTGGGTGTTATTCGCAATCGTCTTTCTTTGGCAGATTCCACATTTTGCAGCGATTGCTTGGATGTATCGTGAAGACTATGCGCGTGCAGGCTATAGAGTAATGCCATCGGATGCATTTGGGGGTGCACTTGTTAGGTGGGAAGCAATGGTTGGGGCCGCGGTCTTAGTTCCGTTGGGCATAGCCCCGACACTCGGAAGTGGGTTAGGCCCAGTGGTTTCAGCTTCAGCCTTCTTGATAAGTGCACTCTTTTTGTGCGCGGCGGGCCGATTTGCGTTCTTTCCGTCTCGGTTCACGGCTCGGCGTCTCTTAGTTGCTTCCATCATTTATTTGCCGCTGATGTTTGGCGTGATCGCGGCCGCTAAGCGTTGATAGCTCGGATTGCGCCCAAGTCACCGGCAATCCGGATGTTAGTGCATCAGGAACTGTGCTTCGGAGATCCACCACAGGTGGTTAGTCTAGCTGAAGCAGCCTCAGGCTCCTGTGCTGAGTGTTGCATTTGATGTCGGTAACTGCCCATCACTCGCCGGGGAGCGGAACATTGCTCTTGTACCGCGCGCCGGAGCGGCGGTACAAAATCGGTACAATTTCAAATCGAGGGCGGTAAGACTATGATTTTTAAGGAGTTTAAATGGTGGCCAGGGACGGAATCGAACCGCCGACGCCAGCCTTTTCAGGGCTGCGCTCTACCAACTGAGCTACCTGGCCATTCTCACGCGATGGACTGGAGTGATTCGCAGCGAAGAACAATCCCTGCTGCTGGAAGCCGTATGCGTGCCGGACTTGCTGATTATAACGAACCGCCCGCATTTCACTCAAATTTGCTGGAACAAATATGAAAAAAAACTTACCCGGATTTTGAGGCGAAGACACTCCGTTTGCGGTCTTTTTCTATCTGGCGTAGTTCGCGGCGCCGTCCGGCATCTTCGTAGCGTCGCTTTTCCTCTTCTGTCTCCGGAACCACCGGAGGCACAGGGATATGGTGCCCATGCCGGTCCACAGCCACATAGGTCACATAGGCCGAGCCCACGTGGCGCTTGGTGCCGGCAATATAGTTTTCCACCCAGATCTTGACTCCCGCTTCCATAGACGTATTGAAGGCGCGATTTACAGAAGAGCGCAGAATCAGCAGGTCGCCCACGTGCACCGGAGCGAGAAAATCAAGGTGCTCAATGCTGGCGGTGACTACATAGCTGCGCGCGTGCCGGTGGCAAGAGAGGGCTCCGGCAAGATCAATAAAATGCATCAGTCTTCCGCCCAGCAGATTGCCCAACGGATTGGCATCGTTGGGCAGGACCACCTCAATCATCTCCGATAGGGACTCCTTCACCGGCCGGGGCAGCAGGTTTCCGTCGTGTTCGTTTGCAGGCATCGTTTAATGGTATTTATTGTAGCAGTTTGCTTTCTGGTCTAATTTCTTAAGGCTTCGCAACACTGCTCATTCTCCATCTGCGTGGAAACCGCGCGATATGGTACATTTTCGATGCGGCAGAAATCACTGAGGATCATGGCATGACTGAAGTAGACAGAGTAGCGATGTTGAAGGAATTCTTGAATACCAACCCCAACGATTCTTTTACACGCTACGGACTGGCGATGGAATATGCCAGGACAGGCGATCTGGAATCTGCTCTGACCGAATTCCGCACCTTACTGAAGATCAATCCTGACTATACCGCCGGATATCAGATGGCAGGGCAGGCGCTCATGAAAGCGGGCCGCACGGATGACGCCCGCCAGATGTTTGAGGATGGTATCGCCTCTGCCATTCGCACCGGGAATTCCCATGCCCGGGCCGAGATGGAAGGCATGCTCATGGAATTGGGTTAATCCTCTATCTATAAAGTTCATTTGGGTTTTGACTTTAGCGTGCGCCTGCAGGAGAATGGTAAGCGCTTACTTACATGGCCACCACACGCAGTGCCCGCCTCTCAGCTCCCGACCGCCGCCAACAGATTTTACAAGTCGCCGTGAAGCTTTTCGCGCGCCAGGGATATAACGGCGCTACTACGCGCGAGATCTCCAGAATGGCCAAGGTGAATGAGGCCATCATCTTCCGCCATTTTCCCACCAAGGAAGACCTGTATTGGGCGGTGATTGAGGAGCAGTGCCGTCCCGGCCGCTCCCGTACAAGTGGAGAGTTGCAGGGGCAATTGCAGGAGCAAGGCGATCTGCGGCAATTCCTTGTCGGACTGGCCAAACAGATTCTTCAACGCGACACCATGCTGACCCGGCTGCTGCTCTACAGCTCGCTCGAAAATCATAAGCTCTCACAACGTTTTTTTCGGACCTATGTCTCCACATACCACGAGGTGCTGGCTGAGCATCTGCGCAAGCGCATGGAAAAGGGCGAGTTGCGAAAAATGGACCCGCTGCTGGCCTCCCGAGGATTCCTGGGGATGATAGGGAACCACTTCCTGATCCAGGAAATCTTCGGCGGCAAGCACTACCAGAAATTTAATGTCCAGCAGGTAGCAGAGACGTTGACTGACATCTGGTTGAATGGTGTGCAGGTGAAGAAGAAAAAACCAAAAAGCTAGTTTCGAGTTTCCAGTTTCAATCTTCGGGCCCCTCCCCCCTTGCCAGCTCGGGTCGTGGAAAAGCTCTTAGCCTTTAGCTCTTAGCTGTTAGCCAAAAACAAAAACCTCACGACGGAGGGCGCGGAGTTACGCAGAGGCTTTGACGAATCCGGTGGGGTCCCCTTGCTGGCTTGGGGTCTTAAAAACAGCTCCAAGGAAAGCTTTGAGGTCTTCGGCGGTCTACCCACCTCTAGGAATATCTGCCAAACCCGAGAAGGAGGGCGGAACAGATTTGCCCAAGGGGATACCAAGCTTGCTCGGGTCCCGAAAGCAGTTCCCGTTTCGTCTTCCCGACCCGAGCCGCGCTTTGCGGCGGAAGGATGGGGATTTTTGGAAGCCAGGGGGGTACCAAGCTTTGCTTGGGTGTCGAAACAGAGCCGGTTCCGTACAAATCTTGAAGCTCGAAACCTGAAACTGTCTTTTACGCGTCTTGTAGTGCCGGATACACTTTCAGCCCATGATGATCCACAGTTGTTCAGAAGGGCAAGAGTTTGATACCACAATGGGACCATGATAAAAGCAGCTCCAAGCTCAGCTCCAAGCTGCAAGAAATGTGCTGATTTCGCGGGATATGCCATCTTCCCGGCAGACTTAATGCAGTATTCGGGGTGGGGCTTCGTTGGCTTGGGTTACATGATCTGCGGCCTGATGCAGGGCCGCGAAGACGCCTCTATCAAACGGCCTCTGGGCTGGCAACGGAGTTTCGGACTCCCGCTCCAGCTTTTCGATTTGTTCAATCCGTTCTTGGGGTTGCGGGTGGCTTTGGAAGTATCCCTTTAAGGTTTCAAGGGCAACTTGTGAGATTTCTTCTTCGGGAGTGCTGGCCGTCCGGTTCTCCTGCCTGCACAATTTATCGAGCAGGCGGAACATCGAGATCGCTCCCTCCGGCGAGTAGGAGGCCATCATGGCCAGCCGCGTTCCTGCCCGGTCGGCATCCAGCTCCTGGTCTTTGTTATAGCCTTCCTTGAACAGGTCAATGGGCATCGAGACCAGACCATTGATCTCTTCCAGATGCAGCTTACGCATGTGCGCCTCAAACTGCACGCGCTCAGCGCAGTGGTACAAATCAATGTGCTCGACCTCATGTCCCAATACCGAGGCCAATTGGTCTTCGGTTGTCATCAGGTCCAACATGCCGCGGCCAACGAAGACGTGTCCGCCGGGGAGAGCGAAGGCGTTGATGAGATTCCGGTCGGGTATGTAGTGAAAGCGGTAGGGAAGTTTGCGGTGGGCGTAAACGGAAACCCTCATTCCTACGCGCTCAACATAGGCTTGCACCAGGTGGTCATCGCCATCCTTGTTGCTTTTCGCTTGAACATTGATTTCGTCAAGATAACGCTGCGCCATCTCATCGCCTATGCGGATTTCTTCTTCATCACTGATGCGCGTCAGGCGGGCGGGTACACGGCTTATCTCCTGCTCGGTATCGGCGATGAGTCCTAAAACCGCTTGCGGCCCTACGTGGGTCTGCGCCTTCTGGCGTTCGGCCAGCAGCAACGCTCCCGCGCTCACCGCAACAATCACGAGTAGGAAAAGCAGGCGTTTCATAGGTATTCTCGGATGATCTCACGATAACGGGAGTACAGGAAAGAGACTGCGCCCAAGATCACGGCCAATACAATTAAGGTGAGTGCACGATAAGGTAGTTCAAGCCCCCAAACGTCAACTATTAGAACTTTGCCAATGCACAATAGCAACAGTCCTAAGCCAGAGAGCCTGTAACTACGCATGCCCACTACAAGAGCAAATATAAAGACAGCCACACCTTCCAATCCCCAACCAATCGTAATCATGGAATGAGAAAGCTCTTTGCCCAGCAGGACTGTCAGCAGGACTAGCGGAACAAAAAAGAAAACCTGATGTGGATTTTCCTCAATCCAGCGCAGTATGCGGTTGCTGCGTTCACTTGTCCATTCGCGCATCTTGAAGGCGAAGGGCAGAGTCAAGAAAAGCAAGGCAATCGTAATGCCCACGCAAAATGCCGGCCGGTGCATAGCATCGATTTGCATTGGCCGTCCTGACCATAAGTTGTAGGAAAAAGCGCGAAAGGCGACACAGGCCGTCGCAAAAAGCGCTTGATAATAGAAAGTTAGACGCTTTCTCAACCAGGCTGTCGCCATCAATGCAGAAGCAAGCACCGACCAGCCGATGACAACCTGCTCTTGATCCATGGCGACGCGCATGATTGCGCCCAGCGTAATCAATCCCAGGAAACCGATGAGCGCGGAGATTCTGAGTCCACGCTCGGTGCTGGACTCCCCGTCAGTCTCGGCACTACTCTCCAGCCGCCAGGAAACGTAATAGAGCACTAACGCCAGAGGCACAACTGTATAAACCCTGGGGTTCCAATGGCCGGGAACTTCAACGGCATTAAGGTTGGCAAACCAGATCCTTACGAAACTAGCGCCCAGCGCCACATAACTTTGCAGGCGGAGATGCAGCGACGGCCGGTTCATGCCAATTTCGAACAACACCAGAGCAAACAGGGTCCAGACAATCACAACGCTGACGGCCTGATGGGCTTGCATCTCATACCAAACCAGCGTCATAACCAGCGCAGAAGCCAGCCATGTATAGAGATTGGCGAGGTGGTTGGTGATGGAGAATTCTTTCAGGCGGCTGAGCGGAGCCATGACATAAAGCACGGCAATTACGATGCCGACGGTTACCAGCCGCAAGCTCATGTTGTGCCAGGTCTGATCCACTTGTAAGTTCACCAGCACAACTCGGCCAACGGCTACCAACGCCAGCAATCCTGATTTGATGGAGAACTCGCGCAATTTGAGATAGCGTCCGACGATGGCGGCAGCTAGGGCAAAGATGATCCAGATCGCCGCCACCCAGGCGTTGCGATACTCCACCCAACCTAGAAGGACCAACAGGAACGATGCAGCATAGTTGTGGGTCTGTCTTGCAATTGCATTGGCGGTGGTCTTTCTTTGCCAGCGCAAAGCCGCGCAGCCATAGAGCATGGCGGCGACCAGCGACACCGTCACGACGCGCACATTCAGAAGGCCTTCGCCATGCGGCATGTCAAAGTTGAACCACAGAGTTTGCACAAAGGCGGTCAGGGTAACCAGGTAAGATTGCCAGGAGAACTGCAGCGCTGCCGGCTTCTGCTTTCGCGTCATGTAGTCCATGACCGCTGCCAGCAGTAAGGCCTCAATCATCCACGAGACCGCAATCCAACCCGGCCAGGGTGCAACTTCATACCAGACGAGCAGAGAAACCAGCCCGGCTGCCGCCCAGGTGTTGAAATAAGAAAAGTAGCGGGAGAAACTCCGCTCTTCATCGCGGCTCAACCACGCCAGGATGTAAAACCCAATCGTGACTAGTCCAAGCGTTACCAGGCGCTCGCTTAAGTGCCCAAGCATGGGTTTGGTCAGGTCGAGATGGAAGTAAAGGGAGCGGCACAGCACCGCGACGGCCAGCACAGCCGATTGCACGGAGAACTCACGCAGTTTTCCATAACGAGCGACCGCGGACAGAGCCAGGGCGAAGAACATCCAACTGACCGCCATCCAGGAGTTGGGATATTCAATCCAGATGAGCAATGCGATCAGCAGGGAAGCCAGCGAGGTGTGAATTCCGCGTGCGGCAGAGGCCCACATCCGGTCGAGGGTGTGGTTCTTCCATGCGCACAGGTAAAACGCAAGCGCTATCAGCACAAAGCGCAGAGCGCGGAGATTGAAGTGCGATGCCGGGGCGTACGGAAGGTCAATATCGTAAGCCAGCACCCCGACGAATGCGGCTGCGACGAAGCCATAGGATTGGAAGCCGAGGTCCCAGCTCCCCAGGTATGCTCCACCCAGGATGAGCATAAGAGCCAGGGCTGCCCACAATACCGGCACCCAGGAGTTGGCGAATCCTACCCATACTGCGGAAAATGCCATTACCGCGGCAATATAAGAAAATGCTCGCAGGCAACTCAGTTCAAAATTCGAGGTGACCAGTTTTTTCCAATAACGTGGGGTAGCAAGCGAATTGAAGTAGAACAGCACCGCAGCCAATCCGAAGACCATGGCGTGAGGTAGATCGTTGCGACTGCTGAGCCCTTGTGTCGCCAGAATCTGTATTGTGGCGACCACGCCTGCCAGCATGCCGAAGTAGCGGAAGAGAACTTCACGCGCGAAGATTCCAGCCAGGAAAAAGGCTTCAGCTTCCAGGAGCCAGAGCACCGAAAGATGGGTCGGTTCTGGCGAATAACGGATATAAAATGCCGCCACCAGCAAGGTTGCGCCAATGGTGGAGAGCATTACGAAGGCCAATCGGCGCTTGCGTATGCGCAGCAGTTGCCCCAGTATGAATTCAACCGCTCCGAATGTTAGAACGAATGCGAATTCCCATTCTGGATGTACCGACTGGTACTTCAGCATATACAACAGGCCGAAGCTGTTCAGCAATGCGGCTAGTGTAGAAACTTTTTCTTCGTGGTCCGTTTTTACCTTACGAACCAGGTAAGAAATACGGAAGATTGCCCAATAGACGAGCAGAATGCCTGCGCTGGCGGGGAATTGATCGAACGGCTTATGACGGCCTGCGCGCTCGACGATAGGTTGCAGCCAATAAAAGTGATTAATATAGGCCGCTAAAATTCCCAGGACTTCGAGCTCAAACCAGTTGTAGCGGCAGACTAGTACGACGAGTCCGAATGAGAGCAGTGCATTGGCCACGAGGGGGTAGACCTGATCGCTATGGCCAATCCATACGGTTGAGTAGGCCAGAATAAAGGCGGCACCCGTAACCAATTGTGATTGATAGCGCAAGGTGTGAGCCACCATGCCAACGGCTACGAGAAAGAGCAAGACAAACCCGAGGATATCTGATGGAAGGACTTCGGCGCCTTTTAAAAAACGCATGGCATAGGTGGTAACGAATATGATTGCCCAGCCACCGCCAATGCTGACCCTTCCTAAAATGACATAGCGTTCCTGTTTTTCCAGGAAAATACCGAATACCAGAATGCCTATTCCCGCCAGCATCCCTAGCGCAATTCTTTCTTTGGCCGACAGGTTATGCCACTCATAAGATAGAAAGAGCGCAATTCCCAAGACCAGCATTACGACAGAAATTTTGGCCAGCCAGTTTGTGCCAATCGTCTCTTCCAGATTTCTCTTCGGCTTCGGCGGAGGCGCCGAAGCGTATCCTGCGAATGAAGGCGCAGTTGGTGCCCGCATTCCTGCTGGTTGTCCAACCGGTGACGTGACACGAGCTGCAGATGACGGCGCACTCACATGTGGCGGCGGCAGTGGGGCGCTCGGCGGAACATGCGGCGCGGGCGGTGTGACTGGTTTTGCTGCCGGCGGAGGCGCCGGAGTTGGCGGATGTACATCCGCCGGATGTGCCGCTGGAATAGCGGAAACTGAAGGTGTAGACGGAACTGATGGCGGCGGAGCCACCGGTGGTGGAGGAGTTGGCGGCGCTGCCGGCTTAGGCGTGAAAGGCTCCGCGATCGAGGGCGGCGCTGCCTTTGGCGCCGGGGGCTCTCCAGGAATTGCGATGGGTGCGATTGGCGAGGGAGCCGGTGGAACCGGCTTTGGCTCTGCAGCCGGTCTCTTTTCTGCCTCTGGCATGAAGCGCGTGACGGCCGCTTCGGTGGCGGCGGCCGGGGCCGACTTGGCTTCTTTGGCTGCAACCACTGCGGGATGCTCCAGCTCATGCAGCCGTCGCAGCACCTGCTGCTGGTTCAGCTCCAGCCCCTTCATGCGGGCCTGCAGCTCGCGCCAGTGTTCGTCTTCTTTTCTTGCCAGCAGGTATCGCCGCAAGGCTGTCGTAAAGAGAGCGGCAAAGATGAGAAGAACTGGGAATTGTAAGCTCGCGCTGGAGGTAGGCCCACCTGCTATAGCCGCAGCAGATATCACCCACAGGATGAAAATTACGATAAGTTCTACCATTGTTTTTTTATGGAACAGCAAAACCACTCGTATGCACAGTGTTAGATCAGTTTCACAATTGGGTATGAATAAGAGTCGAAATCTCAGGGGCTAAAGCCCCCATCTGTTTGCGTCTCAACGCCGGCCTGAAGGCCGGCTCTTCCACGGTAATTCTCACATCGTCTCTAAAGCCCAACAGATTCTCTGCTATCCAAACCCATTATGAAACTACTTTAAGTTCTGTGACACAAATAGAACGCTATTTCAGGACCATCTTGCAACCTAAATTTTTGGAAGGCGAAGGTGGAAAGAATACAACAACTTAGGCAGGAAGAAACAGCTAAATCTTAGCGGACGCGCGAAGGGCTGGGCTTGCGGGAGGCCGCGGGCGCGGCCCCCAATTTACGCAGGCGATCGCGAGCTTGTGAGGCTTCAATCGAGCGCGGATAGCGCTGAACGAGAGCATTCAGCTCCTTGATGCCTTCCTGCTTTTGTCCAAGTTCAAGCAGCGCGAAGCCCTTCTTGAGTTGGGCAGCAGCGGTCTTGTTGCCGCCGGCGTATTGCTCCAGCACTTTGTCGTAGTCCGTGACTGCCTGCTGGTAGTTTCCCTGGCGGTATTCAATATCTGCAACATAGAACTGTGCGTTTCCCGCAAGTTCAGTGTCACTGTAAAACTTCATGTAGTCGGCGAACTCTTGTGAAGCCAGGTCGTAGCGGCCGGCGTTGTAATCGCGCAGAGCGTTGTTATAGAGCACGTCTGCCGGCGGGGCCTGGGCTTGGGGCGTTGTAGGAGTAGTTGGCAGGTTCTGGTGAGTGGCGTTCATATCGTCAATCTGCTTGCTCAGCTTGGCCACACGCGCCTTAAGCTCATCGAGCGAATCGTGCAATGCCTGGACTTGCCCTGAAACCTGGTCCAATTTGCCGCCGTTGTCGGTATTTTGCTGTGTCAGATTTTTCTGCAGGGTATCCACCGCCGTGGACATTTTGTTGACATTGTCGGTGCTCTGCTCGATCAGATTTTTCATCTCGCCCATGTGCTCGTCGAACGATTGCTTCATCTGGGTCATCTGAGCCTGCAGGTTCTGCACCTGCGTCTGCAACTCGACAATCTCTTTGCTGACGCCGAACGCCGGAATCGAAGAGAATGCGAGCAGCAAAGCAGCAAGGTAGAGTACTCGTTTGTTCATAGTCCTCTCTTTGGATAACTACAAGAGTTATTGTAGAGCGTGTTTCATGAATACCCCAAGTGAGTCGTCAGGGTTAGTAAACAGTGTCATATCAAGAGGCCCGGGGCTAAAGCCCAAACTCTACGAACCTTACCCCCGGCTAAAGCCGGGGGCCCCACCGTTTAAACTTCTATTTTTGCAACACGAAGTGGCCACGGCGGTTCTGCTGCCAGCATTGCTCGTTCGATTCGCTGCAGAAGGGCTTCTCTTTGCCGTAGCTAATAGTCTTGATGCGGTCTGCGCTCACTCCGTTGCGCGTCAACTGATCACGAACCGCGGCAGCCCGGCTGTCGCCCAACGCAAGGTTGTATTCAGTTGAGCCGCGCTCATCGCAATGGCCCTCAATGGTAAACCTCAGGTTGGGATGTTGCTGCAGGAATTGTGATGCCGAAGCGAGATTTTGCGTCGTTTCGGGGCGCAGGGCGAAACTGTCGTAGTCAAAAAATACGTCCTGCACCAGGCGAGCGAACATCTGCTCTTCGCTTTCCGTGACCGGAGTGGTTGACATAGCTTCCACGGTGACGCGCGCCGTAGCATCCTGCGTTCCTCCCGGGCCTTTGGCAATGAGCCTGTAGGTGGTGGAATCGGCCGGGCTCACGGTCTTGGAGCCGTTCGGATCCACCTTGCCGATGCTTTCAATGGAAACATCCGTGGCGTTCTCCGTGCGCCATGTCAGTTGTGTAGACTGGCCTGCTTGAATCGAATCCGGATTGGCCGAGAGCGACGCTGTAGGCTGCGGCGGCGGTGGCGGTGGGGGTGGTGGGGGAGCAGTGCTCTTTTTTTCGCAGCCGGCTATTAGCAAGAGCGCCGCCAATAAGGTCAACACGATGAACTGCCTAGTACGGTTTTTCACCTCATGCCTCCAGGAACATCATAAACTTCAAACCCAGGATTACTGATAAAGTTATATCGCATTACGATAGAAATCTATTTCCAACTCCAGTTCGGCTGAGAATTTTCGCCGCTGCTGGTTAACGCATGTTGTTTGGTGCCATCGGCGAGCATGCTCCGGATCTCCGAGCGTCCGCCCTGTCTGGATTCATACACAATATGCCGTCCGTCGGGCGACCAGGAGGGGAAGTCGTTGACGCCGGAATCGTGAGTCAACTGCACCCACTGCCGGGTGGTGACATCCATAAGGTAAATGTCCTGGCCTCCAGGATCTCCTGCTCCGTAGCTGCGCCTCCAGGCAAATGTCAGCAGTTGTCCATTCGGTGACCAGGAGGGCGAAACCGCGTAGCCGGTATCGGTCATGCGTTGTACGTTGGTGCCGTCGGCATCCATGATGTAAATCTGGGGTTCACCGGTGCGGCCGCTGACGAAAGCGATCTGCGCCCCGGTTTTGGCGTTCCATGCCGGTGAAGAGTCGGGATGGCCGCTGGAAACCGTAAGCCGCTTCGGGTTTGCCCCGGCGGAGTCGGCCACATAAATTTCTGAGTGCCCGTGCATGGAAGAGGAAAATGCTATCTTGCTGCCATCCGGCGCCCAGGCCGGTGAGATATTCGTTCCGTTGTAAGTTGGGAAGCTGACGATTCGCCCCAACTCCAGCGAGTACATCATGAGTTCCAGGCCGCGTTTTGCAAAGGAAGAGAATATGATGCGGGTGTTGTCGGGCGAGACCCGGGGTGAAAGCGAGGCGATGGAGCCCAGATGCGTCAGTTGGGACTGTGCGGCACCGTCATAATCCATCTGCCAGACTTCCTTATGGCCGCTGCGTGAACTGATGAAATAAACCTTGGTCTCGGCGATGCCGTTAATTCCACCGCCCAGGCGGAAGATGATTTCATCAGCAAAGCGGTGCGCATGCAAACGGGCATTGTCGGGCGATGCCGGGTCGCTGTATTGCTTGCCCAGCACCATGGGGGCGCTGGAGTTGCGGGCATCATAGAGCCAGCCTTGCATGGCCACGTTCGAGCCTGAAACTCCGAAGTTGCCGAAGGCCACCATGCTGGCATTCACTGGAGGATTGCTCCACGTCGCCAGTTGCAACTCGGCCGGCGTGCCGGGAACGCTCAGCGGATAAAAGCTCTTCGAAACCAGGTCGAAGATGCCGGCGTTATCCAGGTCGTTCCACAGGGTTTGGTTGAAGACGGTGAGAAGCGGCGCCGTCTGCGGATCAGCGCCCGCAGCCTTAAAGTCAGGCACCGCCAGCCGTACTTTTTCTACTCCCAGGCCGGTACCGGTGCGGATCCAATCCGTTTGCGCGTAAAGCAAAGATGATGATACGAGAGACAGCAGAATCAAAACCGCCAGTCGCTTGATCATGTTATGCACTCCGTTCCTTGCTTATAATTTAAAAGAATCTATTACTACCTGATTACTGCCTTTTATAATCAAACCAGAATTCTACAGAAACCTTGCTACCTCTGTATCCCCCAGGCAGCGGACCAAAACTGTCAATCCGTTGCAGGGCGCGAATCGCCGATTGATCGAGCGAAGGCACGCCGCTGGATTGCTCCACCTGAATGTTTGTGGGTTCTCCACCGCTTTGAATGTCAAAAACGATGTAAACCCGGCGCGACGCCGTAATACTCGGGTCCACCTCATATTTCATCCAATTTTCAGAGACTTTGCGCCGCACCACATCCACGTACCAACCGAATTGACTGCCAAAATCTCCCGCGGGTCCTGTAAAGCTGAATCCGCCCTTGGCATTGTTTGCCGTGAACACGCCAAATGGGCCGCTCACCGGACCGCCTTGTCCAAAAGGAACACGGTTATCTTCCGGCGGAGGGATACGCGGTTTTTCCGGGCTGGTGTGCTGATCAGGCTTCTTTTTTGTATTTTGATCGGGGATCAACAGAGCATTGGGCTGTTGCTCAACGGTTTGCGGCTTCGATTCAGTCAGCCCTTTGGATTCATTCGCTACCACATTTTCTGTCTGCTCAGGTTGCGACGGCAAGGGAACCGGGGCGCGACTCACCAAGGTTGCGCTCATGGCTTCTCCAATTTCGGTGCTACCCCAATTTTCTCCATGACGTGAGCTGATGATGCCGCTGTAGACGATGATGGAACCGAACAGAAGCACATGCATCCCCGCCGACCAGGTGAGATAACCTCCCCACGGCTCGCGTTCGAGGTAGATATTGTTGCCGTTCGGTTGCATCTTACTTCACCGTATTCTCCTGCAAGGGTTGCGTCACAATGCTTACGTTGGTAATTCCCGCTTGTTTCACCGAGTCCATGACCGTGGCGAACGCACCAAAAGGCACATTTTGGTCGGCCCGCAAGAAAATGGATTGGTGCTCCGGATCGCGGACCTTCGCCCGCAACTTCTGCGGAATCTCGTTAATGTTGATCGGATCGTTTCCCAGGAACACCCGCTGTTGCTTATCAATGGTGATGACCAGCCGCTCTTCCGTGATTTCTTTGACGGTCCGCGTTTTGGGGACATCCACATCGATCCCCGATTGCAAAATCGGCGCCGTCAGCATGAAGATAATAAGCAGCACCAGCACAACATCCACCAGCGGCGTAATGTTGATCTCCGCCAGCGATGACTGCGTGCGTCCGCTCTTATCGGTGAAAGCCATTAACGTCTCTCCACAGTAGTTTCTGTGGATACCGCTGCATTGCGCTCCACGGCATTCAGCATCTCCAGCGCAAAATCGTCCATGCGCGCGCCGAACTCGCGGATCGTCTGGGAAATCAAGTTATAGAAGATGACTGCGGGAATGGCTGCAACTAAACCCGCCGCTGTAGTGATGAGGGCCTCGGAAATTCCAGGTGCAACGGCGCGCAATGTGGCGGCCCCGGCGGTGCCCAGTCCGTGGAATGCGTCAATAATGCCCCACACGGTGCCAAACAGCCCTATAAAAGGAGTGATTGCGCCCGTAGTCGCCAGCCAGGGCAAACGCCGTTCCAGGCGGGTCAGCTCCTCGGATGCGGCAATCTGCATCGAGCGGCGGATTGCCTCCAGGCTGCGGATCGTCCCGCTGGGGTTCCCAACCTGCCGGCGGTACTCTTCATACCCACCCTCGAACACTGCCACCAGGGGACTAGGTTTGAATTGCTCAGCTACCGCAGAAATATCCTGAAGCCGCTGGGCCTTGCGGAAGGCGCGCACAAAGCGTCCGCTCTGGCTCCGCGCTCGGCCAAACCGGGCCCACTTGGAAAGAATGATTCCCCAGGAAAGTACGCTGAACCCAAGAAGAATCAGGAGAACAACTTTGGCAACCAGACCGCTGTCTTGAATGAGATTAACGATCTCGTTTTCGACAATGCATGTTGAAATGAGGTGTATGGTCATCTCGATGGAATTCGAGTGAAAGTGGCTATATGCAACCTAGCATCCAGTGTACGCCCTCGTCAATCATCGGTCAGTTAATTTTTTTTATAGGACGAATTACCCTTGCGGTACGGCCTCTCTATTCCCCATTGGGCAAAAACTGGGAACTGGCAACTGGAAACCGAGAACTGCTTTTAGCAGCCAGTAGCTCCCAGCCGCTTTTTAGTAGATAATCTTCCAAATCTCCGAGGGAAACGCAGCGTGCTGCTCGAGCTTCGCGTCGAAAATTACGCCGTCATTGATAACGTCGTGGTGGAGTTTGCCCCCGGCTTGAATCTGCTGACGGGCGAAACCGGCGCGGGCAAATCCATCCTGATTGATGCATTAGCGCTCCTGCTGGGCGAACGTGCCTCCAATGACATGATCCGCCACGGCGCAGAGAAGGCCGTTGTTTCCGCCGTCTTTGACGTGAAAAGTCGCGCGATTACCGATATCCTCGAAAAAAATGGCATTGATCATGCCGAGGAACAACTGATTTTTCGCCGCGAGATTGCCCACGGCGGTAAGGGCAGGGTATTTATCAACAATCAGCCGGCCACGGTGGCGGTGCTTAAACAGCTTGCGCCTGAGTTGGCTCATATCCATGCGCAAAGCGAAACTCTGCTGGCTTTCGGTGCGGGTGAACGCCTGCGGCTGCTCGATCGCTTTGGCAACATCGAGACCGAGACAGTCGCTGAGACGTACCATCGCTGGCGCGAATTGCAGCAGCGCATCTCTGACCTGGAGCGCGATGAGCAAGATCGTTTGCGCCTGCTTGATCTGTGGCAATTCCAGAAAAAAGAAATTCAGCAGGCTGGACTTGAATCTGGCGAAGATCAGCGCCTGGAATCGGAAAAGCGCGTTCTGGCCAATGCGGAAAAACTCTATTCCGCTGCTATGGGTGCGCACGAGCTTCTGTATGAGTCGAATTCTTCCGCGGCCTCTTCATTGCGTGCGGCCATCAAGCAGTTGGAAGAGCTGACGCGCTACGATGCCAAATTTCAGGAGACACTGGCTGCGCTGGAATCAGCTCGCATCACGGTGGAAGATGCCGGTATCACGCTGCGCGATTACGCCGAAGGGATTGACGCCTCTCCGCAGCGTCTGGCCGAGATTGAAGACCGGCTTGCGCTCCTGGATCGCTTGAAGCGCAAGTACGGCCAGAGCGTGGATGAAATCATCGCCTTCGGTGAAGAGGTCGCGCGCAAACTGAATGAAGTCGAGAACCGCGACGAAATTCTGCATCAGTTACGCAAAAACGTTGCAGTCGCCGCTGAAGATTATCTGAAGCAGGCGCGCAGCGTTTCCAAAAAACGCCAGGAGCTTGCCCACAAGCTGGAAAAATTAGTGGAAGCCGAAATCAACGACCTGGCCATGAAGGTCCGCTTCCATGTAGAGCTGTCTGCCAACGAAGATCAGGCCTCATGGTCAGCCGAGGGCTTTGATGAGGCCGCGTATCTCATCGCCACCAATGCAGGCGAACTGCTGCATCCGGTGGAGCAGATCGCCTCCGGTGGTGAGATGTCGCGCGTGATGCTGGCGCTGAAGGCGACGGTTGAGGCTGACGGGCCTCCACACGCCGCCCGCCCTAATTCCAGGCATGGGAAATCCGAAGCCGGAATGCGTACCCTCGTCTTCGACGAAATTGATACCGGCATCGGAGGCCGGGCCGCCGAGGCTGTCGGTATAAAGTTGAAGTCTCTCGGTCATAGTCATCAGGTGCTTTGTATAACCCACCTGCCGCAGATCGCTTCCTTTGCCGACCAGCATTATGTAATTGAAAAGAAAGAAAAGAAGGAATCCGGTACTGTGCGGGTGCATACCACCATCCGGCGGCTGTCGGAGGCCGAGCGCACCGAGGAGATTGCCCGAATGTTAAGCGGGGCCAAGCTGACTGAGACCTCGCTCCGCCATGCCGAGCAGATGCTCAAAGCCAAGGTTTGAACCTCTGCCTGTTACCATTCGCTGCTCTGAAACGCCCATTCAATGCTAATTCCCCCTTTTTTCTATGGTTTACATTGACGGCAACGGTACCTTTCTTGTAAGGTTTGAGTCTGAAATCTTGTAAGGTTTTGATTCTGAAAAACTTAGGCCTCCTGTATACTTAAAACATAAGCGAATGAACAAACCAACCGAAGCCCAGCCCCGAGCCCAAGTCGAAGCCAAAACGCTTATTTTGCTCAAACCCCGTGGTTTCTGCGCCGGGGTGGTAAGAGCCATTGATATTGTCCGAATAGCCTTGGAGGCTTTTGGCGCACCTATTTATGTGCGCAAAGAGATTGTTCACAACCGTTATGTCGTGGATGAACTCAAGGGCAAAGGTGCCATCTTTGTAGACAGTGTGGAAGAAGTCCCCGATGGCGAGCGTGTTATCTATAGCGCCCACGGTGTTTCGCCGGAAGTGCGCGAGGCCAGCAAAAAGCGCAACCTACGCGTGGTGGATGCCACCTGCCCGCTGGTCACCAAAGTCCACGTGGAAGCCGTCAAGTACGCCAAGGAAGGTTATTCCATCATTTTGATTGGCCATCGCGATCATGACGAAGTTATTGGGACCCTGGGCGAAGCTCCTCTTGTGACTCAGGTTGTGAGCACTACCGAAGAGGTAGAAGCACTGGTTGTTCCCGATCCCAACCGCGTGGCCTATATCACCCAGACCACCTTGAGTCTCGATGAAGCCAAAGACATCATCGCCGCTCTGAAGAACAAGTTCCCCTACATTCGTGGACCGCACGCACAGGATATCTGCTATGCCACTGAAAACCGCCAGGTTGCGGTCAAGCATATTGCAGAAGAAGCCGACCTGTTGCTGGTTGTGGGTTCCGATAACAGCTCCAACTCGAACCGCCTGGTGGAAGTTGCGCGCAACTTAGGGCGCTCTTCTCATTTGATTGAAAATTTCCGGGCAATCGCGCCGGAGTGGTTGGACGGCGTCAGAACTATTGCCCTAACCGCAGGAGCTTCAGCTCCGGAGTGTTTGGTAGAAGAAGTAATTTTGTTCTTGCAGAACAAAGGGTTCACCAACCTTCGTGAGGTCGAGGTCATGCCCGAAAATGTTCGTTTCGGCTTGCCTCCCGAGATCGTTGCCGCTATTGGCGAAGCTCCCGCGCCGGCAATTGCGGAGTAAGCGATGGAACAGCCCTTTTCCCAGGGCGCATCTGAGCGCCATCTTCCGCCAATGACCTTTGGCAAGCTTGATGACATGCGCAGCCGCGTGGCTGCGGCCATTGATGCCATCCGTAAATACCTCCTCTCCATCCAGACGGAGGAAGGCTTCTGGTGCGGCGAATTAGAAGCCGATACCACCCTGGAATCCGATTACATCCTGATGCATACCCTGCTGGGCACGGGCGATCCCCGCAAGATGGCCAAGGCAACTGTTGAGATTCTTCGTCATCAGAACGAAGATGGCGGCTGGCCGATCTATCAGGGCGGGCCGTCGAACATCAGTGCTTCGGTGAAAGCTTATTTTGGCCTGAAGCTGATGGGCTACAAACCCGATCATCCGGCGCTGGTTCGCGCTCGCGGACGCATCCTCGAAATGGGCGGCGTGCCTGAGGTCAATACCTTTACCAAGATTTATCTTTGCTTCCTGGGACAGTACGATTACGACGCTGTACCGGCCATTCCTCCGGAGATTGTGTTGTTCCCGAATTGGTTCTGGTTCAACATTTATGAGATTTCTTCCTGGTCGCGGGCCATCCTGGTTCCGCTTTCGATCGTCTACGCCAAGAAACCCTTTAAGAAAATCTCCGCGGAGCAGGGAATTGATGAGCTTTTCCCCGGTGATCGTGACCAAATCAACCTGAAGTTGAAGTGGTCGAAAAAGATCTTGAGTTGGCGGAACTTCTTCCTGGTGCTCGATCACCTCGTGCACTTTTTCGAGCGCGTGCATGTGCGCCCGTTGCGTGCCTTGGCGCTCCGCAAGGCCGAAAAATGGATGCTCGAGCGCTTTGAGATGTCCGACGGCCTGGGCTCAATTTATCCTAGTATTCTTAATTCGATTCTTGCGCTGCGCTGCCTGGGGTACTCCGTGGATGACCCCCAATTCATCCGCGCCATGGATGAATTTGAAAAGCTCGGCATCGAAGAAAAGAACACCTTCCGCATGCAGCCCTGCATGTCGCCGGTTTGGGATACGGCCTATGCGCTCTTTGCCCTCGGCGAGTGTGGAGTTTCCCCGTCCGAGCCCCGCATAGTGGCGGCAGCCGACTGGATGCTGAAAAAGCAGGTCACACACAAAGGCGACTGGAGCGTAAAAAATCCCAACGCTGCTCCCGCCGGCTGGTACTTTGAATTCAATAACGAGTTCTACCCTGACGTGGATGACAGCGCCATGGTGCTGCTTGGCCTGAGCCATGTAGACAATCCTAACGAGCGCTATCAGCACGAATCCTCCCAGCGCGCCATCGAGTGGATCTTTTCCATGCAGTGCAAGAATGGCGGCTGGGCCTCGTTCGACAAAGATAACGACCGCATGGTCTTCCAGTACGTTCCCTTTGCCGACCACAACGCCATGCTCGACCCACCCACCGTGGATATCACCGGTCGCGTCCTCGAGATGCTCGCGGTTTACGGCTACACCCGCGAAGACAAGCGCGTGCGCAAGGCCATTGATTTTATTATCCGCGAGCAGGAGCCTGATGGTTCCTGGTTTGGCCGCTGGGGGGTAAACTATATCTATGGAACCATGTGCGTCCTGAGGGGCCTCGAGGCCATGGGGGTATGGAACCACGAGCCTTACATCCAACAGGCGGCAGAGTGGCTGCGCATGTTCCAGAACCCGGATGGCGGCTGGGGCGAGACCTGCGGATCGTATGATGATCCCGCGCTGAAGGGCGTAGGCCCAAGCACGCCATCGCAGACAGCCTGGGCTGTAATGGGATTGCTGGCGGCGGGCGATACGCGCAGCGAAGGCGTGGCCCGCGGCATCGCATATTTATTGCGGACGCAGAAAAAAGACGGCTCCTGGGACGAGCCGCAGTACACTGGAACAGGTTTCCCACGGGTCTTTTACCTGGCGTATCACCTGTACCGGAATTATTTCCCCATGCTCGCGCTGGCAACGTATGCGCGGGTCTTTGCCAATATTGAAAACCCGCGCAAGGTAAGTCGCAACCTTGTGCAGGTTGATAATCTTTAAGTTTTCGAAGGGGCACGGCCCAGCCCATGCCTTTAGGCATGGGTGAGCGAAGCGAAAAGTGCCGATAAGGCTTTATAAAGACAGGGGGCTTTAGCCCCTGAGGTAACACTTTTAGATTTCGAGAGGAGCTCGAGTGCCCGTACCAGTTTCGCAGATGTGGACCGTAGCAAGCTACGTCCTGAAGCAGAAGATGGCCGGCCGTAAGCGCTATCCGCTGGTTCTTATGCTGGAACCACTCTTTCGCTGCAATCTTGCCTGTGCAGGCTGCGGCAAGATTCAGTATCCGGCGCACATCCTGAAGAAGGACCTCACGCCAGAGCAATGCTTCCGCGCGGTGGAGGAGTGCGGCACTCCCATGGTCAGCATCCCTGGTGGCGAGCCGCTGATGCATCCCCAGATCGGCGAGATTGTCGAAGGTCTGGTCGAGCGCAAGAAGTATATCTACCTGTGCACCAACGCTCTGCTGCTGAAAGAAAAACTCGATCTCTTCAAGCCCAGCAAGTATCTTACATTTTCCGTTCACCTCGACGGGCAGCGCGAGCACCACGATTTTTCCGTCTGCCGTGAAGGTGGTTACGACGTTGCCGTCGAAGCTGTCAAAGAGGCCCTGAATCGCGGTTTCCGCGTGACTACGAACACGACTCTGTTCGACGGTGCTGACCCCAACAGCGTGCGCGCTTGCTTTGACGAAATCATGGCGCTTGGCGTCGAGGGCATGATGCTCTCGCCCGGATATTCTTATGACAAGGCGCCCGATCAGAAACATTTCCTCGGACGCGCCCGCACCCGGCGGCTCTTCCGCGCCATTCTTTCCAACCGCAAGAAGAACTGGCAATTCAATATGTCGCCGCTCTTTCTTGAATTCCTGATGGGCAAGCGGCAGTATACTTGCACTCCCTGGGGCATGCCGACGTACAACATCTTCGGCTGGCAAAAGCCTTGCTACTTGCTTCAGGATGGTTACGCCGATACCTTCCAGGAGCTGATGGAAGCCACCGAATGGCACGAATATGGGACTGAATCGGGAAATCCCAAGTGTGCCAATTGCATGGTGCACAGCGGCTATGAGGCTTCAGCCGTCAACCACACCTTCAGTTCAGTGAAGGGTTTTCTTGAAACCGTTAAGGCCACGCTCTTCCAAAGCTACAAGGATGACGACGCCCGTCAGCTTTTGAATGAAACTGCGCGCCCGGTGCATGCCTATAATCCGCTGGTGCAGATTGAAAAGACCGAGACCGAGCTTGAGGAGACCCGGGCATGAGTGGCACTCCTTCCGTGGAAACGAAAACTGAAAAGCGTGTGGCACAGCCGTCCTCGGCTGTAACTGAGCCGGTCGCAAGCAATCCTGATGCCCTTGAGGTTTCTCCGGGAACACTTCACGAAAAGCTCGAGGGCTGGATTCCGCAACTAGCCGGTGAAACGGAAATCCGCGAAGCCCTGGAAAAGGCCTTTGATTACCGCGGCGATGTCTCCATCACTTTGAAAAACGGAAACAAGGTTGAAGGCTACATCTTTGACCGGCGCTCCGGTAAAACTCTGGCAGATTCTTGCGTGCGCCTCTTTCCCGCCGGCTCGGATGAGAAACTCAGCGTCGCCTACGCCGATATCGCCGCGCTTGCCTTCAGCGGACGCGATACCGCAGCGGGCAGGAGCTGGGAAGCCTGGGTCCGCAAATACTGGGAAAAGCGCTCTGCTGGCGAGAAAAACATCGGAATCGAAGCGGAAAAACTCGACTAGACTTTGTTTTCTGCGTCTAAGAATTTTAACCTCGGGCACGGCGTATGCCGTGCCTTTCTACTTCCATGAAAGCCTTCGTCACTGGAGCCACCGGATTCGTCGGCAGCCACGTCGCCCGCCTGCTGGCGGCGCAGGGCGCGGATTTGCGTCTGCTGACGCGATCCAGCAGCCCCACAGCCAACATTGATGCCCTCAAGGCCGAGCGTGTGACCGGTGATCTCACCGATCCCCAGTCGTTGAAAAAAGGAATGCAGGGATGCGATTTCGTCTTCCACGTGGCCGCTGATTACCGCCTCTGGGTCCGCGATCCTGAGCAGATGTACCGCGCCAACGTCGAGGGCACGCGCGCTATTCTCCAGGCCGCACAGGAGGCTGGCGTGCGCCGGGTAGTTTATACGAGTTCGGTGGCGACCATGGGTTTTACCGGAAATGGTGAGCCCTGCAACGAAGACTCGCCGGTTGCGCTGTCCAACATGATTGGGCACTACAAGCGTTCGAAATTCATGGCGGAGCAGGTTGTCCTCGAAGCCGGACGCAACGGCGTCAACGTGGTTTTGGTGAATCCTACGACTCCTATCGGCGAGCAGGACATCAAGCCCACTCCTACGGGCCGGATCATCGTAGATTTCCTGAACCGCCAATTTCCGGCGTATGTAGATACCGGACTTAATCTCGTGGATGTAACCGAGTGTGCCCGTGCCCACATTACCGCGATAGAAAAGGCCCATCCCGGCGAGCGCTATATCATCGGCGGCGAGAACCTTACATTGAAGCAGATTCTCGACAAGCTAGCCGCCATCACCGGATTGCCAGCTCCCACGATGAAAGTCCCGCACATGGTCGCCATGGGTTTCGCGGCATGCGATCAGGTATTTACTGGTCTGCTGCTGGGCAAGGAGCCGCGTGCTACGGTGGATGCGGTCCGCATGGGCCGCAAAAAGATGTTTGCCTCTTCCGCCAAGGCTGAGCGAGAGTTGGGATACAAAGTTGTTCCAGTTGACGACGCTCTGCGTCGCGCGGTGGATTGGTTTAAGGGACACGGTTATGTCCGGGCGAAATAACACGGAATCCTCGCATTCTCGCCTCGCCATCATCGCCGCCTTGCAGCGTGAAATCGCTCCTATCATCCACGGCTGGAAACATCGCGACGTCGAGCACGGCGGCAAGACTCTGCGCTTCTACGAATCAGAAAAAGCGGTGCTGGTGTGCGGTGGAATCGGCGCTAGTGCGGCCCATTTAGCTGCTGAAGCTGCTGTGAACACATATCACCCGGAGGCGTTGGTCTCGGCAGGGCTGGCTGGTAGCCTCACCAGCGGCGTCAAGGTGGGCGAGGCTTTTCTGGCAGCCAACGTAATTGATGCTGCCAGCGGCAAAGGTTACTCCACGGGCCCCGGAATTCGGATATTGGTAACTGCTAACAAGATTCTGGGATCGGAAGAAAAGCGTGCCCTGGCGCAACGTTTCGCAGCCCACGCGGTTGATATGGAAGCAGCCGCCGTAGCCGAAGTTGCTGCTCAGGCTGGACTGCCTTTCTTTGCGGTGAAGGCAATCTCTGATGAGCTGGAGTTTCCCATGCCGCCGATGGACAAATTCGTGGATGTCGACGGCAATTTTGACACCGGGAAATTCGTATTGCACGCCACGCTCCGGCCTGCGATGTGGCCAGTGGTATTTCGTTTGGCACGCAACAGCAGCCGGGCGGCTAAGGCGCTGGTGCCACTCATCCAGCATCTGATTGAGAACCAGGATTTATCCGCGAACGCGATAGAATCTAAATTGGCGAAATTTGACTCTTAACTATGGCAACTGCAACTCAAACCGGCAGCACGACTTTAGGCAAGATTCCCGCGACCATGCGGGCTGCTGTCTATCACGGGCAGAATGATGTCCGCATGGAAACCGTCCCTGTGCCCACGATTGGCCCAGGCGAATTGCTGATTCGGGTACACACCTGCGGCATCTGCGGCACAGACCTCAAGAAAATCAGTACCGGCTCGCACTCTGCTCCACGCATCTTCGGCCACGAGACCTCAGGCATGATTGTGGCCGTAGGCGAGGGCGTGACAAGTTATTCCCTGGGTGAGCGTGTGATGGTCTTTCATCACATCCCTTGCCGTGACTGCTTCTATTGCAATCGCAAGGTGTTTGCCCAGTGTCCTGTATACAAGAAAGTGGGCGTGACCGCCGGTTACGAACCTAGCGGTGGAGGTTTTGCCGAATACGTGCGCGTCATGGATTGGATCGTCCAGCGCGGTGGCGTAGTTCGCATCCCTCAGAACGTCAGCTATGAGCAGGCGGCCTTTATCGAGCCGATTAACACCTGCCAGAAGGGTATTGAGACCCTGCGCTTGCAGCCCGAAGAGACGGTTCTGGTAATCGGCCAGGGCCCCATCGGCATGATGCTGGCCAAGCTGTCTCAGGCTACAGGCGCGCGCGTCTTTGCCTCTGATATGTATGCGCAGCGCCTTGCCGCAGCCCGCAGCTTCGGTATCACAGATACGATTGATGCCTCCAAGGAAGACGCAACCCAGCGCATTCGCCAGATTACCGATGGCCGCGGCGCCGATGCCGT
>Ga0222749_10000273_pt1 | contig 32720 bp, 23 predicted proteins | sample IncBWH2Mmetat_FD_197234 | JGI IMG/M metagenome (GOLD analysis project Ga0222749, IMG submission 197234) | Metatranscriptome of lab incubated forest soil microbial communities from Barre Woods Harvard Forest LTER site, Petersham... | ecosystem: Environmental > Terrestrial > Soil > Temperate... | reverse complement strand
GTTGTTAGTCGCTAATCGTTGGTCGTTAGTCGTTGGCGACCACAACAGCCATTTACCATCTACCATCTGTCGTCCTGAGCGTAGCGACTGACCCACTCAGTGGGCCAGTCGCGGACGACAACTGGGCTCAGGACGACACGAGTCGAGGCAGAATTCATCTACACTTAGATGCAAGTATTGCGATGAATGCAACTGCCCAAAAGCCGCCTTTGCTGGACTTTCATAACCTGCGGGTCATGCGCGGGCAGAAAGTTGCGCTCGATGACTTTAGCCTGCGCATTGGCGCCGATGAACACGTTGCGGTTCTGGGGCCGAACGGCTGCGGAAAGTCGACGCTGATCAAGACCATTACGCGCGAGTGTTATCCGGTGGCACGGCCGGACTCGTCGATGTCGATCCTGGGAGAAGATACCTGGGATGTGTTCGCGCTGCGCGCCCGGCTCGGTATCGTATCGAATGATCTGATGCTGTCGTGTACCGGAGACGCCAGCGGCCGCGACGTAGTGTTGTCGGGCTTTTTCAGCAGCATCAGCGTTTTTTCGAATCACGTTGTCGATCCCCGGCACCGCGAGTTGGCCGACGCTGCGCTGGCTGAGTTGAAAATCTCGCATCTGGCCGACCGTGCGGTTTGTGAGATGTCGTCGGGAGAGGCCCGGCGCGTGCTGATCGCGCGCGCGCTGGTGCACCGGCCGGGCGCGCTGCTGTTCGATGAGCCCTGCAACTCGCTCGACCTTTCGGCGCAGCAGAGTTTGCGACGGACCATGCGCGAACTGGCCAACTCTGGGACGGCAATCATCCTGGTGACCCATGAACTGGCAGACATCGTCCCAGAGATTGGACGCGTCGTTCTGATGGACCGCGGACGCGTAGTCGCCGACGGGTCCAGGGAGGAGATTCTGCGAGTCGAGCGGTTGGCGGCTCTGTTCGGAGTGAATGTGGAAATGGCGCGGCGGGATGGGCATTACCATCTGTGGTGAAACCAACTTGGGGTTCCGGCCATTGAGTGATCTCAATGCGAATATTATCGGTACAGCACAAGGGTTCGTGCGATGCGGTCGTGCAGCCCCTGCTTCCGCTCGTCGAACCCGACCATCAGATAACCCAGGCCAAGTGTGAGAGCCGAAATGTACTTGGCGAAATATCGACCGACAGCGCGACCAAGAGAGATACGGTTCCCCTGAAGATCCGTAACCTTCAGGCGCATGGCTATCTTCCCCAAGGTCGCCTGGAACTTTGACCTTTCCATGGTTGCCCGGTAGGAAAGAACCAGCAGAATCGCGACCGCAATCCGGACCACTCGCCTCATCACGAGCATCTCGTGAACCGTCATTTGGGCATTCATTCCGATGACTGTGACAATCGAGCCAGAGAGGAGCTTGACGGGGAATGAGGCGGCAAACATTAGTAAGTAGTCGATGATTGCGGCCACCACTCGAACCCAGAAGCCGGCATAGTGAGGCGCCGCGATCAGAGAAAGAGCCTGAACCGGTGGAGATGGCCAGCTAGTAAGCGTAGCGCCACAGCGTTGACAAAACTGGGCGTCGTCGGCGCTGCAGAAGCCGCAACCATTGCAGAAGATGGAAGTCGTCGGCATGCGCGAAGCCAATATAGACCGATACGTTCAGTTTCCGCAAAGTCAGCTTGCTGACAAGGTGCCGCGGTTCGGCAGGCTTTTACATTCGTCTATTGCTCCGATTGGGGGATTCGGAAGTCGCGCAGCGAAAGCTCCAACCCGCCGTATTCGGGATGATCGTTATTCCCGATTGTGAAGGCGACGTCGAGTGCGTCGCCCGCCAGTAGCGGTGTTTGCTGCAGGCGCTCGGCCATGTGCCAGCCAAGAGCGTCGAAAGTGATTTTCGGTCGCAGATCGGTTCTCAGTTCTCGGTTCTCAGTTCTCAGTCGATTGCCCTCATAGCCTTCAGCAACGGCTGCGGCCTTTTGATCACGCCGGATCGCGGCGCCATCGGGATGGCAGCGCGGCGTTGCAAGAATGGCGGCCGCGGAGAGTTCCTTCGATTCCGGGCCCGCCCTGAGTTTCAATTTGACGTGCTTGTCTTTCAGAATTCGCGGAGGTGCGGCCAACTCTACCGCGCGCGCGGCGAATACAGGTTCGGGATTTCCCATGCCGTAGGGCTCCAGCATCTGCAGCGCTTGAAACAGGTTGGGCGTGATTTCGGTCAGATCCAATTCAGCATCCAGATCGAGAACCGGATCGAAATCCGCCGGCGTGAGGCGGGTTCGGGCAAAGGCATCGAGCTTGGCGCGCAGATCGGCGACGTTCGCGGAGGGCATGGCGAATCCGCAGGCGTGGGAGTGGCCGCCGTAGCGGGAAAAAAGATTGCCGCACGATTCAATCGCCTCCAATAAGTGGAACGCGCGAATCGAGCGGCCGGAGCCGAAGGCCTCTGCGCCATCGCGCGAAATTACCACGGCTGGGCGGTTATAGCGCTCTACTACCCGTGTTGCCGTGATGCCGATGACGCCGCGGTGCCAACCCTCGCCGTCCACGACGATGCAGTAGGCATCGCACAGTGCCGGATCGCCGGTGAAGCGCTCCTCCACCGCGCGCAGGATCCTCCGCTCTTCTTCCTGACGGTCGGAGTTGAGATGGTCAAGTTTGGCGGCGAGCTCGCGGGCCCGGGCCGGGTCTTTCACACTGAACAACTCGATCACGTCGCGAGCCACGTCCATTCGGCCGGCGGCATTGATGCGGGGTGCGATGCGGAAGCCAACTTCGCCGGACGTGGGCGCGCGCTTGGCGGAAATCTGGGCGACTTCGAGCAGAGCCTTCAGTCCGGGATTTACTGCCCTGCGCAGAGCGTCCAGCCCCAACGACGCGAAGACGCGATTCTCGCCTGTCAGGGGCACGGCGTCGGCGATGGTCGCGATCGCGACGACTTTCATGAACGACATCAGAAGTTTGTTTTGCAGGTTCGCCTCCAGGCGGCGCTGCATCAATCCCTGCGCTACCTTGAACGCGACACCCGCGCCGCAGAGTTGTTTGTAGGGATATTCGCAGCCCTTCTGATTCGGATTGACCACGGCCAGAGCATTGGGCACGCCATCGGGACCGGGCAGGTGATGATCGGTGACGATCAGATCGACGCCGAGGCGCTTCGCTGTCTCTGCGGGCGTGAAGGCGCGGATGCCCATGTCGACGCTGATGATGAGACGAATGCCGGCTGCCGCCGCACGCTCGATCACATCGTCGCGCATGTCGTAGCCTTCGCGGATGCGGTGCGGCACGTGGAAATCCGCCGCGCCGCCGCAAAGCTCGATCGCGGTCTTCAGAATGATGACCGCCATGGTGCCGTCCACGTCATAGTCGCCGTAGATCAGGATGGGCTCTTTGCGTTCGATGGCGGCGTCGATGCGGTCGACGGCCGCGCGCAGACCCGTCATGCGCTCCGGGGCATGGAGGTGAGAGAGCGAAGGCGAGAGAAATGTGGCAGCAGATTCTGCATTGGTGATGCCGCGGCGCACGAACAGCGGGGCGAGGATGTGAGCTGCCTTGGCGACGCGGCGAAGTGTGGGATCGGAGCGCAGGGCGGCGATCAGGGGCTCGACCAGCTCGTAGTCGGTTGGCTTTTGAATCCAGCGCATAGATGAGCGCTGTCATCCTGAGCGTGTTTTTTGCGCGAGGGACGTCTGCTCCTCGCCGCAAGATTGCACAGATCCTTCGCTTCGCTCAGGATGACAACAAGGAGCAGTTTACTACTGGAAAGGCGTTGACTAGTTCTCTTCGTCCTGGTCGGGCTCATCCATGGTGAGGCCGCCAAATTCGTCGGACACTTCGAGCAGATGCTGGTAGCGGTCGTACCACTCGGTGCTGACTTCGCAGAGGAACATCGATCCCTGGTAGGCCCAGCCGAGCTGCAGGAATCCCACTTTGCCGTCATGGGCGCGGAGCCAGCGGGCATCTTCGACGTCATCGGCGTCAGTGAACTCGGAGTTGGTCAAGCGCTGCACCATCTCATCGAGCTCGGTGCGCTCGAGCGTCCAGGAGTGCATGGTGAGGAAAGGAGCGCCCGCCGCCTTGGCCAGTTCCACAAAATCCTTCCAGCCGTCAGGATTGCCGCCCATTTCCCACATCACGCATTGCACCTCGTCATAATCCACATAGCCGTGGAAGCGGCGCATGCCGTGGCCTTCGATGAAGGCGACCATGTCGTCTTTTACTGTAGTGAGATCGTCGGGAATGGGAGACATATTGGGGAAAGCTCGCAAGCTTTATTGTATGCTGTTCGACCTTTGGGTGCCAGCGCGAGCGCCGCGAAGTCAGTGAACAGGTGTGGGATCTGGCGTTGTTGCGGACATCAACGAGCCGAACATGCGGTAGAACTTTTCTACGTCGAGGTCGAGCTGAATCTCGACGGACTGCGCGGCGGGCCGCAGGGAACTTTTGGTAGCAAAGGTGAGGGTGTTGCCGTAGCCGGCGCCTCGGTCGAGATCCACGGCCATGTAGCGGGTCTCGCTCTTCGTGATGATCGTCGGATCGATCCACGCGGCGGCGGCAAGTTCGTCCCACATAATATCGGCGCCGGGCGTGAGCATGGCGAAACGGGCGATGTAGCGGGCCAGCGGAGTTCCGCTGGCTTCGATTTGCTTTACGAGCGCGGCGGTCATGTGGGTCTTGATGGAAATGTCGGTAGGCGTGCAGACGATTTTTTTCCAGGGCGCGCGCAGAACGATCTCTGCCGCATCGGGATCAAACCAGAAGTTGAACTCGTGTCGCGGATTGTTCAGGAATTCGGGATTGTCGGTTTGCGGACCCAGGCTTCCACCCATGAAGACGAGTTCCTGCGCCAGTTGCGGGAACTGCGGGTCGAGCGAAATGGCGAGCGCGAGGTTGGTCATCGGTCCGCCCTCGTAGATGGTCACTTCATGCGGATATTTGTGGACCATGCGAATCAGAAAATGGGCCGCATCCTCGTTGGCAGGCTTCGTTGCGGGATGGCCTTCGGGAAGTGGAGGCACGACGGACGCTTCATGCCACCAGCGGTCATCCCACGCGCCAGCGTAGGCGACCTTGCCGTAACGCTGCTGCCACATTTGCGATTCCTCGCGGGTGCGCACCAGCGGGAATGCGGCGCCGGGCACGACTGGAATGCCGGTGCGGCCCATAATTTCCAGCAGGCGCAGAGCGTGAGCCACTTCCTCGTCGCGCCATTGATCTCCGCTGACGACGGTGATGCCGAGCACTTCCACCTGCGGAGACTGAATCATGACGGCGAGCGTCTGCATGTTGCTGCCGCCGGGGCCGGAACAGTCCTCGTTGATGATGACTTTGCGGCGGGGCTGGGCGGAACATAGGGCCGTACCAAGGAGGAATGTCAACGCCAAGGATTTGACGCTATGCAAGATCGATCCGGCCATTAGCTGCCAGCCCCCAAAAATCAGGGCAGACCGGGTGTGCCGGCCTGCCCGAAATGTGAACGCCCGCGTTCGCTAAAACTTCAGCTTGAGAGCGAACTGAATAAGGCGAGGGTTGTTCACTGTTTGATTGATCACTCCGAAAGTGGAGGGTGTAAAAATGTCCTGCTCGCCAGTGTCGCTGATGCCGGTCATAAAGAACTGGGGATGGTTGAATAGATTGAAAAACTCGGCCCGGAACTGCAAATTCATCCCTTCGCGGAAGGGCAAGTCCTTGATTACCGAAAAGTCTGTGTTCACGAACCGCGGACCGTAAACCGGCGCGCGGGCTGCGGTACCGAGTTCTCCGGCCGGAGCGGACATGAAAGCACACTGATTGAACCAAGCTTGATGGGTGTGGATTTGCGCCGGCGCATTGCAGGTTGGATTCGCAGCCACTGGACCTGCCTTATTGGGATCGCCCACCTGATTCGGGCGCGAAACGACCAGTCCGTTGTAGGAAAAGTTCACGCCCGAGGGATTGCTGCTATCGACCACGAACAGTGGAAATCCAGAAGTAGCCCTCTCGATCAGATCCACTTGCCAATTTCCCAAGAAGGCGTTGGCGGCGCCGCTCCAGTTGCTCCCGTACGTTCGGCCTTTGCCGAACGGCAGATCATAGAGAACGCTGGCAGTAAAGCTGTGGTTAAGGTTCAGCTGAGACAAACCCCAATCCAGCTTGGCGTTTCCAGGCAAGGGATAGTACAGCGCGCCCGGATTAGTGCCCAGGCCGTCTGTCAGCCCCGAGTCGAAGTTGCGGGAGTAAGTGTAGCCAAGAAGAGCGTACAGGCCATGCTTTGCGCTCTTGGTCTCAGCCTTTACCTGCAGAGAATCATAACGTGCGTGGCCGATGCTGTTGTTGGTGTCGACAGACTGAAACGGGTTCGCGTAAGGGAAGAACCCAAAGCCGCAGCCCAGCGTGTAACCGGAAACGACGCCGCACGCGTTGGGCGAATTGAGGTTCTCATTGAGCTGGCTGACCAGAATGTGAGTGCTGCGGGAACCTGCGTAGCCAGCGGTCAGAACCACATTTCCGGGCAGCTGATGCTCGATGTTGAGATTGAACTGCTGTACCATGCCTTGCTTGAAGTTGCGATTCTGCGCCTGAATAGTTCCCGTATAAGACTGAGGATTCACCGGGGAGCCGTAAATCAGACCACCGGGAACGGCTATGCCCGAAGCTGTACCGGGCAGCAGGAGAAATCCATTAGACAGGCCACAATTAGGAAGCCCCGGCGTTACGCAAAGGCCCGTTGGAGCAAAAAATGGGGTCAAAAGGACATTCGGGTAGTTATCTGGATCTACTTCCGCATAGTACGGCGGATTCTGCCACAACCCCTGCCCCCCCTGGTTCCAGGCAGAATCGTGGAAGATAGCATATCCGGCGCGAACCGCTGTTTTATCGCTTCCCAGCGGCTTCCAGGCGAGTCCAATTCGCGGCTCCAAAGCGGTCTTGTCAAACTGGATGCCCGCGCGCCCGTCCGTTGCAATGCAATTAGTGCAGCTACTTAACATGGGGCTGCCGGAAGGAACGTACCACTTGAGCGACGTAATGTCGTAGCTCGACTGCCGATTCTTGACCTCGGTTTCAGGAGTTACCAGGGACCAGGCAAACCCAAGATTTACCGTCAGGTTGCTGGTCAGGCGCCAGTCATCTTGTACAAAGGGGCGCACCAGTTTCCAACGCCTGCCGACCGTGGCCCCGTTAAACGTCTGGTCGTGGGCCGCGAAGACACCCGTCGACCCCATCAGCAGGTCCCCTATGTTGTCACCCGTCCCAAAACCGAGATTGACGATATAACCGTCCTGGAATGCGTTGTTCCTGACATTCATCTCATTGGCGCGATAGACCACTCCGAAGCGAATATTGTGTTTCCCCCGAATCAAGTCGAGTGTGTCGGAAAGCGAGTAGACGTTGGTTCCACCCTGGTAAGGTGCAAAGCCGCGATCGCCCAGAGAGAAATAGCTGCTCATCTGGAACGACGTCAGGCCGCAACTTACACAATCTTTTGTCGATTGGTTTAGGCTTGCGGGGTAACCGGTGATGCTGCTGCAAGCGCTGCCTAAGTCTGCGCCGTGAATGCCAAGGTTTGCCGCCTCGCAAGATCCGGTGCCGAAGGATAGGATGTGGTTGAAAATCCGGCTGAATCCGGCGGTCGCCTGGTTGATCAAGTTCGAAGAAAAAACGTGGGTTTCCGTCAAAACGGCATTGCGCCCATGATTATTGATGTGCTGATTGCTGCCGAAGGCATTCGCTTCGGACCATGTCGGCGAGCCGCCGGGCACGAAGTTGGTTGCCTGGTCATAGCTGAAGCGCCCGAACACAGAGTCCTTGCTGGAGAAATTGTGATCGACGCGGACGTCCCAAGTACCCTCGTTCAGGCTGCGCGTTGGCTGGTTCACGTAGTTGTAGCCAATCGAGCCCGCAGGGGCGTTCGGCGCAGGGTAGAGCTTAATCACTTGCGCGCCGATCGAATTGATGAATGATCCGGGAATGATGTCGCAGTTCACTGTCGATGCCGAGGGGGTCTGTGTTCCATTTGGATTCGGAGAAACGGGCGTCAGAGTGCCACCGACGTTGTTGCAGATAAAGGGGGTGAATCCGTAGGGATTATTGAGTTGGGCGCCAGACGGATTAGTGCTGAGATCATAATCGTTATTCGCATCGATGGGCGTCGTCATTGCGGTGGTGGGAACGAACCCGGTGAAAGGCACGCCCTGACGCTGCATTTTGGCCTGATAATCAATGAAGAAAAAAGTCTTGTCTTTCTTGATGGGCCCGCCCAGCGATCCTCCAAACTGGTTCAGATTGAATTTTGCCTGCGTACGGGTGAAGTAATTTGCGGCATCGAGCTTCGTATTCCGAAAGAACTCAAAGAGCGTGCCGTGAAGCTGGTTTGATCCGGATTTCGTCGTGACCAGCACGGTTGGGCCGGCGCGTTCTCCAAATTCCGCGGAGTAGTTGTACGTCAAAACCTTGAATTCCTGAATGTCGTCAATCGAAGAAAAGATCGCGATGCCGCCTTCGTCCAGCTGATTGTTGTCGTTGCCGTCGAGCAACCAGTCTGTCTCCTGTTCTCGTGATCCGCCGGCCGAGAGGGAGAACGATCCACGCGTTGCGGCCTCGCTGCTAGCGGCGCTCGTGAAGAAGCTGCTTGGATTTGTTGATGCCGTTGTGCCCGGCGTTAGCGTTGCCAGTTGCACGAAATTTCGTCCATTCAAGGGGAGTTCCGCAACTTCCTCGGCGGTGATGACCTGGCCGAGGGTTGGGGTTGTCGTCTCGACTGCGACCTCCGTCGCGTTTACCTCAACGTTCGTACTCACGGATGCTGGAACCAGTTTGAAGTCGAGTTCGCGGTGTTCATCGATCTGCAAGCGGACGTTCTTCGCCTCTGAAGCCTTGAATCCTGTGGCTTCCACTTTAATCGTGTAATCGCCGACGCCGAGCAGGGGAACCAGGAAGTGCCCGGTATCGTCGGCTTTCGACTCGCGAGAACTGTTTGTGGCCTGGGCGATCACTGTTACTTTCGCGCCGGCCACCACCGCTCCGGAATTGTCCGTGACTGTGCCCGAGAAACTCCCGGTTGCCTGACCGTACAGGAGGGGGGTGAACAGACATGCCAACGAGCCGAGAATCAACGCGACGCGCGCCCTCTGACTGAACATTGCTTGAACCCCTTTCGGTGGTTGCACCGCATAGACAAAAAGACCCTCCCGCTTGGCGAGAGGTCAGGAGGTCCCCAGACCGCAGACACGGCTTATAAATTGCCGCTCACCGGTAAGTCAAGTAGTTTCGCAGTGGACAGAGGACTGGTGGCTGCCATTCTTCCGCATCGGCCGATGCGGAAAACCGCTTGGTGATGTTGATTGTTGAGAGTTCGAGTAATCGGCGATGAGCAGCCAGGCGTAGACGCTCTCAGAGGTGCCGGCGAAGACATTCGGCGTCAAAGCGAGCGCGGTCATAAAAGGATTTCTGCGTTCCCACGCCTGTGGTGGACAAGGCGGCGTAGAGATTGGCGCGGCGAACGGCTTCCTTTTCGGGCAGTCCCTCGCCTAGAAACACGGCGAAGCTGCCGATGAAGGCATCGCCCGCCCCGGTGCTGTCAATGGCGTTGACCACAAACGGCGGCACGTGCTCGATGGCGTCGCGGCTTGCGAGAAGAGATCCATTCGCTCCCAGCGTGATGATCACGCGGCGAATGCCGCTAGTCAGGAGTTTCTCGGCGCACTTCTTCGCTTCGTCAACATTTTTCACCGGGCAGCCGGTAATCGTTTCGGTTTCACTCTCGTTGGGAACGAAGTAGTCGAGACCTTTCAGCGCACCCAGATCTACGGGTTGCGCGGGCGCGGGATTGAGGATGCAGCGCACGCCGTGCTTGCGCGCGAACTGGATGGTGTAATAAACGGTCTGCACCGGAATCTCGAACTGCAGCACAATGCAGTCGGCGGACTTCAAGGTCTCAGCAGCGGCGTCAACATCGGCAGGCTTGAGCGCATCGTTCGCTCCCTTCACCACCAGAATTCTGTTCTGACCGTTGGGTTCAACGAAGATAGGCGCGACCCCACTCGACAGTCCCTCGACTTGCTTCACGTGAGTGGAATCGATTCCCTGCTTGCGGAAGTTCTCGATGGTCGCGGGACCGAAGAGGTCGCTGCCCACGCGCGCGACCATAAAAACCTCCGCGCCACACAGACGCGCCGCCACCGCTTGATTCGCGCCCTTGCCGCCGAAGCCGAGATCGAATTTCTGTCCGAAAATAGTTTCGCCGGGCTTGGGGAATTGATTGGTAAACGTCGTCAGGTCAATGTTGGCGCTGCCAACTACCGCAATTCGAGGGCGCTTCGCCATAGTCGTCGCATTGTCTCCGAAAGCTTGAGGAAGGCCGAGTCTATTCAGGGCACCCGGAACGTGTCAACGGTGGCGCAGTCGACGAAAGAGGGAGCACGGTTTCTGTTATAGTTTCGTTCCGCGATTATTACGCTCTGGAGTCAGTTCTGGATCGTTAAGTTTCTGGGAGGAGCCCATGCCCCGCGATGTCCGCTGTGCCTTGATTCAAGCCAGCAACGCGCTCTCGACCGAACGCCCCCTCGCACAAATCAGGAAGGCGATGATCGACAAGCACCTGAAGCTGATCGAGCAGGCGGCGCGCAAGAAGACGCAAGTCCTCTGCCTGCAGGAACTTTTCTACGGACCGTATTTTTGTGCGGAGCAAAACGCGCGCTGGTACGAACTGACTGAACGCGTGCCCGACGGTCCGACCACGCGTCTCATGCAGAAGATTGCGGCCAAGCACCACATGGTGATCGTGGTTCCGGTTTACGAAGAGCAGATGCCGGGGGTTTACTTCAACACCGCCGCCGTCATCGATGCCGACGGCCGCTATCTCGGCAAGTATCGCAAGCATCATATCCCGCACTGCCATCCCGGATTCTGGGAGAAGTTCTATTTCACTCCCGGCGATCTCGGTTATCCCGTGTTTGAAACCAAGTATGCGCGCGTGGGCGTGTACATCTGTTATGACCGCCATTTTCCGGAGGGCGCACGCATTCTGGGATTGAACGGCGCGGAAATCGTTTTCAATCCTTCCGCCACCGTCGCCGGACTCTCGGAATATTTGTGGGAACTGGAACAGCCCGCACATGCTGTGGCCAACGGATACTTTGTAGGAGCGATCAATCGTGTGGGGACCGAGAAGCCGTGGAGTATCGGCGAATTCTACGGCAAGAGTTATTTCTGCAATCCCCGGGGGAAGATCATCGCCCAGGCCAGCCGCGACAAAGACGAAGTGGTGGTTGCGGATCTGGACCTCGACATGATCGCCGAAGTCCGCAAGGTTTGGCAGTTCTTCCGCGATCGTAGACCGGAAAGCTATGGTCCGCTGACGACGCAGACCGGAACATCTGCCGCAGCGGACTGAGTGTAAGTTCTCATCGTTAGCTGAAAACCAATGACGATCCCGGACCCCACGCAACTCCGCGCGCGAATGGAATCCAGCCCTCTTTATAACGAGGACCTTGCGCCGGCTAGTGCCGAGCGCCGGCAGTGGGGCACGTACAACTTTGCAGCGTTGTGGATCTCGATGTCGGTGAACATCCTCACCTACATGCTGGCGGCGAGCTTGATTCAGGGAGGGATGAACTGGAAGCAGGCGGTTGCGACCATCTTCCTGGGCAACGTAATCGTGCTGGCTCCCATGCTCTTGAATTCGCATCCCGGCGCGAAGTACGGGATTCCTTTTCCGGTTCTGGCTCGCGCTTCGTTCGGAGTTCTAGGGGCCAACGTCGCGGCAGTTCTGCGCGCGCTGGTCGCGTGTGGATGGTTCGGCATTCAGACGTGGATCGGCGGCGAGGCCATCAGCACCTTGCTGGCAACGCTCGCTCCCAGCTGGAAAAATTTTTCCTACGGCCCGGCGGTCTGTTTCTTCCTTTTCTGGCTGATCAACCTTGCAGTCGTGCTCAAGGGAATCGAATATATTCGCGTTCTCCAGGGAATCAGCGCGCCGGTCTTGCTGGGCGTTGGACTGCTTTTGTTGGGATGGGCCTATCACGCGGCCGACGGCTTCGGCCCCATGTTCTCCGTACCCTCGCGGTTCACTGCGTTTCCTGACTTCCTGAAGTTCTTGATCCCCGCGCTCAACGGTACCGTTGGCTTCTGGGCAACCGTTTCATTGAACATCCCCGACTTCACACGGTTTGCGCGTAATCAGCGGGAGCAAGTCATTGGTCAGGCCTTGGCGTTACCCACTACGATGACTCTGTACGCCTTCGTCGGGATCGTTGTCACCTCGGCGACCGTCGTCATCTATGGAACTGCGATCTGGGATCCCGTGCAACTGCTCAGCCGCTTTCATTCACCTGTGGCGGTGGTGATCTCGCTGGTCGCGATTCTGCTGGCCACGCTCAATGTGAACATCGGCGCCAATGTAGTTTCGCCGGCGAATGATTTTTCGAACTTGTGGCCGCGCGGAATTAGTTTTCGTACGGGCGGCGTCATTACCTGCTTCATGGGAGTCGCACTGATGCCGTGGAAGCTGCTCGCAAACTATGGAACATTTATTTTCGGCTGGCTCGGCGGATATGCGGCTTTTCTGGGGCCCGTCGCGGGCATAATGATCTGTGACTACTTCGTCATACGACGGCGAGTCTTGCAGGTGGACGACCTGTATCTTCGAGGCGGAGTCTATGAATACTCGCGAGGATTCAACTGGTGCGCGGTGGTCGGGCTGGTGGTGGGTGCGGGCACCGCTCTCGCTGGGCTAGCCGTTCCATCCATGCGCGCGCTCTATGATTATTCGTGGTTCGTCGGCTTTGCGGTCGCGTTCGCCGTGTACTACGCGATGATGAAGGTGCAGCAACAAACAGCGATTGCTCCGCAGGTATCCGCCTAACCGTTACGCCTTTCTTGCTTTCAGGAATTCGGGAAGGACATCTCGCTGATAGATATCGAGCGTCTGCTCTTCGTCTCCACACATAAGATAGATGTTAAATTGCGTGACGCCCACTGCTGCCAGATCGCGCAACTTCTTACGATGAGCCGCGGCTGGCCCAATTAGGCAGAACCGGTCGATGACTTCGTCGGAAACGAAATCTGCGTTGTCACTACCGACTTCGCAGTGATGCTGATAGTCATAATGGCCGCGATCCTGGACGAACGAAGTAAGTGCCGGAGGAAGATCTTCGGGCTTGTATTGCCGGATGAGATCCATCACATGATTCGAAACCAGCGCGGGGAACCATCGCACTCGCTCGCGAGCCACGCTCAAATCACTCGAAACCCAAACCGGCGCCGCGGCCATCACCTCGATGCGGCCGGGATCGCGTCCCGCGGCGCGAGCGCCTTCTTTCACGAACCCCATGCACCATGCAATTAACGCGGGATCGGCGAACTGCAGAATGATGCCGTCGGCCACTCGCCCGGCCATGTGCAGCACTTTGGGACCGTACCCTGCAATCCAAACTCGCGGCGAATCTTTGGCCCAGGTGAGTCGGGTGGGTTGGCCGTCGTGTTGCACTTCCTTGCCGGACGTAAGATCGCGGAACTCCGCCACCGCGGCTTCCAACTGCGACCAACTGACAGGCTTCTTGCCCATCACGCGGCGCGAGCTGTCGCCGCGGCCGATGCCGAGCTCCATCCGTCCACCCGAAATCAGATTGAGAGTTGCAAACAAGCTGGCCGTCACGGTCAGGTCGCGGGTCGCGGGATTTGTCACGCACGTACCCAGGCGCATGCGCTGCGTGTTGGTCGCCATCAGCGTCAACAGTGGATACGGTTCCTTCCACAAAACGTGAGAATCGAAAATCCAGCCATATTCAAATCCGGCGCCCTCGGCCTGCCTCGTCAGGCCTACGATGCGTTCGATCGAGATGTCAGGTTTCAATGCGATGCCGAATTGCATGGCTCCCTCTCATGGAGAAATGATTCAGAAACTGATTGTGAACTGAGTCACTGAAGTGCGGCAGTTTAGCATAGAATTCTTTTCTCATCTCGGCCAGAGTCGCGGCGCCGGCCGAGCCGACGGAGGACTCGATGGGTTTCGACACGATCATCAGAAACGGTTCCGTGGTGACGGCAACGGACACTTACACCGCGGACGTTGCTATTGCGAAGGGCAAGATCAGCGCCATAGGAACGGATCTTCCGGCGCAGAACGCCAGCAGAATTCTGGACGCGTCGGGCAAACTCGTCCTCCCCGGCGGAATCGACGTTCACACTCATCTCGACATGCCCTTCGGCGGCACGACCAGCGCTGACGACTTTGAAACCGGCACGCGGGCCGCCGCGTTCGGCGGCACAACCACTTTGATTGACTTCGCAATTCAATACAAAGGCCAGCCGTTGCGCCAGGCCTTCGACACGTGGATGAGCAAAGCCGCGAGCAAAGCCACGTGCGATTATGCATTTCACTGCATCGTGACCGACGTCTCCGGCGGGCAGCTTTCTGAAATGAACGATCTGGTGCGCGAAGGCGTGACGAGCTTCAAACTATTCATGGCGTATCCCGGCGTGTTCATGCTCGACGATGGCAGCATCTTCAAAGCGCTGCAAAATACGGCGAAGAGCGGCGCCCTGGTCTGCATGCACGCGGAAAACGGGAGCGCGATTGACGTCATCGTGCAGCAGGCTTTGGCTGAGGGAAAGCGAGCGCCGAAATATCACGCACTCACTCGTCCTACTACCGCAGAGGCCGAGGCGGTAGGACGCGCGATTGCGCTTGCCGAGATGGCGGGCGCGCCTATCTACATCGTCCACTTGAGCTGCAATGACGCGCTCGAGAAAATTCGTGAGGCGCGCGATCGCGGACTTCCCGTTTATGCCGAGACCTGCCCCCAGTATCTCTACCTCTCGCTCGAAAACATGGATGCGCCCGGTTTTGAAGGAGCGAAGTACGTGTTCACTCCGCCGCTGCGCGAGAAGTGGCACCAGGAAAAACTCTGGCAGGGCCTGAAGCACGATCATCTGCAGGTCGTCTCCACGGACCATTGTCCGTTTTGTTTTAAGGAGCAAAAAGAAATGGGCCGCGACGACTTCACGAAAATTCCAAACGGTGGACCAGGCGTGGAGCACCGCATGAGCCTGATCTTCTCGGGCGGAGTGGCCAGCGGACGCTTCAATGCAAACCGCTTTGTGGAACTGGTCTCCACGACTCCGGCCAAACTGTTTGGGCTTTACCCACGGAAAGGCACGATCGCGGTCGGCAGCGACGCCGATCTTGTGATCTTCGATCCCAAGCGCAAGCACACCATCAGCGCCAAGACTCACCACATGCGCGTCGATTACTCGATGTTCGAGGGCATCGAAGTCACGGGCATGCCAGACATGGTTCTTTCGCGGGGCGAGGTTGTGGTTGAGGGAGAAAAATTCCTGGGCCGCGCGGGACGGGGAGAATTCTTGCGACGCGCCACTTATGCGCAGGTGAACGGCTAGACATCGCAGTCTCAACATCGCAATCTCACTTGTGGCTTCTGGCGAAGAAGAGTACAGTTACTCGTTTTCCAAGGGAGAACGCGATGTACACGCCGCCGAGTCTGACGATCGCGCTGTTGATGATGATTACCAGCGCCATCTGCTGGGGTTCCTGGGCTAACACCTACAAGGGCGTCAAGAATTATCGCTTCGAACTTTTTTATTGGGACTACGCGATCGGCATTTTTCTGATTTCTCTGATCCTGGCCCTCACCATGGGGAGCAGCGGCCACGATGCTTCCAGCTTCGTGAATAACGTCCAGGCCGCGGACGCTTCCAACATCGCCTCCACCTTGGTCGGCGGAGCCATTTTCAATCTCGCGAATCTTCTGCTCGTTGCCGCAATCGACATGGCGGGACTGGCGGTCGCCTTCCCCGTGTCGATTGGAATCGCACTGGTGGTCGGCGTCGTGTTGAACTTCATCCTGCAGCCCAAAGGCAATGGCTTGCTTTTGGGGGGAGGGGTCGTGTGCGCTTTCGTTGCCGTCGTCCTCGACGGAAAAGCTTATGGAAGTCTGGCGAGTTCCGGGCGCACCGTTTCGAAAAAGAGCATTGTCACTTGCGTAGTGTCAGGTGTGCTCATGGGGCTGTGGAGCCCCTTCACGACCTACGGCACGACCCGCGGGAACGCGCTGACTCCGTACAGTTCCGTGGTATTTCTCACTCTGGGCGCGCTGTTGTCGTGTTTTGTCTGGAATCTTTATTTCATGAGAAAACCGCTCGCCGGGGAACCGGTCGGCTTCGGCGGATTCTTCACCGCCCCGGCGTCGGGACATCTGCTCGGCTTGCTCGGCGGAGTGATCTGGGGCACGGGAACGGTCTTCAATGTTGTGGCCGGAAAAGCGACTACCTTCGCCATCTCCTACGCGATCGGCCAATCCGCACCCATGGTCGCGGCTTTGTGGGGAGTGTTGGCGTGGAAAGAATTTGCGGGCTCGGGAAAGAGTGCAAAATTTTATCTCGCGCTTATGTTCATCTTCTATGGGCTGGCAATTCTGCTGGTCGCGCGCGCGAACGGCTGAGCACGATTTCGAAACCGACGCAGCCTAAAGCAACATACCGGCAATGGACGCCGACATCAGGTTGGCCATCGTCCCCGCCAGCATGGCGCGGACGCCCAGCCGGGCCAGTTCGCCTCTCTTGTTCGGCGCGAGCGCGCCAATGCCGCCGATCTGGATTCCAATCGAACTGAGATTCGCGAAGCCGCACAGTGCAAACGTGGCAATCGTAAACGACCGCGGATCGAGTACCGCCCTTTGCGGCCCTAGCATGGAAAAGGCGACCAGCTCGTTAAGCACCATGCGGGTGCCCAGCAGGTTGCCGATCGCCGGACAATCGCGCCAGGGAATTCCGATGACCCAAGCCACCGGCGAGAACAGCACGCCAAGAACGCTCTCCACGCTCACCGGGAACCACGCGACGTGGTGGTGAATGCCGCCGAAAATACCATCGAGCAGATGGACCAGCGCGATAAACGCAATCAGCATAGCGCCGATGTTCAACGCCATGTGCAGGCCGTCGCCGGTACCCCGCGCGATGGCGCCCAGCAGATTTTCGTGGCTTTCCTTCGTCGTTTCCTCTTCACTCATCACCACGCGCCCGGCGGTTTTGGGCACTTCGGTTTCGGGTACAAGCATCTTCGAAACGAGGATGGTGCCGGGAGCAGTCATAATCACGGCGCTGAGCACATGCCGTGGCTCAGCGCCGAAGGCGAAGTAGGCGGCCATGATCGATCCGGAGACGTGCGCCATGCCGCTGGTCATCACGGTCATGAGTTCGGAGCGCGTGAGGTCGGGCAGGAACGGGCGAATGGTCACCGGCGCTTCCGTCTGGCCCATGAAAATGCTGGCGGCAACGTTAAGCGACTCGGCGCCGCTGGCGCCCATGATGCGCGTCATCGCCCAGGCCGCGATCCGAATAACGAACTGCATAATGCCATAGTGATAGAGAATTGCGAAGAGGGCACAGATGAAAACGACGGTCGGCAGCACCTGGAACGCGAAGATGAAACCGATGCTCGAACCCTGCTTGCCCAGCGGGCCGAAGACGAATTCGGAGCCGAAGTAGGCATAGTTGAGAATGCGATTGGCAGCGTCGCCGGCGACCTGAAAGATGCGGCGGCCGTAGTCCACACGCAACACGAAAATCGCGAATGTGATCTGCAGGCCGAGTCCCCAGGCAACAGTCTTGACACGAATGGCGCGACGATTCGTGGAGAAAACGTAGGCGAGCCCTAGCATCGCCAGCAGGCCAAGAATTCCTGTGAATCGTCCCATTCAGTTTTGCTCCCCGGATTTTCCGATGACTCTGTGGATGAGAGGCCGCTTCACCGTCGGCGGCGCATCCGAGACCAGGCAACTCGCCTCGATGAGTTGCCGGGCGCGGGCCGCTTTTGATTCCGCGTTGTAGTAGATCGTGGCGAGCGCTTCTCCGCTGGTTACTCGGTCTCCAACTTTCTTGTGCAGCACAATTCCTACCGCAGGATCGACGGAATCTTCTTTGCGTTCGCGCCCGCCACCCAGGATCACACACGCGGTGCCAATCTGCTCGCACTGCATCGCGGAAAGATACCCAGCCCTTGGGCTTGGAACCTGCGTCGTGTGCTGCGCCTGGGGCAACCGCTTGGCATCATCGATGACTCGCGGATCGCCGCCCTGCAGCTCCACCATCTGCAGGAACCTCTCCAGCGCTTTGCCGGATGAAATTAAATTCGCACTCTGCTGTTTCCCATCAGCGACTGTCTTCGAGACCCCGCCCAGATGCAGCATCCATCCCGCGAGTTCCAGGCAAAGTTCCCGCAAATCTTCCGGACCGCCGCCGCGCAAGACTTCTACGACTTCAACTACCTCCAGCGCGTTGCCGATCATGTTTCCCAGCGGCTGATCCATATCCGTGATCAGCGCGACGACCTGTTTGCCCATGCGCTCTCCGGTTTCAACCATAAGTTCGGCGAGGAAGGCCGCGTCTTTCTCGCTCTTCATGAAAGCGCCGGACCCGGTCTTCACGTCGAGCACCAGCGCGTCGATGCCTTCCGCCAACTTCTTGCTCATGATGGAAGCGCAAATCAGATACGGACTCTCCACCGTGCCCGTGACGTCGCGCAATGCGTAGAGTTTGCGATCGGCGGGCGCAATCTCCGCCGTCTGACCGATCATGGCGCAGCCGCAGATTTCAAGCACGCGGCGGAACTCTGCCACCGACAGATTCACATTGAAACGAGGAATGGATTCCAACTTGTCGAGCGTTCCGCCCGTGTGTCCCAAGCCACGCCCGCTGATCATTGGAACCGCAACGCCGGCTGCTGCCGCCAGCGGAGCCAGCACCAGAGAAGTTTTGTCGCCGACGCCGCCCGTGGAATGTTTGTCAACTTTCCTAAGCGGCAACGAAGAAAAATCCAGCACATCGCCGGAATGCAGCATCGCATCCGTGAGGGCTGCCGTCTCGGCGCGCGTCATCCCTTTCAAGACCACGGCCATCAGCCACGCGGAGACTTGATAGTCCGGAATCTCGCCCTTGGTGTAGGCGCTCACCAGGCCCTCGATCTCGCCTCGCGACAGTTCAGCGCCGTCCCTCTTTTTGCGGATCACATCAATCGCGCGAAACGTTTGCGGCACGGTCGGTTGGCTCACTGTAAGCGGAATCCTTCCGGAAGAAGTTCTGTAATGTGCGCTTGCTTGGGTCCGGCAGCGCCCTGAAAAAAGATGGTCGCATCGGGGCCGAATTCATAAATCACCTGCCGGCATGCCCCGCACGGCGAACACGCTTTACCTTGATCGTTTGTGACGGCCACCGCCTGAATCTCAATCTTGGGGCCCAGTTCGGCCACTGCGGTGAAGATCGCGGTGCGCTCGGCGCAATTCGTCATTCCGTAGGAGGCGTTCTCCACATTGCAGCCAGAAAAGATTTTCCCGTTGGTCAGCAGGATGGCCGCGCCCACGTGAAAATTCGAGTACGGAGCATGCGCATTTTTCATCACCTTGATGGCCGCTTGCTCCAGTTTTGTCCGTACATTGGCGGAAACTGTCTTCTTGGGCATAGGAAATTGAATTTATCGCACAGGCGAATTGGTTCTGTGAATCCGCAGAATCGTGCGCCATTGTAAACCACCCTTGTAGACGACTCTGGACTATTTCTTGCCGAAGCAAGACGCGGCGAGCGCAGTGGGGGATTCGAATTCGCGTTGTCACATTGCCTAACGTACAATTGCGACTCGTGGAGTCAGCTCGTGTTCAAGCGACACGGGCATGCACCGAATGGACTGGCATTCTCATCGAATGTTAAGAAGGTAAAGCTGCGATGTCCGTCGATGACCGATATAACAATCTAGCGCGCAAATCGGGCGGCGAGTCCGCCTCCGGCGAGCAACACCCCAGCAGTACAATCGCCACCCTCGCTGGACGTCCACTCCTCTCGAACGCTGGCATTCCTCTCGATCTGAACTGGCTGCAGGAGGTTCGCGTGAACACGAGTGCGGTGGAACGCCGCGCCCAGACGCAGGTGGCGCGACGAACCGTCAAGAAAGAATGGCAGGCCGCGTGGCTTCTGCGCGCGATCTCCTGTATGGATCTGACGACGCTCTCAGGCGATGACACGGATGAGCGCGTGCGACGACTCTGCGCGAAAGCGCGGCAGCCCATCCAGCAGGATCTCGTTCAGAAACTCGGCATCGAGGAGCTCGGCATTAAGGTGGGCGCGGTTTGCGTGTATCACGCTTTCATCGAAACCGCGCTGCATGCGTTAGAAGGAAGCGGAATTCACGTTGCCGCGGTTTCCACTGGATTTCCCGCGGGCTTGTCGCCGCTCGCGGAGCGCGTCGCGGAAATTCTACGGTCGGTGGAAGCAGGGGCGCATGAGATCGATGTGGTCATCACGCGCGCTCACGTTTTCGGCGGACGCTGGCAGGCGCTCTACGATGAGGTCGCGACGTTCAAGCAGGCTTGCGGCGCGGCTCACATGAAAGTCATACTGGGCACCGGCGATCTGCTGACCTTCCGCAACGTGGCGCGTGCCAGCTTCGTCGCCATGATGGCGGGCGCGGACTTCATTAAAACCTCGACGGGGAAAGAACCGACCAACGCGACGCTGCCCGTGAGCCTGGTCATGGTTCGTGCCATCCGTGAGTACGCGCAACAAACCGGAATGGCGGTTGGTTTCAAGCCGGCGGGCGGGATCCGCACCGCCAAGCAGTCCCTCGACTGGTTGGCCCTGATGAAAGAGGAACTCGGCCTGTCCTGGATGCGAGCAGAGTTACTTCGCTTCGGCGCGAGCGGGTTGCTGGGAGATATCGAGCGACAGCTGGAGCACTATGCAACTGGACGCTACTCCGCCGAGTATCGTCATCCGATTGCATAGCAGGACCGGGCGGGAAGAGTTGTTATCCAAAGAACAGCGAGCCGAAGCCAATGAGCATTGCCGAAAAATTTGTCAGTATGGAGTACGGACCCGCCCCTGAAGATCCCAAAGAAGCTGGAGCATGGCTGGAGCGTCACGGCCGGCGCTTTGGACTCTTCATTGACGGAACGTGGCAGCCGCCCGCGGCGGGAGAATATTTTGATACGACCGATCCTTCGAATGGCGAAAAGCTGGCCGCGGTCGCTCAAGGTGGTATTGCTGACATCGACTCCGCGGTTCGCGCGGCTCGCGCGGCCGCTCCAAAATGGCGTGCTCTCACTCCGCACGCCCGCGCGCGCTATCTCTATGCGCTGGCGCGGCTGGTGCAAAAGCATTCGCGGCTGCTGGCGGTTCTTGAAACCGTGGACAACGGGAAGCCGATCCGCGAGAGTCGCGACATCGACATTCCGCTGGTGGCCCGGCATTTCTACTATCACGCTGGTTGGGCGCAGTTGTTCGAACAAGAATTTCCCGACCACGAGCCTTGCGGCGTCGTCGGTCAGATCATTCCGTGGAATTTTCCGCTCCTCATGTTGGCGTGGAAAATCGCTCCGGCGCTGGCGACCGGAAACACAGTGGTCTTGAAGCCCGCCGAGTTTACTCCGCTGACGGCGCTGCTGTTCGCGGAACTTTGTCAGGAAGCAGGATTGCCCGCCGGAGTCGTCAACATCGTAACCGGAGATGGCCGAACCGGCGAGGCGCTGGTGAAACATCCCGACGTCGACAAGATTGCGTTCACCGGGTCGACGGAAGTCGGACGCGCCATCCGCAGCGCGACTGCCGCAAGTCACAAACGGCTGTCGCTCGAGCTGGGCGGCAAATCTCCGTTCATTATTTTCGAAGATGCTGACCTCGACAGCGCGGTTGAGGGCCTGGTTGACGGAATCTGGTTCAACCAGGGGCAGGTATGCTGCGCGGGCTCACGCCTGCTGATGCAGGAGAGCATCGCCGAGCCGCTGATCGCAAAGATTCGTGACCGCATGAGCACCCTGCGCCTCGGTCCGCCGCTCGACAAGGCGATTGACATCGGTGCCATCGTCGCGCGCGTGCAACTGGACCGCATTGAACGCATGGTAGCGCAAGGCGTCGCGGACGGTGCGACCTGCTGGCAGCCACAAGTCACTCTGCCTGCGCGGGGCTTTTATTATCCGCCGACGCTTCTCAGCAATGTGCATCCCACGTCGATCGTGGCGCAGCAAGAAATCTTTGGTCCGGTGCTGGCCGCGATGACGTTCCGCACTCCGAAGGAAGCAGTGGAATTGGCCAACAACACGGTCTATGGACTCGCGTCATGCGTGTGGAGCGAGAACATCAACGTCGCGCTGCACGTAGCCGCGCAACTGAAGGCTGGCGTGGTGTGGGTGAATTGCACGAATCTCTTCGACGCCGCCTGCGGCTTTGGCGGATACCGCGAGAGCGGATACGGCCGCGAGGGCGGCCGCGAAGGCCTGCTCGAATACATGGAACCCACGTGGTTCAAGCACGCCCCAAAATTGCCGCCGGCGAACGCTCTCGCCGCGGCAAAAGCGCTTGGACAAACAGAAGAACTGCCCGACGCGAGTGCGCCTGCCATCGACCGCACCGTCAAGCTCTACATTGGCGGCAAGCAGGCGCGTCCCGACTCTGGGTACAGCATGGAGGTGCACTCGCCCGACGGCCGGTTGCTGGGCGAGGCTCCTCTGGGAAATCGCAAAGACATACGCAACGCAGTTGAGGCGGCTCGCAAAGCGGAATCATGGGCGAGGGCGACGGCGCACAATCGTGCGCAGGTTTTGTATTACTGCGCAGAAAACCTTGCCCAGCGCCAAGGCGAGATCGTCCATCGTCTCGCTACGGCCGTCGGCGAAAAGCAAGCCGCTGCTGAAGTCGAACTGGGCATCGAGCGCATTTTTTCGTATGCGGCGTGGGCCGACAAGTTCGACGGCGCGGTGCACAATCCACCGTTCCGAAATATTGCAATCGCGATGAACGAGGCCGTCGGAACTGTCGGCGTGATCTGCCCCGCGGATGCGCCTCTGCTGGGCTTCCTGTCACTCGTGCTGCCTCTGCTCGCTGTGGGCAACACCGTGATTGCCGTTCCTTCTGAGAAATACCCACTCATCACTGGCGACCTCTATCAGCTCTTCGACACGATTGATCTGCCAGGTGGCGCGGTGAACATTGTGACGGGCTATGCGTCGCAGCTCCTGAAGACGCTCGCTGAGCACGACGACGTCGATGGGCTTTGGTGTTACGGGGACGAAGCTACGGTATCGGCCGCGAAGGCGATGTCCATCGGCAACTTGAAACAGGTCTGGACGAACGAGGGCCGAGTCATCGATTGGTTCAACCCGAAACTGGCGGAAGGCCGCTGGTTCCTCGAACACGCCACCCAGGTGAAAAACATCTGGGTCCCGTACGGCGAATAATCCGCCCCGAGCCATCACCATTGCATTTGTTTCGGTCCGGCGCTAGCATACCTCGGTCCACTTCATCGCCCGGCATCATTGGCTCTCTTGCAGGTCTTTGTTTGACCACGTTCGTCAAACCTAAGGAGGACATATGGGCATTGCAGTTTCCCCGCAGATTCATCCGCAGGTCGCGGAGTTCATCGACAAACCACGCAAGATGTTGATCAACGGCAGGTGGGTGAACGCCGCCTCCGGAAAAACCTTTCCTACATACAATCCAGCCACCGGCGAGGTTCTGGCTCAGGTCGCGGAAGGCGATCGCGAGGACATCAATCAAGCCGTGAAGGCCGCCCGCAACGCCTTTGACAACGGACCCTGGCGCCGGATGAGTGCGTCTGAGCGCAGCCGCCTGATCTGGAAGCTCGCCGATCTGCTCGAGCAGCATACCGAGGAGTTCGGCTACATCGAAAGCCTCGACAATGGCAAGCCACTCAACATTGCCAAGGCCGCCGACGTCCCGCTCGCAGTCGATTTGCTCCGCTACATGGCGGGATGGGCGACCAAGATCGAGGGCAACACCATTCCGCTCTCGGTTCCGTACACCCCCGGCGCGAAGTATCTGGCGTACACGCTGCGCGAGCCGGTCGGAGTTGCCGGGCAAATCATCCCGTGGAATTTCCCGCTTCTGATGGCCGCATGGAAACTTGGTCCGGCCCTGGCTACGGGTTGCACGGTCGTACTCAAGCCTGCCGAGCAGACCCCGCTCTCCGCGCTGCGTTTGGGCGATCTGATCATGGAGGCGGGCTTCCCTGAAGGTGTGGTCAACATCGTCCCCGGCTATGGCGAGACGGCGGGGGCCGCGCTGGCCGCCCATCCCGACGTCGACAAGATCGCTTTCACAGGATCGACGGAAGTCGGCAAGCTGATTGTCCACGCTGCCGCCGGAAATCTGAAAAAGGTTTCTTTGGAATTGGGAGGTAAGTCTCCGAACGTTGTTTTCAAAGACGCCGATCTTGAAATCGCCATTCCCGGTTCCGCCAGCGCCATTTTCTTCAACCACGGACAGTGCTGCTGCGCGGGTTCACGCCTGTACGTCGAGAAGGCGGTGTACGACCAGGTGGTGGAAGGAGTCGCGGAGCACGCCCGGAAAATCAAAGTTGGCTCGGGCCTTGAGCCTGACTCCCAGATGGGACCGCTGGTCTCGGAAGAACAGTTGAATCGGGTTTGCGGATATCTGGAATCCGGATTCTCTCAAGGCGCAACGGCCGTGGCCGGTGGCCACAAGGCTGGCGACCGCGGATACTTCGTGGAGCCCACGGTGCTTGTCAACACGCAAGAAAACATGAAGGTCGTGCAGGAAGAAATCTTCGGGCCGGTCGTGGCAGCGATGCCATTCACCGACCCCGAGGAAATCATTCCCCGGGCCAACAATAGCGAATACGGCCTGGCTGCTGCGGTGTGGACGCGCGATATCGGCAAGGCCCATCGCATGGCCGAACAGCTTCGCGCCGGTACCGTCTGGATCAACTGCTACAACATCTTCGACGCGGCGCTGCCGTTCGGAGGATACAAGCAGTCCGGATGGGGCCGCGAGATGGGGCACGACGCGCTCAGTCTTTACACCCAAACCAAGGCGGTGTGCACGCGAATCGCTTAACAACGATCGCTTGGCGACTCGCGAATATTAAAAGAAAAAGGACGGTGGCATGCGCCACCGTCCTTTACTTTTATGCTTCCGCTGCGCAGGTTTTTGATGGCTCTATCTTTCCATCAGCAGAACTTTCTCCGCTTCATCGATCTCGGTCAACTTGACCTCGATGACTTCGCTCGCCGTGGTCTGCACGTTGCGGCCGACGAACGTGGCCTCGACCGGAATCTCCCGATGCCCGCGGTCAATCAGCACGCAAAGTTGCACTCGCCGCGGCCTGCCGTGGGAAAAAAGAGCGTCCAGCGCCGCTCGCGTGGTGCGCCCGGTGTACAGAACGTCATCGACCAGCACAATGTTCTTGTCCTCGATCTCAAACCCGATCTCTTTTTCCTGCACCACCGGCTTGGGTCCCAGGGTCGAGAGATCGTCACGGTAGAACGTGATATCCAAAGTCCCCACCGGCACCTTCGCAGCGTTCTCGATGCGCGTGATGATCTTGCCCAATCGTTCTGCGATGGGAACTCCGCGGCGGCGAATTCCAACCAGCCCCAGGCCATCGACCCCGCCATTTTTTTCGACAATTTCGTACGCCAGCCGCACCAGCGTGCGCTCAATTTCCGATGCGGACATGAGTTGTGCCTTCTGACGAAGGCCGGTCTTACGCGAAGGATTCTTTGCATTCATTAGGAGTTGTGCCTCTGCAGCCGTGAAGCCGGCAACTCAATGTAGTCAACGCGCTCGCGAAGGTCAAGCGCCGCCACGGGAAGACGTGTGTGCAGATAGGATCGATTACTCTACCAAGAAGTTTTGCGGCTTGGACTTGTCGACCGGTTCTGCAGCTTCGATCTTCGCTTGCAGGACCGACTCCGGGCAGGGACAATCGGTTTTGATGGTGCGCGCGAGCGGAGGGTTCCCCTGGCAGACCGACACCAGATCAACGGCCTCGGGATTTTGGCTTGCCGCATCCGTCGCCACGATCCCCACACCTTTGTTCCTGCCCAACGCCTTGGCGCGATACAGGGCTGCATCCGCCAGCGCAATCGACTCCTCCGCACAAATCGCCTCAAAGGCGCCGCGGCTCCAGGGATACGCCGACCACCCCACCGAGCAGGTCTTTCTCACCATGATGCCGTGCCCTAGATCGAACGGTTCCGCCGCCATCACTTCCAGAACGCGGCTGCAGAATGCCGGCGTGCCCGAGGGATCAGTGGATCGGCTCATGATCAGGAATTCTTCTCCGCCCCAGCGCACGAGGACGTCAGACTTGCGCACCACCGTGGAGAGCCTTTGAGCCACGAGTTGTAGGAAACGGTCTCCCGCGGGGTGACCGTGGCGGTCGTTCACTTCCTTGAAGAAATCCACGTCGACCATGATGAAGACCAGATCGCGATGATCCATCTTTCGGATGTCAGTGCCCCGCGCGCGCTGGTAATTTCGCAGCACCTGCCCGGCCTCAGCGGTGAGGATCTCTTCCAGATAGCGCCGGTTCCACACCCCGGTCAGCACGTCGGTGAAAGAAATTTCCTGCAATTCCAGATTCTTGCGCTGCAGTTCCAGGCCGTGCCACCGCAGAGAATGTTCCTTATTCTCTAGTTCGTCCTTGAGCCTGCACATTTCATCCAGGTTGTGCCGCGATAAGCGCAGCAGGCTGAGCAATTCTTGATCCAGCAAATGCTGCTTCAGAAATACCAGAGCACCCATCACCAGCATAACCGCGACCGTCAGCAATAGCCGGTAGGTGCGCACCTTCTGGGGCGCATCTCCACCGAATTGTGCCCACGCCACCATTAACGGAGTGACGAACACGGCCACCATCGCGATACGCGCCTTCCAGATCTCGTAACCGCGAGTTGAAGGCTCCTCGATGGAATCCTGGGTCGTGTCTTCGCGCGGCAGGAAGCCAATCCGTACAAACCAGACCATGCCCGCCACCAGCGGCACATCGAACAAACTGCCGGTGTAATAGAGATGCAAATCGATCGCTTCGCTGGCCATGAGCGATGCGACACAATACAGCAGAGTGGCGACGAAGAGATGGAAGTAGATTCTGCGCCACGCGCCGCGGCTCCGCCGCCACACCAGGATCAGGCCGCCCGCCAGTACAAGTTCTTCGCATACATAGAGAAGATCAAAGCTTCTGCCATACAGGGACTCCACGGGGTGCACGTATTGCCACGGGATCACGACAAACAGATATAGAAACAACCACCACGCAAACAGCAGGGCAAAGTCGAGGGTTCCGACTCGGATCGTGCGATTATCCCGTTGAACATGCGGCTGAATTGCCACCGCAGCCGTCATAGGAACGATATGGAGGAAAAGAATGACGTCGCCGACAAAAGGATTGGGCGCCTCGTGCCGCAGATAGACTTCGATATAAGTCCACGTGACTTGCGAGACCAGCCACATGCCCAGGCCCAGGCCCATGAGCGCCCAGAATAACCGGGCCTTCGGGGAAGCGGTTTTCACATTGGCGAGAACGGCGACGGTGGCGCAGAACAGAATGAGATTTTGCAGAATGTCGCCAAAAGCAGTGAGAACAAATCCGCGCGGCGCCAGAAGCGACAGCACGAAGTGAACGCACACCACGGCGCACACAATGGCCGTCCACCTCCGGGCGTGCTGGAGCGGAGAATTCCCCACGTTTCAGATTGTAAGTTCGCCGCCGCGCTCAAATGTGTTACCGAAGTAATCAAAAGGAGCAGTCGCAGGTGGCTTTTCTGCTTACGAAAGTGCGGCAGAAAAACGCTGCACGAAACGGTAAACATCCTGGTATGAGTTGTATAGCGGCACCGCGGCAACTCGGAAAGTGTCCGGCTCACGCCAGTCTCCGATCACCCCTGCCGCCGCTAAGAGGTCGCATAGTTCGCGGCCTTTGCCGGGCACTCGGATCGAGAGTTGCGCGCCCCGTCGCTCCGGTTCGCGCGGCGTGATGATGGACAAGTTCAACTTCGGAGAAGCGTGTTGTGCGAGGAGAAATTCCATGTATCCCGTGAGGGACACGCTCTTGTCACGCAAGTGGTCCAGGCCCGCCTCGGAGAAAACTTCCATGGAAGCACGCAGAGGTGCCAGCGCCAGAATCGGAGGATTGCTCAATTGCCAGCCCTCGGCTCCCGCCATCGGTCGAAAATCCGGGCCCATCTGGAAGCGAGTCTTCTCGTCGTGTCCCCACCATCCCGCAAAACGCGGCAGTTCCCACGCACGAGCGTGACGCTCATGAACAAAACATCCCGCAACACATCCCGGTCCGCCGTTCAAATATTTGTAGCTGCACCACACCGCGAAGTCCGGCCCCCAGTCGTGAAGACGCAGCGGGATATTTCCGGCAGCGTGAGCCAGGTCAAATCCCACAACACATCCCTTGCGCTGCCCTGCTTTTGTGATGCCCGCCATGTCGAAGACCTGCCCGGTGACGTAGTTCACTCCGCCCAGGAGGATCAGAGCGATCGACGCGCCTTCGCGTTCGATCAGCGACTCAATGTCTTCGTCCCGCATGCAGGATTCGCCGTCACGCGGAGTGAGTTCGAGCAGCGCCGTGGCAGGGTCAAATCCATGGAAGTGAATTTGCGACTTCACCGCATATTGATCCGAAGGAAAAGCTCCGCATTCGACCAGAATCTTGTGTCTCTCCTTCGTCGGACGGTAGAAAGAAGCCATCATCAGGTGCAGGTTCACCGTCAAGGAGTTCATGACGACGACCTCAGTGGCATGCGCCCCAACCAGCGCCGCGGTCTGCTGCGTAAGCAGCCGGTGATAGGGCATCCACGGATTCTTTCCATGGAAGTGCCCTTCGACGCCGAGTTGCGCCCAATCGCGCATTCCCTGTTGCAGATAAGCGTTGGCCGTTTTCGGTTGCAGCCCGAGGGAGTGTCCGCACAGGTAAATGCAGTCCTCCCCTCCCTTGGTCTTTGGAAGACAGAAGCGCTCGCGAAAGTGCGCCAGCGGGTCGCGGGCGTCCAGCGCGATCGCAAAGTCTTCGCCGGCCTGAAACGAGGGGCCGGTCACGAAACCAGCTCCAGAGGCGTCAGTTGGCTGCGAATCAACCGGTCAGCCTTGTTCCAATCCAGATCCTCCAGGCGCTCGATCGGATCGCAAAGTTCCGTGAGCATGCGGTCCTGCACTTGTCCCCGCTGCAAAGCAGTCACGTACGGAATACGGTGAAACGTTACCATCGCGTACTTAGGCACAAAAAGCTGTGGATACTTCGCCTCCAGTGCGAGTTCAACCTTCTTGCAAAACAGGAATCGTGGGTCGGCCACGCGATCTCTCATCTCCACAAAGTTTTCGACCGCCAGGTCGGCAATCGCATCCGTGTTGATTTTTCGGGCTTTCTCGAACTCGCTGAACACGCGTTCCCAGTCGGCGCCATGGCGGTCGAGCAGCTCCAGCAGGCACGTGCAGTCTTCGAAACCGCAATTGATGCCTTGTCCGAAGAAAGGAACAATCGCATGCGCGGCATCCCCCAACAGCAGAATTTGCCCGTCCACATGCCATGGAGAACATTTGATCGTCACCATCGCGCCCGTGGGATTGGTAAAAAAGTCTTCCGCCAGGTTGGGCATGAGAGGATTCGCGTCCGGAAATCGGGACTGGAAAAACCTGATCACTGCACACTGCGTGGTCAATTCGGCGAAGCTGTCCACCCCCTCAAATGGCAAAAACAAAATGCACGCGAATGTTCCGTCAACATTGGGCAACGCGATCAGCATGAAGTTGCCGCGCGGCCAAATGTGCAGAGCATTCGTTTCCAACACATGCTTTCCACCCGGACCGGCAGGAATGGTCAGCTCCTTGTAGCCGTAATCCAGATACTGCTGCGAAAAATTAAAGCGGCTTAGCCTGAGCATCTCGCCTCGAATCGCCGACGCCGACCCGTCGCACCCGATCACCACGCTTGACTCAAGCCTTCGGTCTTCACTTGTCCGCTCATCCCGCAACTGAAGCGCTCCCGTCTTGAGATCGATCCCAGTGCAGCGTTGCTGAAAATGAATCTTCACGCCCTGCTCCTCGGCCGCATTCATCAGGGCAATATTCAATTCGGCGCGGGAAATCGAATGGATGACCTCAGCCTCATTCTTTCCATAGGGCTGGAACGTGATCTCCGATTTAACCGAGTGCATCATCCTTCCCTTCATCGGAATGATGATCTTTCGCATCTCGTTCCACAGCCCCGCTTCGGTGAGCGCGTGGATCCCGCGGGTGGACAGGGCCAGGTTGATCGAGCGTCCGGCGCTGATGCGGACGCTCCGCATATCGGGCCGCCTCTCGTAGATCTCCACGTTGAAGCCGCGCTTGACCAGGCCTAGAGCCAGAAGGGTCCCGTTGAGCCCGGCCCCAATCAGTGAAATGGTCTCGGCTTTGGTCATGACGAAATGAGTATGAATTCAGACTCGGCGGCGCAACTCTCTCGGTTACTCCGTCAGCAGAGTACGCGCCTCCCACAATTCCGGGAAGAATTTCTTGTCCAGCGTGAGTTTCAAGTAAGACGACCCTGCGGTCCCGCCCGTTCCCATGCGCACGCCAATCACGCGCTCCACCAGTTGAATGTGGCGCAGCCTCCAACTCACCACGAGTTCGTCAAATTCTGTGAGCCGCTCGCAAACGTCAATCCAATCCCGATTGCTGCGTTCATCCCGATACAGAGAAAGCACCGCCCGGGCCCGCGCGTCGAACCCCTCGCGCTCAGTCGCATTGTCATCGATCTGGAGCTTCCCCATGGCCCTCAATGCATCAAAGAAAACATCGTGCAAGGAAGGCTCCCTCAATCTCCGTTCCAGAAGAGCGTGCGCTTCCGGCGTCGGCCGGTGATAGCGCAGCATTTTCTCGTCCTTCAGGCCGCACAGGAACTCTAACTCGCGAAACTGTTCCGACTGAAATCCGCTGGCCGGTTCCAGCTTGCCGCGGAACGCCATAAAGTGCGTGGGCAACATGGTTTCAAGGATTGTGAACTGTTCCACCAGCACTCGCGTGATTTCCGTGCAGCGCCGCAGCAGCCGCGCCGCTTCATAGACCTCGTCGCGCGATTTTGGGTTCGCGCCCGCTCCCCGCAGATTTGCGACGACCGCATCCAAATCGTGCAGCAATTCCTTGAACCACAGTTCGTAAGTCTGGTGCACGATGATGAAGAGTAATTCGTCGTGATGCTGTGGCGATGACTGCGAGTGTTGCAGCTTCAACAGTTCCGGAACTTTCAAGTATGAACTGTAGGTAAGCTGCTCGCCGTGTGCGGCCGCGGGCGCCGTTGTTGTTTCTTGGTTTGGCGTCGACGCACTGTCGCGTTTTAGGCCGAGGAACTCCGCCGCATTCCCGCCCAGCAGGAGTTCTTTTGCCACTGCGGTCAAGGCACTCGATCGAATCAATGTCCCTACTCGATGTTCGCCCAGCGGGAAGGGATAGTCCGAGCCCAACATCACTCGCTCCGCTCCCATGGTTCCGACGAGAAACTGCAACGCGCGCTCGTCGAAGACCGCTGAATCCACGTAGAACCGATTCACGTATCGGCTGGGAGGCAATTCGCAAACCCCGTGCGCCACCGGATGATTTTGCCAGGCATTCTCCAATCGCCCGAGCAGAAACGTGAAACTGCCCCCGCCGTGCGCGAAGCAAATGCGCAGGCTTTCGGGCAATTTGTCGAACGCTCCTCCCAGGATCATCGCGACAATGCCAAGCTGCGTCTCGGCGGGCATGCCGACGGTCCAGGGCATCATGTACTTCGGCATGCGCTGCGGCCCCAGCATGTCCCACGGATGCACCAGCACCGCGGCTCCTTCATCCGCGCAGTGATGCAGGAACGTCACAATACCGGGATCGTCGAGATTTTTCTCGCCAACGTGATTGCCGATTTGCACTCCCAGATGGCCCGCACGGATGCACCGGCTCAACTCCTGACACGACGCATCAATATCTTGCAGTGGAACCTGGCAGAGCGACTTCAGCCGGCCCTTGCCCTGCGCGCACAGATCCAAAGCCGCGTCATTGAACAGGCGCGCGCAATCCAGCGCATGCTCCGCCGGGCGATCGTATGCGAACAGCACGGGCGTGGCCGAGAGCACTTGCGTCTCGACGCCGTCGCGATCCATTTCATTGAGCCGCACCTCGGGATCCCAGCAAGCGGAATAAATCTGCCGGAAGAACCGATCGCCCACCATAATTTCCGCCTTGCCGGCCTCGGTGTGCTTGATCCACGGCCAGTTGGGAGTGCCGTAGCGGGCCGCCAGATCCGGCCAGGTGCGGGGAAAAAAATGATTATGGATGTCGATGACTGGCATTTACGATTTTCCGGGGCTACTGTTTGCCGGGGTGAACCGCGCCACAGTGTTTGCACTTGCGCAGGCTCTCGTTGTTGTAGAACTGCTCAAACAAAGGCGGGAGGTCGCGCACGATGCTTTTCAGTTTCACTTCCGCGCGATGCACCAGCTGGTGACAATTCTGGCAATACCACTCGAACCCGTCGAGCGCGCCCTCCGGGCGAGGCATCTCGACCACCACGCCAATCGTTCCTTCCCGCAGTCGCTGCGGCGAGTGCCGCATGTGCTTGGGCAACAGAAAGATTTCACCCTCTTTGATCGGAATCTCAAGCGGGGGCTTGCCCGGAGTTTCCATGACGCGAAGAAAAATGTTGCCCTTCAACTGGTAGAAAAACTCCTCGGTCGGATCGTCGTGATAATCGCGCCGGTGGTTGGGACCACCGACCACAGTCACCATCATCTCGCCGTCTTCCCACACCTGCGCATTGCCCACCGGCGGTTTGAACTTTTCTTTGTTCTCTTCGATCCAGGCCTGAAAGTTGAAGGCCTTGAGACTTTTGATCGATGGCATTGCGCCCCCTTATTTCATTTTCTCCGGCTTGTACGCCATAGCCCGGATTTCGATCAGCAAATGCGGATGCGGTAACTGGTGCACGGCCACGGTCGTT
>Ga0222749_10000270_pt1 | contig 33059 bp, 23 predicted proteins | sample IncBWH2Mmetat_FD_197234 | JGI IMG/M metagenome (GOLD analysis project Ga0222749, IMG submission 197234) | Metatranscriptome of lab incubated forest soil microbial communities from Barre Woods Harvard Forest LTER site, Petersham... | ecosystem: Environmental > Terrestrial > Soil > Temperate... | reverse complement strand
GCCATCTCGACGTGACCGTCCGGGGCGCGATCTCCATCGCCCGGAGGCTCCAGGATCCGCTGGCCGAGCTGGTCAAGATCGACCCCAAGGCAATCGGCGTGGGCCAGTACCAGCACGACGTGGACCAGGAGAGGCTCCGGAGGGAGCTCGACCACGTCGTCCTCTCCTGCGTGAACCAGGTCGGCGTCGACCTCAACACGGCCTCCGCGGAACTCCTCTCGTACGTGGCCGGGTTGACCCGGCCCGTGGCCGAACGGATCGTCGCGGAGCGCCCCTTCCGCTCTCGGTAGGAGCTCAAGCGGGTCCCGCGACTCGGGCCCAAGGCCTACGAGCAGGCCGCAGCCTTCCTCCGGATCCCCGGCGCGCCGAACCCCCTGGACGCCTCGGCCGTCCATCCGGAGAGCTACTACGTGGTCGAGCGGATCGCGCGAAGGCTCGGCCGCCCCGTGAACGAAATCGTCGCGGTGCCCATCGAAGTCCGCCCCGAGGAGTTCGTCGACGACCGGGTCGGACTTCCGACCGTTCGGGACATCCTTGAGGAGCTCCGAAGGCCGGGGCGGGATCCCAGGAAGGAGTTCCAGGCCGCCCATTTCGACCCGGCGGTGACCTCGCTGGACCACGTGAAGCCCGGGATGGTCCTGGAAGGGGTGGTGACGAACGTGACGCGGTTCGGGGCGTTCGTCGACCTCGGGGTCCATCAGGACGGGCTGGTCCACGTGTCGGAACTCGCGCCGCGATTCGTGAGCGACCCCCAGGAGGTGGTGCGGGTGGGCCAGATCGTTCGGGTCCTCGTGCTCTCGATGGATCCGGCGCTCCGCCGGATCGCCCTCTCGATCAAGCAGGCGCCACCCCGGACCTGATCCGGGTTCTCCAGGGATTTTACTCCTTCGGACGGATTCCACCCGGGGACCCAGAGAGCCTCTGGACTTTCTCTCTGGATCGGATATGATGACCCCTCTTTACAAAAACCTTATACGACCGGGGAGGCATCGTGGCCAAACGAAAACTGTCAGAGGCCCAGAGAGTGGCCATCCGGAAGAACATCCGCACCAAGATCGCGGCCGGCGAGCCGCAGGCAGAGATCCTTAGAACGATTTCCGCCCAGTACAAAGTAAGCCCGGAGACCGTCCGGTGGTATCTCAAGAGCTCCTCGAACGGCGCTCATTCCCACCGGCCGGGTCCCAAGACGCGCTCGAAGAGATCCGGAAAGAAGGGTGCCGCCGCGAGGGCGAAGACCTTCCCAAAGAGAAGGGCGTCCGCCAACGGAAAGTCCCACGGGCTTCTGGATCTGGTCCGTTCGGTGACCACCGAGGGTCTCAAGCGCGCGCTGGCCGCCAAGAAGCTCCTGCCGAGACTCGAGGCAAAGATCGCGGAGAAGCTCCGGCTGGAAGGGCTGGCCAAGAAGGTGAGAAAGGCCCTCCGCGCCGCCGAGTCCCAGGCCGCCCGGCTGCAGCGAAGAGTCCGCCGGCTCGTCACCCGCTAGCCGGAAAGAGGCGCGAAGAGTCCTCGATCTCCGGGACGGCCCCGCGTCAACCGGTCGAAGTCTCCGGCGCATGCTCGCGGCCCGACTCCCCGCTCCGGCCGTCCGTACTCGCCTCCCGCAAGGCCCGAAGCGTGATCCGGAGGCGGCGGAAGCCGAAGGGTCCCTTCAAGAAACCATCTATCCCGGCCGATTATGAGCTATAATTCCCGCGATTCAGGAATATCAGGAGGATCATCGATGAGGAAACTAGCCGCAGTTCTGGCCGTGGTGGGGGTGCTTTACACCCTCGGGTGCAGGGTGACCGTCCATGAAGACCCGCCGCCCCGGAGGGTGGTCGTGGTGGAGCCGGTCCATGAGGTGACGATCGTCGAGCGAAGGGGGCCTCCCCCTCCGGAAGTGGTCGTCGTCGTGCAACCGCCCGCCCCGCGCGTCGACGTGGTCGTCGGAGTCGCCCCGTCGCCCAATCACGTCTGGGTCCAGGGCTACTGGCACTGGAACGGAAGCACTCACGTCTGGATCGGGGGCGGCTGGCATCCCCGTCCCCGGCCGGGAGCCGTCTGGGTCGAAGGCCGCTGGGAGCAGCGCGGAAACGGATGGGTCAGAGTCGAGGGGCGCTGGAGATAGCGCTCTGTACCGCCCGATTCGCATGGACGCGAGCGTCCCCGATGAAAGGTTGCGGGCGCCGGCGAAAGGGGCGATTTTCTTGGGCGCCGGGACCGCCCGGCCTTCCCGACTGGATCATGATGCTGTGAGCCTAAACGGCTCGACGTGAAGTAGGGCGAAAGAAACTGCAGCGAAGGGGCCGGATTCCAGAGAATCCGGCCCCTTTCGTCTTTAATAGAGTCTTCATCGCTCCACTCTCCCCCTCCGATGCCCCGACGGGTCTGAGTTCAGCACTGAATGCGGCCTGCCGGAGGGATCCCCGTCTGCGGGATCGATCCCCCCCATTTCACCCTCCATCTTGCCCCATTCGCGACCGTTTCAAGGGGCGTAGAGCGGAACTGTTCCGGGCGCTCTCTCCCGGGTGGAAAGAGCCCCCTCAGGAGCCGGGACTGGACGGGCCATTCCCTCTCACTACCCCCCCCTTCCAGAGTGGAGAGGCACTTCCTCCGGGCCATATCGAGGGGTCTGGAGAGTGAGGCCGATTGAGCGAGGCCGGACGACACCGCAGAAGTCGCCTCCCGGGGCGCCCACCGACCGGACCGGAGGCGGTCCGTCACCGTCCTCTTTTAGAGGCGCATCCGGCCGGCCTTCCTCGCCCCTCGAACCTTGAGCTTCACCTCTTCCATATACAGGTGGGCGTCCTGCTGTGTCTTGATGAGCCCGACCCGTTTGCGGATCTCGTTCTTCTTTCCACCTTCCAGGAAGGTGTGCCGGAGCATCGCGACATGGAGGAATGCCGCCTGGGTGTCGTCAAGGGGCGCGGCACCCTTGAGCGGGGGGGGCGCAAGCGCGGGGGCCGGCGGAACCCCGGAACGGGCAGGCTCCGGGAGCCGGGTCGGCGCCTGGGCGTCGGTCGTGCGAGGCGAGGAAAGACTCAGGAGCTCCGTGAAGGTGTTGGCTTGGGCGTCCCGATCCGTCAGGTGCTGACCCGGGGTGAACACCTTTTCCACCGTCGCCGGAACGGAGCTGTGATCATAAAGGGAATGATCGACCGTGCCCGCCGGGATGAAGGGCGAGATGATCAGTGCGGGAACGCGGTACCCCAGTTGGGTGAACGGGAATTGATGGTCATTGTCGGCAAGGGCTGTATCTCCGGGCGGGACGGACGCGGGGGGGATGACGTGGTCATAGAAGCCTCCATGCTCGTCATAGGTGACGATGAGAAGGCTCGTCTCCCAATAGGACGAGTTCCGGATCGCCTCGTAGACGTTCTTGAGGAGCCGCTCCCCGGAGGTCACATCGTCCAGGGGGTGTTGGGAGGTCCCCCCCTTGTAGTCCGAAAGCACGTGTCCGTAGCTCGGCTCGATGAAGATGTACTTGGGCCCCCACCCGCTTTTCAGGAGATCGCTCCCGAACTCCCCGAAGTGGATGAAGCGATCCGAGTGGCTCCCCATGCCGTAGAGCCCCCAGGCCTGGGGAAACTCATCCCCCTCATAGATGCACCAGCTTCCCCCGCCCCCCGGATAATTCCGATCCAGTAGGTCGAAGATCGTCCCCTCCTTGAACTGGAACCCATAGACCGTGTCCGCTTCGGCAATCCGGGTGGCCGCGGGGCTGTCGGTCCGGCCCCCGGAGGTGGCCGCGTGGAGGAAGAACCGGTTGGGCCACGTCGGGCCGGGCAGAGAGGAGTGGTACTGGTCACAGACGGCGAACTGGGTCGCGAGGGTGGTCAGCACCGGAAGCTGTTCCGGGGCAAAGCACTTCATGATGCCTCCCGGATCGGCCGCCCCGATCTTCCGGTAGGAGCTCACGAATCCGAGATTCTTGGGCGTCGGAAAATACATGAGGTCCGGGCCATAGAGCTGCTCCTGGACGGCGGGAAACTCGTGATCCGGTCCCTTGTCCGTGATCGCGAAGGGCGCACCGGGCTGGGCCAGGACATACCCGTCGGGTTGGTTCGGATTCGACCACTGGGCCCCGGCCAGCCCGTTGATCGACGTGGGGGCTCCAGTCTTGGGATCCGTCCCCTGGATTCCCGAGAATCCGAGCATGTGGTCAAAAGATCGGTTCTCGAGAGCCAGGACGAAGATGCGCTCGATCTTGGCCATGTGCGATCTCCAACAAACGGATGGGCCCAGGACGATTCGAGATTCCGGGCCGGTCTACTTTTTTCGCCTTGCCTTGGACCTCCGCGGGAGGGGAGGAAGTTTCCCGGGCTTGCCCGGAGGGCCGAAATGCCGGGCGTATCGGTCCTGGATGAACTTGGACGCCTCCCCCTGGGTTTCGGGAAGCGAGTCGATCGAGGGGCCCTTGGGGTGGGATTCCCGGGTGATCCAGTAGGCCCGGAGAAGCTGTTCCTTCTGGATCGGATCGAGCGGATGATTCGCCGGATGGGCCGGATCGTCGACCCCGACCGTGATTGCCGCAAGGGCGGCCCGGGGAAGCTTGGCCGGGCAGTCGGATCGGGGAGCCGCAAGCTCCTGGAAATGGCCTTCGAAGGTATTCGCGCTCGCGTCCCGCCGGGTCAGGAAGTTCGGAAGCCCGAAGAGCTTCTTCACGCTTCCGAGGATCGAGGTGTGCTGGTATCGGGTCGAATCGACCGTCCCGGCTTTGACCCAGGGCGAGGCGATCACCGCCGGCACGCGGAGGCCGAGCCGGTCGAAGGCGAAGGGCGGGGCGAAGGATGCCGTGTCGCCCGGGGGAGGCGAATTGAGGCCATCGGGATTCGGTATCCCCGAGGCCGGCGGGATGACGTGGTCGAAGAATCCGCCGTGCTCGTCGTAGATCACAACGAGGGCGCACTTGTTCCACACGGCCGGATTGCTGAGGAGAGCCTCGTAGACGTCGGCCACCAGGGAGTCGCCATAGCGCGCATCCTGCGGGGCGTGCTGGGAGTTGGCCAGCGTGTTCCCCTGGTTGAGGAATCGCGGGGCGATGAACGAATAGTTGGCGAGAGTCCCCGCTTTCACATCGGCCTGGAAGGAGTCGGTGAACTTCTTGAAATTGGCGCTCTGCGAGCTGACCTGGGTGAATTCACGGACCTCGTTCGAGTCGAACTCATAGGTCGCCCAGGTGTACCCCGCCGCCTGGAGGAGGTTGTAAATCGTGGGCCCCTTGAAGACCTGGGTCCAGACGTTGTGGGCGTAGCCGAACGAGGTTGCCGCATGCATGTAGAGGCGGTTGGGCTGAGTGGGACCCGGCACCTCCGCATGCCAGTGATCACAGACAAGGAAGGAATCGGCCAGGGCGTTGATGGAGGGAAGGAGAGAGGGGGCGAAGGCCTGCATCACCACCCCGAGCTCCTGGGGGGTCGGATGCGCCACCTTGTCCCCGAAGGTGAGCTCGTTGACGTAGCTCGCGACAAACCCCTGGTTCGTCGCGGGCTGGGCGGGCGTGGGGCCGGCCTTGCTCCCGGACAGCTGGATGTTGGTCGCATTGATCGAGTGCCCGGGCCCCTGCCCCACCAGGACGGCAAAAGGGGCGGCGTTGTTCACCGTGAACGCCGGGTTGGTCGCCGAAGGCGGCTTGGAGGGATTCTGGAGATTCGACTCCGTCCCCTTCAGCCCCTCGACCCCTTTCCGGTATCCGAACAGGTGATCGAACGAACGATTCTCCAGCATCAGGACGACCACGTGGTCGATCGACCGGGTCGAAGCCGGCATGGAGCTCCTCCTCCCCTTCCTTTTCATGATTGCCATCTCCCTGCCCGTCGCTACAGGACGACCTGGATCTGCCAGAAGTCATTCGCCAGGTTTGGATCGGTGATGTAGTTGTAGGGCATCAGGAAATAGCCCGCCTGACCCCAGCCGCCCCCCCAGCTGTTCCGGACGATCACCGCCTGGCGCGCATCGTCGTATCCCGCGGCCATGACCGCATGGCCCCCGATGGACTTCTCCCCCGGTTGGGGCATCGGAAGCACCCCGCTCTGACCGACCGCGGGGCTCTCGAAACTCTCGTAGACCGTGAAGCCGAAGACAAAGGGGTATCCGGAGGCGAGGCATCCCTTGATCTGCGAGGCCACCTGGGTGACCCGCTGGTAGGTCACGACCTTGTATTTTCGGGCATCCGTGTAGCAGGAGGCCGGGGGTTTTTGGGCGAATTTCGTGATGTCGTAGGGCCATTCGCTTTCGGGGCAGTCGCCCTTTTGGCCGACGCTCTTGACTCCATCCCGGATCTGGGCGCCCCCATCGGAGTCGACCGTGCCTTCCATGACCCGCTCGTTGTAGTAGATGAAAAGCCGGGAGGGGGTGAAGACGGGATTGAGCTTCTGCTTCATCTGGTCGAACTGGATGGCCCCCGCGATGGCATTGGCGGTGCAGCTACCGAGCTGTCCCTGGTCGTAGACGGGGGGACACAGCGGGCGCAGGTCCACGCTCGTGGGCAGCGCGGCGAGCTTGGCCGGCGGCGCGGCATAGAGGTGATCCCGGTGATCGGGCAGATCCCTCGTCCATCCATACTTCTTGATCTTGTAGGGCATGTCTCCTCCTTATCGGAATTCCGAAATTGACCTCTGCCACTGGGTCGATGTCCGGCCTTTCTGGACCTCCGGGAAATCGCACTCCCCCCCGCGGACCGGGACGCTCAGGCGGAAGGGCACCGGGGGTGCGATCGGAGGAGGAATGGAACGACCCGAACTCGCGGGGAGTGCGGAGGCTGAATGCTGCACTGGGGCGCACGCTTCCTCTCTCTTCCTTCCCGGCGGGATGACCGCTCCCCCCGCCGCAAGAAACAGGATCAGGAAACCCCAGTCGCGCCGCTGATGCTAGGATTCCCGATTCCGCCTGTCAAGCTCTTCGGACCGCTTGAATGGGTCGTCTTAACCATCGCCTCCCGCCCGGATTCCTTTCGCCTGATCTGCGCGTCCGCGAGCCCACTCCCGAGCACGGCTCGAATCCTGTCCCCTTGCGGCCAAGAGGGGTCGAGGGCGCAAGGGTGACACCGCCCCCCTTCGCACCGGAAGCTTCCCGGGTCGCGCGCGGCGAAGGGACGTCGGACGGTGGGAATGCGGAATCGCCGGGATGACGACGACCGGACCTCACCGCCCGGGCGGGGCGTCCCTCCGGGGCCCGGAAGGCGGTCGGACCGGCCGTTCTATTTCACCAGGAGTGCGAGCTTGTCCTCGGCCCAGAGTCGATCCAGTTCCTCGCGCGTCGGGGCCTCGCCCACCTGTCTCCAGCCCTTTCCTTCATGCTGGGCTTCGGGAACCCCGGCCAGCAATTTCTCGTGCTTCTTGAACCGGCGAAGGAAGGCCTTCCCCAGGAGCGGCCGGGAGTGGATCATGTTCGTGTACGCCAGACGGCCCCCGAAGACCGTCTCCTCCTTGATCGCCGCCAGGATCGCCTTGTCGTCGTGCGTCTTCTCGGCCTCCTCCAGCTGCAGCCGGAGGAAGAGGTAGTGCCCGTACATCCGCAGGTGATCCACCCGTTCGCGCGCGCCGGGGAGATTCCGGACCAGGTCGGTCGCCTCGTCGAGGTCCTTGTAGGCGGCCCGGAGATCCTCGGGGGTCACCGCCTTGGCCTTCTTCTCCCCGTCCTCCTGGACCACCGGCGCCTCCTCGGTCGTGACGCCGGAACCGTACCACCGGGCATAATAATGTTCCATCGCGCGCGCGGCCGGCCCGAACGCCCTCTCGTAGAAGTCGCGGACGATCGCGCGGACATCGGCTTTCACGTCCCAGAGGAGCTGCGAGGCCACGTAGTAGCCAAGACCCCGGGGTCCCCAGTTGTTGCTGGCCTCCGCGTTCACGGACGTCACGTTGTTCGACCGGAACAGTCGAAGACTTTTCTCCAGCCGGCCGGGTTCCATCTGCCCGGGATGCGGCCCGTCCCAATCCCACTGGTAGACGCTGTAATACTCGCGGATTCCGACCTGCGCGGCCTTCTCTCCAAAGGCCTTCAGCTGCTCGTCGAGGGAGAGGGGCGTCCTCCGATAGGCGGTCGTGGTCTGAAGAAAGACATTCGGATGCAGCGGAAAGGACGGCGGGTGGGAGTAGGCGCTGTAGGCGTAGCACGCCACGAGAGTCTTGGGATACTGGGCGGCGACCGCCTTGGCGACCTCGTTCACCAGATGGAAGAGCGTCTCGGAAGTCACGTTGACGACCACGCCGTCGGGCCTGCGGGCGAACTTCGTGCCGTGATCCTGGAAGGGAGTCCCGCCCTGGAACACGGCGGTGCACCGTTCGCACTCGCAGTAGCCCAGGCCGTCGGGGGGGCTCAACGAGATCATCTTCCGGCCCTGGGCGGCCTCCTTGAGGGCATGGGCGATGGCGCGTTCGAGGACCTCCGGATGGCTGTAGCAGGGCTTCGAGGCCTGACGTTTCCCGCCCACGAGCGCGAACCAATCGGGGTGGTCCTTGAAATCCCGGGCGGCGTCGAGACCCTGCCAGGTGTGGCCGATGCTCACCGCCATCGGCCCTCCCATCCGGTTGTGCCGCTTCCATTCATCGTAATCCTGGCCGCAGGGGCGGTACATGCCGAATCCGAATCCGATGTGGCGCTCGATGGCGAAGTTCGGGCTTTGACGCTCGTTCCACGCCGCCGAGATCGTCGGCTGCCGCGGAATGACCGCCCATGCCTTTCCGGGGAAGAACCAGCGGCACCCCAGGCGGTGGAGGAAGGTGGTCACCGCGTGTTGGACTCCCAGCGCCTCCTGCGCGACGAGAAAGACGCTCTTCCCTTCGGTCCGGAGGATGAATCCTTCGGGTCCCAGACCGCCGATCTTCTCGATTTCGAGCCACGGAAAATCGGATGCGAGACCGACGTAGAGGCCCGCGACGTCCTTCCCTCCCTGGGCCGAGACGAAATCGGCCCCGGTGATGTCCTTGAGGTATCGCCTCAGTTCGTCCACCGGGCCCGGCACGCTTCCGGCGACGAGAGGCAGGACCGCTTGTCCCTCCTTGGCCAGCACGACGGAGGTGGCCTCCTGGGCCTGGATCCCCCCCCACCCGGCCAGGATCAGGGGGATGAGAGAGGCATGGCGCCGCATCCGGGTCTTCACGGGCGCTCCGGGACGGGGTTGGGATGGTTCATGATCATGTAACAACAGAAGTCGATCCCAGGTCGCGCACCTTGCCCGACCGGAACGGGGACACTCCGGACCCCCCTGCCGGGGGAGGAAGACACGATTCCACCGGCGACCTTCTTCGATCCGGCCGGGAGGGGATCACGCCGTTCTGCACGGACCCGGAAAGGACCCCTCCGATTTCCTGTTACTAAGGACGAGAGAGGCGGTCGGAGCGGACCGCCCTCCGGAGCGCGGCCTCCGGCACCCTGGGCAGGTGCGCTCTATCGGGGCATTTCGTCGCTCACGGGGATCTCACCGCGGAGAAGCCGTCCGCCGGAGCCCGTAAGCTTCAGGTAGAAGTCGCTCGGCAGTCCTTCGTACGTCACGAAGTCGGCGCCTCCAGCCGCCGGGACCTGGTTGGTGCACTTGAAGACGGCGGTCGCCTCGTCCACCTCGTCAAACATCGCCACGTAGATCATGGAGGCGCCCGAGCGCTTCAGCGCGACGAGCTGCGACCAGAGGAATCGACCCTTCAACCGGGGGATCTGGTCGAGCGGCCCCCCGTGCATGTTGTGCCAGCTGAAGCCCGGAAAGACGACCGGCAGGTAGTCCCGCTCCGCGGTGCGGCACCACGCGAGATCCGGCTTCCAGAGTTTCTCGGCATGCTTCGCCACCTCCTCGGGGGTGCCGTAGCGGCCGACGGTCCAGGGGCTGACGACGTCGGCCTGCCGGATGACCTCCAGGAGCGCGGGGTCCGGGGAAGCATCCATCTTCGACTCCCGCCATCCCGAGGGGACCCCCAGCATCACGGCGCAGCCCCCCGCCTCCTTATCCTCCTTCAGGAACTGGACCAGGCGGAGGCACTCCTGGAGGGTGTACTCCCGACGGTCTCCGAACCCGACGCCCCACACGGCCACGACGGGCTTGCCCCGGTGGTGAAGGTAGGCGGGATCCTCCGTCACCTGCATCCGGCTCCGGAGCCGGCGCCAGTCCTCCATGACCTCCGAGATCCGGTTGGCCCGGAGGCCGGTCAGGTCGTACATGACCGCATACGCGCGGCCGCAGCGGTTCGCCCCTTCGCGGCAGGCGGACAGGACCGCGTTGTTGTGCCGGGCCTCGCGGGGATCCTTCAGATCGCCGATGAATCGCTGGACGAAGGCGCCGTCCAGGCCGTAGTCGCTCATCCATTGGAAGTGACGGAGCACGGTCGGAGCCCGGAGGGAGCTGAAGACCTCGGCGTTCCGGCCGTCGGCGAGCGTGAACCCGGTCGGATACCGCTCCTCGGGCGCCAGTTCGGAGACGTCGGGCCAGAGGTCGACCTTCGCGTTCCCGGGCGCCATCGGTTTGGATCGATCCTTCGCCCAGTGGTTCCATCCGCGCTCCCCGCCGTCGTCTTTGGCGCTGAACCACCCCTGATAGCCGCACATGATCTTGCCGGTGAGCGTCTTGGGATCCACTCCGTGCTTGGAAGGTCCGCGGTAGGGTACGAGCGCATCATCGGGATTGACCTGGCCGAGAACGGACCCGTCTTGTCCGGAACCCAGGACCAGGAGGACATGAAGCGCCCAGTTCCGAGTGCTCCTCATGGATTCGATCCGCCGGCTCGAGGTCCGGCGGCCGGCAAGACCCGTCGGACTGGTCTCATCCCCCCGGCCCGGGGGGTGGAGTCGCAGGCGGCCCGTGCGGGGTTCATCGATGCCCCCCCAGCGCCGCCGGCCGATGGGGCTCAAGACGCACCGTCTCCCCCTGGACCATCGCGGTGACCGCACGATCCGCTTCCAGCGCGACAACCTTTCCCTGCGCCACCTGCACGATGAAGCCGCAGCGTTCGCTGAAGGTCACGTCCGACCGGCCCTTCCCCTCCAGGTCGAGTCCCGTTCCGACGCCGCCCGCCGAGGTCCGGCCGACGTAAAGAGTCCCCTCCACCCGGCCCAGGAGCGACGAGAAACCCTCGGCCGTCTCCCGGAAACTATCCCGGACGGCGCTCCCCGAAGGATCTCCAGGCCCCTCCGGGTAGATGAAGGTCCGGTGGTCCCGCTCCGCGGTGGTCGCGCGGAGAGGAAGGAGGTCTCCGTAGCTCGTCCGGAGACTGGGCTCCAGAGCGATCGCGACACCGTCCGAGTTCAGGATGATGAAGTTTTGCCGGTCCTTCGTTCCGGGGAAGGAGACGCTCGCGATGGCTCCGGCGATCGAGGAGTCGAGCGGGGTCACCCCCTCGTTCTTGAGGAGGGGGAGCGTCATCCCCCAGCCGTCGGGGGCGCCGGTCTGCGTCACCCGGGAATGAATGCCGTCAGGGGTGAGCGTAAAGTCCTGCTGGAAGACGGGTCCGGACTGGCCCTGGGCCGGCTTCCACGTCACGGAGCACCGGACCAGGAGCGGGTGGGCGAACGTGGGGGTGAAATGACCGCAATAGCGCTCGGGCACGCTGGCCAGCCTGATCCACTCCCCCTTCTCTTGCCAGGTCGGTCCGAAACTGACGCCCAATCCCGTCACGGTGTCCCGTTGGCCGTCCGAGGGGCCCAGCCGCGTCTCCCAGTCCGGCCTCCCGAACCGGATGACCCCGAGCGCAGTCCAATAGTTCGCGAACTGGACTTTGGTATCCCCTCTGAGGTCGATCTCCATGGCCATCCCTCCGGCGTTCGCGAAGGCGGCCGCGAAGGCGGAATCGGTGGCAAAGGCGTATCCCCCGATCTCGACGGGAGCCGGATGCTCGGGAATATCGGACTTCCTCGCGTGGTACGCCTCGGAGGTGTGATAGCTCAGCGATCCGTTGTAGTTGCTGTACTGGCTGGCGGGCTGGTATCCCACGCGGAGTGCGGGATCGAACGTGTTCTTCGTGACGTAGAAACTCCCCCCCCAAGTCGGATCGGTCCTCCTCCAGCGCTCCAGGTTCTTGAAACAAAGGAGGGCCGCATGGCGGTACTGCCCCGCCTGCCAGGCGTTTCCCTCGGAATGCGCCCGTTCCGCCAGGGTTTCGAAGGCCACCTGATGTCCGACATCCCCCCAGACATGGTTGTCGGTCCTCCCGTTGGCGGGTCCCTGTCCCGAAGGATCCATGGTGAGAAGGGCCGTCCGGGTGCCCTGTTCGGAGGCGGCGCGGATGGCGGCTGCGCTCGGGCCGTCGTAGCCGAGCGCCCCCAGCGCCAGGAGATTCCCCCGTCCCACGACCTCCACCGCGAGGGTGTCGGGGTCGCTCGAAAGGTCGTGGTAAAGGCCCAAATGGGTGGGCCCGATCCTTCGCTCCTGGCTCCCGGTCCAATGGCTCTCGATGTCGCCGGTCGCCTTCTCGGGGAGGATCAGGGACGCCCGGGCCCGCAGCCACTGTCCTTTCATGAAGTAGGTGCGCCAGTTGTTCGTATTGCCGCCGGGAGAAAGCGGGACCGACAGCCGGCCGCGCCAGGATTGGAGCTTCGCGGCCGGAACATGAGGGGTGTACAGGTCCAGCGCCTGCGAGAGGGGCGAGATGTAGAACTCGGCGTGACCGTCGGTCTTTCCCGAGGCCAGCCCCCCGGTGGCATGATCCATCGCGAGGATCCCGGCCTCCAGGAGATCCTGGCCCCGTCCGGCGGAGACCAGGGTGCCCACCGCGTGGGCGAAGTACGGCGTGGAGTACTGCCACTCCCTGCCGATGATGGGATCGATCAGGGCCCCCTTTGAATCCTGGTGCTTGATCCAGAACCGGCATTCGCCCTCGATCCGGTCCAGATAGGCCGAGGAGGGGATCGCCAGGGGATGCCACGGGCGAGCGGTGAGGCGGTAGTTCAGGGCCGGCAGATCCGAGGGCAACCCGTCCGCAGGGGATCCCTGGACGCTCCGCCCGGGCTCCCCCGGTCCCCGCACCGGCCAGACGAGGGGGACCGTTTTAGGAGGGGATCCCTCCGACGTCCGAGGCCCGTCCATGGGAGCCGCCCCGAGGAACAGGAGAGGGATCATCCATCGCATTCGCCCATGCTATCCGCATCGCTCCGGATCCACAACCTCCTGCGGCGATGGCTATTCCATGCTGCGGGGATCGCGGGGGGACGTATAATCCCCCGAAGCACCCCCGCGGGTTAGAAATCAGCCCCCGCCGCTCCGGGGTGTTGGCCGGATCGAAGCGGCAGACCCGGGGAGGAACATGATGATCGCCTTCCGCAAAATCCTTTGGCTTGCTCTCCTCTCCTCATGCGCGGCCGGCGGGTCGATCTCCCGAGCTTCGACCTTCGATGGCCCTCCCAACATCGTCTTCATCCTGTCCGACGATCACGCCTACCAGGCGGTCAGCGCCTATGGTTCCAAGCTCAACCAGACCCCTCATATCGACCGGCTGGCCCGGGAAGGCATCCTCTTCCGCAACTGCTGGGTGACCAATTCGCTCTGCGGCCCCAGCCGCGCGGCCATTCTGACGGGAAAATACAGCCATCGGAACGGGTTCTACTCCAACTCGGGGGATCGCTTCGACGGGACCCAGCAGACGTTTCCCAAGTTGCTCCAGAAGGCGGGGTATCAGACCGCGATCGTGGGCAAATGGCACCTGGAGACCGATCCCACGGGGTTTGACTACTGGCACATCCTGCCCGGACAAGGCCAGTACTACAATCCTCCCATGATCGACAACGGCCAGCGGGTGAAGCACACCGGCTACGTCACGGACATCATCATGGATCTCTCCCTCGGGTGGCTGGAGGGGAAGCGCGATCCCAAGAAACCCTTCCTCCTCATGTGTCAGAACAAGGCTCCCCACCGGGAGTGGGAGCCCGCGCTTCGGCATCTCCACCTGTACGACAACGTGACGTTCCCGGAACCGGAGACCCTCTTCGATGACTATTCGGGCCGGGGGACGGCGGAGCACACCCAGGACATGATGATTGCCAAGACGATGACCGACCGGGATCTGAAGCTCGTTCCTCCCCGCGATCTCAATCCCGAGCAGAGGAAGGAGTGGGACGCGGCCTACGACCCCCCCAATGAGGCCTTCCGGAAGGCGAACCTCCAGGGAAAGGAGCTCGTCCGCTGGAAATACCAGCGCTACATGAAGGAGTACCTAAGCACCCTCGCCGCCGTCGACGAGAACGTCGGGAGGATCCTCAAGTACCTGGATGACACGGGCCTGGCGAAGAACACCATTGTGGTCTATTCCTCGGATCAGGGCTTCTTCCTGGGCGAGCACGGGTGGTTCGACAAGAGGTGGATCTTCGCGGAGTCCCTCCGGGCGCCGCTCCTGGTCCGGTGGCCGGGGGTGACGCCGCCGGGGACGGAGACCGGCGCCATCGTCTCCAATCTCGACTTCGCGGAGACGTTCCTGGACGCGGCAGGCCTCGCGGTTCCTCCGGACCTCCAGGGGCGCAGCTTCCGGCCGATCCTGGCCGGAGAGAAGGTCCCCGACGATTGGCGGAAAAGCTTCTACTACCACTACTATGAGCACCCCGGTCCGCACAACGTCCGGGCTCACTATGGCGTGGTCACCGAACACCATAAGCTGGTCCACTTCTACGGCGACATCGATGAGTGGGAGCTCTTCGATCTCAAGGCCGACCCCCATGAGATGAAAAGCGTCTTCAGCGACCCTGCGTATGCGGATGCGGTCCGCACCCTCAAGATGGAGCTCGCCCGACTCCAGCGCGATCTCGGGGACACCGATCCGGAAGTGCCCTTGGCCGAGCTCCTGCGGCGCCGCTCCAAGCGGCCGGCGGGGAAGCTGGAGATGGTGCTCCAGCTCGAATCGAGGGACGACAAGGAAAGGAAGGACCTGGATCCCAGCGGCAAGCCCCTCACCGTGGGAGCCTGGTGCACCCCCAAGGGGGCGGATGGCGTCCTCCTGGCCCAAGGGGGGGCGTCGATGGGGTATACCCTCTACCTCAAAAACGGGCAACCCCACTTCGGGGTGCGAAACGGCGGAACCTTGAAGGAGGTCGTGGGCAAGGAGAAGGTGGCGCTCAACCAGCCCGTGCACCTCGCGGGCCTCCTCGATGAGAATCTCGAGCTCCACCTCTACGTGAACGGCGAGGACTCCGGCCGGGCCCTGGGTCACTTCCTGGCCGGCAAGCCCGCCGATCCCCTCACGATCGGGCGCGATGGCGGGTCCCCGGTGGGCGAATACGAGAGCCCTTTCGCCTTTGAGGGCGAACTCAGGGACATCCGCATTTATTGGGGAGGACTGGACCTCCCGTCGCTCAGGAAGTGGGCGACCAAGTAATCGTCGCGTCGACGGGGGGCGGGCGCCGGAATCCCCTGCCGCCGGATCCCCCCGGGATGCGGAAAGCGTGATCGGAACGTCCGGATTTTATACCTTCCGCTGATGAATTTTTGCAGCGACAACACGGCCGGGGCGGCGCCGGAGATCCTGGCGGCCCTCGGGCAGTCCGCCCACGGGTCCGCCATGGCGTACGGGGACGACGATCTCACCCGCCGGGTCGAACGGCGCTTCCAGGACCTCTTCGAGCACGACCTGGCGGTCTTCCTGGTGGCGACCGGGACGGCCGCCAATGCGCTTTCCCTCTCCGTGATGGTCCCGCCCTACGGGGCCGTCTATGTCCACCCCGGTTCACACCTGGCCATGGACGAATGCGGGGCCCCGGAGTTTTTCACCGGCGGCGCACGCCTGGTCGAACTGGCCGGACCGGAGGGGAAGCTCGATCCCGGGCGGGTGGCGCGTGAGCTCAGCCGGGGGGCCCGGGGAGTGGTCCACCATCATCAACCCGCCGCCCTCAGCCTCACCCAGGCCACGGAGTGCGGGACGGTGTACACTTCTTCGGAAATCGCCGCACTGACCGGGCTGGGCCGGGCGCACGGCCTGAAGATCCACATGGACGGCGCGCGCTTCGCCAATGCGGTCGCCTCCCTGGGATGCGCGCCCGCGGACCTCACCTGGCGCGCGGGGGTGGACGTCCTCTCGTTCGGGGCCACGAAGAACGGGGCGCTCTCCGCCGAGGCGGTTCTCCTCTTCTCCAAGGAACACGCCGAGGAATTCGGGTACCGGCGGAAGCGGGGCGGACACCTTTTCTCGAAGATGCGCTTCCTCTCCGCGCAGATTGAGGCGTATCTGGGCGACGGCCTCTGGTTGAGGAACGCGACCCACGCCAACCGGATGGCCACCCGCCTGGCGGATGGCCTCCGGGGAAGCCCCGGACTCCGGATTCTCTATCCCGTCCAGGCCAACGAGATCTTCCTCGCCCTCTCCGAGCCCGCGATCACGGGACTGGAATCCGGTGGATTCCGATTCTACCGGTGGGAGGCTCCCGAAGGGGAAAAGGGCCCCTGCATCCGGCTCGTGACGTCCTTCGACACCCCGGCCGAGTCGGTGGACGCGTTCATCGCCGCCGCGCGCCACGCCGGACCAGCCTAGGAGGCCCTTCCAGGTCCCGGCGCGAGGATCGGGACGGATCCCGACCCCTGGCTCCTTCCCTCCGGGGGGCGGCGCCGGGGGACGATAATGTCGCCCCGATCCCATTTCTGGGGGCCTCCCGGGGCCACGCCCTCCATTTTGCAGCGGGAGGCCCCTTGGCACGCGCTTTGCGCTCCTTCCCACGTGGCTTCGGTTCATAAGAAGAAGATCCTGATCATCGACGACGAAGAGCCCATCCGCCGCCTCCTTTCCCAGGTCCTGGAGAAGTGCGGCTTTGAGGTCCTCACCGCCACCGATGGGGAGTGCGGACTGGCGGTGGCCTACACGGAGCAGCCGAACCTCATCCTGGTGGACCTCGTCATGCCCGGCATGAGCGGGACGGAGACCATCTCCCAGCTGAAATCAGATCCCGTGACGAAAGATGTGCCCGTCATCGTCCTGACGGCGGAATCCACGCGCGAAAACGTGATGCAGGTGAGGGCCCTGGGATCCATCCCGATCGTGGCCAAGATGGACTTCGAGCTCTCGAGCTTCCTGAAGAAGGTGCTCGCGATCCTGGGAGAGTCCCATCCCAGGGAATCCACCGTCCCCGGACCCATGGCCGCGGCGGCCCGGAGGATCGGCCTGGACGTGGAAGAGAAGAAGGAGCTCTCCCCTGCTTCCCCTTCCCTCCCCGCCGGGTCGGGAGAAAAACCCCAGAAGGTTGAGAAGAAGCCCACGGACGGGGTCCAGTCCGGATCCCACCCCTGAACCTCACGGGGCCCGGACCCGCATCACCGTCCGTCCACCCCGATCCGCAGGCTCCCCTCGACTCCCCTACGCAAGCGACCACGGGTTCGCTCAAGGGGGCGGCCCGGGTCATGGGAAGACCGGCCCCCCTTCCTGGCTCCCCCGGAGGGGCGGGCGAGCGGTCGACATTTGACTTTCCCCGCGGTGGCGGCCCGGGTATAACCTGAAAATCATGAACCCCCTCCTTCGGCCCCGCCTTCCCTGGACGGTCCTCCTGGCCCTCTCCTTGGGCGCCTCGGCCCAGGACCGGCCTCCGGAGACGGCGAAAACCCCTGCCGCCGTGCTCCAGCCCTTCGTGGAGCGTCACGCGCTCGCGGGAGCCGTCACCCTGGTCGCGTCGAAGGACAAGGTCCTCAGCTTCGAGGCGGTCGGATTCCTGGACGTTGCGGCCAAAACCCCGATGCGCCGGGATGCGGTGTTCTGGATCGCCTCGCAGTCGAAGCCCATCACGGCGACCGCGTTCATGATGCTGGTCGACGAAGGGAAGGTGAGCATCGATGATCCCGTCGAAAAGTATCTCCCCGAATTCAAGGGCCTCATGGTCGCGGCCGAACAGGACGAGAACCACGTCCTCCTCCGGAAGCCGTCCCATCCCATCACGGTCAGGAACGTGCTCAGCCACACGAGCGGCATGAGGTTCAGCTCTCCGATGGAGAAGCCGACCCTCGACATGCTCCCGCTCCGCGATGCGGTCCGGAGCTACGCGATGATGCCCCTCCAGCACGAGCCCGACTCCAAGTACCAGTACTCGAATGCGGGCATCAACACCGCGGCTCGGATCCTCGAGGTCCTCAGCGGCATGCCCTACGAGGAGTTCATGCAAAAGCGGCTGTTCGACCCGCTCGGCATGAAGGACACCACGTTCTGGCCCAGCCCGGAGCAGGTCGAGCGGCTGGCGAAGGCGTACAAGCCCAACGCGGCAAAAGACGGTCTCGACGAGACGACCATCAGCCAGCTCACCTATCCGCTCCCCGACCGGCGCCGCCAGCCGATGCCGGCGGGCGGACTCTTTTCGACGGCCGCGGACGTGGCGCGGTTCTGCCAGATGGTCCTCAATGGCGGCGAGCTCGACGGCCGGCGGTACCTCTCTGAAAACGCCGTCAAGACCATGACCACGAAGCAGACCGCCGAGGCGCTGAAGGACGGGTACGGCCTGGGCTGGTCGACCGGCGGGGGCGGCTTCGGCCACGGGGGCGCGCTCTCGACGAACATGTCGGTCGACCCCAAGCGGGGCCTCATCACCGTCTGGCTGGTCCAGCACGCGGGTTTCCCCGGGGACGGGGGCAAGAGCCAGGGGGCCTGGAAGCAGGCGGTGGATCAGCAGTTCGGCCGCTGAGGCCGCCCGGGATCCAGCCGATCCGGTCCACCCTTCAAAAAGCGGGCGCTACCGTCCCTGGGCGAGAAGCCGGATCTCCCCGTCGGCCAGCGCGCGGTTGTAGATGCGGACGTCGCCGACCTGGCCATTCCAGTATTCGGAATCGAACCCGACCTGCCGCCCGATCGTCGCGGCCTTGGGGACGAGGTCCCACGACTTCCCCATCGACGCCTTCTCAAGGCCGTCCCAGAATAGCCGGGCGGTCGTGCCGTCGTAGGTCAGGGCGACGTGATGCCACTGGCCGTCCCACAGCCCCCCGACCGTCAGATCGTCGCCGAATCCCCCCCCGACCAGGGTGGTCCCGTTCTGGCCGATGAACATCGCCTGCGACCGGGAGGGGGCGCCGAACGAGGCGATCCAGCGGTAGCCGCCCGCGGTGCTGGCGGACCGGCCCCACCCGCACAAGCTTCGCGGGGACCGCCCCGCGGGAAACCCGGAGGGATTCTCCAGATCGACATGCTGGGCGCGGCCGCCGAGCGAGAGACAGCCACTGCTCGAGGCCAAGGCGGGGGCGCCCGGGGAGGAACGCGAGGGACTCCCCACCCAGGCCCCCGTGTGGCGGTTGCCCGTCGCATCCACGCTCGGGCCCTCGGACTCGTCGAGCTTCCACCAACCGACCAGCCCCCGCACCGCCGTCGGAAGCGTGAGCTGGTCCAGGTCCCTTGCCTCCGCCTCCGAGGGGGCCGCCGAGCGGATGCTCGACACGATCACCGCCTTGATCGCCAGGCCGGGCCGGTCGGCCAGGAGTCGTGCCTTCTTCGGGCCGGTCGGCGAGCTCTTCGGCATGGGGAGCGCGATCCAGGCGAACTGGGAGGGATCGGGCCTGGAGGGGGAGTGCGCCTTGGGCAGCTTCGCGATCGAGGCCTTCACGACCATCGCCTGGTGAGATCCCGGCTCGAGAGTCGCCTTCTGGCCCTTCGCGAGGGGGTCGACCAGATCCGTCTCCTGCCAGTACAGGGAGAGCGATTCGGCGCAGCACGCCCCGACATACGCCCACGCCAGCCAGGCCGATTCGGCACCCACCTCGAACTCCAGCTCCACGTACGTGTCGCGACCGGAGCCCGTCGGCGGAACGGAGGAGACGAGCCAATGGCAGGCCGCCTTTTCGGTCAAGTCCAGACGGAAGGTCCCGCTCCCCTTCAGGTCGCCCGCCTGAAAGACCACTTCGCCCGGCGGCTCAGCGCGGGCGGCAATCCGATCACGGTGGCGCCGCACGAAGGCGGTCTCCCCGAATTCCGTGAGAAGCTTCCGGTACACCGCCTCCGAGTTCCCCTTCCGCCTCCGCTCCGGCCATTCGCGTTCGGGATCGTACGCCCCGCGGAAGAGCCGCCGGGCTTCCCTCTCCCCCGGAGGCTCGGTCGCCGGAGGGCGCCCGCGGGAATAGACCCCGTACTTTTCCGGAAGCGCCGCCTGGCCCTCCTCCCGGGCAGACTGCTCGAGGATCAGGAAAAGCGCCGTCTCTCCGGGCCCCGCACGGTTCCCTCCGAGCTCGAGGACGGCCGCAGCCGTCAGATCCTCCCGGTCGACGATGACCACGTCCTTCTCCTCCCGCACCCCCACCCATCCGGGGCCCGACCGCACGACCACACCCTGGGCCCGCCTCGGACGGCCCTCCAGGTCGAGAACCTCCAGAGAAAGCTTCTGGCCTTTTTCAAGCCGGTCAAAGGCCTGCGACGCCCCTTTCACCAACTCGAGAACCCCCCGGAGGAGCGTCCGATCCCCATCCGCCTCCTCCCTGAGGCGGGGTTCCCGAAGTTCACGTGCCGCTTCCTCCAGGAGCCGGGTCGCGCCCCCGTAGTCGCGTCCCGAGGCCATTTCGAGCGCCGCGAGCCAACGCTGCCGGTAGACTCCGGCCTCGGGAGAAGGCGGCCCCGGAACGGAGGCAAGGATCTGCCCGAGCTCCTTCACGAAGACGGGATCACCCCATCGTCCCGCCCGATCCAGGGCGTCGGTGACCTCCTTCTCCGATCCGCGGCGACGGGCCTCGACCGCCTGAGCCCGGAGGCTCTCGCGAAGGCGGGCCAGCTCCTTCCGGAGCTCCTCCCCTCTCTCCCGGAGCGCTTCCCGGACCGCGATGTCCTTCGTGGCCTGCCGGGCCGCTTCGAGAAAATCGGCCGCGACCTTGAACTCTTCCCGGTTCAGAGCGGCCAGGAACTCCGATTCCGCGGCCCGGATGGCGGCGGAGAGGCGTTCCCGCCTGAGCTTCATGACGGCCGCGAGCTCGCGCTCGGCCGGGGTGGCGAACCCCGTCTCCTGCGCGGCCGCCACGGCCCCTTCAAATGCCGCGACGACCGGCTCGAGGTCCTCCGGATTGGATCTCAGCGCCGCCCGCGCCCGCTCCAATGCTGCAAGAGCCGCCTTTTCCCTTGGGTCTTCTTTCGGGGCGTGCGAAGAGGGAGCACGAGGAGTCGCCGGCTCCGGCGGCAATCGGCCTGCGTCGGGCGGCCCGGACCTGGAAGTGCCGACCATCAGAATCGCAAGGACCGCCGCGGCCCCGAGGCCGAGGCCTCCCCCGGCCAGGAGCTTCCAGGGCGGACGGGACGGCGCCGGCTCCGGGGCCCGGACCGCCTTGTGCCGGGAGGAATCCTGGGCGCGGGGGGAGGGAGCTTTCGGGACCGGCGCGGGGGACCCCCTGCGGGCCTCAGGGGGGGCGCACTCCGCGCAAAAGGACCTCTCCTCGAACCGGAAGGCCTCGCCCTTCTCGAAGTCCACCGTGCGGAGCATGCGCGCGCAGAGGGCGCAGTAAACGATCTCGTGACCCATGTCCAATGCATTCTATCATCCCGGCGGCGATTTTCATTCCTCTCCGGTCCGCCCCCGGGACCGGGAGAGGACTAGTTGGGTCGGCCCATCTCGCTCTCGCCGGTCGTCACGATCACCTCGAAATCGCGCCCCTTGAGCTTGAGGAGCGCCTCGAGACCCGTGATGCGCTTGTCGGGGGGGACCGAGATGTGCCAGTCTCCTCCGTTGTCCGCCACGAACATCCCGTACTTCTTGAGCGCCTGCGCGATGGCCAGCGCGTGCTTCCCGAACCCCGCCAGGTCGACTGAGCTCTTCAGGCGGAACCGCTGGCCCATGGCGGGAGCCGCGGGGGAATCGCTCGTGGGGGCATCGTGGCGCGCCGGATAGAGGTACCCCTTCCGGGTCCTCTGGACGGTGAAGCGGAGCGCGTGCTCGACGGCCCCCCGCTCGACTTCGTCAAACCGGGGCAGCGAGGGGAAGATCGGAAGCCCCGCGGCATCGGAGGAGGTCCAGCCCCTCGGCCGCATGTGGTTGGTCTTCAGGTCGAAGGTGGACTCCCCGGAGCACTCCCATCCCGAGCGCTTGAACAACTGGTAGAACTCGTAGAGCGTGCCGCCGGCGGGGTCGACGACGATCGCGTGCCGGTCCTGCCCCCCTCCCTTCTGCCCGGCCTCGAGCGACAGATTGTTCATGGGCCACTCCTCCACGGGAGTGTTCTCCGCGACCGGAAAGGGGCCCTTGTCCGACTCGCTCGCGGTGTCACGGATCTTCACCTCCACCCTGGGCTGGTCCCGGGGGACCAGGATGAAGGCCATGTCCCGATTGTAGACGAGGCTCTTCTCCGCGCCGATGAACCCGATGATCCGCGCGGAGTCGGGATGCACTTTGGCCTTGGAGACATCCTCATTCCAGGGGTTGTTCTTGGGAAAGACCTGGAGAGCCGTGAGGATCGGGTCGGCCTCGGGGGTGTTGAACAGGACCGCCTGCTTGAACCTGGGCATCGGCGGACGGTGCGACCCTGCAGCCTCCTCCCTGGGGGCGCCCCCCAGGAGCCCCTGGGCGAAACCGAAGGATTTCTTCGTCTCGGCCGGTACCGCCAGAGCCGGGGTCGAGCAGTCGCGCACGTTCTTCACCCAGAGGGTGTAGGTGACGCCCTCGGACAGCGGCGAGACGGTGAGGGTCACGACCCGGAGGTCGAGCGTCGACCGGGCGGCGGACTCGATCTTGATTCCGTTGTCGATCGAGTAGTGGCCGGCCACCTCCGCCGTGGCCTGCTCCACCGGCCTCGAGAACGTGAGGGCGACTTTGGTGGAATCCTGTCTGGCCGTGACCGACGCCACCGAGAGCGGCGCGCTCTCCTGAGCGAAGAGGAGGAAGGCCAGCCCAGCCAGGTTTCGCATGTCCCGCTCCCTTGACGCCGAACTTGTTTTGCGTCCCCGCGCCCCTTGGTGCCCCGCCCCGGGAGGCCCCCCTTCCGGCTGCGGATTCCCTCCGGAGCTTTTCCAGGAGGCGGAACTCTCACCGCCGCATCCCTGCCCTTCAATTCCCCGATCCGGATCGCTGTAACGGAGATTCCGAAAGAGGAACGCCGTTCGCCCCGGGCGGATTCCGGGGCGGAGCCCCCCGGTCCCACGGGTTCGGTCCGCGAACCGATTCTCCGTTACACCCGGAACCGGTCTGGAATAAGAGGGCAGGATCTCTCCAAAGACCCGGCATGATGCATGAGAAGCTGGTCCGCCTCTTCATGAAGCGCCAGGGGATGCTCCGGGAGTTCATCCTCTGCCGCGTGCCCGGTCCGGACGATGCCGACGACATCCTCCAGGAGGTAACCGTCGTCGTGATGGCAAAATCGGAGGTTCCCCGGGAACCCGAAAAGCTCCCCTCCGGGTCCCGGGGTGTGGCGCGGAACGTGGTGGAGGTGATCCCGTGAAGACGATCTCAGGAATCCTGGTCGCCCTCGAAGTTCTGGCCTGGTCTTCCGCCCCCGCGAACGCGCAGGACGCGGTCACCCAGAAGGAGATCGACGCGGCCATCGGGCGCGGACTCCAGAACCTCCAGCACGCCCCCTCCACGGCGGGAGGGATCGGCGGCAATTGCGATGAGCTGATCCTGCTCACGATGATCATCGGAGGATCGTCCGAGAAGACCTACGAGCCCCTCCTCAAGAACGTGCTCCAGGCGCCCCTCGAGTGGACCTACAAGGTGTCGCTCCTGGCGATGTGTCTCGAGGAGCTCGACCCCACGGGGTACCAGAACAAGATCGCGCAGTGCGCGCAGTTCCTGGTCGACAACCAGTGCCGGAACGGTCAGTGGAACTACGGCCGCCCGACGGAGGCCACCAAGGAGTTCAAATTCGACGAGCCGCCCGCCCCGAAAAGGAAGGACGTCGAGACCAAGTCCCGGGGCGTTCGGGATTTCTCGGCGCCCGTCCGCGATCGCAAGAGGCCGGCGAGGCCGATCCCGGTGAAGCAGACCCGGCCGGGCATCGACGCGGCCGGGGACAACTCAAACAGCCAGTACGCCGCGCTCGGACTTCGCGCCTGCTTCGACGCCAACATCAAGATGCCGGAGGAGGTCCTCCAGCTCGGCCACCGCTGGTGGTCGGAGAGCCAGTTCCCCGATGAAAGCGGGAGCAAGGCCGGCAAGGATGCCGTCGCGACCGGGGGGCTCGTCGTGACCCCGAAGGTCCAGGGATGGAACTACACCCGGCCCGGCGGCGAGGGACAGCATCCCTATCACGCGATGACGGCGGGAGCCGTGGGCGCGTGCGTGATCTACGAGTCCATGGAGAAGCGCGACTGGAAGAAGGACGCCGTCACGGCCGCCGGGGTGAACTGGCTTTCCAAGCACTGGTCCGTGGACCTCAACTTCTACTACCTCTACGCCCTTGAGCGCGCCGGCATGCTCTACGGCACCGAGAAGATCGGCGACCACGACTGGTACTGGGAGGGCGCCCGGGCGATCGTGCCCGCCCAGAAGCCCGACGGATCCTGGGGCGAGCGCCCGAAGCCTGAGGAGAATACCTGGGATACCTGTTTCGCGATCCTCTTCCTCAAGAAGGCCACCCGGGCGATCGCCTCGGTCGACAACCGCCGGTAGAAGTGCGCTGCGACCCATGGACGGCCCGCAAAAGGTGGAGGGGACCGGCCTGGGAACGATCGCGGAACTGTAGGGACTGGACCCGAGAAGAGCTGCAGATGGCCAAGAGGACCGCGTGGATTCAGATCATCTTCGTCCTCTTCGGCGCCTCGCTCGCCTGGGGAGACGTCACGGTCGCCCCCGTGTTTTCCGAGGGGATGGTCCTGCAGGCAAACCTGGCCTGCCCCATCTTCGGAAGCGCCGATCCCGGCGAACGGGTCGTCGTCGAGTGCCGGGGCCTTTCCTGGGAAACGGCCGCCAATCCGGAGGGGAGGTGGCTCGCCCGGATGACTCCTGCCGCTCCAGGGGGGCCTCACTCCCTGACAATCCGGGGGAAGAACACCCTGCTCCTGAAGAACGTCCTCTTCGGGGAGGTCTGGGTGGCCTCCGGTCAATCGAACATGCAGTTCCCCCTCAAGCGTGCAGAGGGGGCGGCTCCCGAAATCGCCCGCGCCTCCCACCCCGGGCTCCGGTACTTCCGCTCCGGAAGCCAGAAATGGGACGAGTGCACTCCGGAGACGGCCGGGACCTTCTCCGCGATGGCGTACTACTTCGCACGGGAGCTCATGGGGCGGATCCGGACCCCGGTGGGCATCCTCGACCTGTCGGTGGACGGAGCGGTCGCCCAGACCTTCGTGAGCGAGGAGTCCCTCAAGGAGACGCCCGAGTTCGCCCGGAAACTCGCGCGCCAGACCGACCAGAAGGTCAGCGAGAACCACAGGCTCCACTTCAAGCCCGTGCTTCCGTACGCGATCCGCGGAGCGATCTGGTGCCAGGGGGAGGGCAACCGGGGCTGTCCGGCCACTTACAAGACCCTTCTGCCCTTCCTCGTCGCGGACTGGAGAAGACAGTGGGGACAGGGGGATTTCCCGTTCCTGATTGTCCAGCTCGTGAACTCCCAGGATCGGAGGGACGAGCCCTGGGAAGGCAGGGACTGCGCCATCCGGGAAGCGCAGCTCCAGACGTCCGGATCCGTTCCGAACACGGCTCTCGTCGTGACGATCGATCTGGGCGTGAAGGACGTGCACTATCCCAAGAAGAGACCGGCCGGAGAGCGCCTCGCCCTGGCCGCTCGGGCGCTGGCCTACGGGGAAAAGATCGAGTACTCGGGACCGCTTTACGAATCGGCGAAATTCTCGGACGGGACCTGCATCCTTTCCTTCACCCACCTGGGGAGCGGGCTGCTTCCCCCGGGCGACCGGTTGACGGGCTTCCTGCTCTCCGGGAAGGACGGACGCTTCTCGCGCGCCGAGGCGAAGATCGAGGGGGATCACGTGATCGTTTGGAGCCCGAAAATCGCCGATCCGGCCGCCGTGCGATACGCGTGGGAGAGGAATCCGGCGTGTAATCTCTCGAACCGGGAGGGATTGCCCGCCTCCCCCTTTCGGAGCGACGGTTTCGACAGTCCATACTTCCAGGATGAGACGAAATAGCCTCTCCCCGGAGAAGTGACCGGGAGTGGGAACCCGAGGACAATCCCGGCGAAAGACAGGCACCTCCGCCCCCGGAGGCTCGCCCAGTCCCCTCCCGGCGTTGCATTTGAGGCGGATCGGCTCCGGAGCCACCCCCGCACGCGCTTCGGGGAGCTGCAGCGACCGGAACTCCGCGCGTTTTCGGCCCGATCTGTTTCCCCGTCCGGAGCGATCCGCGCGGGAGATCGCACCTGGAGGGGCGCGACCGAGCGACCGGGCGACGGGGGCCCCCCCCGCGCCGGAATTCGCCCGAGCGACCGACCGTTGGCAGACCTCCGGCTTGCCCCTATGATGGGCCCCACGACCCATGGAGACCAACCTTCAGCCAGCCCCCGCTCCGGTCGCCTCCCGTCGCCGCAAGATCCTGATCAGCCTCTTCATTGTCTTCCACTTCGCCTGCGTGGTCGCCTGGATCCTGCCGAAGCCTTCCCCGGTGAAGAGCTTCCTCCTGGGACTGAAACTCCCCCTGCCGGGGCACTCGTGGAGCGGGGACGGGGCGGGATCGCGCCTGACGATCGGGCCCCGTGAAGTCGTCGCCAGCTACCTTTACCACACCGCCCAATGGCAGGATTGGGCCATGTTCGCCCCCAATCCCCTCCAGACGAACCGCTTCGTGGGAGCTCAGGTGTTCCTGGAGCGGGGCAGCTGGAGGGACTACACCCTCCCTCGACTGGAGGAGATGGGCTGGATCCAGGCGTGCCTCGAAAAGCGGTACCGGAAACTGAAGAACCGACTTCTTGACGAGAATCGACGCGAGCTTTACGAGGATCTCGCCCGCTTCATCGCGCGGCGATCGAATGAACCGGGCAATCCCCCGGTCCGGGTGACGCTTTTCGCCTACGAATCGCCCATCCCCAGGCATGACCGGGAGGAGTTGAAGCAGCCGAACGCCCCGGCTTGGGTGGACTACGCTCTTCTCCTTCGCGAGCAGGCGCGGTTCTCCCCGAGGCTGCTCCTGGACTACTTCATCCAGCCCGGAGACCTGCCATGACGGGGCCCCTCCGGGACTGGGACCGGTTCTTCTTCGAACCCCGGACGGCGCGGGTCCTGGGCCTCTACCGGATCGTCATCGGGCTTCTGACCCTCTACAGCTTCCTCCTTTTCGCCAAGGACGCGGGCACCTTCTTCTCGAACGAAGGCGTCCTCCGCCTCGAGACCCTCGAGAAGGTGAACGCGCGGGAATGGCACAGCCTCCTCCGCTGGGTCCGGAGCCCGCTGGGCGTGAACCTCCTCCTGGGGGCCCTCTTCGTCGCGGCCGTCTCCTTCACGGTCGGGTTCCGCACGAGGCTCTCCGCGATCGCGCTCTTCATCCTGGTCGCCTCCTTCCACGAACGGAACAACCTCGTTCTGAATTCCGGCGATACGGTTCTGCGGACCATGCTCTTCCTCTTCATGTTCGCCCCCGCGGGGTCGGCCCTCTCCTTCGACCGTCTCCGACAAAGGGTCGGACTGCCCGAGGGGACCGCCCTTCCCCCCGTGCGAGTCCTGCCCTGGGCGCAGCGGATGATGCAGCTTCAGGTCGCCCTCATCTACGTCACGACGGCGTACGCCAAGACCCGCGGCGATCTCTATCACACCGGGGCCGCGATGTACTACATCTCCGGGTTGATCGACTTCAACGTCCGCGGGGTCGAGACCCTGATGAACTATCCGGTCCTATACTCGGCGCTCACGTTCGGCATGCTCTTCTTCGAGATCGCGATCCCCTTCCTCATCTGGTTCCGGGCGACCCGGCCCTATGCGGTCGCGATGGGCATCCTCCTCCACCTCTGGATCATGGCGTGCATGATCCTTCCGGTCTTCGGCATCCTCATGATCGCCACGTACCTCTGCTTCTTCAGCGAAGAGGAGTTCGAACGCGCCGTGGAATGGCTCAAGCACCGGTACGGCGGGACCCGCCTGGGACGGGCGCTGGCGCGGATGCCGGAGAGACTCGTGTGCGCCCGGTGGTTCCTCTGGCTGTCGGGCCGACGAGGATAGCTTTCCGTCAGGGCGGAACCCAATCCAGCGGGCCACGATCACCCCAGGGGTGGACCGGGCCAAGCGCCCGCGCCGCCGGGGCGCCGGGGGATGTCCTATTTCTCCGGCTTCCTGGAATTGCGGACCGACTCAAGCTCGAGTTCGGCCTGCTTCCGGAGAGGCCAGCGCGCCGGAGCGACCTCGAGAACCCGCTCCAGGTCCCGGAGCGCGAGGTCCAGCTTCCCTCGGGACCGTTCGACATGCGCCCGGTGAAAATAGGGGAACGGCTGGGTGGGGTCGATCTCGATGGCGCGGGTGAGGTCAGCCACGGCCAGGTCGAGCTCCCTCCGGGCCACCCGGAAGATCCCCCGATCGATGAACGCCGTCACATAGCGCGGATCGGCCTCGAGGGCCCTTCCCCAGTCCAGGAGCGCGCCCGGCCAGTCGTTCCTCGCCGCCTTGGAACTGCCCATGAACGTGTAGCCCGCGGGCGACTTGGGATTGAGCTCGACCAACCTCTGGCCGTCCGCGTGGCACCCCAGGAAATCCCCGGCCTGGTAATAGAGGCGCGCCCGGGCGAGGTAGGCCTCCCAGAGGCGGGGATCCAGATCGATCGCCCGGGACTGCTCCCGCAGGGCCCCGGTCAGGTCCCCCTTGTCCTCAAAGGCCAGACCCGCCAGATGGCAGGGATAGCCCCACTTCGGGAGGTTCTCGTGCACTCTCGCCACATCGGAGATCGCCCCGTCCGGATTCCCCGATTGACGGTAGGCCTCGGCCCGGTTGACATAGGCATAGGAGAAGTTCGGAAAGAGCTCGATCGCACGGCTGAAGTCGCCGATCGCGCCAGGGTACTCCCCCTTCGCCTTCCGGAAGAATCCCCGGTAGTAGTAGGCGATGGACGACCGGCCATCCAGGAGGATCGCCTCATTCTCCGCCCGGATGGCCGCATCGACATCCCCCAGCCGATTGTGCGCCCTCCCCTTGTAGCAGTGAGCCACGACATGCCCGGGATTGATCCGGATCGCGCGGACGCAGTCCTCGAGCGCCCCCTCGTTTTGACGCTTCTCGAAACGAAGGAGCGCCCGGTCGACGTAGGCGGGTGCGAAGTGAGGGGCGATCCGGAGGGCCAGCTCGATCCAGCGGGACTTCTCCTCAGGGGAATCGCTCCACGAGGCGATCTCCCTGCAGAACTCCTCCGAAGGGCGCTTCTCCTGGGCCGACACGAGCCGCCGGCGCGCCCCCTCGCGGTCGCCCATCAGGTACCACTGTTCGAGGGCTTCGGAATGAATCTCCGCGATTTCATCGTCGCGGCTGCGCGACAGCCCCCATCCCTCGATTCCCCCCCGGGCTTCCCGCGTGGCGGCGCCCTGGCGGAAGGCGGCGACGGCCTCCTGGAGGATGGGTTCCGCCAGCCGCTCCCGCTCGACCTTCTCCTGGAACTGGAGGGTCTCCCCCGGATAGGTGAGGGGAAAGTACCGTTCGAGCCTCGTCTGGCCCAGGAGAGCCCAGGCCGGGGAGAAGTCCGGAGCGACCTTGAGCGCGCGCTCCAGATCCGCCTCCGCCCCCCGGAGATCGTACAGGTAGAGCTTGGCCTGGGCCCGCACGTAAAACCCCTGGGGCAGATCGCCGTGGCCGTCGATGAATTCGGTCTGCCGGGCGAGCTCCTTCTCAAGGGCATCCCGGATCTTCTCGGGGGACTGGAACCCCTGCCGGGTCCACTCGCGGATCACGACCATCTGAGTCCGGAGACTCCCGAGGTCCTTGAGGATCTCGGTGTCGGCCTTCGCCCCCAGCCATCTCGAAAGGAGGAAGGGGACGAGGGCCGCCACCAGGACGAGGGCCAGGGACAGTCCGACGATCACCTTCCGGCGGGCGATGAACTTCTTCACCTTGTAGATCGCCGTGGGAGGATGGGCGAGGATGGGCTCGCTCGACAGCCAGCGCGTCAGGTCGTCCGCCAGTTCCCGGGCCGTTCGATACCTCCGGGCGGGCTCCTTTTCCAGGCACTTCATCGTGATCGTATCGAGTTCCCGGTCGATCTTCGGATTGCGTTCCCGCAGGGGAGTCGGATCAGACCGGACGATCCTCTCGAGGAGCGCGTACAGATCCCTGGCCTGGAAGGGAGGACGGTCGGCGAGAAGCTCGTAGAGGGTCGCCCCCAGCGAGTAGACGTCGCAGGCCGGGGTCGCCCGGTTCGACTCCCCCCGCGCCTGCTCGGGCGGCATGTAGGCCGGAGTCCCCAGGATGACCCCCGAGACGGACAGGGATGAATCCATCGACATCTGCTTCGCCAGGCCGAAATCCATGACGTAGAGCCGGAGTTTCCCTCCGGACTGCTCGACCATGAAGTTCGGGGGCTTGAGGTCCCGATGGACCACCCCCTGCTCGTGGGCATAGTGGACGGCGCGGGCCGCATCCCGCATCAGGATCACCAGGGTGCGGACGTTGTCCCGGGGGAACGTCCCGAGCGTCTGCCCCCCGACGTACTGCATCGCGATGAAGGGTTTTCCACCCGTCTCCCCCACTTCGTAAATCGAAGCGATGTTGTGGTGATGGAGCCGCGCCGCCGTCTGGGCCTCCCTCCGGAATCGGGAGACCTCGTCGGCATCGTCCCCCTTCAGGAACTTGAGCGCGACCCACCGGCGGAGCTCCCGGTCCCACGCCTGCCAGACTTCGCCCATTCCGCCCGCCCCCAGAAACCGGGTCCGGACGTACTTCCCCAGGCGATTGGCGGGGTTCGCCGCCGCGGTCTGGACGGTCGGAGGTACGGACTCCGAGGTCGACCGGGGTGCCCCGTCCGGCGGCGACCCGGGATTGGCGGCGCGGAGGATCGCCTGCACCTCTTCCCGGGAAAGGTATCCCATCTTCGAGAGGAGTTCTCCCAGGCGAGGGAGGGGCGTCACTCCCCCGATCCTCATTCGTTCGAGAAGGGCCAGACATTCGTCGACCTCCGCGCGGGGGCAGACCCCCTGGGCGACGACGAGCTCGCCGAAAAGGATGTCTTCGGTGGGGACGGGTTCGGGTTCCTCCCTCATTGGAGGCCCATTATAGGTTTCGGAGGGAGCGAGTCGAGGGAGGGAGTGCACCAGCCGGGCCGGGGAACCGTTTTCCAGGACCGCTCCCCGCCCCTCCGGACCGGGGAAGCTCGCTTAACTCGGGCGGAACCGCTCCAAGGGGTCCTGGCACCCTGGGCCGGGGGACCGCTTGGGAAATGCTCTTGTGCGCTCGGGCGGTCGGGAGATCAGACGGGCGGCGGGGGTCCGGGCTCGTGACCCCAGGAGGAGCGAGGTCGTTTCGCCCGGGGAAGGGAGCCCCGTTCTCCTCGCTAGTACGTGAACACCACGCCCAGGTGGGCGATCGCGTCGTTGAAGTGGGAACTCGCGACCACCGTTCCATGGGACTCCCCGTTCCGGTAGGTTCCCCCGAGCTCGGCCATGAAATGCTCGGCGAACTTGTAGGCGCCGGTGAGCGAGTAGCTCCGGTAGTCGGAAGCGATCCCGAGCGCCGTCGTCGCGTGGTCCCACTGGATGCGTCCCCGGATCGTCAGCTTTTCCATCGCTTCCCACTCGCCCATCAATCCGAAGCGGGTTACCGTCTGGAACGGCGAGCCGTCCTCGCCCGCGAAGCCCACGGTCCGGCCCAGGTCTCCATACACCCGGAGCACCTGGGTCAGCTCGTACCGCACGTTGAACTGGAAATCCGCCGTCGTGATCCCCACGTGATTCGGGGACCCCAGGAACCGGTCGCTCTCGACATGCACCCATCCGAGCAGGGCCTGGATCGACAGTCGCTCCATGACATCCCCCCGGAATCCGCCGTGGACGTAGTAGCCCGACGCATCCGGGGGCGCCCCCCCGGTCTGCGAGTGGTGATAGAAGATATCGATCCATCCCATCTGGACCAGCCAGTCATAGCCATTGGCCTGCCGGTAGACGAGCGAGCCGTCGGCCCTCCAGTTCTCGTTGTCGAACTCCGACTTGAACGGCTGCGCGTTGTATCGGACCGCCTCGTACGTGCCGTCCACCTCGAGGGCGACAGTCCGGGTGAAGTCGTACGTCCCGTGTCCGTGCGTGTCGGAGATGGTCCGCTCCTCGCGGTTCAGGAAGACCACGTCCGTCGGATCGCTGTCATGCCGGATGATCTCGTCGGCCTGCGCCGACCACCGGGCGTCCACATACCGGGCATGTCCGTCGAAACGCTCCTCGAACGCGTTGTCGTGCTTGAGATTGTTCGTGGTGTCATACTTCTTGTTCAGATAATACTTGTAGTCGGCCAGGATGTCGGCCCACGCCTCAAACCGGGACTCCGAGTAATCCAGACGGCCGCCCGCGAAGGGGACGATGACGGTGTCCCCGACCCTCTTCTGGCCGGCCACCCCGGTAGGACGAAGAAGGACGTTGGAGTCGTAGAACACATCCACCCCGGCCGAACCCGTCCACTCCACGGCATGCTGCTTGAGCGGGCCGCGATCCAACTCGCGCTCGTGGACGACGCGGTCGAGCCACTCCGTGCCGAAGTCCTGCGCGGAGGCCGTCAAGGGCACGGCCAGGAGGACCGCAACCGCCGCGATGATCTTGCCCATCCAGCTCTCCAATTGAAAGATCGCCACTAAATCTACAGTCCTTCTTCGGTCGGTTCGGGTACAGCTCTCTCTCGCGAAAGGGATGATTGCGAAAATTATACCCGGATGGGGGGGGCTGTCAAATAAATTAGAAGAAGGGAAGACGGGGGGGCCGGTTCGGGGCGAGGGACCGGGACTAGTGCGAGCCCGTCGGAGTCACGTGCTCCAGCATCCGGATCGACGTCCCTTCCCCGGCCTCGCTCCAGATGGTCGCATCGCCGACCCCGAAGACCCGCCGCATGATACCGGGCGGGCGATTCTCCTCGGTGGGCCGGCGGCGACGCGAGAAGTCGGTCGGCGCCAAGGGAGCCGGATCCTGGGTCTCGGCCAGGACCTTGGCCGCCACCTTCGCGGTGAAGACCGAGCCTTCAAGCGTCCCCTGCTTGCCGAAATCAAATCCCTTGTCCGTGACCTTGAAGGTGACCGGCTCCTGGCCAGCGATGGACTTTCCGCCCGCCTCCACCCGGAAGGCCGGGCCGTGCGTCGAGAGACGGTATCCCTCGCCCTGCCGGTCCAGGCGGATGCCCACGTCGAGGAGGACGGTCTTGTCG
>Ga0222749_10000269_pt1 | contig 33231 bp, 19 predicted proteins | sample IncBWH2Mmetat_FD_197234 | JGI IMG/M metagenome (GOLD analysis project Ga0222749, IMG submission 197234) | Metatranscriptome of lab incubated forest soil microbial communities from Barre Woods Harvard Forest LTER site, Petersham... | ecosystem: Environmental > Terrestrial > Soil > Temperate... | reverse complement strand
TCGAATTTTTCTGAGGTCATTCCATGAAGTCATTTTTCGCGCTCTTGTGCTGCGTCTTAAGCTCTGTAATTCCCGGCATTGCTGCTCCTGCTTCTCAAGGTCGGGCCATTTACGTCTCGCCTGGTGGGGATGACAAAAATCCTGGGACCAAAAACCAACCCATACGCACGTTGGAACATGCTCGCGACCTGGTGCGCGCCATCGACCAAAAAATGAGCGGTGATATCACGGTATATCTCCGTGGAGGTGTTTACCGGTTGGATGGGCCCTTAACGCTGGACTCGAGCGATTCGGGCACAAACGGCCACAATGTAATCTACACGGCCGTTGCCGGACAAAAACCGGTAATCAGCGGCGGAGTGCAGGTCACAGGTTGGAAGGTTTTGGACGCCGGCAAAAATCTCTGGTCGGCGCCGACGCCCGCGGTCCTCAAGAACACTCGCCAGCTTTATGTTGATGGCGTGCGCGCACTGCGGGCACGAGGACGCCTGCCGGTGAGCGTCACCAAGACCGACACCGGATATGAGGCCATCTCTTCTGCAATGGCCGTGTGGAAAAACCAGAGTGATATTGAGTTTGTTTATACCGGTGGGAATTCGCTGTGGTCGGAGGGCTCATTCGGCCTGGGCTCTTGGACTGAGCCACGCTGTCCCGTAGCCAGCATCCAGGGCACAACGATCACGATGGCGCAGCCCTGCTGGGACAACTCCACCAAGCGCGTGATGTTGCCCAACGTCAGGCGGACGGCAAATCTTGTTGGTCCAGCTAGCGTGGGCAAAGAACCTGCGTATGTCGAGAACGCCTTCGAATTGCTAGGGACGCCCGGCCAGTGGTATTTCGACCGGTCGGCGGGCATCATCTATTATGTACCACGGCCGGGGGAGGACCTAAGCAAGGCAGATGTTGAAGTTCCTGTTTTGGAAAAGCTCATCTCTGCTCAAGGTACAAAAGATAGTCCCATCCACCATATTGTCTTTTCTCATCTGCAGTTTTCATATGCCACATGGCTACAGCCGAGCGGCGGCGAAGGCTTTCCAGAAATCCAGGCCAACTACATGGTCACGGGGCAAGGCGGGTACGCCACGCAAGGTCTGTGCAAGCTGGCTCCGAGTGGCGACTGCCCTTACGGGGCATGGACAAAGATTCCCGGAAACGTCTCTTTTATCTATGACAACAATATCCAGTTTCTGAATGATGCCTTTGTACATCTGGGAGCGGCGGGCCTTACGCTCGGGAATGGATCGCAGTCTGACTTAGTTCAAGGCAACGTCTTTACAGATATCTCTGGCAATGGGCTGGGACTCGGAGACGTCAATCTACCGCTGGCAACGGGCAGCGAGATTACCAGCGACAATCGGATTCTCAACAATCATCTTTATAACGTCGCAACTGAGTATCACGGTGGCATTGGAATTGACGTAGGCTATGCGCAGCGGACGCTGGTGCAATATAACCAGATTGACCACACTCCCTATACGGGAATTTCGATGGGCTGGGGAGGCTGGCCCGATAAGATCCAGCAAGCCGGACAGGCAAACTTCTCGCAAAACAACGTGGTTGCCAACAACCTGATCTTCAATCACATGCTGCTGCTCTCCGATGGCGGAGGCATTTACACACAGGGCCTCACCGGCCCCACACTCAGCAATGGCGAGAAGCTCGTGGGGAACGTCATCTACAACCAATTCGGCACCGGTCATGGCATCTATACGGATAACGGCTGCAAAAACGTTACTGCCAGGAACAATGTCCTCTTCCACACCAACCACGACAACTGGGGTGGACGTCACAAGGATTACTACGGCGGCGGCGACGGCAAGAATTACGATGCGTTTGACTTCGAGGGGAACTATTGGCAGCAGGGCGATCCGGATGTTTCGGAGAAGAACGTGACCTTGAGCAACAACCACATCATCAACGCACTTGATCAGGCGTCGGAACAAGTCCTACAAAGTGCTGGTTTACGTGCAGAATACAAAGGTATTCTCAATGAACACTTTAGCAATCCCAGCGCACCGGAACCACCCAGCCGCGTGGCTGCTGCGGCTGGCGACGGCATTGCTTTCGTGGCCTGGAACCCGTCGGTATTCGAAGGCGGCGCGCCCGTCGAGTCGTACACAGTAACTTCTTCTAAGGGCGACAAAGCGACGATCTCTTCGGCTGATTTTTGGACGAACGGATACGTCAAGTTCTCTGGGCTTACGAACGACACTGACTACACGTTCGCCGTCACGGCCACAAATGCCAACGGAACCAGTTCGCCATCTTTGCCCTCGCGTACGGTCACGCCGAGCGCTAAGGGGATTCATCCGCCTTCGGCACCCACGAACATCGAGGCATTTGCCGGCGAGGGCGCAGTCAGCATTCACTTTCAGACTCCGGAAAACGACGGCGGCAGCCCCATCACGGCGTACGCCTTCATCGTGCATCCGGGAGAACGCAAAGTCGTGTTGACGGGACGCCCAGTACTCACGCTCGGTGGCAGGCATTCCAGCTTTGGAGTGGTTGACGGACTGCAAAGCGGGCAATCGTACAGCTTCGATGTGGCCGCAATCAATGCTGCCGGCCAAGGAGACACAGCGACCATCAAAGCCATTAAGGTTGAACGCAATAAATCGAGTAAACGCGACAGACATTAAAAGGTTATGGCGTAAGTTTACCTGCTCCGCACGGCATGTAAGCACTGAAGTTTTACAAGTTAAAACAGAATCGAACTTCCAAACTTTATCGAGGTGTTCTCACCGTATGAAAGAGCACAGCAATAAAATTCATCGGCGTGTATTTCTTAAAATGAGCGCTGCTGGTTTGGCCGCATTAGCCGCCAGTCCTTTGCAGTTCAGTTGGGCAGAGGGCGCTGATTTACCTACTCGGAATAAACCTGAGAAACCTGTTCTGCTGAAATCTTCAGATTTGGAAGTTACTCTCGATTCGAAAGATGGATTGCCTTACGGGTACAAGCTGCTGCGCAGCAAAGCGCAATTCCGAGGAGAAGACTACGGGAACAAGATCAGAGTCACAGTATGCGATCGCAATCAATGGAAATTCTTACCCGTACCTGTCACCGCCTCTACTGTAAAGACAACCAAGAGCCATGCAGATTTTCATTTTGAGGCTTCTCAAGATGGCAAACCTGCGGTGAGCTTCACCGTCCGCTACCATCTCGACGGTTCAACGCTCACTGTCACCCTGGAAGATGTGCAAGAAAACGAAGGCTTTGAACTGATTGAAGTCGCCCTGCCACATTTGGCCACCGTGCGCGAAGAAGATGGTGCCGCATGGCTCGCTCACGGAGAAAACGGCGGCAATCTCGCGATACTGAGTCAGGCCAAGGCCGGAAGCTTGCCTCCGAACCGATTCTGGGGAAATGTTCTGGCTTCTTTGCCCATAGTGATGATCGGAACCGACCGCGCTATTTGCGTGCAGGAAGTAACGGCATTCATGGATGGCACCGCATTGGAAGTGGCCGGAGCAGACGGCCATCGGCGGGCCTCGCTCGGCACTACCAAGACCTACCGCGTGAATGGCAGTGGGTGCTACGACCTGAACCTCGACCCTGGCAAGAATACCCTAAATTGTGGAACCAACCACACGCCGAATCTGCTGATCGGACAAAAATCCTCGTGCCGTCTGGATTTCATTACCGACGTTGATGTGAACGGCGCCGTGGACTGGCTGGATGGCGCCAAGTTCGTACGCCAACACATGCCGGCCATTCCCACACATTATTACGACGACAAACTGGCCTATGGCATTCATTGCGACGAGCCGCACTTTGAAAAGCCGGGAGCGACGTTCGAACAAGCCGAGGGCTTGATCGCCAAGGTAGCGGCGCTCATTGATCAGTCACCGCAGATCGTCCATCTCTGGGGCTGGCAATATCGCGGCAAAGATACTGGATATCCCGCAGTAGCTGAAGTGAACCAAAGAGTCGGCGGATATGACGGTCTGATGCACCTGATGCAACAAGGTCCTAAGTACAACTGCAATGTTACTTTCTCTGACAATTACGACGACGCCTACAAGAGCAGCCCGGCGTGGAACCCGGATATCATCGCACGGCGGCCTGATGGCGAGCTGTGGGAGAGCCGCAATTGGACGGGCGAGAACTCTTACATCGTTGGCCTCGCCAAATACATGAAGGGTCCAGGCCTCGAGCGTGTCCGCTACACCTGCGAACACTATAAGCTGCGCGAGAGCACACATGTGGATGTGCTTTCTTATTATTCAATCCGGAATGACTGGGACCCGGCCCATCCCGCCAGCGGGGTGAAGAACCTGCTGGAGGGCCGCTACAAAGTCCTCGAAGAGTTCGCCAAGTACAAAGTAGACGTAAGTTCTGAAGCCTTGCGCTACGCATTCATCGGCAAGATCAGCTCTTTCTGGTATCCCCCGAGTCCGACGCCCTGTCCATTCGGCGGCAAACCCATACCTATGCTGGCCACCATCTACCGGAAAAGCGCCACATGGGGCAACGCAGGTGGAGGTGGCAGACGGGCCACTACTACTCCAGCGGAGCGAGCGCTCAATCTGTTGTTTTACAACGCGTCTCCGCACACCTTCATCACGGTGGATACGGACCTGCGGAACTTCATTGAATCCTATTATTTAATGTGGGTGCCATGGTTTAAGCTGAACCACCGCAACATCGAAACCTTCCACCGCGATGGAGAGCGCACCATTATCGGCCTGGAGGGAAATTCAAAAATTGATCTGGACTGGGCCAATAAAACCTACTCCGTAACTTTGGATGGTGTCGAAGTCGCGCGGGATGGCAGCACTTTCTGTCCTGTGGACGACGAGCGCATTGCCCTTTACTCCACAACCGAAAAAGAATTGTCGGCCACGTTGCCCAGCGGATGGGATGCAGCAAAAGTTGCCGTGATCGCTCTCTCAACGGAAAAAGCAATGCCGTTGCAGGCTAAAACCGAAAACGGCAAGGTGACTGTTTCCCTTCCCGCGCAACAGCCGGCCATGGTTTACCGTGACGGCGAGAAGGCAAAAAAGAGGTTGCTTTCTGCGGGTTGATTTCTTGAATTCACACCCGGTTTTTCAAGTTGGCGGAAATTTAGTCCATTGAGAACCCTCATGCTAGGATGAGTGTCTATTTATTCTTTACGAGGCACATTGCTTATGACAAAGGTAGAGGCAGTCATTCAGTCTTCGAAGCTGGAATCGGTCAAAGAGGCGCTCCTGGAGGCTGGAGTCGAGGGCATGACCGTGATTGAGGTCCGCGGTCATGGACGGCAGAAAGGCCACACAGAATTTTATCGAGGACGCGAGTACACGGTAGACTTGCTGCCCAAAATAAAACTGGAAATGGTGCTGGCTGACGAGTTGGTGGAAAAGGCGGTACAAACCATCATCGCCTCTTCCCGCACGGGAAAAATCGGCGATGGCAAGATTTTCCTGTCACGCATTGATGAAGCCATTCGTATCCGTAACGAAGAAAGAGGGGTCGCGGCGCTGTAATTTTACTGAGGCTTCTCCACACCTGCATTCACGAGAAGCTGAGACGTAGCAAGCTACGTCTCTACAGAAAAATCGACATCTATGTCAGCACAGCCATACATCACCGACCTGCGCGATCAGTATGTGAACGAATCCGCGCGCATTCGGCAGGCCTTTGAGGCTTCCGCAGATGGCGCCACGGCTTCGCGGCAACGCTCAGACCTGATGGATGGCATTATTATCAGCCTGTGCCAGCAGGTTCTTTCCCCTGAACTAAAGCATTTGAACGGGGTCAGCGTTGTCGGCCTGGGTGGTTACGGCAGAAGCTTGCTGCTGCCACACTCCGATGTTGATCTGCTGGTTGTATTCGACAACGAACATACCGAGAGCAAATTCAAAAGCCAGCTTGGTCGCGTTTGCCAGGAAATGTGGGACATGAAGATCAAGCTGCGTCCTACGACCCGCATCCTGCAGGAATGCTCCAAGCTTGACCGTGAGAACGTGGAATTCACCATTTCCCTGCTCGACTGCCGGCTGGTGACAGGCGACCGCAAATTGTTCAATACGCTGCACGACACGATCATCCCAGAGCTGGTGAACCGTGAATGGCAGCCTCTGGTGCAACTGCTTTCTGACCTGACCAAGGGCCGCCACACGAAATACGGAAACACAATCTTTCACCTGGAACCTAATATCAAGGAGTGCCCCGGCGGATTGCGCGATCACAATGCCGCCTGCTGGTTTGCCCTGCTTGCAGTCCTGGAAAAGCAGCGAGCGTGGCCAGAGGCGGGATCTTTGCTCGCGGGGCCGCTACAAAATGAGTTGCAGACAGCGCTCGATTTCCTGCTGTCACTTCGCTGTTTTCTGCACTACCGCTACGGGCGAGACGACAACACGTTAAGCTGGGAGGCACAGGACGAGGCCGCAGCGCGTCGCATTGGCGTGAGCAATCACACGATTGCGGCTGCCGCCGACTGGATGCGCATTTACTTCAAACATGCGCGCACCATCCATAGCGTGGCCAAACAATATCTCGATGAAGTCCCGGGCGCACGCTCGTCGCTCTACAAGCAGTTTCAGCGCTGGCGATCGCGGGTGTCGAATGCGGACTTCTCGGTCGTCAACGGCCGAATTTTATTGCAACAATCTTCAGCCGTGCCCGCTCCTGATCTGATTCTTCGCGCCTTTGAGTTCATGGCCCACCACGGCTTCAAGCTGGCCCGCGATACCGAACGGCGCTTTGCGCAGGCGCTGGCTGCGATCACTGAGGATGAATTGCAAAAGGTCAGTGTCTGGGCGCATCTGCGGCAGATCCTGATTTCGCCTTACGCCAGCCAGACGCTGCGGGCAATGCATGGGTTAGGACTGCTTAAGCTCATCGTTCCCGAATATGAACTGATTGATTCACTGGTCATCCGCGACTTTCACCACCGCTACACCGTGGATGAGCACTCGTTCCTTACCATCGAGACTTTGCACAAACTGAAAGAGCCGGGTTCGGACTGGGAGCGGCGTTACTCGGAGATCCTGGCCGAGTTGGAAAAGCCTGAACTGTTGTATCTGGCGCTGCTGCTTCATGACACGGGCAAGGGCTTGCCGACGGGGCACCACGTCCAGGGAAGCTTGCAGCTCGCAGAGGAGACTCTCAAGCGACTTGGACTCTCGCCCGAGGAGAGCGACCTGGTGAAGTTTCTGATTGGCGGGCACCTGGATATGTCGGCAGCGTTGCGCCGCGACATCTTCGAGGTAACAACCATCCGCGCCTTCGCGGCCAAGATGGGGGACCCGGAGCGTCTCAAGATGCTTTGCCTGCTCACGTTTGCCGATATCAGTTCGGTCAATCCAGAGGCCATGACGCCATGGAAGGCGGAAAATCTGTGGCAACTCTATATCGCCACCACCAATTACCTGAACCGCAGCGTGGATGAAGATCGCTTCCACGCGGCCACGGAAGCAGCAACGCTGGAGCGCCTCAGCAAGCTGGCCCACAAACGCAAAGACGAACTGCAACGATTCCTGGAAGGACTGCCGCAACGGTATTTAAGAAGCCACACGCCGGAGCAGATCATAGCCCACATGGAAATGGCTGGGCATCTGCGGAACCATCCGGTACAGCTTACCTTGAATCACTCGCGTGATCTCTATGAGTTCACCATCGTTACCCCTGACAAGCCATTTTTATTTTCTACCATCGCGGGGATACTTTCTGCCTGGGGGATGGACATCGTCAAGGCAGGAGCTTTTTCCAACCAGGCAGAGATCATTGTTGACACTTTTTACTTCAAAGATCGCTTTCGGACTTTGGAGTTAAATCCTTCCGAGCACGAGCGCTTCAAGCGCAGCGTGGTGCAAGTACTGGACGGCGATGACACCCTGGAACGACTGATGCAAGGACGAGCGGCAAGCAAGCAGCCGCCGGTGAAGATCAGCGTAGAAACCAAGCTCAACTTCGATAACGACTGCTCTTCGCATAGCACACTGTTAGAAGTAATTGCCCAGGACCGTCCCGGCCTGCTCTACCAAATTACCTCGCGCGTAGCCCATTGCAAGTTCAACCTGGAAGTCGCCTTGATTGATACTGAGGGCCAGATGGCGATCGATGTGTTCTATTTGACGCATAACGGCGCCAAGCTCACGGAAGCGCAGCAGCGACAATTGCATCGGGCGATTTTGGAAGAACTGAATCGGTGAGAAAGCCTTCGGTCAGTCCCTAGTCCTCAGTCCTTAGTCCTCAGGCAAGACGCAGAATGTTTCCTTAAGAACAGTGAAATGCCCGCGAGTTTCGGCGGGCGTTGTGATTTACAAGTTTTGTTTTAGGCACGCGTAGAGACGTAGCAAGCTACGTCTCTACATGAGATTTCTCCACGCTTTTAGAAGGCAAGCTTCAAAGCCAACTGCATGCGCCGCTTGAGCTGCGCGTTGGTGTATTTTCCAAAGGTTGGGTTCACCTGGGCGAAATTGCCCAGGTAATCAACCTGGAATTGCGCGTTGGTATCCACCGCGGTCCAATTGGTGTGATTAAAGACATCATAGATTTCGGCGCGGAACTGGAGCTTGAAGCGCTCGCCGGGCATGGGGATCTGCTTGAAGAGAGACATATCCCAATTGTCGATTCCCGGTCCACGGAAGTAGTTCCTTGGACCAAAACCGGGTGTACCCTGCTGCGTGCCCTCTAAAGTGTTCTGGATAGGTGGAGCGAAGATAAAGCCATTGAGGCCGCTGGTATGGGCAAAGGGCGTGGTAACGTTGGTGACGTTTCCCTTACCCAGGATAATCACTCGGGCCCCCACGGAGGAACCACTCCAGCCAGTTGCACTATTGCTGCTGCCAATGCTGCTTGGGCAGACTGAACTGGACGTAACAGGAACGCTCCCGGCCAACGCTGTCCCTTTCAAGACACAGACGTTGTCGAGCGCGATGCCCATCGGCGCGCCGCCTTGGAAAGTGGTGATTCCTGAGATTCTCCAATCATCGAGAAAACCACGAACAAAGCCGTTATCCCAAAGCTTGCTGGCTTTGGGGAAGTCATAGGTCCAAGACGCCTTGAAGATATGGGTACGATCATAGCCGGCCAACCCATACTGCCACTGGTGGAAGTTGATATTCGGGAAGATAAAAGGAGTATTGAGAACTCCGCTACCCTCCGTATCGGCAAAATCAAAGGCCCTTGACCAGGTATAGGCAAGCCCGAAGTCAAGGCTCTTTGCAAAGCGGCGGTTCACCGCAACCTGCAAAGAGTTGTAGTTGGAAGTGCCAGAGTACTCAAGTTGGTTGATGTCGGTGTAGCCAAGATAGGGACGTAACTTGTTCTGCGATGTGCCAGTGCCGCCGCTCCCAACAGGAAGGGCATTCAGATTTGTCTGCCAGATCAGATGGCGGCCCAAGGAAGCTACGTAGGCGATATCCACCACAGTTTTGAATCCAAGCTCACGTTGGATGCCAAAGTTGTATTGCATGACGTAGGGCACCTTGCGATTGCGCTGGAACGCAAAGCTCGAGGATGGGAAGATGGCTTGATTAATTTTGTTCGGATCCACGAAATCAATACCCGACGCAGTCAACGGTCCCAATGTGGTCGCGGCGGTTGACAGCCCAAATTCGATATTAGGAGTGAACTGAAGCGGTAGACTCCTGAAGTCGTTGGTGAAGAAGTTGTCTCTTTCGCGGAGGTCATAGAACATGCCGAAGCCGCCGCGGATGGCGGTCTTGCCATCACCCCAGGGATCGTAAGAGAAGCCGAAACGTGGGGCGACTTTCACATGATCGCTATTGCGCATTCCGGGGGGATAGTTGGGATCAAATGCCTGAGCAAACCCAGGAACTATGCCGTTGGTAACCGTTCCATTTACGGGATTGCCTCTACCGAGTACTTCGGCCCCGTTTAATCCCGCAGGCGTTGGCGTCGGTGCGCCGCCCATACCGTATAAGAGCACCTGCTGGGTGCGATCGTAACGCTCGGGTACGAAGCCGGCTTCATTCGCAGGTGCATTATGGAACGGACGTGACCAGCCCAGCCGCACGCCCGCCTCGATAGTAAGGTTGCGAAGAATCTTCCAGTTATCCTGCGCGAACCACTCTAAGCTGCTGTAGTGCGAGATCAGAGGAGGACGCGTGTTGTTTTCGGTGTAATTCTGGAAGTCACCGATCAGAGCGTTGGCGTAAGGATTGCCGGTGTTGCCCAGGGCGGCGGTATAGGTGCTGCTATTGGAGCTGAAGTTATAGCTTCCGGTAAAGTCACCATTCACTCCCTTGTGCTCCTGCCAATACTCCATGTACATACCGGTCTTGAGAGTGTGGGCACCCACCAGCTTGGTGAGTTCGGGGTTAAAGATAAAAACATTCTCTATGCCGGTAATGGGATAACGGGAGGCAACCGCAGGATTAGCCGGGTTGTTCACGCCTCCGAAGGTGGCCTGGGGCAGAATCTGTAAAGGGTTATTTTGCGGATCAAGCTGGGGAAGATGTATCCCAGTCCCCGGCACGCTGCGAGTCGCGACGATATTGGCTTTGGGGTTGTTGCCTTCAGTCCAGCGTGAGGCTACAAACCTGCCTTCAAAGATAAGTGTTGGGCTGAAAATATGCTGACCATCAAGCGTGATGAAGCGGGCAATGGGGTTGTACTCGCTGGGCAGCCATCCCCAGTTGGCGTTGCCGGCGGGGACGGCGAAGCCCTGCTCATCATCCCACCAGCGACTCATGGTCACGAAAAACAGGTTGTTGGTCGTGGGATTGAAGTCCAAGCGCAGGGTTTCGGTGTGTTTAGGAATCCTCAAGCTCTCCTGAACCTGGTAGTTGAAGTTCGATCCGCTGATATTGGGCAAAGGAAGCAGGTTGAGGTATGCCTGCGTGCGCGGGTCAATCAGCGCAGCAGGAATTATGCTGTTTGCGAAACAGCCGGTAGTAACTGCGGGCGAAGTAGACGTAGCTGCGCTGCACTTGTGGGTCGGATTGGCCTTGATGTCAAAAGGATTGGCAATCAGGAGCGGCGCACCATTGTTGCTTTGGGAGAAGTTGCCAGCCCGCTCCAGCGCGGTAGGCACTGTAACCTGGCGCACATCCTGGGGACGGAGTTCACGCTGCTGCTCTTCAGAGACAAAGAAGAACAACTTCTTCTGGCCGCGAGGAATCAGCTTCGGGATGTATACCGGCCCACCAAAATTAGCGCCCGCGGTTATAAAACGATACGGGGGATCGGCAAGGGGTTTGTTGGGGTCAGTTTGGTGAGCGGTTTTGGCAACAGACCCGAGCGCGTTAAATATGTTATTGCGCTGAAACCAATACACCTCGCCGTGATACTGCAGACCTCCCGACTTGGTTACGGCCTGAACGGCTCCGCCTGCCTTGCGTCCAAATTCAGCCTGATAGCCGCTGCTTTGCACCTTGACCTCAGAGATGGCGTCCATACTGATAAACGTATTAAAGTTGGTGCCGTTGGAGTTTTCGATGGGCACGCCGTCAATGGTGATATTGTTTTGTCCTACGCGCGAGCCGTTGACGTTGAACTGAGAGTTGCCGCTGAAGCTTTGCGCCTCCGCACCGGGAGTGTAGACCACGCCGGGCTGCAAAGAGGCCAGCACTGAGAAATCGCGGTTGATAACGGTGAGATCCGAAACTTGTTCGCTGGTGATGACGCCAGAACGCTCGGTGCTGGCGGTTTGCACAGCCGCGCCTTCAGCGATGACCTCCACGGATTCGTTGGCTTGGCCGATCTGCAACTGAATCTGTCCTGCGGAAAGATGGTCATTGGGCACCAAAACCAGATTTTTCTTCTCGTATTTCTTGAAGCCACTATGCTCCACCGCCAACGAATAAGTGTCCGGCGGCAGAGCGTTAAATGTGAACTCGCCGTTCTGGCTGCTGGTGGTAGTGCGGACGGCGCCGGTGCTATCGGAGGTCAGCTTAACCTCCACACTCGGCATCACAGCGCCATGTGGATCTTCGACCACTCCGGTAATGGAACCAGTTAGGGTTTGGGCTGAAAGGGTTGCGGTACAAAGAAAAAAAGATACGAGCAATACAACAAGATTTCTGCGTGACATTTTCTCCCCCACGTAACTCTTACCACTGCGTCATGGCGCCGTGGTTTTTTAAAGTGAATTTGCAGGCGCAACTGCGCGCGCTCTGCCTGACAGGCTGCACGAACCGGGCAATTGCGGTCTTGGCGAACCCAATCTCATGCAACGGGACGAAACGTTACAACAGGAGACCAAGAAATTTCAATCACAAAAATCACTATTTTAAATAATGAAATATTTCAGAGTGTGAATTGTAGGTTTGAATTCGTGCTTAATATTTACTGGGATTTGGATGTAAATGATTTCTTACTCGGCTTCGAAGACGTAGCGGCCTTTTCTTTCGGAGGCGATTGATTCGAGGATCTTCAAGAAAGCCCGGGCGGCGTGCGAGAGGCTGGAATTCTTGCGGTAGATGATGCGCAGTTTTCTTTCAAACTTGAGTTCGCGAGCCGGAACATGGACCAGTTCCCCGCGCTTGAGCTCCGTTTCCACGCACATGCCCGGTACCAAAGCCACGCCGTTTCCCATAGCGACAAAACGCTTGATGGCTTCAATGGTCGGAAGTTCGACCTGCATGTTAAGTGGGGTCTTGTGCCGCCGGAAGGCTTCCACAACTTTGGCGCGGTATTGGGAAGAAACATTATGGGCAATGAATGACTCCGCCCCGAGCTGGCGGATGTGCACTTCTTTCGCCGACGCTAGCGGGTGCCGCGGATGCACGATGAATGCAAGCTCATCCTTGTAAACCACAGTAGAGCGCAATCCAGGAACATCCGGGCTGAAAGACAGCATTCCCATTTCGACTTTGTGATTGAGCACTTCCTGTGAAATTTGCGAAGACAAAGAGCGCTGCACCGTGATCTTAATCATCGGCGACTGGTGCCGGAACTTCTCGAGCACAGGCAGTAGATAAATGGAGGTGAACTCGTTGGCCGCGATGGCTAATTTTCCGGCGTGCAGTTCACGCAACTCGATGATGGCGCTGCCAGCTTCGCTGCGCAGATTCAGCAGCTTTTCGGCATAGTCTACGAGCATGCGTCCGGCGTCGGTGAGGTTGGCATCGCGCGAGGAGCGATCAAAAAGAGGCTCGCCGATGTCCGCCTCCAGCTTGCGTATGGTTTGGCTCACCGCAGGTTGTGTGCGATGCAATTTTTGCGCCGCCCGCGAGAAACTCCGGGTTTCCGCAACCGCAAGAAATGTCTCTAATTGGAAAAGTTCCATTGAACGTCCGCCGTTGGGATGAATCCTTGACGGTTCCAAGGATAAATCGTTCTTATTATACGAGAAAGATTATAAAGTTGACTTATGTAGATTCGAGGAACATCGTGTCCTTCCCTGGTGCTGATGGAAAGTCCAGCTCAATTCTGTGAATCTTTCGGTTTGAGTTTGCCGTCCAATGCACTCAGTGTCTCGCAACATCCACGGATAAAATTTACGCGGGCGACTGTTCATGACCATGAACGCAAGAGCGGTTGCCCTGCCTGGAGCAGAAATGCCAAAAATGATTGATGGAATCCGCAGGACTCTTCGCGGCGAAGCACCACAGGCCCCGGTGGCTCAATTGATTGGATTCAGATTGACCGAAATTGAACACGGTCGAGCAGTAGTCCAATTAGACTCCACCGCGCGCCACAGCAATCCCATGGGAACACTGCACGGCGGAATATTATGCGATATCGCAGATGCCGCAATGGGACTTGCTTACGCCAGCACTCTGGAAGAGGAAGAGTCCTTTACCACCCTGGAGCTGAAGATAAATTTCTTAAAGCCAATCTGGAATTCCAAACTGGTTGCCACCGGCAAGGTAGTTAAGAAAGGTCGAACTGTAGGCATGACCGAGTGCGATGTTGTGGATGAAAAAGGCAGCCTGGTAGCACGATCGAGCAGCACCTGCATGACGCTGCGGGGAGATAAAGCGCAGGGAAGATAAGTTTTGACCGCCGGCGCTTCCCATTGAAACTCTGCACTTTAAAATCTTCAAAGTAGCTTATTAAATCGTTATAATTCCAGGGCTGCATGGTTCACACCTAATAGCGGAGCGCCGGAGAATTATGAAACGTCAAACTATCATTACTGTCCTGCTTATTCTCTGTTTTCTTTTCATGGCTGCCGTAGTACACGCGACTGCGCAAGCACAGCTTTCTACCCGATGGGAAGAACTTACCGCGCCGGATTTTGTGCAGGCCATCAAACGCTCCCAAGGGACATGCCTGCTTCCCTTCGGCATATTGGAAAAACATGGAGCGCATCTGCCGCTAGGCACTGACTTGGTCAACGTGCGTTACCTGAGCCTGACGGCTGCCAGCCAGGAATATGCGGTGGTCTTCCCCGAGTATTACTTCGGACAGATCTTCGAAGCCAGGCACCAGCCGGGTACGGTTGCTTACAGCTTGCAGCTTCAACTGCAGCTCCTGCAGGAAACTACCGACGAAATGGCGCGCAACGGTTGCAAGAAAGTCGTGATCATCAACGGACATGGCGGCAATGAATATTTGCTGCCGCTGTTTGCCCAGGCGCAGATGGAGCGTCCACATGATTACGTTGTTTATGTCTACTGGCCCTTCCCCAAGGAAGCAGGACGTCCGCAGAAGAAGGACACGGTAGACATGCACGGCGGCGAGTCGGAGACGTCGCACACCATGATTGCACGGCCTGACCTGGTTCATATGGATCGCGTGCAGAACGACTCAGGAAAAGACCTCGCGCGGCAAAAACTTCCCACGGACGTGTATACCGGGATCTGGTGGTATGCACGCTTCCCTAACCACTACTCAGGCGATGCTTCCACGGCGAATAAAGAGCTGGGCGAGCTCGATGAGAAGAGCCTGGTTGAACAGGTGGTTGCTGCGATCAAAGCAATCAAAGCCGATACGGTGAGTCTGCAGCTTCAAAATGAGTTCTATGAAGAATCAACGCATCCGCTGGATACGAAGCCTAACCAGTAGATGAAAATCTTCAGTTATTCGGCTGGGGTCTCAAAGCTGAGCGGCATGCGGAACCAATTTGTTCTCCAGATGCCGTAAATAATTCCAAGAATCATCCAGATGCCGCCCACGATTTGCGCCGGATGGCCCAAGTTCAGCCAAAGAGCGAAACAAATGATAAATCCAAGAACGGGTGGAGCCAGGTTGCCTAGCTTCTTTTGTGGCTCGCGCACGAAGTAACGAATAAAAGCCGCCGCGTTGACTCCCATAAACGCAATCAATGCGCCGAAGTTAAGCATCTCAATGCCGAGGTCGTAAGAGAAGAAGAAAGAACCGATCAAGGCGATAGCGCCAATCAGGATGACATTATTTCTTGGAATCTGATGCTTGGGCTCGACGGCGCCAAAAAAAGACTTTGGCAATGCATTACTCCGTCCCATGCCGAAGAGCAGACGCGCCGCACCCAGGTGTGCGCCCAGTCCAGATCCGAAATTAGCGATCACTAAGGTAAGGCCGACGACCCCAAAGAGTGGGGCCCAGGTGCGGGCGGCGGCGTAGACGTAAGCCGTATCCGTATCGGGAAAGGGCTCCGAGGCCGGCCACACGAGCTGCGCGATATAAACTTCCATCGCTGATAGAACACCGATAACCAGACATGTAAGCACTGTAGCCAGCAGAATGTTGCGGCGAGGATTTTCTGCCTCTTCCGAAAGAGTGGAGATCCCATCGAAGCCAATGTAAGTGAGCACGGCAATTGAGGTGCAACCAAAGAGTCCGCTGAAGCTAAAGGTCCGCGGATCGTAGAACGGGCGTGTGAAAAAACTGGGATCGCTGTGGGGATGTCCAAGAATATAGCGAATAGCAGCAACGAAGACCACAATGATGACCGCGCCCATGCCGACGGTCAACGCAGTGTTGAGACGCGCCGAGGTCTTGACGCCGCGGATATTCAGTAGAGTGAAGGTGACGGCAAAGAAAATCTTCCAGGCAAAAAGTGGGACGTGCTGGGCTAGAACCGGCACCTGGGTTGTGAATTGATAGACCTGCTGTGCGCACCATATAGTGCAGACCAGCGGGTTGAGTATGTAGTCCATGACCATGCTCCAGCCGGTGACGTAGCCGAGGCCGGGATGGATCTCCTGGGCGACATAAGTAAAAGCAGAACCCGCGCTGGGATAGGCGCGCGCCATGCGGCCATAGCTGATGCCGGTAAAGAGCATGGCCACCATGGCGATGAGAATCGCGGTGACCACATGGCCCTGTCCCCGATTGCTTAAGACACCAAAGGATGACATAGGCGCTACCGGCTGGATGACAATAACTCCGTAGAGAATCAGATCAGTCAGGGTGAGTGTGCGCCGGAGGCGGGGCCCAGAAGACGATGCCGCTTCAGCAGCTATGTTTGGCGTTGCCATATTTGTTGGTCACACTTCACGTATTCTAAGGCCCATCACGGCGCGTGCATGAGCGATATTCTTTCTAAGACGAGCGCCGAAGCCCCGCCGCACAAAAATGCCCTATTAATACGTTTTAATACATCGAACAGTTGTAATATAGGCGGCCTGCAAAAGCAAGCATGGAAAGAACCGTTGCGACGGCAGACGTGACGCTGACACTACTGAAGCTGAGCGGCAACGCGCAGCAGTTCGGCAACACTCCAGGCTTGCGCGATGCATCCACGCGGGGCGTGCGGTGGATCACCATCAAAGATTTCTGAAATTTGCCCGAGTCCGGCAATACTCATGTGCGACTCAAAATTGCTGATCCATTCCGAAGCTTTCTTTCGTGCCTCTGCACTTTCCTGGTGCACTTTAAGATATGCCGTAATGAACGGCCCTAGAAGCCACGGCCACACTGTTCCCTGGTGATAAGCACTGTCGCGTGCGCGCTGGTCACCCTCATAACGGCCAATGTAGCGGGCATCGGCAGGCGAAAGCGTACGCAGGCCGAAAGGCGTCAGCAGTTCACGTTCGGCGGCTTCTAAGACATTCGGGGCTTTTTCCAGTTTCAGAATGGGGTGCGCCAAACTAATGGCGAATATTTGATTGGGGCGAATGGAACCATCCGGTTGATCACTGCCAATTACGTCATACAAACAACCAGTACCTTCATTCCAAAAGAGGCTGTTGAAGCTGTCATAGGCCTGGGTTGCCATGTGTTCAAAGCGTTGTTGCACAGCGGGCTCGCCAAAGCGTGCTGCCAATGACTCTATGACACGCAAGGCGTTATACCAAAGCGCCTGGATTTCCACTGGCTTGCCGTTGCGCGGCGTTATGCACTGATTGTCATGGCTGGCATCCATCCACGTAAGTTGGGTTTCGCGGGCACCGGCGGTCAGCAATCCATCGTCTTCGACATGAATGTTGTAACGCGTGCCCTTTACGTGCCAATCCATGATCTCGAGCAAGGCGGGATAGAGGCGGTCGTGAACAAACAGCTCATCATTGGTTGCCTCAAGATATGCGCGGACAGCCTCAAAGTACCACAGGGTTGCGTCTGCCGTGTTGTATTCGGGAGTCTCTCCTGAATCGGGAAAGCGATTCGGCAGCATGCCGCGATCAATATGATAAGAAAATTCGAGAAGTACGCTTTTGGCGACATCAAACCTGCCGGTTGCCAGTGCGAGCCCGGGAAGAGCAATCATGGTATCGCGCCCCCAATCGGCAAACCAGTGGTAGCCGGCAATCACCGTCTTGTGCTCTCCACGGGAAACAATGAATTGATCAGCCGCGCGATTGAGCTGGATCAAGAGTTCACTATGAAAACCAGTCTTTTCGGTCAGCAATTTCCTGCGCGCTGTTTCTTTGCGGCGCAATGTATTCGCCGAAGTCGCTTTACGAATTTCCGTAGAAGCGATAATGACTCCGCCCTTGTCCTGGTCGAGATCGAAGATCAAAATGCACGGACTGAAAAGGTCCTCGTCATAATCCAATCCACGTTCGCGTTCAATTTCATACTGAAACCGCCGATACCAATCGCCGTTCGCCTCAATTGCTGCAGCGTTGTGCGCCAAGTGCAGAGTAGGCAATCCAACATAAGGAGTTACTGATGCCAGTCCGGGAGCCATTTTCACTTCGCGGTTGATTGCGCCGTTCTCGTGGGTGGTGCTGTGATAATCGCGGAAGGAAATAAGCGGACGAACCTCCAGCCGGCAATTCCCTGCACCGGGTAATTTGTCGTTGAGCTTGTATTGGACTACGACGGTGTTTTCTCCATCCACCATGAAGAGGGATTTCTCTACTTCTATCTCTTCAACTTCATAGGTAAATACGGGAAAAGGGTCGAGGCGGAAATTCTTAAGATAGTTATATCCCTGAGGATAAACCACGCCGGGATATTGATTGCAGGAGAGCTCAAATCGTTTGCCGTCCACGATCAATATTTCTTCCAGCTTCGATAACAACGCGGTACGGCCCGCGGGCGGCGTTGTCGCTGCGATCAGCAAACCGTGGTAGCGGCGTGTATTTAAGCCTGTGATTGTGGAAGAGGCAAAGCCTCCCAGGCCGTTGGTTTCCAGCCATTCGCGGCGATTGGCCTCAGCCAGGTTTCCGCATACGCTGTGGTCAAACTGAATCATTTGACAGTGGCGCTGGCCGAAGACGCGGTGGCTGCTGCTTCATGCTTATTGTTTGGCTGGTGCTTGTTATTTTTCAGTTGCCGTTCGCCGGATTCATAAATCAGCTTCGCAACCAAAGCAGTCCAGCCAGTCTGATGGCTGGCGCCGAGCCCGCGGCCGGTATCTCCGTGGAAATACTCGTGAAACAAGATGAGATCGCGCCAATGCGGATTGTTCTGGAACTGCTCCAGGTTGCCGCAGACCGGACGGTGCCCGCTCTCATCGCGCTCGAAGAGCCTATACAAACGCCGCGCCAACTCATCGGCCAATTCGGAGAGAGTCAGCCAGTTCCCTGAGCGAGTTGGGCATTCGATTTTGAAATCGTTGCCATAATAATGATAAAACTTGCGCAGGGATTCGATAAGCAGGTAATTTACGGGAAACCATATCGGTCCGCGCCAATTCGAGTTTCCGCCAAAAAGTTTCGTGGTGGATTCGGCAGGCTCGTAGTCAACCATGTGTTCCATGTCATTCAGACTTAACTTGTAAGGATGATCAAGATGGTAGCGCGAAAGAGCACGAATTCCATAGGGCGACAGGAATTCGTTTTCATCAAGCATAATGGTGAAGATTCTCTCCAGTTGCTCTCGCCATGCAACCGAAAGCAGGCGGCGCTCCTTCATGCCCCTGGTCTTCATGCTGGCAAGATTCTCGGTCATATCCGGACGATTGGCGATAAACCAATCCAACCGCTTCTTGAAATCGGGGAGCCGGTCGAGCAAATCGGGCTCTAAAGTCAGGACGGCAAATAGAGGAATCAATCCCACCATAGAGCGCACCCGCAAGGGAAAATTTTCTCCGCTGGTGTAATGCAACACGTCGTAGAAAAAACCATCCTGCTCATCCCACAGGCTGATGCCGTTCTCGCCAAGGTTATGCATGGCGCAGGCAATATAAAGAAAATGCTCCCAGAATTTGCTGGCCACATCCTCATAGACCTTGTCTTCCTGGGCAAGCTCGAGGGCGATGGCCAGCATGTCGAGCGAATACATTGCCATCCAGCTCGTGCCGTCAGATTGCTCGAGGTGTCCGCCATCGGGCAAGGGCATGTTGCGGTCAAACACACCAATGTTATCCAGACCGAGGAAACCTCCCTGGAAGACGTTCATGCCCTCAGCATCTTTACGGTTCACCCACCAGGTAAAGTTCAACAGCAGTTTTTGGAAAATCCTCTCCAAAAAAACCCGATCACCCTGCCCGCGCTTTTCTTTGTCGATTTTATAAACCCGATACGCGGCCCAGGCATGCACGGGCGGATTCACGTCACCGAGGGCCCACTCATAGGCTGGAATCTGCCCATTGGGATGCATATACCACTCGCGCAGCATGAGGACCAATTGTTCCTTGGCATAATCGGGATCAATGACCGCCAGTGCGATGCAATGGAACGCAAGGTCCCAGGCGGCGTACCAGGGATACTCCCATTTATCAGGCATGGAGATTACGTCGGCGTTATAGAGATGGCCCCATGCTTTGTTGCGCCCACAGAGCCGATCAGCGGGAGGCGGCGGATACGTGGGGTCTCCCGAAAGCCAGCGCCGCACTTCGTACTTGTAGTATTGCTTCGACCAGAGCAAACCCGCAAATGCCTGGCGCATGATGTTGCGCATATCGGCAGTAGCATTGGGAGGAACCACGCCTGCGTAGAACTCATCGGCCTCAGACCTGCGTTTCAGGAATGTCTGATTGAACTCAGCCCCCAAAGGTGATTCACCCGGAGAAAATTGCCGGTTGGTAAGACGCAACTTTAAGACCGTGGACTCGCCGGGAGCAATATCGGCTTTGTAGTGGGCTGCTGCTTTGGTGCCAGTCTGGTTGGGATTGACCGCATCGAGTTTGCCGTGGACCAGATATTGGTGAAACGCATCTTTCACATACGGAGTGCGATTGGGCACATGAAACAGGCGCTCGAAGTTGGTTTCATTTTCCGTGAACAGCAACTCGGGATCGCCGTCGCAATACAGCAGCCACTCCCCAAGCTCTTCGTTCATGGAGCGCAACACGGCAGGAGCAATCTTCGAACCCGCAACATCTATTTCCGGTTTGGGCGCCTCCAACTCCCAGGACCAGGTATTGCGAAACCACAGTGTAGGCAACAGATGCAGCTTCGCGGTCTCCGGTCCACGATTCGTAGCAGTAATTTTGATGCAGATGTCTTCCATCTCAACCTTGGCATACTCCACCAGAACGTCGAAATAGCGCTCTTCACGAAATACACCCGTATCCAGCAGTTCAAATTCAGGATCGGCCTTGGTCCGCCGCCCGTTCTCTTCGACTAATTGGTCATAGGGAAACTCCGCATGGGGATACTTGTACAAGTACCGCATGTAAGAATGCGTTGGCGTGTTGTCCAGGTAGAAATAGCATTCCTTTACGTCTTCACCGTGGTTGCCTTCCTGGCCATTCAATCCAAAGAGCCGCTCCTTGAGAATTCGGTCGCGGCCATTCCACAAAGCCAGCGCAAAGCAAAGCCGCTGCTGGCGGTCACAAATGCCGGCAATACCATCCTCATTCCAACGATAGGCGCGTGAACGGGCGTGATCGTGAGGAAAATAATCCCAGGCTTCGCCGGTTGCGCTGTAGTCTTCGCGCACCGTTCCCCAGGCGCGTTCGCTTATGTAAGGTCCCCAGCGCTTCCAGTGCACTTGCCTGAGACGCGATTGCTCCAATCGTTTTTCTTCTGCGGTCATTTTTCAGTTCTCAGCTTCCAGTTCTCAGAAGGGCAATTGAACCCCCCTCTAAGCGAACTCTCTTAGATTACCGGTTTGATTGTTATTGTGGGGATAAATCAGGTTTCGGCCGAACTCATGAATTCATTTTACCGCTAACCAGAGGCAGAGATTTTTCAATGGCCGGCCAGACCATGAGAGACGGGTCCATGAGAGGGTGCGTTACATCAGCAAGCACGGCCCGAGGCTGAGTGGATAAAATAAGGACTGACCAAATGTCCATCACAACCGTACTTCCGGTTCCAGATCTTGCGCGTCGTGTTCAGCGCCTCCAGTTTCTTACCGTCGTCTGGATGACGGGAGAGGCCATCGTGGCGATCGTCGCGGCCTGGCGAGCACGGAGTCCCGCTCTTGCCGGCTTTGGCGGTGACAGTGTCATTGAGTTGCTTTCGGCGATGGTTGTTCTTTGGCGATTCCGTTCACAATCTGAGTCTGGCCGAGCCGAGAGAATTGCTGCTCGCACTGCAGGAGCACTGCTCTTCGTAGTAGCCGGAATCATCGTAATTTTTTCGATATTGACTTTTTTGGGATACGGCGAGCCCCGGCCCAGCTACATCGGGTTTGTCCTTTTGATAGTCGCGGCCTTTGGCATGCCCTGGCTGGCAAGCCAAAAACGCAGGCTGGCGGCCCAACTCTCAAGCGCCTCGCTGAAAGCTGATGCGGCAGAATCCTCACTTTGTGGATACATGTCGTGGATCGCGCTGGGAGGACTCGTCGCCAACGCCGTTTTGGAAAATCATGGGCAGACCCGGTCGCGGCCCTCGTTCTTGTCCCGTTCGTCGTGAAAGAAGGATGGGAAGCCATGCATGCCGTACGACCTGGATGTGACTGTTGCTCCGCCTAACGGCCTTTCAGACCGCTCCTCCACAATATTGGATTTAGAAATGAGGAGGCAGAGAAAACTCTGCCTCCCGTACTTCGTCAAAAGTTAAACTCGACCTGACCTTGATATGTGCGCGGAGCCACAAAGTGGGTTCCGCTAAACGTGGAGAGAAAGTTGTAAAGCGCTTCTTTATTGGTGAGGTTGACTGCCGTAAAACGCAAGTTGGTCTTATAACGGTCTTTACGGAAGATGTTGTCCAGCCCCACTCCAGCATCGAAAAGATTGCGCGGAGCAATGCGCGATGGGTTCCTGTCGTCATTTTGTGTTCCCGGCGCGGGAATGCGTACACGGGAAGCTCCAAGCAGCGACGGAGCGCAGCTTGCCAGTGGATTATTGAGGGTTGCGAACGTACTGCCACAGAATAATCCTATCTGGGCCTGCTGATCTCCCGTCAATCCGGTCAGGTCTACTGGAGTGGTTGTATCCGTGGCAAAAGGAGCGCGTCCGGCGACTTCCCCGCTGTCATAGCGCCAATTAAACATAAACCATGGATAGTTTGGCTTGTACTGATATTGCAGGTGCGTTGTCTGCTGGAAGGCCTGATCATGATCGATGCGAAAGACTGTGTTGGAAACCGGTGAGTTGAACAGAATTCCTCCCAGCTCAGGACCGAAAAAACGCGAGCGCGAATGACCCAGCACGGAATACGCCGAGAACCCATGATACTGAGGCATATTCACGCGGATGCCAAATCCGTCTATCTTCGATTTGCGCCACTGGATGGGGAACGTCAGGGGTGTATTCAAGAGCACATCGAAATCATAATCAGGGTTGGTGTACTTCCAGAAGTATTCCCCATCTACGACCAGATATTTGCCAAAAGCCTGTTCAAATCCCGCATTGAACTGGTTTCTTTTGGCTGGGGTAAGCGGCCGGGCCCCGAACGCGCCCAGAACGTTGGTCGCAAGACCGCCTTGTCCAGTTGAACTGGAAAGAATCAGGTTCTCGTTGAACGGGGTCACAAAAATCCGTCCGTACCCGACTCGGAGCACCGTGTTGCTGGATTTGATGTTGTACGAGAGACCCAGCCGAGGCTCAAGCTGATGCCCATGGCTCAGGCCGTCGTAGTTGTCGCCGCGTACCCCCACCATAAAATTGAACTGACCGAGGGTGATATTGTCCTGGGCGTAAAGCGCTTCTTCTTTGATGTCCGTTCTTCCGCTGAAGTGGAACAGGGTTCCGCCCCGCGTCAGATCGAAAGGCAGCAAACCAGGATTAAAGTTGGGGTTCACCTGCTCGCCGGGACCAGTGCAGGCAGGATTGAGGACTGTGGGATCCACAATGGGCGAGCCCGCCAGATTAAGGCAGACGGCGTTGAAAGCCGGGTCGGTCAATCCCGTCTGAAAGTTTTCCGATAAAAATGTATGTTGGAATTGCACGCCCGCTTTGAAGTTGTGGATTCCCTTCACATAAGAGAAATCAGCTTTCATCCCGGCATTGGTCAGCCTTCTTCCTTGCGCCAGGGTAGCGGGAAGATCGAAGAATACATTCCGGCTGGGGAAATATCCCACCCGGTCCTGGCGCACCCAGGCATTCGCGCTGAGCAGGGTTTCGGGGCTGAACACATGGGTGTAACTGGGTGCAATGTTAAAGCTCTTGATTTGCTGGCGCTGGTCCTGGCCGCGTAACTGCTGGTCAAATTGGTTAGGCGACTGAAACCAGGTACGCGCCGCCGAGAGATTGAGATGAAAAGCGTCGGCGGCGCTCACCTGATAATCAAAACGATCAAAAATATTCTCATTGTTTCCACGGGCGTGCAGCACGCGGAATTCGGAGGTATCGAGATAACGACCGCTGTTGACCCCATCCACGGAGAAAAAGTTTCCAATTTTTTCATTGCCTGCGCCCCAGGAAATGTCTCCATCAGCAGTGCCAAAAGAGGCATACCCGCCAGAGATGCTCCCAAACATGCGGGGAATCCCCAGGCCTGATTTGCTGACCACGCGGGCCGTGAGGCTTGCCTTATCTCCAAACTCTGCCGGAGGCACCCCCGAAATCACCTCCATGGATTGCACCGTGTTCGGCGAAACCTGGTTGGAAAATGTGCTGCCTTGCTGGTCCGAGATGGGCTGGCCATCTAAGGCAATGGTGGTTTCCGCATGCTCTCCCATCGGGTGCATCGAACCATTGGAGTCCGAAGTCACCGCAGCCGTGCCTTGCCTGATGACGGCGTTTAACCCCCCGCTGGCGCTCTCTAAGGGCATCGTTTTGATCAGGCTGCTGTCAATATCGGTGTGGGCGGTGGGATCGCGCTCGATTAAATCTTCGGCAGTGGCTTCCACAGTAACGGATTGTTGGGTGCCTTGCAGTTCTAGCTGTATGTTGGCAAGCACAGGAACTGCCGAGCGGACGTTGACATCCTGCGCCTGTGAGGTAAAACCAGGTGCAGTCACGCTCAAATGGTAAGGGTTGTAGGGTACATTCCTGAAATGAAATAGACCCACACCATCGGTTGTAGATGTCTGCGAATATCCGCTGACGGGATTTTGAATCTTTACCTTGGCTCCTACAACCACCGCCCCGGTAGGATCGGTCACTTTGCCATCCACACTGCCGGCCGTGCCGGAGGACTGCGCAAAAGCTGAAAACGAAATCAGCAAAAGTGAAAAGATAAAAAGAATAGAAATAGTAGTTTTAACTGACATAGCTTCGATTGTTTTTCTTCATCTTTACAGTTCTCAGTCCCCTGCCCTCAGAAAGGCCGCTGGGGCCTCCAGGCAAACTCTCTTCTTAGATTACAGGTTTGATCGTGGCTTGTGGGAATGAATCAGGTCTTTGCTGAATTCATGAATTCATTTTACCGCTAACCAGCGGTAAAGATTTTTTAATGACAGTCCATACCCTGGGAGATGGATCCATGAGAGGCAGCAGCAGCCGGGCGCTCCTGCTGATAAATGTTAGATCAGCTACAAGCTGCGAACAGGCCGCGCAGGAATGCAAATGTTCTTTCGCCTGTGATTCTTCAATTTCGTCAATGACGTCAGGAAGAATTTTTTGGAACTCGCGGCAATCCATATCAGACTCCGTGCTGATTCAAGCAGATCAAAACGGGAACGGGAAACGAGTGATTAACTCTGTCCAGATAGATTCCACGGGAAAATAGATACAAGGTGACCCAGATGAAAACCAGCACAAGCGAAAGAAGTAAGATGGCGAGCAAACACTGGATCCAAAGGTTGCAGCTTGCTGTCTTTTTCGCAAAATGTGTGTAGGCCAGTCTCATAGTTACAATGCTGCTAGCTGGGGGCTGCCCCTTGCGCTCCTGTTTTCCCACTCGATGACATGCTGGGGAGTAGCCTTGTGGAATTCAGAATAAAGGCCAGCTCTGAAGAGACGTGGATGAACGCCGCCAGCAGCGGATTGAGCAACCCGAAGGCAGCCATGCCCACGCCAATTCCATCCACAATCAACGTCCCATAAAAGTTCTGCATAATAATGCCCTTACACTTGCGAGCTATCCTCAGGGTTTCAACAAATTTCGAAAGATCGTTGCCGATCAAAACGATATCGGCGCTTTCCCGGGCCACGTCCGTTCCTGAGCCCATGGCAATTCCTACGCTGGCTTCCGTCAACGCAGGTGCGTCATTGATGCCGTCTCCTATCATTGCTACGACGTGTCCTTCCCTGACTAAGCGCGCAACGTGCTGCAGCTTTTGCTCGGGCAACAGTTCGGCATGAACGCTTTTAACGCCAAGGGTCTCGCCCACGCTGTTTGCCACCGAAGCTGCATCTCCCGTGAGCAGAACTGTTTCTATGCCCATGGATTTCAGGGCGCGCATAGCTGCGACCGATTCAGGACGCAACTGATCGGCAATGTGAATTGACCCCAAAAACGTATTGCCCTCGGCCACCAGAACCTCAGAGACAGCAGAACCTGAGCCATTTACCGCGTCGGGAATTGTCATTCCCTGCTCCTCAAGCAAAGCACGGTTGCCGACCACAATGTTTTGACGATTGCCGTTGTTACTACTGCTTGCGATTACTCCTCTGCCCGGCTTGTACTCGAAGCTTTCAGGCTCAGGTATAACCAGGCGCTTTTCCCGCGCGCTTTTTAAGATGGCATGGGCAAGCGGATGTTCCGAGCGGCTTTCGGCAATGGCCGCAGCGAGAAGAATGCCATCTTCGCTGATGCTCTCAGCCGCAGGCTGAATTCGCCGTATTGTTGGCATGCCAAATGTGAGCGTACCGGTCTTATCGAGCAACACAGTATCTACTGAACCGAGGACTTCCAGGTACAACCCGCCTTTGATGATGGAACCTTGACGCGCTGCACGGCCAATCGCTCCCAAAATTGCGAGCGGCGTGCCAGCTGCGATACCGCATGCCCCAGCAACGATAATTACGGAAATGGTAGAGCGTATGTTGTGAGTAATAAAGAAGGTAAGCAAGGCTGCCGCAATTGCGAAATAAACCAGGTAACCCGCGAGGCGGTCTGCGGTCTTTTGAATGGGAGCCTTGGAATGCTCTGCGCGCTCAACTGCCTCAATGATCTTACCAAAGGTCGTGTCGCTGCCGATGCGGGCCGTGCGAATGTGCAACGCTCCCGATTGGTTGATAGTCCCGGCGTAGACCTCCATGCCAGCAGATTTTTCTACAGGCATAGATTCGCCTGTAATAGAAGCCTGGTCCACAAACGAATGGCCGTCAACCACCTCTCCATCCACAGGAATGCGCGTGCCGGGCTTGGCCAGCACCACGTCGCCGACTAAAAGTTTGTCAATCTCAATTTCTTCCACCTGACCGTCGCTAACCCGGTTAGCCGTACGTGGCAGAAAATCTATCATCTCGCGGATTGCCTTGCGCCCACGCCCGACGGTGAGCCCTTCCAAAACTTCCGCAACCAAAACAAAGAGCGTAATGACTAAAGTCGTAAAAAACTCTCGAATGGCCAGCGCGGCCAGAAGCGCAATGGTCATGGAGAGTTCCATGGTCATCTTGCGTTCAAAAATATTCTCGACGGCTTCTTTAAAGATGGGATACCCGCCAATCAGCGTGGCCAGTATTGCAACCAGGCTGAAGTTCGCGAATGGTTCCCATCGCTGGAACCAGTGGAACCAAACCGCAGCCGCCGCCAGAGCAACTAGAACAATGCGGGCAAGGTCGGCTATTTCGAGTCCCTGATGGTGCTCGTGCTCGTCGTGGTCATCGTGGTCGTGATTGTGACTATGTTTATGCGAGTGAGGTGAGCCACCATTCTGAGTCATGGCCGTGTCTTTTTCCACAACCGCCTTCGATGTCACGTAACACCTTCCTTCCCAGCTTTCTATTTCAGGTATGCGCGCACAACGTCAATCAACTGCTGCGCGGCGGGATCAATTTGCCTTCCACTCTTCGGTGTGACCATGTGGTGCCTGATGTGGTCTTCCAAGACCTCGGCCATCAGGCTGTTCATCGCCCCTCTGGAAGCGGCAATCAACCGTAGAACCTCGGAACATTCCTGTTCCGCCTCTAACGCCCTTTCGACGGCTTCGACCTGGCCGCGGACCCGGCGCACTCGTTGCAGCAATTTTTCTTTTTCTTTTATGGTGTGAGACATAGATGTTCAAAAATCTGTTATATCATATCCCGGTAGGGTATATAGAGCAAACTTTGAATGAGCGGCAACCCTCTCAAAACCAAAAGGCTCGTCATCGGCCAGTTTAGCGTTTGCAACGGCTGCTGCTGCGGACAAACCGAACGCGGCAAGCCACCCGTTCCCGTGGAATGGCTCAAAGAAGAATGGCGCAAGCGCGGCCTGCTGAAACGCTTGCAGCTATCGATCAGCGGCTGCCTGGGACCATGTGACTTGCCTAACGTTGTAGTCATCACCGACTCAAACGGGACAACCTGGTTGGGCGAACTGACAGAATTCAATCAATATCGCTCGCTGGTGGAGTGGGCAAGCCGGTCAAAAGATGCAGGCTACCTTCTACCCTTGCCCGATGAGTTTAAGAAGCACACGCTTGATCCATTCAAGTGAATGCGATGAGAGTGTTTTGTTTCGTCATGACCTCGCCAGAACCAGCACCAATGAACTGGATATAAACGACAAGCTGCTCACCAGAACATGCAACGCGTAACGTGGAGCCGCGTTATGTTGGGTCAACATGCCTTTAAAAGTGTTTACCACCATGTACAGGAACCCGCCGGCGATGTGCGCGAACAGAATGCCGAGCCACAGCGTTGATATAGAACCAACAAAGCAATACCCCAGCGCGCCTCCGGCCAGAGTCATGGCTTCCATACCGGCAGCCCACAAAATCGCCTTTTTGCGTCCGTAACCTGCACCCAGAAGAAGCAAAACCAGGGCCAGGCCTTCGGGTATCTTGTGGATTGAGATTCCGAATAGCAATCCGACATCGGGCCGGCCGAGAAGGTCGTCACCGAAGACAATGCTGACACCATCCATGGCTGTGTGAAAACCGAAGGTGATCATTAACATCACTGCGGTACTTGAAAACTGATGGACCGGGTTCTCACACAATTCATTGATCGCGCACGCAGGACAGACATGATAGACATACCTGCCGATGACCCACAAAAGCAAATATCCGCTGGCGCAGCCGATCAGAAGCGCAGGCCAGGTGATAAATTGCTTGGCGTCAGGCAGTACATCGTAGAGAGTGACCGCCAGCAATGTGCCGATTGCGGCCGCGACCAACAGGCTGACATGGAAGCGCACAACCTTGCGAATGACGGCACCGAGTAGAATCCCTCCAAAAGCAAACAGCGTCGCAACGGCGGGATGCGCGAGCGCGGAGCGGATAGATGTAAGGTCGCCAATCGTTATTAAAGTCATGGTCATACGCACGAGGTGCTACTAACGAGAAGGTTGTTCATGATTGTTCAAAGTCACTGCCATTGCCAGGCAGATTCAAGAATTCTGCGGGAGCGCCGGTAAAATGCCGCCGCCCCCACAGAGCCAGAAAATGCTAGAAGTGGAACCCTACTTCTCCCGTAACTGTTCGAGGGGTCACAAAGTGTGTGCCGCTGAACGTTGACAGAAAGTTGTAAAGCGCAACTTGGTTGGTGAGGTTGACGACGGTCAAACGCGCGCTCCACTTGTAGTGCTCGCCGTGGAGCAGGTTGTCATCGCCAATGCTGGCATCCAGCAGATTGCGAGACGCAATGCGGGCAGGGCGATGATCGTCGTTCTGCTCCCCTGGAGGTGGCAGTTGGATTCGTGTGGATTTATACAGGGCCGGATCGCACGTCGTAAGCGGGGCATTCAGGGTTGGGAATATGATTCCGCAATGCAAGCCGGCCTGCATCTGTTGATCTGCGGTCAGACCGGTTAGGTCCACCGGAGTCGTCAGGTCCGCCGCAAAGGGCACCGCTCCAGCCACCAAACCGCTGTCAAAGCGCCAGTTGAAGGCAAACCACGGCCAGTTCTTCCGCGGCTGGTACTGGATGTGTGTTGTCTGCTGGAACTTCTGGTCGTGGTCAATGCGGAATGGACCCAAACCTTGCGCCACCGTAGTCCCCAGGCCGCCGACCTGTGGCCGGAAGAAGCGCGCGGACGCGCTGCCCAGCACGGTAAAGGCAGTAAGACCGTGGAAGTTGGGCACGCTGATGCGCGCCGACGGTCCACTAATCTTGGAATTGTGCCAGGCAATGGGGAAGAAAATCGGGGTGGCCCCAAATACACTGAAGTCATAGCCGTTGTGCGTGTACTTCCAGAGATAGTCGGCATCAATAACCAGGTACTTCCCAAGAGCTTGCTGGATTCCCGCATGGAACTCATTGCGGAACCCAGGCCGAATGGGTGCCGGGAGGCTCGGGCCTATGACCGCATCAATCACCGGGTTTCCGTTGGCCCTGCTGGCCAGCACCAGGTTTTCATTAAACGGGGTCTCCATAATGCGCCCGTAAGAGACGCGAAGGACGGTATTGGTCTTCTTCACGTTATAGGCAACGCCAAGCCGGGGCTCGGGCTGGGAATCGCTGACGATGCCGCGATACAAATCGCCTCGGACTCCGACATTAAAGGCCCAATTGCCCCAGGTGATGGCGTCCTGAAGATAGAGCGCGAGTTCCTTAATATCCGTGTGGCCGTGAAAAAAGAAATTGCTGCCGCTGCGCGTCAAATCCACTGGCAACAGGTCGGCTGAAAAGTTTGGATTGGGTGAAAGCGCGCCCGCGCACAGAGCCGGATCGCGCGGGGTTGGGTCAGTGTCGGCACTCCCATCCGCGTTCAGGCAGGGAGCGTTGAAGGTAGCATCGGTAATCCCGAAGCCAAAATTCTCCCTGAGCAGGGTGTGCTGATAGGTGACCCCAGCCTTAATGTTGTGTATGCCCTTCACATAAGAAACATCGGAGCGGAAACCCGCATTGGTAAGCTTGCGGTCCTGGTTGAGAGTCTGCGGCTGATCGGCCAGGAAATTCCTGCTGGGAAAGTATTGGAACCGGTCTTGCCGTAAGAACGCTCCTGCGGTAAACAGAGTGCTCGTACTGAACAGATGGGTCCAGGTGGGGGCGACATTATAAGTCCTGATTTGTGCGCGCTGGTCCTGCGTGAGCACCGTTCCGGGAAGTGAGGGGGGCTGCACAGACTGTGTGTCAAACGAGTTCGGGACCTGGAACCAGGAGCGCGTGTAGCCGAGATTGAGATGAACTGCATCCGCTTCGCTGATCTGATAGTCCACCCGGTCGAAAGCGTTCTCTTCATTTCCCCTGGAGTGCATGACCTGGAATTCCGGCGGATCGAGAAAGCGTCCCGTGTTCAAACCGTCTACCGAGATAAAGTTGCCAAACTTCTGGCTTCCGACCGCCAGATTAACACCGGCAGTAGAAGTGCCAAAACTACCATATGAAGTTGTAATGCTGCCCGTGGGTTTCGTCTCTCCCAGGCCGGAGCGGGTTGTAACTTTAATGACAAGGCTGGTCTTGTCTCCGAATTCAGCCGGCGGCGCGCCAGAGATCACTTCCAGAGACTGAATGGAATCGGCGGGAATCTGGTTAGAAAAAACTTTGCTTTGTTGATCGGTGATGGGCTGGCCGTCCACAGAAAAAGAATTTTCCGCGTGGTCGCCAATTCCATGGAAGAGACCATCGGAATCCGCCACCACTCCTGGTGTGGCCAGCGTGACCAATGAGCTGACCGAAGACGACGCGCTCTCGAGCGGGAGTTTGTCAAACAGACCGCGATCAACGTCCGTGTGAAAGTTTGGCTCGTTTTCTACCAGGTCTCCAGCATCTGTCTCTTGTACATTGATGGTGGTTGAACTACTGGCAATGCTGAGGCTGATCTGCGGAGTAATCGGAACAGCCGAGCGAACATCTACGTCCTGCGCCTTGGAGGCAAAGCCAGCGGCGGTAACGCTCAAGTGATAGGAATTGAAAGGTACGTTTCTGAAATGAAACAGACCTAAATCGTCGCTGACGGTGGTTTGGGAGTATCCACTGGCAGGGTGCTGCATGGTAACCAGCGCCCCTTTCACTACCGCCCCGGTCTGGTCTACCACTTTGCCGTCAACACTGCCGGCAGTGCCGGAAGACTGCGCAAAAGCTGAAAACGAAACCAGCAAAATTGAAAGAATAAAAAGTATAGAAATAGCGGTTTTAAACCGCATTTGTATAAATAACATGGGTGCCCTCCTCAGGCAGGAAGATTGGGTTTTAAGAAATTCAACTAATGTAGATGAATGGCTTAAGCCAACGGCGGAGGACGTATGTAAACAGCGGAACCGTGCAAAACAGACTTCGGTGTGCAATTTTCCGCACATAGAACTTGCGTGGGAGCCAGGTCGGGAACCACCGACACCGTGCTGACAACTGGCACAGCAGAGGCATTGGCGTGTGCGACAGCACAGAAGTCGCAGCGCTCTTCAGATCCGGATAGCTTGATGGGATGAAAGTGGGTAGCTTCTGCAAAGGCAAACCAGGAAATCAGAAGCAGGCAGACGAGCGCCAATCCTCTTATTTTCCAATTCTGTACCGATACTTGGTTCGCGTTTCTCATGGTCTCCACTTAGACGAATGGAATCTATCATTGTGACCAAAGTAAGGCTAAAAAGTCAATGCATCGTAGCGCCGGGTAGTGGGTCAGTTTGCCGCCGACAATCCGGGAGTCGGCCCGTCAATAAACACAAGGGCGTTTGTCGGTACCCATCTGGTGGAGCGCTTCCTACAAGCCGACTTCTGGCCCGGAGTAACTTCTGGTTAGCCCGTCACCCGGACAAGGTGCAATCTATCTGAGCCTAAATTCACTATCGGCGATGCAAGAATGTACAATGAGCGCGTTCTAGATTTGACGGGCGGGAGGGTATATGCGCGTTCTTCTGGCAGGTCCGGACTTTGAGGAGAATCTTTCCATTCGATATTTAGCATCTTCACTGCAGGCGAAGCGGCATGAGACGTCATTGGCAGTGTTCAATTCGGCGGACGATGTGGAGGCGGTCGCCGAACAGGCGGGCGAGGCGGAGATCGTCGGACTGTCGGTTTGTTTTCAATCGCGCGCGCAGGAATTTCTCATCTTGGCACGCCGGATCAAACAACTCCACCCTGGAAAACTGATTGTGGCGGGCGGACATTACGCTTCGTGCGCAGCACAGCCGCTGCTGGAGCACCATCCCGAACTCGACATCATCGTGATTCACGAGGGGGATCAAACGCTGCTGGAGATAGTTGCGGCTGCAGCGAATCTGAAGGATGACTTGCCGAAGATTACCGGCATCGCATATCGGGAAGACGGCCAGGTTCGATTCACGCCGCAACGCCGCACTCTGGATGATTTGGACACATTGCCCTTCCCTGAGCGGGGCGGGCGAATCCATACCATCGCCGGAGTTCCCACCAGCTTTCTAATGGGGAGCCGCGGATGCTATGAGAACTGCGCGTACTGCTGCATCACCACCCTGCACAATCTGGCACCGGGCAAGAAATTTCGCCAACGCAGTGTGGAATTGATCGCCGACGAGATGGCCGAGCTTTATCGCGAGCGGGGAACGCGGCAATTCGTATTTCACGACGACAATTTTCTGGTGCCGTCGGTGGCGCATAACCAGGCGCGAATCGAAGGATTCGACAAGGCGTTCAAGAGCCGCGGCATGGACGATATCGCACTACTCATCAAGTGCCGCCCGGCGGATGCGAATCGGGACGTGCTGAGCCGGCTAAAGGAAATGGGGTTGGTGCG
>Ga0222749_10000265_pt1 | contig 33369 bp, 31 predicted proteins | sample IncBWH2Mmetat_FD_197234 | JGI IMG/M metagenome (GOLD analysis project Ga0222749, IMG submission 197234) | Metatranscriptome of lab incubated forest soil microbial communities from Barre Woods Harvard Forest LTER site, Petersham... | ecosystem: Environmental > Terrestrial > Soil > Temperate... | reverse complement strand
CTCGCCCCGCCTCAGGTCGGTCCACCCCGTCTCGATCGCGAGTCTTCGGCCCGGCGCGGCGACGCGGCCCATGCGCTCGACGATCCCGGTGAACATGGAAACGGGATGATACACGAAGCGGCCCCGGGGAGGAGCGACAAATTCCTGCGGAACATCGGGTGAGGGGGTCTCCCGCCCAGGTTCCTCCTCGAGGGATCTCCCCGGCGTGGTTGGGGAGCGGGAGGAGACCTTGAAGGTCGATTCGGCGACGTGCCGCCTCCGGCCCGGAGGGCGAATCCAACCCCGGGACCGGCGCCGGCCGGACCAGCGGTTCGGGAACATCCCGCCCCCGCCCGGCTCAGGATGCCGTTTCGCCGCCACGAGGCGCCGGTGGGCGCTTTGTCCGACCGGAGGAAGAGCATGAAACCATCGATCGTTCTGGCGCCGTATGTCGTGGCGGCATGCCTGGCGGGATCGGTCGCGGAGGCGGGGCAGGAGGGGGACGTCCCCCGGGTGGAAAGCGTGGTCCCCGCGGCGAAGCAGCCCCACGAGGGCGATCCCGCGGTCATCTGGTACGACTCGTTCGACGGACCCGAGTCCGTCCAGGAGCAGTACCTTGAATACAAGGCCGGGGCAGCCGGTTCGAAGCGTTCGGAGAAGGAGGCTCTGGGCGGCGCCGGCAAGTCGCTTGAGCTCTATTACGCCAAGGGAAGCCAGGGGGTCGGGGGCCGCAAACTCGTTTTCGGCGACTGCCCCTTCGGCCGTCCGGTCCGGAAGGGGGAGAAGTTCACGGATGTGTACTGGAGGATCTACGTCAAGCACCAGAAGGGATGGGCGGGCGCGCCTGCCAAGATGAGCCGCGCCACCGGATTCACTTCGGGACAGTGGACCCAGGCGTTCATCCTCCATGTCTGGAGCGGGCCGGGCGCGACGCTCACGCTGGACCCGGCGCGCGGCGTTCGCGACGGTCAGATCGCCACCACGAAATACAATGACTTCGGAAATCTGAAATGGATCGGGAACAGTCCGAGCGGTCTCTTTCCGATCCACGCGACGGAGGAATCCGGCCGATGGATCTGCGTCGAGGCGCGTCTCAAGCTCAATACGCCCGGAAAGAAGGATGGGTATGCCGCCCTGTGGGTCGATGGAACGCTCGACACCGAGCGGAGGGAGATGGATTTCAGAGACACCTACGAGGCCCACACGATCAACGCCGTGCTTCTGGAGGCGTACTGGAACGAGGGCTCTCCCGTCGACCAGTACCGCTGGTACGACGATTTCGTCGTAAGCACGAAGCCGATCGGTCCGATAACCGCGACCGCGTCCCCGCAGCTGCTCCTGACCACGGTCTCTCCCTGCGAGGTGGAGATCGCGGCCGATACCCGGGGCGAGAAGGTGGTGTGGAAGTCGAAACCCGGGGAGGCGAAGGGGGGGAAGCTGGCCGTCGCGGGGAAGTTCGAAGCCGGGACGACCTATTTCTGCCGCGTTCGGAAAACGGGCGGCTCGTGGAGCCCCTGGCACCAGCCGTTCATCGCGGGAAGATAGCGGGGCGTCAGCCGCCGAAGATCGCCTGTCGGCCCGAGGTGAAGAACTTCGGATCGGCGTCCCCCTCCTCTCCGGTGGGGATGCCGGAGACGGCGCTGAGGTGCTGCTGCGTCTCCTCCATGACCTTGCTCTTGAACTTCTCGACCAGTTTCTCGAGCGCGAATAGAGTCCCGCTGATGGCGCGCCGGTAGCGCATCGCCTGGTCGGTGATCTCCGCAGTCTCCGTCGCGTGACGCTTCGAAGTCTCCACCAGCCGGTGGCAGAGCTGCTCGATCAGCTTGCGGAGCATCTTGGGGTCCTTGGCCATGGAGTCGTACAGGCCGGCGTCATCGATCCCCTTGAACACGAGGACGTCGCACGGGGTGACGGCGCGGACCGTCGCGGTGCGCGGCGTCCCGAGGATCGCGGCGAGCTCGCCGAACCAGTCGCCGGTGTTCAGGGTGCCGACCACGTTCCCCTGGACCTCGACCACGGCGGTCCCCTTGGTCATGAAGAAGATTTCACTGTTGGCCGCCTGGCCCTGGGTGAGGATGGCGACATCCTTTTCGTACCGTTTCGAGGATTTCTGGAGGGGCATGGAAGGCCATTCTCCATGCACCCGGGAAGGCTGTCCATAAAAAGCCTGAATCGACCGGAGGACCCGCCCGCGGCCGGCGGCGGTAGGATGAGGCTCCCGCGGTCCAGGCCAGGGGACTCCCGGGGCCTCCGGGGCGGCCAGGGCGTGGGAAGGGAAGGGCGCCCCTGGCCTCCGCAGCTCCGGAGGCTCAAGGGGCCGGCGGATGGCCTCGGATGCGGTTTCGAAGGGCGCCTCCGGCCGCTCTCGCGCCCCTCCGGCGAGGGTTTCAACCCCGGCGGGATCGCGGCCCAAAAAGCTCTTGACCCGCCAGAAGCGATAGTGATAATGGCCAATCCCCTTACGGGACTGCACACCGTCGTTTGAGGTGCGCATGATCATTGACGTCGTGACCCTCTTTCCCCAGATGTTCCATGGCGTGCTGGGGGAGAGCATCCTGAAGCGGGCCCAGGAGCAAGGGCAGGTGCGAATCAACCTGCTGAATCTGAGGGACTTCTCGAAGGAGAAGCACAAGAAGGTCGACGCCCCGCCGTACGGGGGCGGGCCCGGGATGGTGCTGACGGCCGAACCGGTGTTTGAGGCGGTGGAGCACCTGCGGAGGAACGGGCGGTCGGGATCGCAGCTCGTGCTCCTGACCCCTGGGGGCGTGAAGTACGGGCAGTCGCTGGCCCGGGAGCTCTCGACGAGGAGCGGGCTCATCCTGCTCTGCGGGCACTATGAAGGCTTTGACGAGCGGGTGAGCCGGGGGCTTGCACCGCTTGAGGTTTCGATCGGCGATTACGTGCTGACGGGCGGGGAGATCCCCGCCCTGGTTGTCCTGGATTCGGTGGTCCGGTTGATTCCGGGCGTGCTGGGCTCGGAAGCGTCGCTGGTGCAGGAGTCGTTCTCCTCGGGAACTCTGGAGTATCCCCAGTACACCCGGCCCCCCGAGGTGAAGGGACTGGAGGTGCCCGAGGTCCTCCTGTCTGGGGACCACGAGGCCATCGCCCGGTGGCGACGGGAGCAATCGGAGGCGCGAACGCGGGAGCGGCGCCCCGATCTGACGGGTTAGGTTTTGAAATGACGAAGAACGGATGACGGTGACTGAAATGCGACTGCTCGACGCGATCGAAAAGGACTGGCTGCGGAAGAAGACGCCCAAGTTCGACGTGGGCGACACGGTGGAAGTCCACGTGAAGATCATCGAAGGCGACCGCGAGCGCATTCAGATCTTCACAGGGGTCGTCATCGCCAAGCGCCACCAGGGGCTCTCCGAGACCTTCACCGTCCGTCGCATCGTCCAGGGGGAGGGCGTCGAGCGCATCTTCCCGGTCCATTCGCCCCGGGTGGCGGACGTTGCGGTCAAGAAGAAGGGCAAGGTCCGCCGCGCCAAGCTCCACTTCCTCCGCGAGCGGACCGGGCGAGCGACGCGCCTCGAGGAGAAGCTGGGGATCGGCAAGGAAGAGCACGCCGCGGCCGAGAAGGCGAAGTCCGAGGCGTCCAAACCCGCCGAAGAGAAGCCGAAGGCGGAGAAGGCCGTCGTCGCGGATAAGCCCGCGAAGTAGACCGCCCGCCGGGGAATCCGGTTGAAGGGGTCCCCCCGCACCGCTAGAATCCCCCCATGACCGGCCCCAGTCCGTATTTCGACGGCGATCCCAAATTCGAGGATACGCTCCGTCCCGCCTCGTTCGACGAATTCATCGGCCAGAAAAAGACCATCCAGAATCTCCAGATCGCCATCAAGGCGGCACGTAAACGGAAGGAGGCGCTCGACCACATCCTCTTCAGCGGTCTGCCCGGGCTGGGCAAGACCACGCTGGCCCGGATCATCGCCTTCGAAATGAAGGCGATGCTCCACACGACGAGCGGACCCATCCTCAAGCGGGCGGGCGATCTCGTGGGCACCCTGACCAAGATGGAGGAGGGCGACGTCCTGTTCATCGACGAATGCCACCGGATGCTTCCCGAGGTGGAGGAGTTCCTCTATTCGGCGATGGAGGACTTCCAGATCGCGATCAACATGGACAGCGGCCCCCAAGGGCGGACGATCAGCCTGCCGCTTAAGAAATTCACGCTGGTCGGCGCGACCACGAGGGAGGGGCTGTTGAGCGAACCCTTTCGGGCCCGGTTCGGAATCCTGGAGAAGCTGGAATGGTATCCCGAGGACGATCTCGTCCGCATCCTGGTGCGCTCCGCGAAGATCCTGAAGACGGATCTGGACGACGAGAGCGCGACGCTTCTCGCGTCCCGTGCCCGCGGCACGCCCCGCATCGCCAACCGGCACCTGCGCCGCGTGCGGGACCTGGCCCAGGTGAAGGCCGCCAACAAGATCAGGCGAGCCGTGGCGGTGGAGGGGCTTCGCATGCTGGGGGTGGACGAGGCGGGTCTCGAGGAGATGGACCGGAAGATCCTAAGAACGCTCGTGGTGAATGAGGGAGCGGTCGGCCTCAAGACGATCGCCGTCACCGTGGGGGAGGAGGAGGGGACGATCGAGGAGGTGTACGAGCCCTACCTCATCCAGCAGAACTTCATGGTTCGCACCTCGCGCGGCCGCAAGGCGACGGAAAAGGCCTTCAAGCACCTGGGCGCGGTGGAGACGGGGGATCAGCAGGCCCGTCTGTTCTGACTGGGCCCTATCTCGCGAGGCCAACGAAGCCGACGAGCATCCGGAGGTCGTCATCGGGCCACTCGAGGCCGATTCCGGTCATGAGTTCCCCTCGGCCGCCCACCCGGTTCACCCCGGCGTAGACCTTGATGCTGGAAAGCAGGAGCTCGTACCACGTGTCGCGGCGGTCCCACAGGGAAGTCTTGACGTAGGCGCGAAGAAGGGCTCCGGTGACCTTCTCATCGAGCTTCTGGTTTTCCACGCTGTTGTAGGATTGGCGCCCATCGAGGCTGAATTGAACCGGGTGGGAGAAGATCCCCCAGTCTTCCCACACGAAGTCCACCCCGCCGCCGGGCTTGGTTTCGAGGAGTCCCGCCTTCACGGTCAGGCGATGGTCCAGGAACCAGGGAACGCGGTAGCCGAGGAGGAGGTCGGCCTTGGTCAGGGTGTCGTTTTCACCCTGCTCGATCTGTTTCCGGAACAGGATGTCGCCATTCCGGTTGAGCCCCATGATCGAGGCGCCGAGGTAGATGAACTTGTCTTCGCTCGGGGTGATCCGGACCCCGATCTTGGTGAGCTCCATTTCCTCCTTGGACATGTAGGAGGACGAGCCCACGAATTCGACGACCGAGCGCGCCGCCTTGGCGAAGACCTTGTCGATGTCGTCCAAGGTCTGCTTCGCTTTCACGTAGAGTTCGTCGTCCTGGAGGAGCTTGCCGATGGACCCCTCGCCGTTCTCAAGTTTTCCCGTCACCTTCTTGATCGATTCGCTGGACTGCTCGATGTTGTCGATCGTCCGTTTCAGCTTCTCGCCCATCTCCTTGTCGCTGACGAGCTTGCCCAGGGTCCCGTCCCCGGCCTCGACCTTGTCGGTGATCTTCTTGAGGTTCTCGCTCGTCTTTTCCACGTTCTCGAGGGTCTTCTCCAGATTCGTGGACATCTTCTTGTCATTCAAAAGGTGCGCCACCGGTCCCTCGCCCTTGTCGGCCTTGTCGGTGAGTTTGGTGAGGCTGTCCCCCAGTTTCTTGATCTCCCCCTTCGCATCGGCGAAGGCGTCCTTGGCCTGCTTGAGCGTGTCGACGGCCTCCTTGTGGAGCTCGTCCGTTTTCAGGAGCTTGCCGACCGTGCCCTGGCCGTCCCGGAGCGCCTGGGTCATGTCCTTCAGGTTGGTGATCAGTTGTTTCAGGTTGTCGCGGTTCTCGTCGACCATCTGGCCGACCGCGTCCAGGCCGGGCTGGCTCTTGCCGGCGAGGGTCATCTCCTGATCGATCTCCGGGGGCTTCGTCCCCCGCTTGATGGCGATGCAGTTGCCCCCGAGCACCGACGAGGATTCGACGAGGATTTCGGAGTCTGAAAACATTCGGATCTTCTTGTTCAGCCGGATGGTGACCAGGACGCCTCCATCGGGGCCGAGTTCGAGGTCCTTCACCTTCCCGAACTGGAGGCCATCGACGCGAACGTCATCGCCCTTGCGGAGCCCCTGGGTCTGCTTGAAATGAATCGTCAGCTTGATGGGTTTCTTGAAACTGGCCAGGAAATCCTCGTCGACGAGCAGGGTCCCGAAGCCCAGGAGCACCAGGCTGACGAAGAAGACGAACCCGAGCCAGATGCCGCGGTTCATTCGCGCTCCTTCGTCAGGGGCCCCTCGGACTCCCCGTGAATGAACTGCTTGATGATGGCGTCCCCGCTGGACTTGAACTCCGCCGGCGTGCCGAGCTTCACGATCCTCCCCTTCAGGAGCATCGCGATGCGGTTGGAGACGCGGAACGCGCTCGACATGTCGTGGGTGACGAGGATCGAGGTGACCCCCAGCTTCTTTTGCATGTCGAGGATGAGGTCGTTGATCGTCGAACCGATGACGGGGTCGAGGCCCGCCGTGGGCTCGTCGTAAAGGATGATCTGGGGATCGCGGATGATGGCCCGGGCGAGGCCGGCCCGCTTCTTCATGCCCCCCGAGATTTCAGCGGGAAACTTCTGGCCCGCGTCCTCCAGCCCGACCAGCCCCAGCTTGGAGTTGACGCGCTCGCGGATCTGGGAATCTTGAAGCCGCTCGTGCTCGCGGAGGGGAAGGGCCACGTTCTCGAAGACGGTCATCGAGTTCAGAAGCGCCGCCCCCTGGAACAGGAAGCCGATCTTCCGCCGGGCCGCGTCGAGCTCCCCGTTCTTCGTGTGGGTGACGTCCACGCCATCGATCTTCACGCAGCCGCGATCGGGCTTGAGAAGCCCCACGATGTGCTTGAGGGTGACGCTTTTCCCGGCTCCGGATCCGCCGATGATGCAGAGGGTCTCGCCCTTCAGGACCGCGAGGCTCACGCCGTCCAGAACCATCCGCCCCCCCAGGCTCTTGGTGAGGTCGCACAGCTCGACCGCCACGGGCGCCACCAGTTCCTGGTAACTGACGGGCGCGTGATGCTCGACCTGCGGGTTCTCGTCGGTCGTGTCCACTGCCTCTAATATAGCATCCATGTGAGCAGGTAGTCGAAGACCAGGAGGAAGATGAAGCTGATGACTACGGCGCGGAGGGTCGCGTGGCCGACGCCGGCCGCGCCCTGGCCGGCCCGGAGGCCCTGGCTGCAGGAGACCGACGCAATGGTCACCCCAAACGCCAGGGACTTGCCGAGTCCGCCATAGACATCCTTCAGGATCAGGGCGTCCTGGGCGTTCTTGAGGAAGATCCCCAGATCCACGCTGAACTGGGACTTGGCCACCAGCGCGCCCCCGAGGATGCCGATGAGGTCGGCGTAGATGGTCAGCGCCACGGCGGCCACCCCCAGGGCGATCACCCGGGGCATCACCAGGTAGTAGACGGGATCGATGGACATGACCTCGAGCGCGTCGATCTCCTCGGAGACCTTCATCGTCCCGATCTCGGCCGCGTAGGTCGATCCCACGAGCCCGGCGAGCGTGAGCGAGGTGAACACGGGACCCATTTCGCGGCACATCCCCACCGAGACGATGAATCCGAGCGAACTCTCCTGGCCGTACTTCTTGAGCACGAGGCCCGTCTGCAGGGAGACGATCATCCCGGTGAACAGGGCGATGATGAAGACGACGCCCAGGCTTCCGAGCGTGCAGAGGACCAGCTGGTCCAGGAGTTCCCGCCGCTTGCGGCCCATCCGGCCCATCTGCACGAAGGCCCGCAGGAGGAGTTCGATGGTGTATCCCGCCCCGGCGCAGGATTCCTCGAACCATTTCTGGGCTCTGGCCACGGATGCGATCATGCTCGATACAACCTCTTCCGTCGGATGTACCGCTCCACCCCTTCGGGGACGAGGTAGCGGACAGACTGCCCCCGCTTCACCCGATGGCGGATCTCGGTGCTTGAGATCTCGAGCAGGGGTCCGTCTACCATAAGCACTTTCGGCAGTTTTCCGTTGGACCTGTGGCCCGGTCGGCCCACGACCACCACCTTGGCCAGACGCATGACCTCCCCGATGGAGCGCCACCGAGGGAGAAGCCGCGCCGCGTCCGCCCCGACGATCAGATAGAGCGGCCCGCCGTACCGTCCCTTGAGCGACTTCAGGGTGTCCACCGTATAGGACGTTCCGCCCCGTCGAATCTCCAGGTCCGAGGCCCCGAGCCGCCGGTTTCCGCGGACGGCCATCCGCACCATCGCCAGCCGGTGGCGGGGCGGGGCGAGCGCTCCCGCACTCTTCAGGGGTGAAACCGAGGCCGGGATGAGGAGCACGCGATCGAGGCCCAGGGCTTCGGCCGCCCGGGTGGCGATGAGCAGGTGCCCGTGATGGATCGGGTTGAAACTGCCGCCGAGGATGCCTAACTTCATGGTAGGCGCGGGATTATACTCGCGCCTTGGGCGCGCTTGCAAAGGGTTTGCGGGACGTGTATAGTCCGCACATGCCGCTCGCGCAGGAGGTGCTCCGGGGCGACTTTCTGGCCCTGGGTCGCGCGATCTCCATGGTGGAGACCGGCACTTCGGAGGGCCGGCAGGTCCTGGAAGCGGTGGCCGGGTCCGTGGGAAAGGCGCTCCGCATCGGCATCACCGGGCCCCCCGGCGTGGGCAAATCCACCACCATCGATGAGCTCTGTGCGGCCTACCGCCTCCGGGGCGAGAGGGTGGCGGTCATTGCGGTCGATCCCACCAGCCCCTTCACGGGAGGGGCGCTCTTGGGCGACCGGATCCGGATGACCAAGAGCGCCGAGACCGAAGAGGTCTTCATGCGTTCGATGGCCACGCGGGGGACGAGTGGCGGGCTGGCGCGGGCCACCCAGGACGCCGCGGACCTCCTGGATGCCGCGGGACGCACCGTGATCCTCCTGGAGACCGTCGGGGTCGGGCAGTCGGAGGTCGAGGTGTCCAAGGCGGCCGATTGCGTGATCGTGATGCTCTCCCCGGAGTCCGGGGACGGGATCCAGGCGATGAAGTCGGGGGTCCTGGAAATCGCCGATATCGTCGTGATCAACAAGGCGGACCGGGGGGGCGCCGACCGGCTGGAGCACGATCTCCGCACGGCCTTCGAACTGGGGCTCCGCTCGCGACGGGAGGTTCCGATACTCCTCGCCCAAGCCAACCGGGGGGAGGGGATCCCCGAGTTGATCGCGGCGATCGCCGCATTCGTTTCGGGGCGCCGGGCCGGGGGCGCGTTTCTGGAGCGCCGGAGGAAGAACCTGGAGGATCGCATCAAGAGCATCGCCGAATTCCTGATCCAGAAGGACCTCTGGGAATCGGAAGGGTCGCAGGGTCGGATCGACGCGTCGGTGCAACGTGCGATGGCCGGCCAGTCCCCCTACGCCTCGGCGCGCCAGCTTCTCAACGAGGTGCTCAAGTGAATCGCGACGCGGTAGGGCGGTCACGCTTCCCGGGCACGCTGGTTCCCGCGGACAAGCCGGTCTACACGGCGAGCGATCTGGGCGGCCTGGATCCCGCCCGCGACCTGGGGGATCCCGGCGCGTATCCCTTCACGCGCGGGCCCTACCCCGACATGTACCGCGGCAAGGTCTGGACCATGAGGATGTTTTCCGGTTTCGGCACCGCCCGGGACACGAATCGCCGGTTCAAGTACCTGCTGGAACACGGACAGACCGGCCTTTCCGTCGCGTTCGACATGCCCACGCTCATGGGATTCGATTCGGACCACCCGCGCTCCAAGGGCGAGGTGGGCCGGGAAGGCGTCGCCGTCTGCACCCTCGAGGACATGGAGACCCTCTTCGACGGTATCCCGATGGGCGACGTCTCCACCTCGATGACGATCAACAGCACGGCGGCGATCCTGCTCGCCTTCTACGTGGCCACGGCCGAGAAGCACGGAGTGTCCGCGGACCGGCTCCGGGGCACGATCCAGAACGACATCCTCAAGGAATACATCGCGCAGAAGGAGTGGATCTTCCCCCCGCTGCCCTCGATGAGAATCATCACCGACATGATGGCGTTCTGCTCGGACCACCTGCCCAAGTGGAATACGGTCTCCATTTCGGGATACCACATCCGAGAGGCGGGCAGCACCGCGATCCAGGAGCTCGCCTACACGCTCATGGACGGATTCACCTACGTGGAGTTCGGGATCAGGGCGGGCATCCCGGTCGACGCGTTCGCGCCGAGGCTCTCCTTCTTCTTCAACTCCCACATGAATTTCTTCGAGGAGATCGCCAAGTTCCGTGCGGCCCGGAGGATCTGGGCCCGTCGGATGAAAGGGCGGTACCAGGCGAAGAATCCCGAGAGCTGGCGGCTCCGGTTCCACACGCAGACGGCCGGCTGCTCCCTGACCGCGCAGCAGCCGGAGAACAACATCGTCCGGACCGCGATCGAGGCCCTGGCGGCGGTCCTGGGGGGGACCCAGTCCCTCCACACCAATTCAATGGACGAAGCGCTCGCCCTGCCCACCGAGGAGGCCGTGAAGATCGCCCTCCGCACGCAACAGATCCTGGCCCACGAGACGGGCCTGACCGAGGTCGTGGACCCGCTCGCGGGCTCCTATTTCATCGAATCCATGACCTCGAAAATGGAGGAGGAGTGCGAGAAGATCTTTGCGGAGATCGAGAAGCGCGGGGGCATGGTGCCTGCCATCGAGCAGGGTTACCCCCAGCTCGAGATTGCCAAGGCCGCGTACCAGTTCCAGAAGGACCTCGAGGATCGCCGCTACCTCAACGTGGGGGTCAATGAGTTCGTCGAACGTGAGAAGAAGCCGTTCCCGATCCTGAAGATCGACCCGCGCGTGGAGCGGGACCAGGTGGCGGACGTGAAGGGGCTCAAGGCGAGGCGCGACGGCGAAGCGGCGCGGGGCGCGCTTGAGGCGATCCGGGCCGCCGCCGTCGGAGGCTCGAACGTCATGCCCCCCATCCTGGCGGCGGTACGGGTCCACGTGACCCTGGGCGAGATCGTGGACACCCTCCGCCGGGTCTTCGGGGAATGGCGCGAACCGCCGATTTATTGGTAGACCATGGGATCCTCCTCCCCTCGGAAATACCGGGTCATCGTCGCGAAACCGGGCCTGGATGGGCACGACCGCGGGGCCAAGGTCGTCGCGGCCGCGCTCCGGGACGCGGGGTTCGAAGTCATCTACACGGGTCTTCACCAGACCTGCGAGGCCATCGTGAACGCGGCCCTGCAGGAGGATGCGGACGCCGTCTGCGTCTCGATTCTTTCGGGCGCCCACATGACCCTTTTCCCTGAGATCCTGGAGCTCATGAAGAGGAAGGGGATGGACGATGTCCTCCTCTGCGGCGGCGGGATCATCCCGCCGGAGGACGCCGGCGAGCTGGCCAAGGCCGGCGTGGGCCGTCTCTTCGGCCCGGGCACGGACACCCGAGACATCGTCCGGTACCTCCAGGAGGAGCTTCCGCGCCGACGGGGAAGCTAGATTCCCCTCCGGCGGGACCGCCCGCCGCCGGGGGCCGCGGCCGGGAGCCCTGCCGGCCGGGTCGCGTCCCCATTCGTGATCCGCCGAAGACGGGGCGTTCCTATCCGGTTTACGGGGCGATCCTGCGGGAGCTTACGGATTGCGAGGCTCCGGGGTGGGGAGTACACTAGTTCAGACCCCATGGACCTCCTCCCCTCGCGGCTGAATGCCGCTTCCGCCGAATTCCAATCCAACGAGCGGCACCATCTGGCTCTCGTGGAGCAACTCAAGGAGCGGCTCGAGGGGGTGAGGAAGGGGGGCCCGGAGTCCTCGGTCGCCATCCAGCGGAAGAGGGGGAAGCTCCTGGTCCGGGAGCGGGTGGAGAGACTGCTCGACCCGGGGAGTCCCTACCTGGAACTTTCCGCGCTGGCCGCGTGGGGCCGGCACGAAGGTGAGGTCCCCTCGGCCGGGGTCGTCACGGGGATCGGCCGGGTGTCGGGGAGGGAGTGCGTCATCGTCGCCAACGACGCGACGGTCAAGGGTGGGACTTATTTCCCCGAGACGATCCGCAAGCACATCCGTGCACAGGAGATCGCCCTCGACAACCGGCTTCCATGCATTTACCTGGTCGACTCGGGCGGTGTCTTCCTCCCGCTCCAGGCGGAGGTCTTCCCGGACAAGGAGCACTTCGGGAGGATCTTCTACAACCAGGCGGTGATGTCCTCGCTGGGAATCCCCCAGATCTCGGTCGTGATGGGGATGTGCACGGCCGGGGGTGCTTATGTTCCGGCGATGTCGGACGAAAACATCATCGTCCGGGGCTCCGGGACGATCTATCTTGCGGGGCCGCCCCTCGTCAAGGCCGCCACGGGCGAGGATGTGACGGCGGAGGAGCTGGGGGGCGCGGAGATGCATGCGCGGGTCTCCGGCGTGTGCGACCACCTGGCGGAGGACGAGGACGAGGCGATCCGGCTGTGCCGCAACACCGTGGAGGCGCTCAACACGGTGAAAACGGTGGCCCTCGACCTTCTTCCGCCGGAGGAGCCGATCTATCCGCCCGAGGAGATCTACGGCCTCATTCCCCCCGATACCCGGCGACCGTACGACGTCCATGAACTGATCGCCCGACTGGTCGATGGCAGCCGCTTCCATGAGTTCAAGCCGGATTACGGGACGACGCTCGTCTGCGGGCAGGCGCGCTGGTGGGGGTATCCCGTCGGCCTCGTGGCGAACAACGGCGTTCTCTTCAGCGAGAGCGCGCTCAAGGGCGCGCACTTCGTCGAGCTCTGTGCCCAGAGGCGGGTTCCCCTGGTCTTTCTCCAGAACATCACGGGGTTCATGGTGGGGAAGCGGTACGAGCAGGGCGGGATCGCGCGCGACGGCGCCAAGATGGTTCAGGCGGTCGCGACGGCGTCGGTGCCGAAAATCACCGTCATCGTGGGGGCGTCGCATGGGGCCGGAAACTACGCCATGTGCGGACGTGGATATCGCCCCCGGTTCCTCTTCACCTGGCCCAATGCCCGAGTTTCCGTGATGGGGGCGGAGCAGGCGGCGAGCGTCCTGGTCCAGATCAAGCGCGAGCAACTGGCGCGCGAGGGCCGGACGCTCGGGCTCGACGAGGAGAGGGGAATTGCCGGACCCGTCTTGGAGAAGTACGAGCGCGAGGGGAGTCCCTATTTTGGAACGGCGCTGCTTTGGGACGACGGGATCATCGTGCCCGCCGACACGCGCCGGGTGGTGGCGCTGGCGCTCTCGGCGTGCCTGAACGCCCCGATCGAGGGGAGCCGGTCCCCCGTTTTCAGGATGTGAGCCATGGATACGCTGAACATCGCGGCCCGGGGTCCCGTCGTCCAGATCCGTCTCTCGCGACCCGAGGTGCGGAACGCTTTCAACGAGACCCTGATCATGGAATTGACCCAGGTCTTCACCAGTCTTCCGGCAGGGACGCGGGTGGCCGTGCTGACGGGGGAGGGGCCGGTCTTCTGCGCGGGAGCGGATGTCGCCTGGATGAAGAAAAGCAGGGAGTACACGGAAGCCCAAAATGCCCAGGACGCCGCCTCGATGGCCGCCATGCTTCGGGCGATCGATGAGTGCCCGGTCCCGGTGATTGCGGGCGTGGCGGGGGCGGCCCTCGGGGGAGGGGCCGGACTCGTGGCCGCCTGCGACATCGCGATTGCGGCGGAAGGCTCCCAGTTCGGATTCACCGAGGCCCGTCTGGGGCTCATCCCCGCCGTGATCTCGACCTTTGTTCTTCCCAAGATCGGCATGCGCAGCGCGCGGAGGTACTTCCTCACGGGCGAACGATTCGGGACCCCCGCGGCGCTTGCCATGGGACTCGTTCACGAGGTCGCGGCTCCGGACGCCCTTGAGGCCAGGGTCGGGTCGATCGCGGGCGAGATCCTCCAGTGCGGGCCGGCGGCGGTGACCGCGGCCAAGCTTCTCCTCCGGCAGGTCGCGGGCATGGCCAGAGGGGAGGCCATCGAGCACACGATCCGGACGATCGCCCGGATACGCGTCTCCCCGGAGGCCCAGGAGGGCCTGGGAGCATTCCTCGAAAAGCGCAAGCCGGGATGGGCATGAAAGTCCTGGTGGCCAATCGCGGCGAGATCGCCTGTCGGATCCTTCGCACGCTCCGGGAAATGAGGATCGCCTCTGTCGCCGTGTACACCCAGGTCGACCAGGGTGCCCCCCATATCCGGCTGGCCAATGAGGCCGTCGACCTGGGCGCACCGGATCGATACCTGGACCAGGAGGGGGTGATCGCGGCCGCCCGGAAAAGCGGGGCCACCGCCATCCACCCCGGATACGGATTCCTGTCGCAGAACGCGGAGTTCGTGCGGAGATGCGGGAGGGAAGGCATCGTTTTCATCGGGCCCACCCCGGAATCCATGGAGGCCCTCGGTGACAAACGAGGGTCGAGGAAGACCGCCGAGGGTCTCGGCATTCCAGTCATTCCGGGCGCGCGGGACGTGGACTCCCTCGAGACGGCCCGGGAGGCGGCCGGCCGCCTGGGTTATCCGGTGCTGCTGAAGGCGGCCGCGGGAGGGGGCGGCAAGGGCATGAGGCGGGTCCTGGAGGCGGCGGGGATGGCCGAGGCGCACGAGGCCGCGCGCCGGGAGGCGATCGCCGCATTCGGGGATGGCCGCCTCCTCCTGGAAAAGTACCTCTCGCCGGCGCGGCACATCGAGGTGCAGATCCTCGGCAACGGGAAGGACGCCGTGGCGCTCGGCGAGCGGGAGTGCAGCCTCCAGAGGCGGTACCAGAAGGTGATCGAGGAGTCGCCCGCCCCCGGCCTCGATGAGCGGACGCGCCAGGGGCTGGTCTCATCCGCGCTGGCTCTCGCCCGCGCCGCCGGCTATCGAAGCGCGGGAACCGTCGAGTTCCTGGTGGCCTCCGACGGCGCCTACGCCTTCCTGGAGGTCAACACCCGGCTTCAGGTGGAACACCCCGTCACCGAAATGCTCACGGGCGTGGATATTGTCCGCGCCCAGATCGACGTCGCGGCGGGACGTCCCCTTCCCGGCGCGGCGGTGCCCCGCGGTCATGCGATCGAGGCACGCCTGTACGCCGAGGACGCGCATCATGGGTTCCTTCCCGAGTCGGGGCGGCTGGAGACGCTCCGCTGGCCACAGATCCCCTGGGTCCGGATCGACTCCGGCCTGGGCGAGGGGATGGAGATCACCCCTCATTACGACCCGCTTCTGGCGAAGGTGATCGCCTGGGGAAACGACCGGGAGCAGGCCCGCGTCCGCCTGCTTGAGGCGTTGGGCGAAATCGAGATTCACGGGATCGGCACCAACCGGACCTTCCTCCGCCAGGTGCTCGAGAGCGAGCTGTTCCTCAGAGCGCAGACCTACACCACTTCGCTGGAATCGACGGAGTGGCCGGTACCGGAGGAAAGAGTCGGAGCGGCCCGTGCTCCACAGGAAACGCCCCGCGCGGGCGCCGACCGCTATTCGCCGTGGAGCGGGGCCGCGGCAGGGAGAAGGGGCAATCCGGGGCGCGCGGTTCACCGGAATCGGTCGCAGGGCCGGGGCGGGTCCGCCGGGGAGATCCGCGCCCCCATGACCGGAAAGGTCGTGAAGACCGTGGTCGCCGCGGGTGCCCGGGTCAAGGCCAACGAGGTCCTGGTGATCATGGAGGCCATGAAGATGGAGTACCGGCTGTCGGCCCCCCGGGATGGAGAGGTGGGGGCGGTCCTCTGCAAAGAAGGGGACTGGGTGGACCTGGACCAGATATTGGTGACCTTGAAGTCATGATCCGGATCGTGGAAGTCGGGCCCCGCGACGGCCTGCAGAACGAGGCGCGGACGGTGTCCACCCAGACCAAGATCGCCTTTGTAGACGCGCTCTCGTCGACGGGGCTGCCGGAGATAGAGGTCAGCGCCTTCGTCTCCCCCCGGTGGATCCCGCAATTGGCCGACGCCGGCGAGGTCTTCCGCCGCATCCGGCGCGAGCCCGGAGTGACGTACTCGGCGCTGGTTCCCAATGAGAAGGGGCTGGAGAGGGCCCTGGAAGCCCGGGTGGGCAAGGTCGCCGTCTTCACCGCGGCCAGCGAGACCTTCAACCGGAAGAACATCAACGCCTCGATCGCCGAGTCGATCGTCCGGTTCGTGCCCGTGATCGAGGGCGCGCATCGGGCGGGCCTGCCGGTGCGCGGCTACGTGTCGACCGCCTTCTGGTGCCCGTATGAGGGGAAGATCAGGCCGGAACAGGCCGTCGAAGTGACCCAGAAGCTCAAGGATCTTGGCGTCGACGAGATCTCGATCGGCGACACCATCGGAAAGGCGGAGCCGGCCGACGTCCGGTCGCTCCTCGGCCTGCTCCAGGCCCGAATCGGGAGCTCATCGATCGCGATGCATTTCCATGACACCTACCATCATGCGGTGGAGAACGTCCTGGAGTCGTGGTCCCTCGGAGTTCAGACGTTCGACGCGAGCACCGGGGGGATCGGGGGTTGTCCGTACGCGCCGGGCGCCTCCGGCAACGTGAGCACGGAGGTGCTCGTCCGCGCCCTGGCCGAGCGGGGCGCCCAGGTGGGCGTCCGGATCGGGGCTCTCGAGGAGGCCCGGAGGGTCATCGCTTCCGAGCTCGGCCTCCCCCCCTGAGGCCATGGATCCTATCGCGGGCGGCGGGGGAGAACTATACTGGGGGGTGATTCGCCGGGAACACAGGAGGACACCCCCATGATGATCCTGGTCTTCGCGACGGCGCTCCTCGAAGGGGATTCGTATTTCCCCCTGGGCAAGGGCCACAAGTGGGTCTACAAGACCGACTATGACGAGGACACGCTCATCATCCACGAGGTGACGGCTTCCGAGAAGGTCGGAGATGTGGAATGTCTCGTCGTGGAGACGCGGGCCGTCAACGAGAAGGAGGACCGGAACCGACTCCTTCGGAAAGAATGGCTTGGGGCCTCGGACGAGGGCGTCCGCATCCACCGGATCCTCCGGGGGAGGACCGAGATGGATGTCGAGACTCCATTCTTCAAGCTCAAGAGGGACCTCCGGAAGGATGACGAGTGGGAGGGAGAGGCGAAGGCGGCGGAGAATCCCGCGAAGCACCACTACCGCGTGGAGCAGGAGGAGGAGGTTGAAGTCCCGGCCGGGAAATTCAAGGCGGTCAAGATCATGGTCAAGATCGAATCCGGAAGCCGGCACGTCGCCGAAGGATTCGAGTGGTACGCCAAGAATGTGGGGCTGGTGAAGTCGGAGATGACCATCAAGTTCGGCGGCGAGGGGCCGACCATCGTCACGGAACTCAAGGAATTCAAGCCGGGCAAATAGACCGGTTTTCCGGTATACTAGCGTCATGAGACGGGTCGGCATGGGGCTGGCCCGGGGGATCGTCGCCGCCGCCGTGGTATTCGCGGGCGGCCCTCTGGCTGATCCCGCACCCTCCCTCCTGGATCGATCGCTCCGGCATCTCCGGACCCAGAACTTCACCCCGCTCTTTGATGTTGCCCGGCAGCGGCTTGAGGGCCACTTCACGAGGGACCGGGAACGCGCATTTTTCGAGAGCCTGTTTAGCCTTTCGGGGAAGTGGAAGGCGCTTAGCCGTGGGCCGGAAGCCTACGACCGGTTCGTGAGGCGGTCGTTCGAGAGGACGGTGCTCGTGCCCGACCAACTCGCCCGTCTCGGCCAGGCGATCCGGCAGGACTGGGTCTTTGGGTTGGCGGCCGCCGAAAACCGCCTGCTGGCGGTGCTGTGCGAGGATCTCCGCCCGGCGCGACCGGAACTCACGCTTCCCGAGCTCAGGGTGGAATTCGACCGGGTGGCCGAGTCGCTCCTTCCGAGCGTGCTCCAGGATCTGGGCATGAACCTGGTCTCGATGGCCGGGAGCGAAGCCGCGGTCGTGATCCTGACGTCGGCCCTGGGCTCAGCAGGGCTGCTGGGGGAGGCCCTCCTCGCGGGGGCCGCGGGAGGGCCGTGGACCTTTGGCGTAGGGCTTGCCGTGGGCCTGCTCGTGGGGCTCGTGATCGACTGCACGGCGGGTGAAGCCTACGAGGAGGTCGCGCAACTGAAGATCCACCTCCAGGTGACCGAAGTCCGCAATCGGATGATTGACGACGTCTACGAGGCGCTGGCGCGTGCCGTGATCTCCTACCGGGTGTTGCAGGAGCGGTGCATCCGTGCGCTCTTCGAAGGGAGGCCCCATGAGCTTACTTCTGCTCGTCGTTAGCCTGGCGGTACCGGGAGTGACCGGCCCCCTCCTCGCCCAGTCCGCGGCGGCGCGGCGGATCGCGCGGGAGATCATCGAGGTCTTCGGGCGGGAAACCATCGAGCGGGCCGAACCCCGTATCGCGCGCTTGGTGGAGGAGTACGGGGAGGAAGCCGTCCGGGCCCTCCGACGGGCCGGTCCTCCGGGCGTGGAGGTGCTGGAGAAGTTCGGGTCGACGGGAGCGAAGATCCTGGGACGGTGGGGCGAAGAGGGCGTCCGGTTGCTGGCGGTCGAGGGAGAGGCGGCCGGCGCGCTGATGGCCAGGTTGGGGGACGAGGCCGTGGAGTTCATGATCCGGCATCCGGGGGCGGGTCGCGACCTTCTGGAGCAGTTCGGGGCCCAGGCGTTGCGTGCCCCGGTGAGCACGAGCAGCGTGGTGACCCTGAACCGTCTCTCCGAACCCATCCGAAGTTCGGGCCGATCCGCGGAGATTTTCGGCGTCATCGAGCGGTTCGGGGATCGCGCGTGTGAGTTCCTCTGGAGGAACAAGGGCACCGTCTTCGCGGGCGCGCTGCTCGCCAGCTTTCTGGCGGACCCCCGGCCCTACCTGGAGGGCGTGAAGCAGCTGGTGGTGGAACCCGCCTCGGGGGTCCTCGCCGAGGCGGCCCGCCGGACAAACTGGACGGCGCTGGGGTGCGGTTCGGTGATGGCCCTGGTCGCCCTTGCAACCGTTCTCGTGAGGCGAAAGCCGGCCGCGCCGGCCGCTTCCCGGGAACATGCTTGACTCCCTCGGGGGGAGGTCCCTAGAATGACGCGCGGCGTCCCGGCCTGATGGGGCTGTAGCTCAGCTGGGAGAGCGCGTGAATGGCATTCACGAGGTCGAGGGTTCGATCCCCTTCAGCTCCACCAGTCCGGGATTTCCTTTTCCGCCTCCCCCGCGGGGGAATGACGACTCACGCCCCTCCGCGTCGTCCAGTATTATAGAATGGACCATCGCCTTGGAGGTCCGGTCATGCTCGTTCTGGCGGTTCTCGGGTCGTGCCTCTGGTCCCCGGCCTGGAGCCAGGAGCCGGATGACGCGGCGATCCAGAAGCTGGTGGAGCAGCTTGGGGCGGACTTCCTCGAAGATCGGGACGCCGCCCGCAAGAACTTGGAAAAGGTGGGGAAGAAGGGGGAGGAGCGGCTGATCGGAGGGCTCGCCTCGCCGGACCACCGGATCCGCCGGAATTGCCTCGAGTTGCTGACCGCCTTCAAGTCCCAGAAGTCGATGGAGCGGGCGGGGGAACTTTTCCGCTCCGACGAAGATGCCTCCGTGAGGGATGCGGGCTTCAGGCTGCTTCAGTCGCTGGGAAAGGATGCTGAGGAGCACCTGATCGCCGCCCTGGAGAGCCCAAACGCGCTTCACCGGCTCGGCGCCATCCAGTCGCTCGCGAGCTTCAACAGCGGGAAATGCGCCGAAAAGATGACCGTCCTCCACGAACGCGAGCAGGACAAGGAGGTGAAGGCGGCCGCGTTCCAGTGCCTGCAATCTCTCGCCTACCTGCCCTTCCTCCTGAAGTGCCTGAAATCCCCAGACGCCGCGCTCCGTCGAGACTCCTTCAACGGGCTGATGAAGGCGCAGGGAGACGACGTCCTCGCGGCCGTGGGGGCTCTATTCGCCGCGGAGAGCGACGCGGCGGTCATCGACCGCGCTTTCACCTACCTGAAGGACGCCAAGGAGAGGGCCGAGCCGCATCTCCTCGCCGGCCTGAAGAATCCCTCGGAACAGGCGCGCCTGAAGTCCGTCGAGGGGCTCAATGCGCTCAAGGACGAGCGAGCGCTCGAGAGGGCGATCGACCCCGTTGCCGAGGTGATGCAGAACGAAGGGGCTGACAAGGTCAGGGATTCGGCCGTCGAATTCCTGACGGCAAGGGGCCTCAAGGCGGAGGGGCCGCTCGTGAAGTCGCTGTCGAACGCGAATGTGAAGGTCCGGCTTGCGGCCCTCCAGGCCCTGGGGGGAATCCGGAGCGAAAAGCCGCTCGCCCAGATTGCCCAGCTCTTCCGGGAGGATAAGGACCGCCTGGTGCATCGCAAGGCGTTCGACTACCTGGAGAAGATGGGGCTCCGGGCGGAGAAGGAGCTCCTGTTTGCGGTCGACGACGAAGACAAGGAGATCAAGCCTCTGGCGGTGCTGGCGCTGGGCCGGGCCAAGTCGGAGGCGGCCATCGACAAGTTGATCGACATTCTGGTATGGACCGATTCCGTGATGAAGAATGCCGCCATGGACGCGCTGGTCCGGATCGGGCCCAAGGCGGTCGAGAAGGTGACCAGCGCGGTCACGGCCGGGAAGCTCACCCCCAAGGCGGCGGACGGCATCCTCGCGCTCTTCTACCAGGAGGAGGTCGAGCGGCTCCTGGATTCGCTCGTGACGGAAACCGGGGGCAGCGGCTTTTACGACGGGCAATTCCGCGATCTCGAGAAGTTCGGGAAGGAGAAGGCAATCCCGGTCCTGCTGAGGATTGTCGGCGAGCCCGGGTACGCCTTCCGCTTCGCCGAGAGGCGGGAGAAGGTGTCGTCGTATGAGCTCCGGATGCGGGAGCTGGCGATCATGGCGTTGGGGGACTTCGGGGACCCGCGCGCCATCGAGTCGCTGAAGGAGGGTCTGAAGGAGGCGGCGCCGAGGGGGGCCGACAGCACGACCGAGGAGCTGATGGTGGCGCTCTTCCGGCTGGGCGAGAAGAAGCCGCTCGATGACTACATCCAAAAGGCCCAGAACGATTCCGCGACCGCGCTGAAGGGGGAGGGCAAGGACGAGGGGTGCAGCATCCTTTTCTCGCTCGGCCTGGTCCTCAATCGCGTGGGCCGGCGGGAGGAGGCGCAGGCGGCCTACCTCAAGCTGGTGGGCGCCGTGGAGGAGCACAAACTGCAGGCGAGCGCGGAGAGCGTGCTGCCCGCGGGTCTTTACAACCTGGCATGTCTGGCCTCCATCAAGGGGGAAAAAGCCAAGGCGGTCGAGTGGCTCGGGAAGGCGGTGCGCGCGGGCTTCAAGGATCGGCAGTGGATCCGGATGGACCGGGACCTGGAGCCCATCCGGAACGAGGGGGGATACCGCACGCTCCTCGCCGACGACAAGCTGTTCGAGCCCAAGAAGGACGAGTAGCTCGGGAACCCCCCGGGTCCCCGTCGTCCCCCTGGGAAACGCGCCCCGCATCCCTGCGAGCCCGGCGGCACCGTACTGTAGAGGAGGGCGGCGAGCCGGCGCCGCCCGGATAGAATCTCCAGACCCCGGCGTTCATATGCAGGAGGCGGTCGATGCGGCGGCGGGACGAGTTCGAAACGCTGTTGCGCCAGCATCTCGACGCGCTTTACTTTGCGGCGCTGGACATGAGCGGAAGTCCGGGCGACGCGGAAGACCTCGTGCAGGACACGGCCATGAAGGGTTTGAGGCGGTTTGATTCGTTCCAGGCAGGCACCGATTTCAAGGCCTGGATGATGCGGATCCTCGCCAACACCTACATCGACCTCTATCGACGCCGGAGGCGGGAGAAGCCTGCGGCGGCGGAGGATGCGGTGGAGTCGCTGGCCGAGACGGAATCGCCGCTCCGGCGGGCGGACATGGAATTCCTCCTGCCGGACGACGTCGTGCGGGCCCTGGAGGGGCTGCCCGAGGAGCAGCGTGCCGCCATCGTGCTGGTGGATGTGAACGGGCTGACGAACCAGGAGGCGGCCGAGGCGCTGGGATGGCCGCTGGGCACGGTGAACTCCCGGGTCTACCGCGGGAGGATGCAGCTCAAGATCGTCATGCGGAGGATGGCCGACGAGCACCGCTCTCTGGGAAAGAAATCTTGATGAACGACGAGGAACTCAAACGGCTGCTGCAGAACTCGCTCGGCGGGCGACGCCTGACCGACCGGGGGCGCGCGAGGCTCCTGGCGCGCCTCCACCGTCGGCCCTGGCTCCGGCTCGCCTCCGGGGCCGCGGCGGCCGCACTCCTCGCGGGAGCGCTCACCCTGGCCCTCCGGCCCCGGCCTCTTCCCGCGGCCATCGAGTCCGCGTTCCGGGGGCATGAACTCGGCAAGGTCGACAAGCACGGGGTGGCCTCCGACACGGCGAAAGAGGTCCGGCAGAAGATCAAGGATGCGACGGGGCGCGAGATCCAGCTTCCGGGACTGCGGGATGCGGGCTTCGGCCAGCTCGAAGCCCACTGCTGTCTGGAGACCGGCACGGCCCACGTGATCTACGCCAACTCTTGGAACAAGCTCTCCTGCTTCATCTTCGAGGCGGACAAGTTCCCCCTGGGGGGGGGAGAAAGCCTCAGGGACGCCGGGGTGGACGGCACCTGCTACCGGAAGGGAAGCCTGACGGCGGTGGCCGTCAAGGAGGGGGGCATCATCAAACTCTGGGTCGCCGACCTGCGTCCCGAACAGCTGGCCGCCATCGCGGTCGACGCCGAGCAGAAGCGGTACCAGCTCAAGACGACGGTGCTCACCGCGACCAGCGAGGCGATCCTGAAGCCCCTGGCTGCCACGGTCATGGGGATCAGCGGCGTGGAGGATGTCGAGACGGAGCCTTCCAAGAAGCAGACGAACGTGCGCTTCGACCCGCGCCGGGTCACGGCCGAGGAGATCGTCGCGGTGCTCGCCCTGAGCGACATGGACGTGAGCTGGCGCGATGAGGACGTGAACCGATGAGACGCCGCGGCTTCATACTCGCCTTCCTCGCGGGACTTGCGGCGAGTCCCCAGCAATCCATCAACTGGATGAGGCTGGACCAGGCCAAGGGGCTCGCCTCGCGCACGGGCAACCCGATCCTGGTGTTTGTCGCGTGCGATCCCTCGACGGGGAGCGCCAGCTGCGGGAACGGCCCGTCGGACCGCGCGTTCGGCGAGTCGTGCGTCGAAAAGCGGAAGGATAATTTCCATTTCGTCCGCGTGGTGGACAAGAAAATGGCGCAGGACCTCCGGGCCGTGCGCTGCGGCGAGGTGATTTTCCTGGATTGCGACGGCGACGAGTTCTGCCGGTCCACCTTCCAGGACATCCGGTCGCTGGACAAGGCGATGGAGCAGGCCCTGCAGAAGTACGGCCCCAGGGAGATCGCCTGGGCTTCCTACGACCCCAAGGCCACCGGCGCGGGTTCCGACGACCGGAAGCGGCTGATCCTGCTGGGATTCACCGACGATAAGAAGGAGAGCCTTGAGACGTTCAAGACGCTGGAGGACCGCCAGCTGGTCAAGTACCACGACCGGTTCATGTTCCTCCGGGTCGCGTTCAAGAAGGATTCCGAGGAGACCCGGAAATGGGGCGTCGCCCAGGCGCCCGCGCTGGTGATCGTGGACCCGGCGAAGGGTGACGTGGTCGATCGCATCAACGGCAGGCGCACGGTGAAGGAGATCAAACCCGTCTTTGCGAAATCGATGTCCCGGCTGGACAAGGGCGAGAAGATCGAGAAGAAGTAGTCCGCGTCCCCGGCTTCAGGCCCCTCCCCGGCGCCCCCGCTCGAATTCGATCACCTTGTCCACCATCTGCCCCGTATTGACGGTCGGCCGGTATCCGATGAGCGCGCGGATTTTCCGGAGATCGGGAACCCGGCGGCGCATGTCCTCGAATCCCGTCTCGTAGGCCTCGTCATAGGGGACGTACTGGATGTCCGCTCCCGGGTTGGCGCGGTCGCGCACCTGCCGGGCGAGGTCCTCGATCGTGATCTCCTGGTCGCTCCCGATGTTGAAGACTTGACCGGAGGCGCTGGGTTCGCGGGACAGGCGGAGGACGCCTTCGACCACGTCCCCCACGTAGCCGAAGCACCGGGATTGCTTCCCATCCCCGAAGACGGTGAGCGGGCCTCCCTCGAGGGCCTGGCGAACGAGACGGGGGAGGACCATGCCATACCGCCCTGACTGACGCGGGCCGACCGTGTTGAAGAAGCGGACGACCAGGGTGGGGAGCTGCCTCTCCTTGAAGTAGGAGAGGGCGAGGAACTCGTCCACGAGCTTCGAGGCCGCGTAGGACCAGCGGCTCTTGGAGCTGGGGCCGAGCACGCAGTCATCGTCCTCGGCGAACGGCACCTTCGTCGACTTGCCGTAGACCTCGCTCGTGGAGGCGATCACCGTGGGCTTCTTCCTCCTCGCCGCGTGGGAAAGGACGATCTCCGTGCCCCGGATGTTCGTCTCGATGGTGCGCACGGGGCTCTCCACGATCTGGAAGACGCCCACCGAGGCGGCCAGGTGGATCACGACGTCGACGGAATCGATCAGCTTCGCCGTGAGGGGGACATTGAAGATCGTGTCGGCCCACAGGCGGAAGCGCGGGTTGGACTTCAGGTGGGCCACGTTATCGGCGGAACCGGTCGAAAGATCGTCGAGGGCCGAGACCTCGTGGCCCTCGGCCAGGAGCGTCTCCGAGAGGTGCGACCCGATGAACCCCGCCCCTCCGGTGACCAGGTACCGCACCGCCTACACCGTGGCCAGGCGGGCCGGGGCGGCCGGATGATAGTCCTGGAGAGCGCGGACCTCGAGCTTCTTCCTGAGGATCGATTCGATCCCCTGCACGGCGGCCTGCGCGCCCGCGATGGAGGTCACGACATGGATCCCGTGCGAGACGGCAAACGCTCGGATGCGGCCCTCGTCGGTCTTGGCCCCCTTGCCCGAGGGGGTGTTGATGATGAGGTCGATCTCCTTGTTGATGATGAGGTCGATCGCGTTGGGGCGACCCTCGGCGATCTTGTGGATCGCGCGAACCTTGATGCCGTTTCGCTCGAGGACCTTCGCGGTACCCCCCGTTGCGATCAGGCTGAAGCCCAGGTCCTCGAGCCGCTTGGCGATGTAGACGATGTCGCGCTTGTCCGAGTCCTTCACGCTGAGGAAGATGTTGCCCTTCACGGGAAGGTGGTGGCCCGCGGCCAGCTCGGCCTTCGCGTAGGCCCGGCCGAAGTCGACGTCAATCCCCATCACCTCGCCGGTCGATTTCATCTCGGGTCCCAGGATGATGTCCACGCCCTGGAACTTCCTGAAGGGGAAGACCGATTCCTTCACGGAGAAATGCTTGGGTTCGATCTCCTTCTTGAGCCCGAATTCGCGGAGTTTGTGGCCGACCATGATCTTGGCGGCGATCTTGGCCAGCGGGACCCCGATCGCCTTGGAGACGAAGGGGACCGTGCGCGAGGCGCGGGGGTTGACCTCGAGCACGTACACGGTCGAGCCCTTCACGGCGTACTGGACGTTCATGAGGCCGCACACCTGGAGTTCGCGGGCGAGAGCCTCGGTGTTCTTCCGGATGGTGTTGAGCTGGCTGTCGGAGAGCGAAAAGGAGGGGATGGACATGGCGCTGTCGCCCGAGTGGACGCCCGCCATCTCGATGTGTTCCATGATCCCGGCGATGAAGACGTCCTCGCCGTCGGCGAGGGCGTCCACATCCACCTCGTTGGCATCCTCGATGAACTTGTCGACCAGGACCGGGTGGTCCGGGTTCACCTCGGTGGCCTCCTTGATGTACTTTTCGAGCATCTCCTCGTCGTAACAGATGGCCATGGCTCGGCCCCCCAGGACGTAGCTGGGGCGGACCAGCACGGGATAGCCGAGGCCGGAGGCGATTTTCTTCGCGGCGGCGAAGTCGGTGGCGATGCCCGAGGGCGGCTGCACGAGTTTGAGCTTGTTGACCGCGGCATTGAAGAGCTCCCGGTCCTCGGCCCGCTCGATCTGCTGGACGGAGGTGCCGAGGATCTTCACGCCGGCGTCCAGGAGCGGCCGGGCGAGGTTGAGGGGGGTTTGGCCGCCGAGCTGGACGATCGCCCCCTCGGGCTTCATCGTCTCCCAGATGTTCAGCACGTCCTCTTCGGTGAGCGGCTCGAAGAAGAGCTGGTCGCTCGTTTCGTAGTCGGTGGAGACCGTCTCGGGGTTGGAGTTGACCATGATGACCTCGTACCCGAGCTCCTTCAGGGCGAAGGAGGCGTGGACGCAGCAGTAGTCGAACTCGATGCCCTGGCCGATCCGGTTGGGGCCGCCCCCCAGGATCATGATCTTCTTCCGCGGCGAGACCCGGTGCTCGCTCTCCTTTTCGTAGGTCGAGTAGTAGTAGGGGGTGGCCGCCTCGAACTCCGCGGCGCAGGTGTCCACGAGCTTGAAGGCCGGCGCAACCCCGTGCCGGATCCGCCGGGAGCGGAACTCCTGGGACGTGGTGTTCAGCATCTTCGCGAGCTGGCGGTCGGAGAACCCGAGGCGCTTGGCCTGGCGGAGATTGTCCGCCGAGGGATCCTTCAGGACCTCGTCCTCGTGCTGAACGATCTCCCGGATCTGCGAAATGAACCAAGGGTCGATCTTGGAGTGATTGAAGATCTCCTCGACGGACATCCCGGACTTGAGGGCATGCCGGATCGCGTAGAGCCGCTCCGTATTGGGGACGATCAACTTCTCCCGGATTTGCTCCGCAGTCATGGGCTTGTCCTTCCGGTCCCATCCCAGGCCGAAGCGGTCCTGCTCGAGGGACCGGATGGATTTCTGGAGGGCCTCCTTGAAGGTGCGCCCGATCGACATGGTCTCCCCCACGGACTTCATCTGGATGCCGAGGGTGGCGTTGGCCTCGGGGAACTTCTCAAAGGCCCAGCGGGGGGTCTTGACGACCACGTAGTCGATCGTCGGCTCGAAGCAGGCGGGGGTTTTCTTGGTGATGTCGTTCTGGATCTCGTCGAGGGTGTATCCGACGGCCAGCTTCGAGGAGATCTTGGCGATGGCGAATCCCGTCGCCTTGGAGGCAAGGGCGGAGCTCCGGGAGACCCGGGGGTTCATCTCGATCACGCACTGGCGACCGGTCTTGGGGTCGACGGCGAACTGGATGTTGCAGCCGCCGCACTCGATTCCGATCTCGCGGATGATGGCGATCGAGTCGTCCCGCATCTTCTGATACTCGCGGTCGGTCAGCGTCTGGGCCGGGGCGACGGTGATCGAGTCCCCGGTGTGGACGCCCATGGGGTCGAAGTTCTCGATGGTGCAGACGATGACGCAGTTGTCCTTGCGGTCGCGCATGACCTCGAGCTCGTACTCCTTCCAGCCGTAGATCGACTCCTCGATGAGGACCTCGCCGATCATGGACTGCTCGAGCCCGTACTGGACCACCTTCTCGTATTCCTCGGTGTTGTAGGCGATGCCGCCCCCCGTACCGCCCAGGGTGAAGCTGGGGCGGATGACCAGGGGGAGGCCGATCTCGCCCATGACGCGCCGGGCGTCCTCCAGGGTGTACGCGTAGTCCGATCGGGGGAGATCGAGTCCGATTTTCTGCATCGCCTTCTTGAAGAGCTTGCGGTCTTCCGCCTTGCTGATCACCTCGGCGGTGGCGCCGATCATCTCGACGCCGTACTTGGTGAGGACGCCCTTCTCGTGGAGCTTGATGGCCGTGTTGAGGGCCGTCTGCCCGCCGAGCGTGGGGAGGAGGGCGTCGGGCCGCTCCTTCTCGATGACCTTCTCGAGCACCTCCGGGGTGATCGGCTCGATGTACACCCGGTCGGCCGTCTCCGGGTCCGTCATGATGGTCGCGGGGTTGGAATTCACCAGGACGATCGAGTATCCCTCCTCGCGGAGCGCCTTGCATGCCTGGGTGCCCGAATAGTCAAATTCGCAGGCTTGCCCGATGATGATCGGTCCTGATCCGATCAGGAGGATCTTCTTGAGGTCGGTTCGCTTAGGCATGGAGTCTCCCCCGGGGCGGTCGGTTAAGAGGACACATCAGGTTTGAGCGCGTATGCTAGCGGTGCCCCCCGGGAGTGTCAAGGAACATCGCGTGATCCCCGGCGACCTGGGCCGAGGCCCTCGTTGGAGCAGATCGTTGACAGCTTTTCGAGGGGTGCTAGAATCGGGCGGCGCGCGGATTCGAGGCGGGCTGGGAGGGAACCGATGAACAAGGTCGCCGGGTTGGCGGTGGCCCTCGTGCTGATCGTCGCCGTCACGGGGTGCTGGGGGCCCCAGGTGGTGACCCGGAGCTTCGATGACTGGCTCAATGAGGGCTATGTCCACAGCCCTTGGCTGTTCGGGAACGTGGTGTCCTACATGGCCTGGAGCCTCGGGTTCATGTTCACGAACCTGGCGGACGGGTTCATCAACACATACTACTTCTGGGTGACGGACGCCCAGCCCTTCGGGAGCGGCACGGGGACGAGGTTCGAACACACGCCCGTGACGCCCAAGTAGCGGGAAACTGTGGGGTACCCCTGGCGCATCGGCGCCGGGGGTTTTTTGTTCGGCCGGGAGACCGCATGAAGAAGGCCGCCGCCCTGGTCCTCGCCACCCTGATCGCGCTCCCCTCGATCGGCTGCTGGGGGCCTCAGAAGCTGACCCGCCACATGGACGACTGGACGCAGCAGACCTACGTGGACAATCCCTGGCTCGTCGGGAACTTCTTCTCGACGATAGTCCTCCACGGAATCTTCCTCGCCACCGGTTTGATCGACGCGTACATCAACGGCTACTATTTCTGGTTCCTCGACGCCGAACCCGTGGGGAACGGCACCGGCACGAAGTTCGAGCACCGTCCCGTGACCCCGACGAAGAAATGAGGCTCAACGGGGGGCGATGAGCCACCGCCAGATCTCGCGGAGCCCCGGCCGCTTCCCGTAGAGGAGCAGGCCGGCCCGGTAGAGGCGAGCGGAGACCCGGAGCGCCAGCACGGTGGACAGGAGCAGGACCGCTACGGATCCCGCGATGTCCAGGAGGGGCGTGCCCTTCGGGTCGACCGTGTATCGAAACATCATGGTCGTGGGTGCGGTGAAGGGGATGTAGGAGAAGACCCGCGCCAGCGCCCCCTGCGGCTCCTCGAAGAGGAGGAGGACGACGAGCAGGGGCGACGCCCCGAGAAAGCTCCAGACCGCCGCCATCTGCTGGCTCTCCCGGAGATTCGTCCCCAGCGCTCCGAATCCCAGCATCAGCGATCCGTAGAGCACGTACCCCAGGAGGAAGTAGAGAAAGCAGAATGCAAAGGCCCCCGGGGCGACCGGGAACCCCTCGCCCGCGATCGTGACCCCGATCACCCCGGTGGCCAGGGCCACGATGCCCGTCGCCACCCAGGCGGTCATCTGAAGCAGCCCGGCCGCCCCCAGCCCGACCAGCTTTCCCAGCATGAGCTCACCGGGGGTGACCGAGGAAATCACCATCTCCATGACGCGGTGTTCCTTCTCCTCCGCCATCCCCTGGAGGAGATAGGAGCTCGACGTGAAGATCGAGGCCAGGAGGAGGAAAAAGAAGGCGTACGCCGCGAAGGACCGGATCACGGCCTGCTTGGGATTCTCCCCCGAGGGTGCACCCGAGGCATCGAGATAGACGGGGCGGATGGGGAAGGGGTTCTTCGCACGGTCCACCCTGGCCCTGTCGGTGCCCTGCAGCACGCTCTCCAGGAGCCACGATTCGATCCAATCCGGGATCGGCATCTGCTGGGCGGTGAGGAGCGTCGGCCGGCGCATCGTCTTGACGTCGACGGCCGATTTCGCGTTCTCGAGATAATCTGCAGGCACCACGAGATAGGAGCCGATCTCCCCGGCGGCCAGCGCCTTCGTCGCGCCCCCCTCGTCCTTGAAGACCCTGACCCCCTCCCTGGGCCTCACCTGCCCCCAGTGGTCGACGACGCCGATCTTCCGGCTCCTGAGCTCCTGCTGGGTCTCCTCCACGGAGCGGACGGAGAAGACCTGGACGCTGAGGCCGAATCCCCCCATCAGGATGGGGAGGATCGTGCCGAGCAGGAACCACACGCGCTTCACCGTCACGAGGAACTCGTGGCGGGCCACGATCCACGCCTTCCTCACGGTTTCACCACGCGGACGAAGATGTCGTCGAGGGAGGGAAGCGCGCGCTCGAAGCGCCGGACCGATGCGCCCTCGGCGAGGAGCGACGAAAGGAACTTTTCCGGCCCCGCATCCGGCTTGAGGAGGAGCCGGACCGCCGCCCCCTCCGGGGTGCACCGCTCCACTTCGGGACGTGAAGCGACGTCCCGGTCGCATTCCAGGAGAACGGCGGAATCGGCGAAGCGCTCCCTGATGGCGCGCAGCTCGCCCGAAAGCACTTCCTTCCCGTGATCGATCAGGAAGACCTTGCGGCACATCGCCTCCACCTGGTCCATGCGGTGCGAGGACAGGACGATCGCGCACCCCTTGGCGGCCCGCTCTTTCATCAGATCCGTGATGAGCACCCGGTTCACGGGATCGAGGCCCTCGAACGGCTCGTCCAGAATCATGAGATCCGGCTCGGAGAGAAGGACGGCGGCGATCTGGACCTTCTGCTGCATCCCCTTGGAGAGCTGGCGCATCCTCTTCTGTTTCGCCTCGAGGAGGTCGACGCGGTCGAGCACGCTTTCCGCGCGTCTCAGGGCGACATGCCGCGGAAGGCCCTTGATCTCGCCGAGGAACTGCAGGACGTCCCCGACACGCTGCCGCTGGTAAAGGCCGCGTTCCTCGGGCAGGTAGCCCACGCGTTCCTTGATCGCGGGGGAGATCGGATGGCCCAGGACCCGGATCTCGCCCGCGTCGGGACGCAGGATGTCCATCACCATCCGCAGGAGGCTGCTTTTCCCGGCTCCATTGGGGCCGAGGAGCCCGAAGATTTCACCGGGCTCGACACTCAGGGAGATCGCGTCGACGGCCACCTTCTTGTCATACGCCTTGGTGACGCCGCGGACCTCCAGGGCGAGCATCGGGCTAGCCGAGCTCTCCAATATTCTTGATGACCTTGCCCACCAGGCCGTACTGCTTCGCCTCGTCCGGCGAGAGCCAGAAGTCGCGGTCGGCGTCCCGGGTCACCTGGTCGACGGTCTTGCCCGTCTCCGCCGAGACGACCTGGTTGTACCGGACGCGCAGCTTGACGATTTCCTCGGCGCTGATCTCGATGTCGCTGGCGGATCCCTGCACGAACGTGGAGGGCTGGTGGAGGAGGAAGCGGGAGTTCGGGAGCGAGAACCTTCTCTCCCGGGGCGCGGCCAGGTACACCATCACCGCGGCGCTGGCGCAGAGGCCGTTCACGACCGTGCGGATGGGCGGCTTGAAGAATCGGAGCGCGTCGAAGATGGCGAATCCGCTGTCGGCGGCTCCTCCCGGCGAGTTGACATAGACGGTGATCGGCGACTTCTCGTCCTGCTGTTGCATGAGGAGCAGCTGGCTGTGGACCTTGCGGGCGATCTTGTCCGAGATCGGCTCGTACACCTGGATCGCCCGGGTCTTGAGGAGCTGTTTGAGGAGGCCGCCGTCCCCGCCTTCCTTCTCCTTGTCGTCGTCGTCCGCCAGCCTGAAGTCGTCGTGCATAAGAATCTCCTCCTGGGTCCTGAAGTGGCGTGCCACGGGTCTCCTTCCGCCCTTGCATCGGGCCGGAGGTCGGGCGCGGACCCCCGTCCCTTCCGTCCCCCTCCGCCCCTCGAGCGAATCATGGTGGGCGTGGACAGACTCGAACTGTCGACCTTTCGCTTATCAAGCGAATGCTCTAACCAACTGAGCTACACGCCCCTGAATTCGCAAAGAACAGGGAGCACGATGGAGCATCCCGGAAGGGAGCCCCCCTCCGGCCCGAGCGGCCCGCTCGGACTCCTCGCCTCCGCGGCGCGCCGCACCTGGCCCCGAGCGGAGCGGCGCGATTCGCCGCGGAATCGAGGTGGTGGACCCGACCGGAGTCGAACCGGCAGCCTCCTGCTTGCAAAGCAGGCGTTCTCCCATTGAACTACGGGCCCCCCTTCGCTCATTCGTGCCTGCGCCGTCTGAGATAGCTACGGGGGGCAAGCCCTTCCTCGTCAGCCCTGGAATTCCGCTCCTATATACTGGTCGACTCCGCGAGGGTCAACGCTTTCTTGCCTGACAACGCCCCGAACCTGCTGGGGATTCCTCGGATGCGGGCGGGAGGGAGCGAGGCTACTGCTTCGGGGGTGCGAACGGATCGACATCAGGCAACGCCTTTCCATCGGGACCGGCGATGCGACGGAAGCGGTAGTGCCGCTGCGTGTCCGAGACGTTCTCGAACTTGTCGATCGTCCATACCTCGGGTTTCAGGAGGTAGGGGGCGAGCTGCCTCTGCCCCGTGGGGTCGCCCAGGCTGACGTAGACATCGGCGAACACGAAATGCTTGCTCTGGTCGATCGCCACCGGAGCGAGACCCGCGTCTTGAGGATTCGAGTTCACCACTCCCGCGTTCTGAAGCGCCTCGGCCTTTTGAACCGGGTCCGATCCGGACGCGATCGTGGTGGGGGTGGGGGACGGGCTCGAGGTCGTTTGGCACGAAGCCACGCCCAAGGTCAGGACGACGATCAGCCGTCGCATCATCTGGCCGCCCATTATATCATCTAGGACGGAACGAACGAGCGATTTTACGCTTCCCGATGCCCTAGGCCGCCCGCGCGGCGTCTGACTGGATGAGCCGACATGGATGGAACACCCGGGCATCCCAGGGGAGAGGTCAGGCAGGCCTTTCTCCTCCTGGGGGCCGCGCTGGTGATCCCGCTCCTCGCCCTCCTTTCCCCTAAACTCCCCGCAAATGGCAGTCCTTCCGGGGGTCCAGGCTCCGACTCAGCGCCCCCCGCGGCCGCTTCCGAAAGACCGCCGTCCAGATCCATTCCCCGGGGCACGGGCCGAACGGGCGAGCCGGAACAGGCGCGGGTGCGGGTCGAGGCGGCTGTCGTTCCTGCGACCGTCCTGGCGCCGGAGAATTCGCCGGGGGGTGATTCCGAATCGGGCGTGAAGGTGACGCCCGAGCCTGCTCCAGCAGACGTCCTCGAAGTCCTTTCGGGATTGAATGAGTCGGACCTGCGCACCCCCTCGGGCCCGGGATACTTCGACGCGCGGCGCCTGACGGGACGCCGGAATGCCGTCGGCCGCTACGGCGGGAACGAGGCGAGCGAGGCGGCCGTGGAGATCGGTCTCCGCTGGCTTGCGGCGCACCAGTCCGACGACGGCCGATGGTCCACGAGCCAGTTCACCCGGACGTGCCCGCGGGGCGATCCCTGCGGGCCCGTCCACTCGACGGCGGGCTATGACGCGGGAGTGACCGGCCTGGCGCTCCTCGCCTTCGTCGGTGCGGGCTACACCCACAGGGAGGGCCCCTACCGGGAGACGGTCGATCGCGCGATCCGCTGGCTCAAGGGGCGCCAGGACCCGCGAGGGTTCTTCTTCGATTCCAAGGCGCCGAAGCCGTCCGGCGGGATGTACGGGCACGGCGTCTGCACCTTTGCGCTCGGGGAGGCGTGCGCGATGGCGGGGGACGAATCGATGAAGGAAACCTTGGCGCGAGCGGTCAGGGCGACCGAGTTTTCT
>Ga0222749_10000261_pt1 | contig 33622 bp, 20 predicted proteins | sample IncBWH2Mmetat_FD_197234 | JGI IMG/M metagenome (GOLD analysis project Ga0222749, IMG submission 197234) | Metatranscriptome of lab incubated forest soil microbial communities from Barre Woods Harvard Forest LTER site, Petersham... | ecosystem: Environmental > Terrestrial > Soil > Temperate... | reverse complement strand
CCCCCACCCCCCTCAAAAACCAGTGTTGGCTCTCTACTGGCCGGAAAGCAACTTGCCCCCGCCACTCAGCTCGGGGATACAGCAGGGTCGAAAGTGCGCTGACTCTGCAACCCCTACCGCGCAAGGGGGTACCCCCCTGACCGGGCATCTCTGAAAATGCTTCAGATAAAATTGTCGATCAGGCGGCGTCTCATTCGTCGTATCTGATGAACGGGCAGGAGGCCCGGCAAAGATGCAATATCTGCTGCTTATTTACGGGAACGAAAGCTACCAGAACAAAATGACTCAAGCCGAACAGAAGGCGATCTTGCAGGAATATGCCGACTTCAGCAAAAGCATCGCGCAGAGCGGGCACTATAGGGGAGGAAATGAGCTCGATCGTATTGCCAAGGCAACGACTGTGCGTATGCGCAACGGCAAGCCGATGACGACCGATGGGCCATTCGCCGAAACCAAGGAGCAGCTCGGCGGATATTACCTTATCGAAGCCAGAGATCAGAAAGAAGCCGAAGCCATTGCAGCGCGTATCCCCTCCGGGCGCTGGGGATCGATTGAGGTAAGGCCGATCATTCCGCATCCGGTACCTGGCTGAGCTCCAGGTAAAAAATGAAGCGACGAATGGTTGGTGATACTTGCAGACCCTGCTGAATTTCTGGTCACACCTGCATGGTCTTCATTGACTTGCGGCCGGCTGAAGGTCCGCCTTTGACCTGCTCCTTCAGTGCTTCCCAGTTGCGATTGTTGGCTAGTACGAGAAGTTCGATCTGCCACTCTCTCCATCGGGACTCTATCTCCTGGCAGAGCTGCTTGGCCAATTGCGCATCATCCACGGTAGAGAATCTTGTGTCAAACATTGCCATCGGCTCCAACAGAAGGCGGTATAAGGTGCCGAGCCGGGCATTTGAGCGCGCTTAAAGAACCTACCGACATATTAAGCCTCCATGGCAAAGTCTAGGGGATTGAAAAGGAGAGATATATCCGCGCTTTACTTTCTCACGACGAGGTGGCACCCAACAAGTTACCATCGTAACCACGATTCCTGATGTTTGGTTTATGGCCTGTGGAATATTAGAATACTTTCAACTGATTGATTCTGAATGGTTTAGTAAACTCCACCACGTGTGGATAATTCGGAGAGCTATCAGCCAAGGGCGTTCAAAGGCAGTTTGCCAAAGACAGGTTACCAGAGTAACGTTGCGTTTCATCCCGCATAAACCCTATGCTATCGACATTGACCCCTAGATTTTCGATGTTGAAAGTCCGCCCCCAGAGTTCCCCCTGGCAGTTCCCCCACAAGAAATTTTCGGATAAACTTCCGGAACAGGGTGCAATATGATCACACAACCTTCTGTTTTAAATTCTGTAAATGATTCCATTCATTCCAACGATCCATCAGATTTAGAGCCCGCTATGATTGCGGAGCAGCCAGAGGCCGATCTGATTTCGCCGGCGGCTCTACCCAGGCCCGTGGCTGCAGTCGCCTCAATCGACAAACGGCCGGGGCAGGCCGCACTGCCTACGATCCAAACCCAGGCTCTCTCTGAGGTCTACGAACAAGCCGGGGTCAGCCTGCCGAAGCATGGATTTTCAATCCTGAAGATCGCGGAGATGCTGAGTTCTGTGCACATTCGCGACCTCGCTCCCGAAGCTAAACGCGCGGCGGTCATGATGGCGCTGGAAGCCAACAATGTGCAGCTCAATGACATTGTCGAAGACGCCTCAAGGCGCGAGCATGCGTTGAACGATTATGAAACCCGCCAGCAGCAGGCATTTCAGAATTACAAAGCTGCCAAGCAACAGCAGAATCAAGAAGGCCAGGCTGAAATTGAGCGCCTCATGGAACAGCTTCGCCTGCGAATAGAAACAAATGACAAAGATGTTTCCAGCGAGAAGGCGCGTTTGGATGAATGGCGCGGCAAAAAACGTGAAGAGGAACGGCGTATTCGCAATGCGGTCTCCCACTTCGGTGGAAGCGGCGAGACGAACTCAGCGTCTGCGGCAGCACAGCGTCCAGCACCCCAGGCCGAAACTTCCGATCGCGCTTCGACAACTCCAGCCGCAGACAACAGTACCGGACGGGCGGCTGCAGCGCGCCCATCTCTGTGGAAACGGTAGGGGATAGTGTCCATGCGCCGGCAAACACAAGGAATCGTCGCAACGCAGGGGGTAGTGACCAACGTGCCCTCAAGACAGAAATTCACCATAGCTCCTATTGAATGGGATCTTAATCTGGAGGAGCTTACCAAACCATTCGCCATTTTCTCCGGTACGTCGGTCGAATCGGTCAAAGATAAGTTTGCAAAAACAAGTTTCGATCTTTGGCAGCGCTATGTCGCTGAGGAAGAACGTTCCAAGCTCGCGGATATGGCTTACGGGCTTGTGCACGGATTCAAATCGGAGCAGGTAGCTGAAAAGAGCGAGCTGGAGTCACAGGACCTGGTCCACCAGGCTTTTGTGTGCTTGCGGATCATCCGTCCAACCCGGGCACGTTTTGTTGCGGTCCAGTACGAGCTTCAGGAAGACGGCAAGCCCTATGTACTTCGATTCACGCATCCGGATGGAAACGTAGTCAATATGCCGGAATCGGAGTCTTTAAATCGCGTCCGCATGCGCGACCTGATGGATTTGCGAAAACTGATGCCGGGATTCGTAAGGATGTATAAGAGCGGTCCTTCGAGCATACGCCGCGCCATTCGCTACTATGAGGCCGGTTATTCGGAGGTGCGGGACCCGATGTTGCAGTTCCTGGTCTGGATGATGGGCATCCAGGCGGCATTTCAAGGCGACCGGATTCCAATGCAAACCCCGGAAAAACTCAAACAGGAAATCGAATCGGAGTTTGGCACCCGCGACATTTACGAAGATTCCACCGAGCGTGACCTCTATGCCTCAGAGCCTCTGCTGGTGGGTTCGCTCCTGGACGATATGTTCACCTTGCACGAGCAATTTGTTCATGGCGCCTGGATACCCGACGACTTTCTCAACCCCAAGATCAGGCAATCCAGTTCGGGCCAGAGTGTAAATCGCGCCGAAATATTACGGGAATGCGCCTCGTTCCTCTTGCGGGCCCGCCTGCTCACAGCGCTGGAGCGCAGCTTGAGATAAACCTGAACGGCTTCATTTCCGCGTCTACTGCATGTTCTGTAACGCGCCACGCATGAAGCCCAACGACTCGGCCATCCCGGGAAGCGGGTCTTTCGACTCTGCTTCATACTCCAGTTGCAGCTCTTCGGCATAGCCCGAGCGCAATAACTCGCGCAAAAGCGGAATGATGGGCAGCACGCCGGTCCCGACCGGCACGTCTTTCGCATCCACGTGGTCGGAATCAAGATCTTTAAAATGCATGCTGTACAGACGATCGCGAGTCTTCTTCACGTCGTCAACCAGGTCTTCATGCATGCGGAATGTGTGGCCTATATCCATGCACAGTCCGATGCGGCGATCAAGCGCTTTTACCGCGTCGTATACATCGAGTGGCGAAGGAAAGAGTTTGTCCTTGGGACCGTGATTGTGGATGGCCACTTTCAACTCGTAACCGCGGATGACTTTATCCAGCAGGGGCAGCATCTCGCGGCTGACGCCAACCACCGCAACCGAAGCTCCGATATCCCGAACATAATCGAACGCCTGACGCATCTGGGTCTCATCATTCTTCAGGTAGATGACACCGCAACTGCTAATCGACAGTCCCAAGTCTTCGGCCTGCTGCCGGACTTGCCGCCGTTGCTCGGGGGACGAGCTCAAAGGAAGATGAACCTCTTTCAGTGATATCCAGCGCACGCCAAGACGGTGGATGTCCTGCAATGTGTCTGTAAGCGGGAAGGCGCGCAAGGAATACGAAGCCACACCTACCCGTAAGCCATGGAATTGTTTATCATCGGGTGCGCCAGGAGCGGCGGATAAACGCTCCAACGGCGCAATTGCAGTGCAAGCCGCACCCAACGCGGCTGCTTTCAGGACGGAACGGCGGGTTAAGACCATGAACTCCTCCGTGGACGCGCGACATTTATGCACGCGGCCGCACGAGAGGATATACTATGCGGCTTGCGAGCATAATTCCAGAATAAAGGCGGCAACTATGGCAATCGATCGGCGTGACTTCCTCAAGACGACGGGAAGGGCAGTAACGGTTGGCGCGGCGGCGCTTGCGCTGGGCGGGAAGGTACTCGGGGCAAATGATCGTGTGCGAGTGGCGGTTTGCGGAGTGCGGGGCCGCGGCAACGATCATATCCACGCGTTTGCGAAGGTTTCAGGAGTGGAGATTGCCGCTCTGTGCGACATTGATGAAAGCGTGTTGAACCAGCGCCTCGACGAAGTCGAGAGGATGGGTTTTGCCCGCCCAAAGCCCTACGGTGATATTCGCAACTTGCTGGAAGATAAACATATTGACGCCGTCTCAATTGCCGCGCCGAATCATTGGCACTCGCTCATGGCCATCTGGGCCGTCCAGGCTGGGAAAGACGTGTACGTGGAAAAGCCCTGTTCGCATAACTGGTTTGAGGGCAGGCAACTGGTGCGGGCGGTAAAGAAGTACAACCGGATTTGCCAGCACGGCAGCCAGGCCAGATCCAGCCCCGCCATGCAGGAAGCAATGCAGCGTCTGCGCGATGGCGCCATTGGCGATGTCTACCTGGCCCGCGCGCTCTGCTACAAGTGGCGGCCATCGATCGGGCGCACTCCCGAGGGACCGGTCCCAGCCGGTGTGAATTATGATTTGTGGACCGGCCCCGCGCCGCTGAAGCCGTTTACGCGCAATCGCTTTCACTACAACTGGCATTGGATCTGGGATACAGGCAACGGCGAGGTCGGCAACCAGGCGATCCACGAAATTGACATTGCACGCTGGGGTTTGGGGGTTCGCTTCCCGGTAGCTGTCTCCGCCATGGGCGGTCATTTTATGTTCGATGACGATCAGGAGACACCCAACGTGTTGAATGCTACTTTCTATTTCGATGGTCCCGAGGGCAAGCGCAAGATGATGGAGCTGGAAATCCGGCACTGGATTACGAATCACGAGGCGGAGATCGGCACCGGCGCTTTCGGGGCCAGTGGCGTCCCGGCCGCGGGATTGAGCGCCGGATCAGGCAAACACTCTGGCAGCGAAGAGTCGCTGGGACCCAAGGATGCAAAGACGAACACCATCGGCAACCTCTTCTACGGATCGAACGGCTATCTTGCCATCGAGGGCTACGATGCCTATAAAACATGGCTGACCCACGAGGCCGAACCCGGGCCCTCCGGCAGGGGCGCGGGCGACCACTTCGCAAATTTCATTGATTGCGTTCGCAGCCGCCGCGCCGAAGATATTCATTGCCCGATCGAAGAAGGCCATACCTCGACCACACTGGTGCACCTGGCCAACGCCTCATACCGTCTGGGACGCAGGCTGCAATTCGACCCTGTGCAGGAGCAGGTTGTCGGGGATGACGAAGCCAACCGCATGCTGCGAGGCAGTTATCGCGCACCTTACATCGTGCCGGAAGAGATTTAAAAAGCCTTTGCAGAGCGTCCCAATTTGGCAACCTTGTGGGGATGAAATCCAATCCCATCTATGGGGTTGCTAAATGAAAAAGAAAATGAGAGCAGCTTTTGCGATAGCGTCAGCGGTATTGCTGTTTTCGGTAATTTTGATTTCACAAAACCGGGGCGGAGGCTCTCACGAGGGCGCCAGGGGATTTGGCGGCGGACACATTCCGACGCATGGACCAGAGCCCTTTCGTGGCGCACCTCAAGCCCGGTCGGAGGGCCGCAACTTTGCCGACCATCCGGGACATCCTAACGCTCCGCATGTCCACCCCGACAACGACGAATGGGTTGGACACGATGGCGGCCGCGACGATGCCCGCTATCACCTTGACCGGCCGTGGGAGCACGGCCGCTTCCTAGCGAGATCGGCCCACATCACGTATGGCGCTTAGAGGGCGGAGGTCCAGACCGCTTCTGGTTTGGCGGCTTCTACTTCGCCGTCGCGCCTGCAGACATTGTTTTTGCCAACGGCTGGCTCTGGGACTCCGATGACATCGTTTTGTATGATGACCCCGATCACCCGGGCTGGTACTTAGCGTATAACCCGCGCCTCGGAACGTACGTGCATGTGATGTATATGGGATGAGCGCGCAACCTTTAGGAATAGCCGGAGTTTCTACTGTATCCAGCAAACAACAAAGCTGAGCGGCTTGCCGCCCAGCTCCGAATCCTGCGAATCAGAATCTTGGATGGCAGGAGTAATAATAAGAAGGCTGCTGTTTAAACAGGGCCCGCTTTGTAGGGCTTGAATCCGGCACGCTGCATTCCACGCTGCGCTTCCAGGTTCTTCATAAAGACATCCCAGACAAAGCCTGTGCGCGCATTTTCGGCCATCACCATGGTGATACCCGTATCAATGCCGATAACGTCGCTGTCGTACCAGTTCTTCAATGGGTTAAACGCATTCACGAAACCATAACGGCTCCAGGCTTTTGGATAGCGATCTTTGATGGTGCGAAGCACGCGGATCGAGGGCTGCGGCAGAAACGGCAGCGACCCTGCCGCCGCGCTCGGAACCACGGTTCCATCAATGGGACCGACGGCCGGTGGCCCCCCCCAGACTACGTAGCCGTTGTTTTGCGAATCGGAGGCAGTGATTCCCCAGAGATCATCGCCATAATCGGAAAAGGTTTTTCCCAGTTCCACGCAGAAGCGGCGATGGGCTTCGGTGGCGATGATGGAGTTCTGAAAATAGTCCGTATACCGGTCACGCTTGCCGCGAAAGTCGAACCATGCCTGGGAATACTGGTGGATAAACAGGGGCGCAAACGAACCGATGTAACTAAGCCCGTCGTACTCGAAAGAGGTCCGCTTCCAGGCCGTCCAGGCGTCATCGGGCAGCGGGTATTTCGACGAGCCCAGGCCCAGCAGGTACATCATCATCAATTCGCTGTAGGATTGCCAGCGGTAAGAAAGGAATCCCATCTCGGGCGCCCATCCCATGGAGAGCAAGCTGGTGTCTTCGGCGACCCAGGACCAATCTACGCGGTTAAAGATATCGTAGGCGAGGCGTGTGATTTCGGAATGTGCCTCAAAGTACCTGCGGCAGGTCAGTATGCCGCAAAGCAGGATTGCCGTATCGACCGAGGAGATTTCGGATTCCCACATCCGCTCGCCGGTGTTGACATTGGCAAAATGAAAGAAGAATCCGCGGTGCGTGGGGAGCTTATTCCAAAGGAAACGCAGGGTAGCGGCGGCTCGGTTGCGGGCATCGGCGAGCTCGATATAGCCACGCTTGTGGCCGATGCAAAGTGCAGTGAGCCCGAAACCGGTGGCCGCGATACTGGCGACCAGGGTGTTGTCTGGCCCGTTCACTTTGCAGCGGTCTTTGACCAGGCCGCTCAGCGGGCTCGCCTGCTCCAGAAAATAGAGAAAATTTGCTTTTTCCAATTCCTCCAGAAAGGCATCATCGGCATCGGATAATTGAGTTGCTGGAGGCAAACTGGTGCCGCAGACGAGTTGCTGGTTCGACGCTGTAGTATCGGCAAATGAAGACTTACTGAGGGAAACGGCGGCGGTCCCGAGCATACCTTTCAGCAGCGCGCGGCGGGAAAGCAGCTTCGATTTGCAAGGTCCGTCACTCATTCAATACATTCTAAGTTGAGGCGCTTTAGCAGCGCGAGGGCAACCGGAGCTGCTCGTTTGCAGGATGCGCCTGCGCCGCACGAAAGACTGCCGTATGGCGAGAAAGCGCATTTTGAGCTGGCATAACAGAGCGTCGTCCCTCGCGGGACTTTAAGATTACTTTACCCGCAGTAGTGAACTGCTGGGCTATAATACGCCGCCCCTGCCGGGGCTGAGCTGAAACGTGCCCCGATACATGTCTCGATATTACAACGCCTATCGCGATCGTAAAAATGTTCCAGTTGTCGCGCTTGTCGTGCTCTTTGCAATGGTGGCCGGCCTGCTGATCAGTTGCGCCAAGGGCCCATCTCCTTTAAAAGGAGTTGTGCTGGAGGGTAATACCGATCCCCATAAGCGATCGCCACTTGCCGGCGTTGAGATCACTGCCACAACAGGTTCGACACTGGGTTCGAAATTCACGTCTGGTCAAGTCGAGGGCCAGACGGATCCTGCAGGATTCTTCAGCTTGAATTTAGGCCACTGGGTGCGAAGAGGGCAGGCCGTTCACCTGAAATTTCGTCATCCTGGTTATCAGCCTGTTTCATTGGACGAGATTATCAGCGACAAGCTCTATGTCATAAACATGTTTCCAGTGTCTTCGAATGTCCAAACGCAAACAATGCCACCCGTAACGACCGTTATCTCCAATGTCAAAATACGCTATTCAATGAAGAGCACCGAATCGGTGAATGTTGGGAGCGCAGCGAAAGCCTTTGAGGTCACCAATACGGGAAACACTCCCTGTAACGGCAAGTTGCCTTGTTCGCCGGATGGAAAATGGAAGGCCTCACTCGGTTCGATCTCCCTCAGCGCCGGCGAGGGCAACGAGTTCCGCAATGTCAGGCTCTCGTGCATCGCGGGGCCATGTCCGTTTACAAAAGTAGAATCAGATCAATATTCCCAAGGTGGAAATAAGATCGCAGCTTCCGTACTGAACTGGTCGGACACGACGACCCACCTGCTTGAGGCCGAGGTGTACCATCCCATGATCAGTGAAGTGCTCCGCGATTCCTATCCCGTCATCTTCGGGCGTACCCTGAATTTCAGCGTGCCTGATACCGGTGAGGGCGTCAGCATTGAAGCCGAGGTCAATGGGAGCCCGATCGTTTTTCCTCTTGGCCCGAGCTTGTGCCTGAGTTGGGCAAACTGTACGGCCACGACAGATAAAGATCACAGCACGAGTTATCGTTGTGAGTTGAAAGAGGGATTTGGTTTTAAGTAAGCGTAAGAAGACTTCTCCTTGGTTTTTCTGCAAGATTATGCTGCCTCAGTTGCGCGTTGCAGGGCGTCTCGCTCAATCCAGGCGACCGGCTTCTCCTGCAGCAGCCGTTCGGTAGCCTGCACCTGCGGATTATTGTGGAACCACCGCTGCACGACGTTGTGGTGAAGCAGATTGGCAATCGCCAGGATGCTCATGCCCTGATGATGTGCCATCCAGCAGCGCACGAGTTCATAAGGATGGCGGCGGGAAGAGCGCGGTGCGAGTGTGTAGTCCGCGGCGTCGCAAAAACCGTAGCCTTCGAGCCAGCCTTCCTTAGCCATGCGACGCAGGTTACGCAACGCGGCGACAGCATCGACGGGGAGCGCCAGCAGGGTGGAATAAGGCGAGACGACCGGAGAATCCATATCGGTTTCGCGCAACGCGAGCGGGGGAATACCGAATGCGCTGTACTGATAATTGCCGGCTTCATCGCGTTTGGCATAGGCAGACTCCGAGATGCCCCAGGGTGTGTGTTTGCCGGCAGCATAGGCCTGCTGTGAGCGAACCGCTTCTACGTGCGCCCGTGCGAGAAGCGTTTCGGGATAGGTTCGCATCCAGAGTGAGGGCATCAGGTATTCGAACATTGTTCCTGTCCACGACAGCAGCACAGGGCGGCCGTTGTTCAGGCCATGGGTGCGCCCCAGAAGGAACCATGCTTCCTGAGAGATGTTCTCCTTGGCGATGGCGACAAACACGGCCAGGCGAGCTTCGGAAGCGAGCAGGTCATAGCAAGCCGGCATGAGCTGCTGCGCGTCTGCATCAAAGCCGACGGAAAGCAGGTTGCCGCGGCGATTGAGCAGGAAACGAAAATCCACATCGGCAGCCAGTTGACCGGCGTGCCAGGCGATTTGGCGCACGTCTTGAATAAGACGAATAGAGTTCTGCCGTGCCTCGCCCAGCAGCGCTTGCAGGCGTTGGTAAGAGGGCTGTTGGTCTGCGGCAGCACTGGGGGCGGCTGACGCGAGGCGATGTGAGAGCCCGTCAATGAATGCCGGCAGCCGCTCTAATGGAACTTCCGAATCGCCAGATTCAAGATGAAGCGCCGGATTATCGCGAAGCGAAGAAAATTCTGGCAGCAGCCATGGGCAGTACCGGCGTATTGTTGAGGCGACGCTCTGATAACGCCGGCGCGCCTCTTCTGCAAACCAACCGAGATCACCAGCGCGATGATCGGGTGACAGATCGGAACAACGGGGGAGCATCTCTGCCGCTTCACGCATGTACAGCATCCAGTCTGCCGGGTTGGAAAGCCGCTCCACGGGATACAACAGGGCAGACGCAGACGCGCCGTTTTGATCCAACATGCGAAGATAGTCTGCAAAGCCTTCCAGCAGAGATGCTGGAAGCAGCGGCCGCTCCAGATGTTCCCGGCATCCCTCGCGGAGCGACCAAAGCGCCGCGACGAGATTTCCACTATCCACTGAGGAAATGAACCGCGGCGACAGCGGCTCAAGAGTGCGCGTGCTGTACCAGTTGAACAAGTGCCCACGGAATTTCGGAAGAGCTTCCATGGCGGCCAGAGTGCGCGCTGTCAATTTCACGAACTCAGGAACTGTGAGATAGCCCATCTCACAAGCCACCTGGCGGGCATTCAACAGGAAGCCAAGGTCAGTTGGCGAAGTACGATCGGCAACCCGCAGAGGGTCGGCCTGAATGTTGTCGGGAATCAGCCAATGGTGCTCCTGGTTGCTGTGCTCGGCGAAGTAGCGCCACGTACGCAATGCGATGTCTCTCAGAAACAACCAGTCGTCGGCTGAGATTTCATGGTGCGCCTTGTGATGCGGTTGGTTCAGCCACACCGATATGGGCTTGCTGCAGGCCCAGAGCAACAGGACGGGCGCAGCCGCCCACAGCACCTTGGGCCGCTGCAGCCAAAGCGCAATGCTGAAAATGAACGCGATGGCCGGAATCGAGTTGAGGTAAAGATCAACGATGGTTTTTCGGCCATTGGATAGTTCGGCCTCTGCGGCAGTTTCCCACTCCAGCAGGCCTCGATGAGTCACCAGTCGCCGAACCAGTACCCGTGTAATGGCGTCGAGCGAAAGCAGAGTCTGGTGAGCAAGAAAGGTGAGGCGCAAGAATGCGGCAGCATTCGCCGTAATCAATGCAGGCAGGCTACGCCGCGCGATTGCAAGATTGCGCTTCCAGACGGACCACAGCAGGGGAGCCACAAAATGGAACCACGCCGGCGCAAACATGAGAGCGATGGCGGCTATCGTCCATCGCAGAGCCGAGCCTGGCAACACCAACCAACCGAGGACCAGCATCAAGAAGGCCGCAGGTTCGATCAGGCTGCGGCGCAGATTATCGAAAATCTTCCACCGCGAGACGACTGAAAGTGGATTGGAGACGCGACCGCCAGCTCCCTCTCTGACGCGAGGCAACAGCCACTCGGCAATTTGCCAATCACCGCGGATCCAGCGATGCTTCCGGCGGCTGAAGGCACTGTAATTAGAAGGGTAATCGTCCACCAGTTCAATATCGCTGGTCAGTCCGGTGCGAGCATGGGCTCCCTCAATCAGGTCATGGCTGAGCAGAGCATTCTCAGGGAACCGATGGTCGAGTGTGCGTAAGAGGGTATCAATCTCCCAGATTCCCTTTCCGGTGAAGATAGCATCGCCGTAGAGGTCCTGGTAAACGTCGGAAACAGCGCGCGTATAGATGTCCAGTCCACGTTCTCCGGCGAGAATGTTGGCCAGGCGAGACCGTGCCGCGCTTTGCAGGCTGACGCCAAGCCGCGGTTGCAAGACGCCAAAGCCGGAGACAACCATGTTTCGCGAATCGAGGACCGCCTGATTCAGCGGATGCGCCAGCGTGCCAACCATGCGATGGGCCGCTCCGCGGGGCAATTCCGTGTCAGCGTCGAGAGTAATCAGAAAACGCACGCGCGACAGCAGCGAAAGGTCGCCGACCTTGATGGGGAAGCTGTCATACTTGTGGCGCAGGAGCCTGGCAAAATCCATCAGCTTGCCGCGCTTGCGCTCCCAACCCATCCATGCCCGCTCACGCGGGTTATAAATGCGATGACGATGCAGGAACAGAAACGATCCGCGGCCCTGGGCCGCATATTTTTCGTTCAGCTTGCCGATCAGCTCTGCGCAGAGAACGATGCGCGGGTCGTCTTCGCTGGCCGGTTCCCTGGAATCCGGCAGATCGGTAAGCAGGGCAAAATGAAGATTGGGATCGCGATTTCCAAGGTAGAGGATTTCCAGGTGCTCGGCCATCTGACGCACCTGTGATTCATTCAGAAGCAGAACGGGTACGGCTACAACGGTGGCGCATTCCTCGGGAATGCCTTCGGAAAAATCGAGCTTGGGAAGAAGCTGCACCGGCATGAGCCATGTAGTCAGAGAGTTCATCAACTCCACGGCGATCTGCGAGCAGGGCAACAGGAGAACCAGCATCGTGAGCAGCCGACCCGACGCCACTTCAGAAACCCCGCCGATTAGAGCCAGCATCGTGGCCATTACCGCTATCGTGGCCAGGAATATGCCTGAAAGATAGTAGGCATTAGGATGCTGGCGCAGTAACAATGCGATCTTCAGACGCAAACCGGGACGAAACCCGACTTTGCGGTGCAGAAGTGTAACTCCCTCTCCCATGAGGTAATAACCAACGTGGCTGCGGCGCACAGCCAAACGAGGATCGACGCGGGTGGTTCTACTGGCGCGGTGTGCTTCCTGGGCTAGCGACAAGGCCTCAATGGCCACCTCCATTTCGCTCAAATCGGAATGGGCGGCAATCTCAGCGATGGCACTCCAGTATCGGTCGCGGCTTTCAAAATCCATCGAAGCGTAGGCGCCCAGCGGATCTTCTCGCAAGATGCGGTCTATCAGAATGCGCGGCTCAAGCACATCCTTCCAGGTTGTCTGGCCGACGTGGTGCAAACTGCGTACACAGTCAGCCACGCCGTAAACGCGGTCCGGATACCTGACGAGCTGAGAGGCCCGAGACGCGACCTCTTGTAATAGCAGCAGCTTAAGACAAGGGACCAGCGCCCATATTTCCCCTACATTGAGGACAATGGTTTCCTCGATCGAATCAAGGAACGCTGCGAAAGTAACAGCATCAAAACGAAAATCCAGTGCGCTGAGAAAGGCTTCAGTAATCGCGGCAACCCTGGGCACGACGGCGCCGCTTGCCGTGCGGACATGCGGAAAGTGTTTGACGTTGGCCAGATCCGCTGTATCTTGCAGCGCCGCGTGAAGAAGCCTGGTATTTTCCCGCAGCCAGCGAAGCTCCTCAGAAATCCCGATTTGCGCTGAAGATGTTTGCCGCCGGGATGTTTGCGCCGAGGGCAGCGAACCGGCGAGCAACGGCTGAAGAGCGCGCCGAACCGATTGCCTGCTGTGGGCAAAAGGGCGGGATGGGCCCGGTTCTTTGACAAGAATCAGATTTTCCGCCAACTCATCCGCAGCTGCGCGCACGCGCTCTACGCTCAAGCCTGACTCGGTTGGCGCTTCAGAGAAGCGCTCTCCCTCTGCGCAAACGATTTGAAGAAGCGTAGCCATTTTGATCCTATCGATAGTTGGCGGCCTGCATTTCGAACATTTCGGCGTAGCGGCCACCGAGGTTTGCCAATTCGTCATGGCTGCCCTCCTCGGCAATCCGCCCGCTATGGAGCACTACGATGCGATCGGCCATTCGGACCGTGGAAAACCTGTGAGAGATGAGCAGCGCAGTCTTGCCTTCGGTGAGCTCCGCGAAGCGGCGAAACACAGTCAATTCACTGCGAGCGTCAAGTCCTGCGGTGGGCTCATCGAGGATCAACAGTTGCGCTTCCCGCAGATAGGCGCGCGCCAGCGCGAGCTTCTGCCACTCGCCCCCGGAAAGATCGACCCCCGTTTCGAAACGGCGGCCGAGCATCTGGTCGTAGCGGCCTGGCAGCCTTTCAACCACCTCGTGGGCGAGGCTCTTGTGCGCGGCGATCCGGAGCAGTTCCAGGTTGTCGAGCTCCTCAATATCGCCGACGGCGATGTTCTCGCCGGCGGTCATCTCGTAGCGCATGAAATCCTGGAAGATGACTCCGATCTCACGATGCAGGGCATCCAGGTCGTACTCGCGAAGGTCCACGCCATCGAGCAGGATCTCGCCCTCAGTTGGGTCATAGAGGCGGGTAATCAGTTTTACGATGGTGGTCTTTCCCTCTCCGTTCTCGCCGACCAGGGCCACCCTTTCACCCGGATGGAGAGAAAAATTCAGGTTGCGCAGAATAAGGCGGCTGGTTCCGGGATAGCAAAACGAAACGTTGCGAAACTCGAATCCATGCATGATCGGTCGCGGGGCCGGCAATGCGTTTGGCTTGGAGCAGATCGTGGGACGCATTTCGAAGAAGGCCAGCAGGTCGGTAAGAAACAACGCCTGGTCGGCGATGCCTGACATGGTCGAGAACAACTGCTGGATGTTTCCGCTGACCTGCAGAACCGCGCCTGTCAGAGCGGTCATGGCGCCGACGCTGATGACGCCGCTCAGGGTGCGCCAGATGATAAAGACATAAGCTGCGTAGTAACCCAGCGTGCCCAGCGCCGAGAAAAGCAAACCTGCCAGCAGCCTGCGCCGGAGCAGGGCAATATTTTCGTCGTAAATCCTGCTCCACAGGCCGGTGAACCTGCCAGTCAGGAAATCCTTGAGTCCGAAAAGCTTAAGTTCTTTAGCCGCCTCTTTGCTTCCACCCAACACGCGCAGGTAGTCCAGATGCCGGCGAATCGGAGTCTGGCGGATGTTCTTGGAGTATTCAAGGAAAGCGAAGTGGCTCTCGCCCAGAAATGCAGGAAGCAGACCGGCAATCAGCAATAGCAGCAGCCAGGGCGAGAAACTGACGATGTATAGGGAAAGGGAGATCGACGTAACCAGTTGTTGCACGAGGCGCCCAATGGCTTGAATCATGGCCAGACGATCGGTGGCTTGTACTCGCGCCCGCTCCAGCCGGTCGTAAAACACCGGGTCCTCATAGGCCAGCAGGTCGAGTGCGGCGGCGTGCTCCATCACCTGAACACTCACGTGTTTCGAGTATTTATCGGCGAGCAGGGCGTCGAAATAATCGATGATCCGCGCAAGAACGCCGATCAGAATCGCCAGCCCAAACTCGGCCGCTACCAGCAACCAAAATTGCCGTGGCAGGGGTTGGTGGCCACTGACTGCATGGACGATGTAGTCCACGATCAACCTGGTGATGGCCAGCATGGCCAAGGGCAGGAGCGAGATAGCAATGCGGAACACCAATCCCGCCGCCACGACCGCCGGACCAGATCGCCACACGATCTTCAGCACCGGAGGTACGTTACGAAGTGCTGAGACACGTTCGTCCCAGGCGCCCCAAAAGCTTTTGTAATGGCTCATACGCTGTTTTTGCTCTTAAATCAGAGTTGCCGTGCTCAAACGAAGGGCTGCCACGTAGACGAAGTTAGTTACATAGATGCAAGGGAGACGCTCCGAGTTTGATCTTTGCTGCTGCTTACTACGGATGGCGGTCGGGCAAAGTGAACGCGTGTTCGTTATGGCCGATCTTTCGGGAACTCGGATTGACTACCTGGAAGGTACCCGTAAGACCTTCGGTGGAGTTGGGCGCGATCCACACATCGTAGGTGCCCGATGGTATGACCCAGCGCATGTGAGTATCGTAGGAACCCAAGTCGTTGGCGTTCACGGCAAACGTGAGAGTTTTTTTCTCGCCGGGTTTGAGGGTAATGCGCTGAAAACCCTTCAACTCACGCACAGGACGCGAAGTAGGCGCTAACCGATCATGAACATACAGTTGGACAACTTCTGTACCGCTGCGCCGGCCTGTGTTCTCAATATCCGCCTGGACTTTCAGAGTTCCGGTGGATGTGGCCGAATGAGTCAGTATTTTAAGGTTGGTGTAGCGAAAGGTAGTGTAGGTAAGCCCGTAGCCAAACGGGAACAAAGGCAGCAAACTCTCGTCAATATATCCGGTATGCCAGCGATCAGGAGAAGTAGGCCGACCGGTGTTGTTGTGGTTGTAATAAAGAGGGATCTGGCCCACCGAGCGCGGCCAAGTCATCGGCAGCCGGGCAGTAGGCGCTGCGTCGCCAAAGAGAATATCAGCAATGGCATTGCCCGCCTGTACGCCCGGGTACCACGCCTGCACAATTGCCCGCATATGGTCATTTGCCCAGCGAATATCCAAAGGACGTCCGCTCTCGATCACCAGCACAACCGGCTTTCCGGTTGCGGCCACTTGCTCCAGCAGATCTTGTTGCCGGCCGGGAAAATCTAGAAAGGCCCGTGAGCTGGCTTCACCTGTCATTTCGGCCAGCTCGCCCAAAAAGATAATTGTCACGTCGGCCTTTCGCGCCGCGTCAACGGCTTCCACAATTCCAGCGGGCCCGGCTGTGGTGTTGTCGCGGGCAACGCCGGTTGCTGTCAGCGGTGCGGGTGCGCCTGTGGCCGTTGCAGCCGGCGGATGCTCGAATGAAGGGATGTCTACTCCCTTGACATAGATTACCTGCGCCTGCGGGAGCATTGTCTTGATGCCAACCAGTGGCGTGATTACGTCCTCCACGCGGCCCTGGGCGGCCCAGGAGCCCAACTGGTCGCCCTTGTTGTCCGCAAGCGGACCAATGACCGCAACTGTCCTCAGTGACTTACTCAACGGTAGGAGCCCGCTTTGATTCTTCAGCAGAATCATGGATTCCTGCGCCGCTCTGCGCGCAAGCTGCAGGTTCTCAGGCGTAAGCTCCGCAACGTGTTCGCGTTCGGGATCGGTGTAGGGATGCTGAAACAAACCAGCTTCCAACTTCAGGCGGAGAACGCGCCTTACAGCCTCGTCCAAACGTTGCATGGGCAACCTGCCTGGAGGAAGTGACAGCAAGCTGCGGTAGACGTCGTCGGCCATATCCATATCCACTCCGGCAATCAGCGCTATCGAGGCTGCCTGCTGGTCACTCGACGCAACGCCATGCGCCATCAACTGCTGGACTGCTGCATAGTCGCTGACCACGAGCCCGTGAAAGTGCCATTCACCTCGAAGAACATCGGCGATAAGGTGCGAGTCTGCGCTGGCGGGAACATCGTTGATATCGTGAAGGCCCGTCATGATAGTGCCTACGCCTTCTTGCACAGCAGCGTGAAAAGGCGGCAGGTATACTTCGCGCAACAATCGTTCCGGCGCATCGGCCGTGTTGTAGTCCCGGCCGCCTTCCACCGCGCCATAAGCGGCGAAATGCTTTGCGCAGGCGATCAGGCTTTGCAGGTCAGCGATGTCTTGTCCCTGAAATCCCCGAACCCTCGCGGCGGCTATGGCCGAAGCCAAATAGGGGTCCTCGCCCGCCCCTTCGACCATGCGACCCCAGCGCGGATCGCGGGTGATGTCCACCATCGGAGCAAAAGTCCACTTCACTCCAGCGGCGGTCGACTCGCGGGCGGCAACGCGTTCGATTTGTTCAATCAACGTTGGGTCGAAACTGCTCGCGGTGGCAATGGGGACAGGGAAAATCGTTCGATAGCCGTGTATAACGTCGTAGCCAAAGAGCAGCGGGATCTTCAATCGCGTTTGCTCCATGGCGACGTGCTGCGCGGCATTTGTATCCTCCGCGCCGGTGACGTTGAAGAGCGAACCAGCCTTCCCTTCGCGGACCAGCTTGAGTGTCTCTGGAGTGGCCGAAGTGTACTGCGTCAGTTGGCCTATCTTCTCTTCCAAGGTCATCTGATGCAGCAAGACATCAACGGTGTGTTCGATGCCGGCTGTAGCTGCCGGACGCTCTTGTCCCAGGGCGGCACACGAGAAGCCAAGTAGGACCAGAAATAACACTAGGGGTCGGTGAATGTTTGCTCTCTTAACCAAGTCTTATGTACCGGCTGCAAACTACGCTTGTGGTCATTGTGATGAAGGTTGCTTTGCTGTGAGTTGGAAAGAGTTGACCATAGGTGTTGCCAGCCCCGATACAGCTTTTTGACCGTATAACGGTTTAGCAAACCGCCGCCTTCAGCATTGCATTCAAAAGGAAATACTCTGGCGGGGGATTAAGTTATTCACTTTCCCTGGGGCGTGCATCTTGGGTCGGCGATTTCAACCCGCCGGTTCTTCATGCGGCCTTCATCAGTGTTGTTATCGGCGACGGGCTTCGTCTTGCCGTAGCCTTTCGCCGTCATCCGCCCGGCGGCGACGCCATGTTGCGTCAGCCATGCCATGACCGAGTTGGCCCGCGCTTCGGAAAGCTTCTGGTTGTAATCATCCCCGCCCACGTTGTCCGTGTGGCCCTGAACTTCAATCTTCAGTGACAAGTTTGCCGCCATCAGTGCGGCCACCTGCCCCAGCGGACCATCTGACGCCGGTTGCAGCGTCGCCTTGTTGAAGTCGAAGAGCACGCCATAGAGCGCCACATGGCATTGCGTCGCGAGGCTGGCCTTCATCTGATTGGGCGCCGCTTCCTTGCCAACGCGAATCACATACTCCGAGCCGTGATCCAGCAAATATGCCCAGATGTTGCGCCCGTTCTTGCTGTAGTGAGCGACGATGACTTCGTGGTTGCCGGATTCGTACTCGATGGACCAGCCCGCTTTCGACAAGGCATCGTGATACACCCGGGCAAACAGCACTTTCGAGAGACCTTGCAACTGGTAGCCCCTGTCCATCGAGCCGTTGGCGACGATTTCATCCTGGTTTGCGCCTTTGGGCGTCAACCGGAACGGCGTCTCGGATTCGCTGCCGCCTTTGGCCACCGACCCGGGAAGCGGCGACAGGTAAGGGAAATCCTCTTTTCGCGGATTCACCTTCTCGGGGATGGACGCCGGCTCCTTCAAGGTCAGCGAGATGGGTGGAGGCACCAGCTCGATGATCTCCATCTCAAGCCTGGTTGCGGGATTATCCGTGCCCGCGTTAGCCCACGCCTCAACTCCGTTCTGGTTGTAATGCAGGACGATCAGCATACCGCCATTGGGATTCTCCGAAACAACCGTCCATCCGGCTTTCAACGCGTACGGCTTCACCGAAGCCCATAGCCCGGTGCGATTCCCACCAAAGCCCGGGACGTCCACCGTAAGCCACCAGCGGTGGCCGTACCTCTCCACTTGGTTATCGCCATACCTGGGGATCGTCGCCACGTTCCAGGTTTCGGGCGGGTCATGATGAATCGTGCCCCAATGCGTCATGAATGCGGCCTCAGCAGGGTAATCGGGCAGCTGGCCCAGGCAAGGAATTGACAGGAGGAGAGCAACCAGCGTGATCCAAATTCGAACAATTGAAATTGACATGCGGGCATTTTACGCGGCTTAGCGGGGAATTCAACAGGAGAAGACGCGTCGTATGGCATGTTGTAGTTTCGAATGCCCCTAAACTGAGAAAGCAAAGAACTTAAGCTCTGACTTGCAGAAAAGCGGCAACAAGGGTGTTTTGCTAATTGAGTGAATTCAGTGAACTCTAAAGACGAAGTTTCTACCAGGCGCATGGGCCGGCGTTCCTTCAGGGGTGGGCGGCACAGTGAACTCATGCAACGACTTGCCCGGCTCCCACGCGCGAAACGAGCCTTCGTTGCATGTTCGATAATTCCAAATTGAGGTCCGATCTAAAGTCGGCGATGTTCTCAATTCGTCCCAACGGTGATGCTGTCCAGCCCAGGGGCATAACCCGCAGGATTGGGATTGGTGATCACGATCTTGTTTGCTCCGGCATTCAGTTGTACGGAGACCAGGGCAGGCACCGGCGAATCGAAGGTGCTGCCGTTTACCTTGAGGACGATGGGCGGGCTGTTGTTGACGTAGATATAGAACGTGCGCGGGCCGCTGGTGGTGTAGTCGATCTCGAGTTGATATGTGCCTGCCTTTGCGACCCTAACCGCGGGAAACGTAACAGCGTTCTGGTGGCCGCCACCGTAGTTTCCTACGTAGGCACCACCGGAGCAGAGACTGCAGCCGCCGACGCTAGCCGTGCCGCTGAGTTGTGCCGCCTCCGCCTCGTACGTCGTGAAATTCCGGGCGACCGCACTTCCGTCACCGGAGATGACGATACGATCGAGATCCGGCGCGTAGGTTCCGGGATTGCCGAAGGTGATCGTATTATTACCCGACAGGAGAGTGACCGGCACGGTGGTGGCTTGTGGCAGGTTGAAGCTGCCTCCCCCCATGTTCAACGTCGCCGGGTGGGTTCCGTTCACCACGTACACTAGAGCCCGCGGTCCTTGTGTCATCGCGTCAACTTCCATGCGGTAGGTTCCAGCATTCTTTACGTAGACGTTAAAGGTCGCGGTATTCGTGCTGCGCGACGCCCCAAGGTAGCTCACCTTCGCTCCACCAGAACAGGCGGAGCAAGAAGAGACAAACGTGGCGCCCCTGAGCGTTGCGGACTCTGCTTCATAGACCTGGCCGACGGGCTCCGTGACTGCGCCCAACGGAGTGACCTTGAACAAGCGTGAGCCGTGGCCAACGATGGTCGTGGTGAATGCACCGGCCGAGGGACCCAGGTTGGTATGGCTCCACACATCGCGCACCGCCAAGGCGTGGCTGAAACCGAGATCGCTCCAGGGAATCGTAACTTTGCTCGCCAGACCATTCAGGTTGTAGAGAGCAACATAGATACTGCCATCCGCTTGCTTCGACATCCATACGGGTTGCGCGCCGCCAGTCACCTGCACGGCCGGGAGGCCGGACTGATCAACGGCGATGAGTTCGTCGTTCGTGAAGGCCGACTTGGCGAAATTATCGAGTTTGGTGAGGTCTCCCCCGAGATATAGGGGGGAGTTCGCCATGGCCCAAATAGTAATCGCAGTTTGTTTCTCCACGGCAGAGAGGCCATCGAGCGTGCCATCGCCGACGTCGAGCGTATCCATGTCATTCCACCCGAGCGTGGTGCTGGTTTCATGCTCCCAGCCCACATCGTCGTACTCTCGTAGCACGATACGCGGCCAGTTAGTTAGAGTGGCACAGCGGCCTTCGCACTCGACATCGTCGTCAACGCGGCGCGCGTTCGACCACTCTTGCCACACGGAGGCATAGTCCTGTGAGAGCTGCCAGGAGACAGTAAGCCAGATGGGGCGTCCCGTTTTGGCAATGGCGGTCGACCATGCTCGAATGTCGGCTCGGTTATCGATGGAGAGATCGTTTACGTAAGAGCCCGGCGTAACAGCGTCGAGTTTGATGAAATCGAAGCCCCAAGACGAGAAGAGCTCTACGATCGAGTCAATGTATTCCTGCGCTCCCGACTTGGTGAAGTCGATTTTATCGTGGTATGGATTGGGCGGGTTGGCTGCAAAGGCGTTGCCTTTGGCAAGCGGAATCACGACGATATCGCGCGTGTGGTACGGCGTGCCGAGGATGGGATAGTTGCCGTCGACCGCCGGCTGTTCGATGCCCGGAATCCAGTAGATACCCGCCTTCTGCCCATTGGCGTGAATATGATCCACCATTGCCTTGATGTCAGGGAACGTCGCGCGATTCGGGATGGGCCTCCCATTCTGGTCGAAGCTACCCTGCCAACCGGAATCGAGATTGATATAGACGAAGCCGTGGTTCTGCAAGCCCGATGCTCGGAGTGCGTCAGACTGCGTGATCATGTTCGCTTGCGTGAGGAAGTTGCCTTGGATGGTTTGCTGGCTGAAACTGCTCCAGCCGAGATAGGGTTTATCTCCGGAGTTATTGACTTGTGCGCTCGCGCAGGGCCAGAAAGCTACAACCCCTGTGATCACGGTGAGAAGGGAGAGATACTTCGGTCTCATACGATCACGTCCTCTTAAAGCACTAGGAGTTACCGCCTCAGTAGACAGGAAAACTCGTCCGCTAGAAAAATGGCAACGTGGAGTACACGATTTGGCCGTTAAATATGTAACCGTCTTCGTAAAAGTTTGTCAAGATGTCTTTTTTCACGAGCGGTTTTTGGTTGTTTGCAGTTGCGTGTTTGCCTGATAAAAGCCCGCAATTGTCAGACCAACCTAATCGCGGCGAGCGGTAGGCATAGAGAAGATTTTTCTTACATTGGCCGTGGCCAGCTGGATCGATCTGCCAGATCAGGATTTTGGCGAGTCACAATCTCCAGAATGGCTGCGATCACCTTATCGGCGGATTCTTTGACTGTTTCTCGCGCCGTATCGCATACTACTTCAGGCGCCAGCGGTTCCTCGTAAGGATCGTCAATTCCGGTAAACCCCTGGATCTCGCCAGCACGGGCCCGCTTGTACAGACCTTTTGGGTCCCGTGTTTCGCATACGCTGAGCGGGGCATTCATATACACCTCTATAAAATTACCGATCTTCCGCCTTATTTCATCGCGCGCAGCGCGATACGGCGAGATTGCTGCAACCAGCACTACGACTTCATGAGCACTGAGGAGTTCCGCCACAAATCCGATCCTGCGAATATTCTCGTCTCTATCCCGTTTGCTAAAACCAAGGTCGCTGTTCAGTTGTTTTCGCACAACATCGCCATCTAACATCTCAACCCTGATACCGCGCGCCAATAGTTCGGTAAATACCGCATTGCAAACAGTGGTCTTGCCGGAACCGCTCAAGCCCGTGAACCATACGGCCAGCCTGCGGGGTTTCAGCCCCGGCCCGCGATAAAATCCTGCATAGGGTCCCATCGGCGCAGTTTGAATGCTTCAACAATTAGAGGAGCACTTCGAAGATACTGCCCTCTGCTTCCGAAGAGAGTACCACGGCCCGATGATGGGCGGAACTTCCGTATCCCGCTAGATCGCAAAATGTATTTCCGGAGTTATGGCAATAGAGCAGTTACCATATTATTGTTTCGAAAAAAAAGGACGGGTAAGGACCGATAAGACCTGCCCGCCACGTTCGATAATCTGTTTTCAGGAGCCTTTGTGCAGCCGGACGATCTCACCGAATGGACGCCAGTTTCCCTCCGATGGGAGCGCTCCGGGCCCGTGATCGATTGGCGACGGATGAACGAGCGCCGTTTTGTCGAGCCGTTCTTTGACCAGACCATTCATCAGCACCAGCAGGAAATGCCTGACGCAAACTTTACAACGTCTGCTGAAACGCTGTTGGCGCATTCGGTCCCGGCACGGCCGCCGACAGGTTTCATCTTCCATGCCTCCCGCTGCGGCTCCACGCTGGTGGCGCAGATCCTGGCATCTTTGCCGCAGAACATCGTGCTGTCGGAGCCTGCGATTGTAAATCAAGTGCTTTATCCCAAGCCCTGCGGGAGTTCGGCCACGGATGCAGATCAGGCGAATTTGCTTCGAGCCGTCATTGAGGCATTGGGCCGTCCCCGCCATGGGGGAGAGCAACAATGTTTCATCAAGTTCTCAAGCAATGCCATCGCGAAGATGCCGCTCATCCGTCGCGTGTTTCCTGACGTGCCCTGGATATTTTTGTACCGGGAACCAGTGGAGATTATGGGAGCGTATCTTCGTTTTCGCCTCGACCGTTTGCCGCCGGGGATTGCCGATGCCGGCCTGGTAGAGGGCGATCCCGCGGAACTGGCCGAGTTGCGCCCCGAAGAGTTCTGGGCGCGTGTGCTGGCAGCACGGTTCTCCGATGCGCTCAAGTTCTACCAGCCCGGCAAGACCTTACTGATGAACTACGCGCAGCTCCCCGAAGCCGCCTTGAGGCCAATGCTGGAGTTTTTTCGCACTGCGTGCTCTCCGCAGGACATTGAGCAGATGCGCAGGGCAGCCACACGGAATGCCAAAGAGCCTTCTAAAAAGTTCCACAGCGACAACGATCAAAAACGCCGCGCCGTGCCAGAGAGCGCACAAGCGTTTGTGGAACGGCTTATCATGCCGCAGTACCGGCGCCTGGAGTCACTCAGGACAGTCGGGTCGTCGGACTCGGCTTCTGTAGTTCGCCAAAACTCTGATCTGACGTGATTTCAACAGTTACCACAGATCAACCTGACGAGGCGTCTGCTACAGTCTGGTCATGTTTCGCCGCGAAGCCCGCCGGCGCCGGCGGGACCTTGGGCTGGTTGTGACAGCCCTGGGCGTTCAACTGTTGTCCCAGGCTGCTGCGCAAAAACCAGTTGTGACGCAGAAAACGCATAGCAGAAACAGGCAGATGTTGTTATCGCTGGGACCCGGAAAATCGGCACGGCGATGCTCCTGTTCGATCCTGAGTTGATTTTGCCCGCTACTCCATCAAAAAGCGCGGACGCAACTCGTAAAAATTGTGCGCAAGGAAGTGCCCCGCATCTCTGCTCATTCTCCCGTCTGAGCGCACCTCCACCCCACCACGCGAAACCCGCGCGTGTTGGGGCCCGGGGGCGGCTGGGCCACACAGCTCTCGTCGGGCGAAACTCTTTGTACTATCCGACAATTCCCAGTCAAGTTACAGCTTTCCGATTTCTCACTTCGGGGTCATGTCAACCGTGTCTATCACTTTCGGCATCGTTCCCCGGAACGAATTCAGGTCTACGGTCGGCGCCGGGTACTGCCATTCCTCGGGGGCGACCGAGAAGAGTTGGGGTTGCAGCGGCGGCAGAGGGCCGGACAGCAGCGGGGCATCCTCTGACACCATGACTACCGCATAGCTGGAGCCGGCGCCGACAGCGCGGTCTACCCACAGGGGATAGAAATGATAGATGTTCTTACGCGCCAACGCGGGTCCCCGCTGCTGCACGTAACCGCTGGCGGTGTGATAGTCTCCGTAGAAATATTCCGTTTTTGACTTTTTGGCGTAACCGTTGGCGGCCACGGTAAGGTCGGCCTCAGGGGCAATATCGAAGTCGGACGAATAATGTCCCAGGCTAACGATGAACCGGCCGCGAATCTTCGCTCTCTGGGTGTGAGTATTCACGTCCATCCAGTAGAGCAGCACCGGCCCCGCCCCGAGATCGATCGCGGTCACGTCCATCACGTAACTCTCCGGCGATTCGGTCACAGGAACGATGGCTTTGATTTCGCTAGAGGTGCCGGAATCTTGCGGGTCATAGAAAAAAACGCTGTAGCCGTTGGTGCGCGTCTTGTCTGTCTTGCCTTGGTTGACGAGTGTAGGATAGGCCAGCAACATACCCCGCGAATCACCGGCCCGCGCAATCACCGTGTTTCCCCAGATGTTGGCAAGCATGTACTGATCAGGAGACGGTTTAGGATCGAAGTTGGCGGCTTTGGAAAAATCGCCGTATTTGCTGGTCAGGGGATGGGCCGGCCCAAAGTCGAGCTTGCCGCCGGAGTGATCGGCAAAGATCACGTCATTGGAATAGGCAAAAACGACGCGTTTCCCTAGAGAAAGAATGCCGGTCCGCCACCAGGCGGGGCCTTCGATGAAACCCATGCTCTGCCAGGAAGTCCCGTTGTCGGAGGAACGCGCGACCAGCGTCTTGTCCAGGTCGGTGTTGCTCACAATCCACTCGCCTTTTTTGTTCGTCGAACCCTCGTTGCCCTGACAGCGAAAGGTGAGATACAGCGTGCCGTCCGCGGGATCGAGCTTCGTCAGCGGCCCATCGGACCCGCCCATGTAGTAGTGATCGAACTTATCCAGCGGCGGCCTGGGATAGGCGCAGCTGCCGTCTTCCATCGCGGCGGAGTCCACCTTCGAGATGTAGTGGAAGTTCGCGCCGCAATCCGTCGAACGCCACACCATCAGCACTCCTCTGGCCCCTGGGCCAAAGCTGCTTTTGGCTTCCGGACGGTAGGCAATGTCCCACCATCCCGGCTTTTTTTCCAGCGGCGCTTTGGTCGCGCCCAGGGTAAGATACAGCACCGAGCCGTCCGCCAGGGCGATCAGGTCATGGTCGTTCGTCGGGAAGGCGTAATCGTCCGAGTTGGGCATCAAGTCAAAGGTGGAGACAATATCCGGCTTGTTCCCCGACAGGTGGCGTGCGTAAACGATCGAGTGCGGCGGACGCTGCCAGTCGTCGCTGATCAGCAGCATTCCCGAGGGACAAGCGGAGTTTGTCCCCGGTAGAAGCACCGTAGACTGACTTTCCCCGGGCCCGCGCCCGCTGAAAGGGACCGTTTGCACGCTGCCCACGGTGTAGTGCACGGCCGAAGGCGCCGGTGGAAGATTAGGCTGGTTATGACAGCCCTGGGTATTCAGGCGTTGGACCAGTTGATCGGCCCACGCGTTGTTGCCGGCATTGGTCGCTTGCGAGTATTGCTGCTTAAGCGCATCGCAATTCGCCGGCCCGTTAGGCTGTCTCACCTGCGCGATTCCAGTCATCACACAGAAAACGCTCAGCAACCCCAGGTAGATACTCTTGTTGGAAGAGAACTGGAAGATCGTCATAGGCGAACACTCCTTCTCGATTCTTGGCTGGTTTTTGCCCGCTACTCTAGCAAAAAAGGAAAGCATGAACAACCGGCTGGTCGCCCGCGGCCGCGAGTGCGGCCAACGAGAAAGCCGTCTCGTTTCGGGCTTGTCGATTAGTCGGAAATCACCAATCTTCAGAACCGGACTACTGAAAGGCAGGCCGGAGAAAAACCAGGCTCTATGGCGCGTGCAATGCTCTCTTAAGGCGGTTTTTCCTTTGCCAACTCGCGGAACTAGCCCGGAAAGCAGACTATGCGCACGTATTTAGAGAAAGGTTGGGTTCGCTGCAGACTGTCTGGCGGGGGAACAGTCAATTCGAACCCTCACTCTAGTTTTGGATTGGGCTTTTCGATTCGTTTTACACAAGCACGCTTGGTTGAAGCTTCCTCGAAGCCGACTTCTGGACAACGTCGTCGGAATCCGCCTGAAACGCAACATCCGGTTAGCCCGTGATCGCTCAAAATAGGGCCGGTCAGCACTGCCGACTCCTCGTTTTTGAACCCGATCCAGGAGAAAAGCTGTCTATGACAGACTGGTTCGCTTGCCCTGTCCTACACGTGGCCGACGTTGAGGTCTCGCTTCGCTTTTACAATTACGCGATTCTCAATGAGCGGGGTTGTTGGTTGCCATGGGTTGGTCCAGTACTTCGCGCACTTTGGCTGCTAGTGAGGCGGGGGTGAAGGGTTTTGGTAGAAAGAAGGTGCCACTGTCGAGCTCTACATGGTGAACGATGGCGTTGGTGGCATATCCCGACATGTACAGGACCTTTGTGTCAGGGCTGCGGGCGACCACCTGACGGGCAAGTTCGCGGCCACCGATTCCCGGCATTACCACGTCGGTTAATAGCAAATGAATGGGACCCACGTTGTGCTCAAACAGAGAGCTAACTGTCGACGCACTCTCTGCGACCAGCACGGAGTAACCACAAGCCGCCAGCACGGCTCTTGCCAGCTCTCGAACCAGATGATCGTCCTCGACCAGCAAGATGGTCTCGTTCCCCCGTATTCTCGTCGCTGACACGTGCTCGCCTGTAATCGTTTCGGCGGGTGCATCCACCCACGGAAGATAAATCTTGAATGTTGTGCCTCGCTCCAGCTCACTATAGACCCAGATATTGCCGCCGCTCTGCCTCACGATGCCATACACCATCGACAGACCCAGGCCAGTCCCTTTGCCCAGTTCCTTGGTCGTAAAGAAAGGGTCGAAGACGTGCGCCAAGGTATCGGAATCCATGCCTGTGCCCGTGTCACTGACTGCCAGCATGACATAACGCCCCGGACGGACGGTTGCGTGTTCGCGCGCGTACGTTTCATCAAGATCTGCGTTGGCCGTCTCCAGTGTGAGCTTGCCGCCTTTGGGCATGGCGTCGCGGGCATTCAATACCAGGTTCATAATCACTTGCTCGATCTGGCCGGGGTCAGCTTTGACCGAGCCTAGATCGGGCATGGTGGAAATCACCATTTCAATGTCTTCGCCGATCAGGCGACGCAACATCTTGTCCAGATTCAGCACCAGAGTGTTCAGCTTAAACACTTTGGGTTCGAGCACCTGCCGACGGCTGAAAGCCAGCAGTTGACTGGTGAGCGCGGTTGCTTTCTGTCCTGCTTCAGCAATTCGTTCGACATTACTTCGCAGTTCCTGGTCCAGTTTACTGTCCAGAGCCATCTGGCTGTACCCTCGTATGACGGTCAACAGGTTATTAAAGTCGTGCGCAACGCCGCCCGCAAGCTTGCCAATAGCTTCCATCTTCTGAGCTTGACGGAGCTGATCCTCCAGGTGTTTGCGCCCTGTAATGTCCTCGCACACGATCAGCACCACCAGACTCCCGTGGCGGTTGGGTACTGCCCGCGCCGTTTCCTTCACCCACATCAGGTGTCCATCCCGGTGCACTTTACACAGTTCCCAGTGATACACATGTTCTGGATGGGCTACACACTCGCTCAATTGGTGGGTAGCGTTCGGATAATCTTCTTCCGCAAATACCTGCGAGACTGGTTTGCCTACCAGTTCCTCCGGCACATAGCCAAGTTGCGCTGCACCGAACTGGTTGACCGACAGCACAGTCCCGGAGGGATCAACCGTAAAATACATCGTGGGTGTGTCTTCGTAGAGAGCGCGGAATCGCTCCTCACTCTCGCGTAGTTGCTCATTGGTTTCGCTGAGCTCGGCGGTACGTTCAGATACCTGTTGTTCCAGACCTTCCTTGTATCGGAGCAGCTCCTGTTCCGCCCGCTTGCGCTCGATATTCTCTGCCAGCAAGTCTCTCGTCCGCTCATCCACCAGCCGCGCCAATGCCTGGCTCTGAGCCCGCAAATGTCGAGTACGCAAAAGGTAGGCGCTACTTCCGGTAAAGACTATGCTCAGGATGCACAGCGTATAAAACCACCAGGTTCGCCAGAAAGGTGGCAAAACGAGCACTCTCAACGACGCCGCTGAATCTTTGCTCCAAACTCCGTCGCTGTTTGAGGCCTTGACCCGCAAGACGTAGGTCCCAGGATCGAGGTTGGTGAAAGTCACCTGTCGCTTTTCACCCAATTGTATCCATCGATCGCTCAGGCCCTCCATGACATAGGCATAGTGGTTACGTCGGGGGAGCGTGTAATCCAGCGCGGAGAAGTCGATCGAGAAGATCTTGTCCTGGAACGAGAGGGTGATGTGGTCGAGCGTCGATAGGGACTGAGGCAGCTTTGCAGGCTGATTAAAGACGCGCAAGGAAGTGAAGACCACGGGCGGGGCGTAGCCATTCGGCTTGATTTCGTCGGGGTCGAAGTCATGGAAGCCGTCCAGGCTTCCAAACAAGATACGTCCATCGCGTGTCTTCAGGCTCGCACCAAGTTGGAACTGAAGGGTCTGTAGCCCATTGGCCAAATCGAAATTCACAATCTTTCCAGTAGCCGGATCAAGGCGCGACAGGCCTTGGTTTGTGCTCAGCCACAACTGTCCAGAGGAGCCTTCTTGAATGCCGTAGATGACATTACTGGGGAACTCCCTATAGCAAGTGAAGGTGGCTGTCTCCAGATCCAGCCGATTTAGGCCTCCGCCGATGGTGCCCACCCACAATCGGCCATCCCTGTCCTCGTGAAGTGCCACCACACTGTTGCTGCTGAGGCTGCGAGGGTCACTGTCGTTGTGTCGGTAGTGGAGCAAGCCGCTGCTCCCGCGCCGGAGAAGGTCCAGCCCGCCGAGGATACCGATCCACAGGTTTCCCCGCCGGTCAAATAGAAGAGCCCGCACACTGGGTTCGCCCAAATCGTAGTGTGCGGTTACGGTTCCCAGGCTGGGATCGAAGCGGTCTAGACCGACGTTGGTGCCGAGCCAGAGTGCGCCCGCCTGATCCTCTGCAATAGCCCAAACCTCGTCGTTGGCAATGCTTCTGGGATCATTGAATCGATGCTTGTAGATCACAAAAGTCCCCCGCCGGGGATCGAAGCGGCACAACCCTCCGCGATATGTACCAATCCAAATGCGGCCGCGACGGTCTTCGTGAAGCGTGAGAACCCACGAGTCCGGCATGCCCGAGGGAAGGCGATAGCGAACGAAATTGCCCGTCTTGCGCTCAAAGCGATTGAGCCAGCCTCCCTCCGTGCCCACCCAGATACGGCCCGCGCTGTCCTCGAAGAAAGATGAGACGGCTGAATCGCTTAGGCTGGAAGGGTCGGTGGCATTGTGAGTAAAGTAGTTGAAGGCGCTGGGTGGCTTCTTGAGAACACTCGCTCCACCCAAGTGCGTGCCCACCCAGAGTTGGCTCTGACTATCTTCAGTGATGGTACGGACCGTATTTTGGCTCAAAGACGCAGGGTCCGCGGTGTTATGGACCAGAGCCACAAAGTGGTCGGAAACAGGGTCATATTGCAGCACGCCAGCTCCGTCCGTGCCTATCCAGAGCGTGCCTGAGCGATCCACGAATACACAGGTCAAGTGATCGGTTTGAAGACTCTTTGGGTCTCCGGGCTTGTGTTGGTAATGGCGGAAGATTCCTGTCCTGTGATCCAGCACGCTCAGCCCACCACCATAGCTGGCAACCCAGATGTCACCGGCATTATCTTCTGCAAGGCCCCAGATTTCATCGTTGGCCAGACTTCGTGGGTTACGCGGGTCGTGGCGATAGTGAAGAAAATGACCGCTACCGTTCTCCAGCAGATCTACGCCGGCGTCGAAAGTCCCGACCCAGAGTCGGCCTCTGCGGTCGCGGAGGAGCACGGAAACTTCATGACCGCCGAGGGTTGTCGAGTCATTGGAACGGTGTAAATAGTGGCGCCACGCGCCCGTGGTGGCATTGCGTTCGAAGAGACCATCTCCTTGGGTTCCCACCCAAAGGGTCCCGTCGGCGTCCTCGATGATACTGGTTACCTTTTGCTGAATAGAGGGGATAGCAGTGAAGGTCTCGGCGCGACGGTCGAAAAGGCTGAGGCCAGCCCATGTCCCGACCCACAGCCGACCCTGACGATCTTCGTGCAGCGCTGAGACTTCGTCATCCTGGAGACTCTGCGGATCCCGCGAGTCGTGTCTGAAGACGACGAATGTGTATCCGTCGTAACGGTTCAGGCCCTCTTCGGTACCAAACCAAAGGAAGCCCACGTGGTCCTGGAGGATGGCCTGTACTGTGCTCTGAGACAGGCCTTGCTCGACAGAGAGGCGGGTGAAGCGCGTAGCCGGTGCTGAGCCGAGTTGCGCAGGCAGCACGACCACGACCAAGATCAGCACGGTAGCAAGCGAGAGGCGGGCCAGCCGGAAATAGAGTTTCCGCACTGAGCGGTTAGTACCAGCGAGACACCGTGTACTGCTTAGCGTGCCGGAAACAGCTCTGGCCATCACATTTTTCAGCAGCCTCATAAACACTTTCCTTAGGTGAGAGCAACTGATACCGGGCGTGCACCTTAACTGATCGGAGAGGGTCCAACCAACCACCGTCACCCACGTCGGCCAATGATGGCAACAGGGGCTTACGCAGGCGGAAATAGATCGAATGGCTTCAGCTTTTGAGCACGAAGATTAAAGCGCTAATTCGTAGTCAGCAGCAGGAAACAGTTCGAAAGAATTGTAAATGATCCTTGCCGTTCAGATCGTAGCTGAAGAGCTGGCCATTCCATTGGAGCAGTTCCTGGTCAGCAATATTGCTATTGGCCAGGAACGTATATTCCGAGATGATAGCTTTTAGCCGATTCGCAAACAGAAGAAATCCTCTTCAGAGCGTCGCGTAGCCCGGGTTGAATTGGCAGCTCCGCCAATTTGTCCACCTCAGAGTTCAGCTTCGGCACTTCGTCCGAACTCATTATGGCCCCGCCATCGGTCGCCCCAGCAACCCTACTAAGAATCGGCCAATTCGTGGGATTTGTGCGAATTGCCGCCCAAAGCTCGTCGGCTTCTTCATCGGTAATCCAGTAGTGAATCGCGCGATCGTACCGAGAGGTTGATATCCTTTCGCGAGAATATTTGATAGGGTCGGCGGCAAGCACAACTCCTCTACCCGGGCCCCGCTGGTCGTGAATTAGTGGAAGTTCCAGGATATCATTAGAGGTCGTTATTCCCAGGCTGGGTCGATCCTTGAGTCCAAGTTGCTCCTCCAAATATGTGGCCATCTTCGGCATAGCTTGAACAACTCGCGATTTATACTCATTGGCATCAATTTGCGGTGAGTTGCTCCAGTCCACGGGAACACCGAATCTTCGCAAGTGGTTCTCCAATTCCGACATCTGCTGAGGCGTAGCATTTTCCCCTGACGTGCCCTTAATAAAGGGAGATTCTCCTCTACTCACATTTGGCTGAACAACGAGACAACGCCGAGGCAAGCTTACGAACGTTCCCCACTGAAACGGTCCTGGATAGCTCGCTAGTACCGGTACAATTTTCCTGAATGCGGGTGATTCTATCCAGCAAATATGTGGGAACTCAAACGACATGTACGGACCGCCATCTACAACCGTAATGGGATGCAGTCGGCTTACTACGTCAAGGACGGGCTTCGCCTCTGAGAGATCAAGGCCACGGGTTTGCGAATAAGCACACATAGCGCTAAAAACCAGCAGCAACGCAATGACGGTCTGGGTGGAGTCTCTTGCTTTTGGCATGTTGAACCCTACTCAATCGGATAACTGGTAACTGGTTCACAGTTCTTGTTAAGAACAAGCCGGTTCCTATTCGTCGGGATTAATATCCATCTTTCGATGAACTTACCGAGGAACGTACCCTTAACCTTGTGTCTTGCATCTCCAATGGCAAATGCAACGTCTCTTTGGTTGCCAACTATTCCGAGTTCCAGCGGATTGAACCTTTTTTCAAAGACGTACGCACCTTTTGACTCAGTCCAATCGCCCATTGCAAGCGTAAGAGCATTATACCGTTCGATGCCTGCCCAATTCTGATCTGCAGTCCCTGGACGATCTGAACGGTACTGGCTGTTGATCGCGCCGTTCTCGTCGAACCATTCCGCGTCCGGCCCCTTTCCGTTTACTAGCGTGAGCATGTGCTGCGACTCGATGTGGCGCCGTATGGTCTTTCCGTCGTTTCCGATTCGATTGTAATCTAAGACCTTTCCTTGGCAGGGTCGGCATCCCTTGCCCACCAATGGGTTTGCGCTGCTTCCTCCCGGAGCCCCCTTGCTTTGCAGCCCAAAGGGATCTACAAGATTTTCCGGGTCGTCGAACGCATACGCATACAGATTCGCATCTCCACCGCCAAATCCCAACGGGTCTTCGCTGATGAACCTTCCAAGCTGAGGTGAGTAATAACGGGCCCGGTAGTAATATAAACTGTTGCCGTCGTTTTCGCGTCCGGTGTACTGGAATGAGTTGCTGCTCGCAGTCCCTGAAGCTGTGGTGAACCCGAAGGGATCATACGTGTACTGCGTGACAAGACTGCCGGAAGAATTGACCAAGCCGATGGTGCTGCCCAAGGCGTCGACTAACGGTGTTGTGCTGCTGCCGGTAGAATCTGTCCGGTTGAAAAATTCATCAATTGCGCCAGCGATTCTATTTGCAATGGGAGTGGTTCCAGAAAGCTCCTGCACCGAGTCATCGCCGTCGTAGAGCAATCCATTGCCTGCTGCGTTCTTCATACGTCTACCGTCGGCGTCGTATTGGAATGCGGTCGCATTAACCTGCAATAGCTGCCCCCTCGCATCCCATGTGTACGAATTCACCCCGTCATTGATGAGATTTCCTTCGAGGTCATACGAGAAGAGCTGGCCGTTCCATTGGAGCAATTCATTTGCAGCATCGTAAGCCGCTGACATAACCGGCTGTGGCAATCCAGTACGCCCAAATGTTCCGCCCACTTGTATACGACGACCGAGCGGATCGTAGCCATAGCTGAGCGTTCCTAAGTTCGGTGAGCCGTTGCATAAGACTGCCAAACCGTTGTTGTACAGGAGGCCGGTCAAGCGAGAATCGCCGTCATAGCAGTAGGTCGTCGTGATGCCATTAGACAGCACGAGGCTGCTGCGACGGCTATCGGCATCATAGGTGAAGTTCGTTACCGTTGGCGACGGTGTTGTCGCCTGGGAAATCTGTGTCAAACGGTTGGCGGGGTCAAACGTATACGAGACTGCCGGCTG